>Ga0070740_10005067_pt1 | contig 12468 bp, 30 predicted proteins | sample Coa_R2_FD_67286 | JGI IMG/M metagenome (GOLD analysis project Ga0070740, IMG submission 67286) | Surface soil microbial communities from Centralia Pennsylvania, which are recovering from an underground coalmine fire - Coalmine... | ecosystem: Environmental > Terrestrial > Soil > Unclassified ...
CTCAATTACGAGATCGCGCAGGAAAAGAGCAAAAGCGGGAAGAAGTAGGCCGGGCTAAGCGGGTTGGCTGAAGGCAAGGCAGGCAAATCCAGCCGGATTTCTTACTTAACATAATATCGCGAGAGAGACGCCGCGCCGAAAACATGTTTCGCTCTGGATTCGCTCCGCCGTGAGAGCTTGAGAGAGAGAGTTTCATGCGACGCGCCCTTTATACGCGCTGGTAAACCAGTTGTCAATAGTACTTAGGCGGGGGGGGGGGGGTCGCGTTCCCCCGCCTGCGCCCTCTGTTTTCCCCACCTCCTACCCGCTAGCCGTTTCGCGCTAGCGATAGATCGAAGAAAAGTGCTTCCCAACGTAGGCCATGCCTGCGCCTGCGATGAGCCCGAACGACGGAAGGAACCCATGCACACCCTTCCAGACCGTCAGGCCGAAAACCGCCACGCCTGCGACTTGCAGCACGATAGGCAGTTTCAAAAGTGACATACGCTTAACCCCCTTTCCGAAGAATTAACCGACACCCTGAGAGGCGAGCCGAGAAACCGAGACAGGCGACGGCCCACCGTCCACGATACCGAACACAACGAGTTGAGAAAGTGTATCCCCACCCGGTGCGGCCCACGTGCTCGAAAAATCAGCGGTGCTCAGCACATCCAAGGTTGCGATTGCATAGCCGATTGAACCCGTGCCGCTCAATGGCGACCGCTTCACAAGCACTGTAAAGGCATCGGTCGTGAAGGGGTCTTGCCCAAATCCAGTCGGCCCCTGAACCAAAAAAGACAAGAGCAACTGTGGAACTGCGGAGGGGGGTCTGCCACCGTCAGCGGAATTAGCAGTGATCGGATTGACAAGGCCACTCGGCTGTATAAAGGCCAAGGCATCAGACGTAAAACCAGCATCGCACAGCGTACCGACATCGCTAGTGATGACTACCACGCTCACATCGGCCACTACACTTGAAACGGCGTTATTCGCAATCGTTACGACAAGAGGACTTCCTCCGCTGGCGCACCACGGACCGATGCCGTTTGGACCTTGCTGCTGGTCGCCAGCAAAAAAATAATTCCCGAAGGGTTCAGAATAGGAGTTACCAGCATTGTCAGTAACATCCAAGACAGCAAAGGGGTCCGTCGCATAGCAGACGATTATGAGCGCACCCGTAGGAACGTTTCCGCAATGTATGTCGGCGGATTCCCCCAAGAGAAGCGGACCAATGCTCTGATTTTGAACGGGTGCGGAAACAGTAAGCATTGCCTACTCGCTCTCAGGCGAAAAAGACGTTATAGGCCAGGGGAGTACCGGGAGCCCCGTTTCCGTCACGCGTCGCCGTTGCTGCAATGGTGATTCCATTGTAGAAATCGACCGCGCCCTCTCCGTCGAACACATTTGCCGCCGCACCCGCAGGAATGCCTAGGGACATAATCGGCTTATCAAAGCCAAGAGCAGGGCTCCCGTTGTTACTGTCGAAGAACTGCACATAGACGGTTGCCGCGTCTCCATTGAAAAAGTACCAACCCAGAAGGCGGGACCGCCCCTTCTGAATCGACACAGGGTTATTATCAAGCGTACCTGTCGCTACCCGCTTGTCACTACATTCGAAGTCCATCAGTCGGCCCCCACTTTCGCCCCGCTAATTTTTTCCCAGGAACGCGCTCCAACGTACCCCAGCATTACGCTTCCAAACAGCCAGAACAGCGGCTCAGGGAAATCTACGGACTTACGTCCCATTGTCGGAACTAACAGATAATTCCAGAGCAAAATCGCATTGCAGATGTACAGGAAAGTAGGCCGGGCCCGACTCGTGTACTTGTCTCCATTCGTTGCCTCTGCACGAATGTTCGCGGCCGCCGCTTGAATCTCCTGCGTGATGGCGTCGTTTGCTTTTTCCTCTAACTCAATTTGCAGCTTTGCGAGCTCGACCTTGTGCGTCTCCGCCAGGGATTGTAGTTCCGCCGCTTTTTCCGGGGAGAGCTTGAACGTGCCCACAATCTTTTGGAAGAGGTCGCCAACGTCGCCGCCAAACAACTTAAAAATCCAATCTGTCATAGGCACAGTGAAACCCTCACTTTTTGAAAAGCGCCCGATACTTCGAGGCGAAATAGACCGCCGCTCCGATGCCCATTACCGCGATGGCGCCGTAAGTGATCTTCTCCAGCGTTTTCAAAAAGTCTTGCCGGATGCCCTCGCCACCCGCGACGCAACCGACCAGAGGAAGGCGGATAGTGCACGAATCCGCGCTATCCGGGTTCGCGTCGTTCTGGGTTAAAATCTGGTTCATATTCGCTTGCCCTTGCGCCTGAATTGCTGCCACGGTCGCCGGGTCAGCATCCGGTCCCGCCGCTTGCGCAATGGCCAAGTTAAAATCGTCGATTTGTTGCTGCTTTGTCCAGGGGTCAACGTTGCCCGTGACAGCGCGATAGGCGACGCCGACAGTGTTGCTCAGAACCCAATCGACCAGAGACATTGCTTACCTCGTATGCTTCCCCTGCGAACGCTTGCCGTGACACCGCTTGCAGGCGACGACGCACTTTTTGTTTGGCAACCCGTGATAGCCGCCGCCGCGCTGGTGAACGTCGAAATTCTTCCGGTCTGCGATTGACTTAGGCCGACGCCCGCAGTAGTGGCACCGATAGCCGCGCCGCGCCTTGAACCGTTGCCGCGCCGTGATTAGCTTGTAGGTTCGCCGCTCCCGTGTAGGCATCGCTCACCGCTTACCCGTGATGACCACGTAGCGAACGGAGCCGCGAATCTTGCGCTTGATGACGCGCCCTTCGCGTGTCTCCGCTTTCCGCTCCGCCCGTTCACGGTCTTTATACGCACCGTGAAAACAGGCCCGAACTCCGCACCGCGCCATCAGTCGCCCCCGACCATTTGCCGATTCTCAAGCCGCATGATTCGCGCCCGCAGATCGGCCAAGATGAATAGCGAGAGAGCTTGAATCACCGTCAGCGCACCGCCCGCAACCGCTAGGACCGTTTCCATGCTTTGCGTCACTCCCCGATAGGTTCGACACTGGCGACTTGAGCCGGGTCAAAGGGAAACGCGACGGCCAGGGCCGCGCCGTCGTACTCGCCGGAAGCGCCGTTCCTGAAATGAATCCGGTAGGGCTGCGCCGCAAATTCAAACGAACTCGCGTCAAACGAGTCAGAGAGTGCAGGAGCTCCCGCCAATTCCGCCGCAATCACTGCGGGAGCTTCGCCGCTGGCCGCTTCCTTCGCCGCCAGAGCTTGTCTGCCCGCTTCCCAAATCTGCCTTGCTGTCCACATCTCAAACCCCCAGGGCATCCCCGACAGTGTTTTGAGTCGGGTCTAGGCCCAATTCCGCCGCCACGTTTCGCGCCCAGGCCGCAGCGTTATCTCCGCCCGTGTAAATCTGCGCAAAATCAGCAAGGCTCAGCGCGGTCGAATAGACCCGAGACGCGCCGCTTTGAATGTTGAGGAGCTTGCGGTATAGCGCGTTGACGCCATCCGCGAGATTGACGAATCGAACGACGCCGGCAGAGTTAACAATCACATTGCCGGCAGGGTCGCGCTGTAACTGGTAGCCGCCCGCGTCCCCTTCCGTCAGATCACCAGGATTATTCCAGAAGGCGGGGGAGCCCTCTGCAATCGCGATAGCTCGCGCCAAAGCTCCAATCGCTTGATTGGGTGCGGGAGGCCACTGTGAAGTGTTCACGTTGTCTATTCCCTCTCGGATTCGTTTGTAAAGCAGGTACGCCGCCGCGCCGCCAATGCCGACGAAAAGGAACACGAGCCCGCGTCTGGAATCGACGGCCACGGGGCAAGATCAGGAAATGGTTTTCGGGGTCGCGTATTTCTGATACGCCCAAAGCAACACGACGCCTAGGACCACACCGCCGACCAGACTTCCATAATGAACTTTCACTGTTTTTTGACTCCTCTCAGGATTTGCACTGCTACCGCCACGAAAATTAGACTTGCCCCGCCGATGATGAAAATAGCGAGGATGTTTTGCGAGCCGGAAGTAAAGCCCGCCGCTTGCAAAATCGCCTGCGGGCTGCCCGGAGTCGGGCCGAGAGCTTGCGCAGCCGAGATCGCCGCCGCACCCGTTGTGTTGCCTGTCACCATGCCCGCGTACAGTTGCTTCCGATACGCGATGCAAGCCATAAAAGCCTTTTCGTACACGCAGGCAGCGTTACAGCTTCCCCCGGAATCCTTGAGGATGCCCGAAACCTCTTTCCGCCAATTCTGTAAGCCCTGATCGAGAGCAGCTGGAGCAGCGGTAACACTCAACTGTCCAGTGCGCACTAGCTCATCAATCCCCGCCAGGAAATTCGCCGCATCCGGCACCGCTTTGCATAGTGTCGCTTGCTCTGTCTTGACCGCCGCCGCATGATGCGCACCGAGCCCGCCAAAAATCGAACCGAGGAGCCCGCCGACTACCGGAACAGCGGAAAACACGGAACTTATCGCCGTGTTTTTGATGGCCGCGCCGACGTTAAAACTGCTAGTCGTACCGCCGCAACTGGGCTCGTTATAGGGAGGCATGTTTCCGGTAGTCGCCGCCGCGAGCACCAGATCATGCGAGCTTTGATTAGGGAATGGGCCTAGAGCCGCGACAATCGCCGCCGCGTCGCTTCCCCCTCCCGAGTAGCCCTGTAGCCCCACCGCCAAAGTAAAAACCTCTCAGAACGCGGGAAACCGCTATTCAGAACGATGCTGCGAGCCGTCCACAACGAAAACCAAGCCCGCAACGAATGCGACGATAAGCCCGATCTCTAGCCAGCGTTTCGACCGACCCGAAACGGACAAACTGACCGTATCAGCAGAAGGCGGGGGAGGAGCCGCCGCGCCTCCGTTTGCCGCATACTGGGAATCAAGACTTGTGCTCAGCACGGGCTCGCTAGCCGAACCGCCCGCACCCGAACCGTTGCCACCGCCGCAACAGCACATGAAACCCCCTTATCACTTTCGGAAGATCGCATAGCCGATGAGCCCGACGACGAGCAGCCCGCCGACGACAAGCAGAGTCGGACTGACGCCGAGAGCCGCGCCGATTGGAGACACCGTACCGGGAGGCCGCGTCAAAAGAGCGGAGTTGTAGGCCAGGGCCGCAGAATTTTGCGCTAGCTGCGAAGGAGAGACACCCAGGGAGTTTCCGAGGGCCGCAACGCCGACGTTAGCCGCGCCCGCCGCGAAATTCACTCCGACATTTTCGAGCGCACTAATAATTTGACTTCCGCCGCTGTTGTAATCGCTCACATCGGAAGTACCGCCGAGCCCGCCCAGGTCTTGCAGTGTAAACGCCACTTTCAGCCCTCCAGCCCTCTCTGAAATTGCGGGAGCCCGCGCCGTCTACACGGCTTGCCCTTCGCGGGCTCCCGTTCGCTCGCTTTTGGTGTTAACTCGCTAGGCCGCTTTTTGCGCGGGTTTCACCTGCAAAGCCTGCGCCTGAATCCGTCGATAGCGCGTCAAAACGCTGGAAGGCCCGCCGCCCAGAGTCACGTCGAACTTGATTTCGAGGCGGCTCGCACGGCAATCAATCGACCGCGTGAACATGCCATCGCGCAGAGCCGGAAGGAAATAGGTTCCGGTCAAACTCTCCGCCGCATTGTTCACGTGCGTTTCTTGATTCCAACGGTGAATGATGGGAGCGTTTTTGTCGCCCTGTGGCGTCCAGATACGGCCCGCGCTCTGGACGTTGATCGAGTTAATCAGCGTGTCATCCTTCGCCAACGCCGTCTGCCCGATAAAGAGCAAGTGGGTGTAAAAGTACCCCGGCTCAAGAATCAATTGCAGGTCAGGCTGCGTCTGCGTAACCGGGGTCACGATTTCGCCCTCTTCCATCAAGTGGAAGTTACCCGCTACGCCGTCGTCATAATCAGCCCAAATTTCGACGTTGAGAGCGGCAAGATTCCACGTGGTGGTACCGCCTGTGAAGAGTTGTTCACGGCCGCCGCACACAATGTCGAGCACGTAATTCGTGAACAGCGCGAGGGGCAATCCATACTCGATTGGATTGATCGAACCAGGCATCTTGTAGATGAGGGGCAGCGAAAAATCGACAGCGGGAGTCGGATTGCCCGCTCCAGGGTCGGCCAAAGCGGTCGAATGAATCGCATAGCCTCGGTCAAAAATTCCCATTTGCAGCGTGCCACGAGCCGTGAGAGCGTTTTTGGAGATGGCCCCAACGGCAGGAGTTGAATGCGCAGTGATTTGCGTGATCAGCGATTCGGGATTGTCGCGCCCGGTCGCCACACCCGCACCCGAGCCCGCCTGAGCAATCGTGCCGACCACGCGCAGCAGCAACCGCGAAACAACTGCGGTTTGCAGGTAGTCTTTCAGGTCAAACTTGAGCGTTTGCTGCGCACCCCCGACCGAGGCACCCTGCAACGGGTAAGGCTTACTCGCGAGCTTCCGAAAACCAAAAAGACTTGGATTCACTTTATTTCCTTCCCCGGTCAGTTACCGGACGGCTTGAGCCGTGAAAAAAGATTCACCACTTGAGCCCGAATCCCGGCGACAAACTGAGTCGGAGGCCCGGTTAACCCGAGTCCCTCAGCCACCACCACCGCGAGCACCGCAACGACCGCGATACCGAGGGCTTTACCCGCAGGAGGCAGGCTAATCCTCATTAGCGGTAGCCTCCTGCGAGTGCCTTGTCAGGGAGAAAAACACCGAGAATGTGCTCGTTTTCACGCGGCGAATTGTAAGCCCATGCCCAAAAATCGAATTTTGCGCACGCGTGCGCACGCATGAGCAACCCTCTTGACAGGTTTTTCAGACTAGCGGGCAGGTTTCCCGAGTATCGCTATACGTCCGACCATGCTTTCATCACGAAAAGCGGGGGAGCCATCGCTAGTCTCAATGCACACGTAATCGGGGAGTGTGGGCAGGGAATCGACGAGAGCTTGAGGCATATAAGCTCTTGCCGCTTCCAGAGAATTGTGCTCCGTAGTCCTGAACCATCGGATGCGCTCCGCATTCGACCGCGCAATAAAATGCACGAGTGAGGGTATCTGCGCAGTGCCACAGAACACCAAGCCCTCATGCCTACCGGAAATCATGGCGCTAGTGATAGCCGGGGGCAGGGAACCCGCCGAACCGGAAGGAATAAAGAGCCCTAGCTCATCCACCGCGAGAGCAAGATTGCCGACCGCACGCAGGAGACGGCAGAGCATTTCGAGTTGTTCGCGAAAGTTAGATCGAAAGTGAATCACAACGCGAAATTGCTGCGCATCGAGACGCTTACGGAAATACTCAACTGGCGACGACGGCCCAGGCACCCATTTGCCGTCTGAAAATTCCGGCCACACGTGATCGTATCCGGTGAGCTTCGCGAGTTGTGCGCATTTCGGGTCAACTAGCACAAGGCGGGGGACAGCGCGTAGCTCGTGAAGCATACGCGCTGTTTTCCCCGTGAACGATTTGCCGAAAAACAACTCCAGGTAGCCGAGCATTAGGCCGCTTGCGCTTCCAGTGTGTCCGCAGCCGCCGAGCTCGCCGCCGCTTTTTCGGCAGCTTCGCGCTCCAGCCGCTTTTTCGCTTCCTCAAATTCAACGAGCTTGATTTTGGAAACGAAACGCCATTTCGTCCAGAGCAGAACGCCGAGAGCCGCCGTCAGGTCGAACAGTTCCGCGTGTTTGCTTGCAAACTTCGCAAGCATCTGCGGAGCGTAGCGGTCTGCAATCGCCTGCAAAAAGACTTGCATCTTTGGCGCAACCGTCTCCGTTTCCTCGTCTGTCAACGTCCAAGCCGGATGATCGGCCCGCGCTATCAGGGCAAAGATTGATTCGACTGTAGCCTCTGCCCATTCTTCGCGGATGACGAACCGCTCGCCGGGTTCACCAGGACGCTCAACTGCGCTTGCGACTTCCGCGCCGATAGATTCAGCGGTAACACTCGCCGCCGCTTCCTCGAACGACTCACCACCAGCCGCGTTTTTTTTCCTTGAGGAGAACATCTATCTCCGCCCCCTTGTTTTTCAGTTCCGCCCGCGCTTGCTCCAGTTGCACGGTTAGGTTTTTTGTTTCCGCTTCCAACTGCCCGACGAGTTTTTCTAACTCATCGACACTCTTTTCCGTTTCCAGCAAATCGACTAGAAACTGCGAACGCGAGTGCAACGTCCCGCCGTCAGGAGCAATCTTGCTTTTGCAGGCAGGGCATTCAATCGCGCCCGCTCCCTGTTTCTGCGGCTCGCTCCCGTTCGATGGTTTCTCTAGCTTCTTGCGTGGCACTGTGTAACTCCTCTCCGATTCTTCGCAGAATCACGTCAAACAATTCCTTTGGCGCACCGTCTCGAATCAATCGCTCAATAAATAAAAGATTCCACTGGCACAGCGCCCCATCAGAACGAAGCCAAACGCTGAGCAGATGATTGCCGCCAGTCGGCACGCGCAGCCGCGAGAACAAACACTGCGGGCAGGGGATACCGTTCTGCGCTCCGGTATCCCCAGACGTCTTGCATTTCACGATGCGGATTCCTTCGCGGGTTCCGCCTGTTCGGGTTGCGCTTCTTCGCGGTCGATTTCAATTGCGAAATTCGGGCTCGCACTGTGCCCAGGCTTTTCCGGGGGAGTAATACCCGTGCACTTGAGCCACACTTTGTCACCGACAACAAAGTGTTTTTGCTTCGCGTCCTTGAGAGCTTCGAGCCGCGCAAGCGTAATGCCCGCAAGATTCCCGATGCGCACTAGCTCATGCTCGCGATTGTCGATTGTTACCGACTTCGGCTTGAGGAGCTTAGCGCCGACGTAAGGCCCGTTGCTCGACTTGTGGAAACTGAGCACGACGAAAAACAACTCCGTGTCCTTGCGGAAAAAGCCCGCAGGCAAAAACGGCGCATCATCCGCCGCTTGCGCCTTCGCGATTGCCTGCCCGCCGCTGGTATTGCCTTTGAAAACTGGCATTGTGTTTTTTCTCCCTGTTAGTTGTTTTCTACAAATTCGCTCCGCTTGTGAGCGAACGCCGTTTGCGGTCGGGCAGGGAATCCGTACAATTCCCACTCCGCTAATCTCTTGACTACATATTTCGCAACGTAGTGCTTCGCGCCGAGCTTCGGGTCATAGGGCATTACGCGAGATATTCCGCAGCGCCATGCGTGCACCATGCAGCAAGTGTTCCCGAACACTCCGCGAGGCAGACGCGCACCGCAGAAAATTTGCAAATGCTTCACGTTGCCCATGAGCCCGTGCAAGTGAATCAATCCGCCGCTTTCTCCGCGCTCCGCTCCGATGTATCCGTAGATCGGCTGTTGCGCGACTTTTTCCACCCATGCGAAGTATTTGCGAGCCCAAGCCATCGCACCCGCAGCGGTCACAATCCGGTCGAAAGTCCACGTACCGAAAACATCCCAGGGAGCAAGGTCACCTAGCCACTCGCCCATAGCGTCCTTGATTTCCGCTGACTGTTTTCCGTTCACCGTGTAGACACACCCCTCTCCTTCAAGCAATAGGAGAGGGGTGTGTCCTTACCGAACCCCTACTCCGCAAAGCCTCACCGAAAACCCTTACGCCTCTCCCCCCGCCCTCTCCGCGCAGCCTCAGCGCGGAGAGGGAGCGGATTTATTCCGCGCCGGGTGCACTTAACGCGCCGATTCGACCTCGGCCCGCACGTCCTGCGTCGCGTTGCTCGCGTCTGCCTCTGAGAGCCCGTAGGCCCGCAAAATGCGTTTGATCTGCGCGTAATCAGGCCGGGGAGCCGAGTCACCCGTATGCGTCGCGGGTCGCATCCCTGCGTTGCCCGCACTGTGCGCGTCCCTCGACTCCCTAGCCATCTCGTTAAAGCCCTCTAGTTCGCGGTTTACCGCGCAGGCAGCGCGGTTTCCCGCGACTTTTGCGTTTTCAGCTATACCCATAGCACCCTTAACCGATTGAGAACGGGAAACCGTAGTTTCGTTTGATACCGCAGGCACCCGCCTGCGAAGATCGAGCCACCATGAACCCTCAAACCTTGCACGTTTCCGAACTGATGAACCTGATTCACTGGTTGCTTGCCCTCTCCGGAATCAACTTACTTGCCACGTTTGCCCTGCTACTGCGAGTCAGGAAGATCACGAAATAGCGGGAGCTTTTTCCGCTCGCGTTCGCGTTGCTCCCGCCGTTTGAATTGCTCGCGAGTAAGCCCTGTGCCGTTCACGCCTGCAAAACTGTGCTCCTTGCAGCGTCCGAGACGGCCACCGCTGACCGTGTGCACGGTCACGCGATTGCAGGTCTTGCACCACTCGCCAACCTCCGTCACCCATTTTTGGTAGTGGTGAGGCATCGTTAGTAGCGGAACCCCTCAAAACGCCGCTTCCTCCAGTTGTATTCAAACGAGTAGAGGAACAGCCAGAGAAAGAACAGCGCGAGAAGGGAAGGAATCCAGAGAAGGCGGGGGAGCGTAGCGACGTAAGAGAAAATGGCAATTGCACCGATGCAGAGCACCGGATTGTGGAACGCGCTCCAGGCAACCTCTCCGCTCATGTTTCGGAAAAACCTATAGATCGTTTTCACGGTCGATTACGCAGCCCGCAGAGCTTCGCGTTGCCGCTTCTCCTTTCCGCGTGTTTGCGATTCGTCTAGCAGCACCTTGCTTCCGTCGATTTGAAACCGAGATTTCAGAACGCAATCTGCGCACAGCCGCCCCACCACGCGCCGCGCTTGAATCCGCTTCCGGCCCGCGCTCCGCGTCGCTTTGCCGACTTCGTGCGCCACAATCGTGATCGTGAAGAACGGCCCGACGTGCTTTTGCGAGTTGTCGCATTTCGTTTTTCCGTGTCCCATAGCGTCTCTCAGGGAAGGCGGGGGCATGGTTCAGTCCGTTAGCTTGTGAACGGCCCCCGCGCAGCTTCCAGCAGAACAGCAGCCAGAACCCCTAGATGACCCCCTTTGGCAGCCGCGCTTCGAGATCGGCCGCGCTCACCTTGACCGACCTTGCCAGGGTGAGCACTTCGATAAATTGCGTGTCGCCGTTCTTGTCGGAACGCACGAACTTTTCCGCCGTGTCCTTTGCGCGAGCCTTGTCAGTCCCGCGATAGTGCACGACGAGAGTGTTTGCATTCTGAGTCACCACCAAAAACGACCGCTTACGCGGCGACTTCTTTACCGTTTTGTCCATCGCTGTTTTTTTCTCCCTTTTCCACCAGCCCGCGCACGCGAGAGAGCAGAGCTCCAGCACGGTTATTGCTGACGACTGGCGAAACTTTTGGACCGACAAGGAAAGGCGAATCCTTGCGGAAACCGTCCAGATAAATTCTCAGCCGATGCGGAATTGTGTCCGTCCCTTTGCAGTCGAGCCGGAATCCCCGGCCCTTCGGGTACGGCGTGAGAGTGAGCAGAGAATTGCAGAGCGGGCAGACCCAATCGAGTTTAGGCATAGTCGGCACAGCACCCCCAGGAAAGTCACCAACAAACGAAACCGAACGCGCAGCGGATTCTCTACAGCAAACGACCGCAGGAAAATCCGCAGCGCGAGCCAGATCAAGCGAACAGCAGTTGCAACGACGCAACCGCGTATTTTTCGACGCGGAAAAGCTTGTCGATTTGTTCGCACCGATAGTCCGCCGCTTCGCTTGCGATTTTTTCCAGGCACGCATTGACGGAGCGGTAGACCTCCAACCTCGAACGGTCTAGCGCGATATTTCGGATTGAGACAACGACGCCCATATCTCCTCCCTCGACTTTCCGCAAAGTGTCGTTCGCTTCGAGCAGATAAAATTCGCCGTCTTGAAAAATGAAATCGTTGCAGCAGGAGCCGCAGCGGTAGTGACCGCCACAGCGCGGGCAGGGAAACCACCAAAGCGGAGTCGCTTCCGTGCAGATCGGGCAATCAAAATCGAACGTGTCAGGCTTATTCATTTCCCCCCCCCTACCACCTTGAGAGTACGGACGCGATGGCGCACGGCAGGAACGGGCTCGGGAATCAAGCCGCGCTTGCGCTTCTTTTCTGCGGGAGGAGTCGGAGGAGCCGAGATCACATGCCCGGAATCAATCCAGCTAGGCGATTGGGCAGCGCGGTCGATGCTGCGCTGTAGTAGCTCCACACCCTCAATCTGGCCCAAGATCGAGACGCCCTCATCAGGCCGCTTGTTGCGAATGGTTCGCAGCGCGTCGCGAGTCAAATCTTCCTTGAGATTCGCGACAAGCGTAGCGATGACATCAAGAGAAATGAACACGAGTAGCCTCCCATAGGCCGCGTGCATTCAAAACGCTTGAGTTGTAAAAACGACCGAGCTTGCTAGACAGCCTGTAGTAGACCCCGGAGCAAAAAGAGAGCGGGTATATCGCAACACGATATGCAGAACATGCGACGAGTACAGCAGGGACGGACAGGGAAACGAATAGACCGAGGGTACTACGTGGAATTGCGCACAGGCGGACAGAGCGGCGGCAAATCGAGCCCGATTTCTTAGTTAACATAATATCGCTTATAGGACGCCGTGTCAAGGGGAATTTTGGGGTTTTCCTCAGGTTTTTTGGGGCCTTTGTTGGCGTGGCAGGAAGGCTGGCGGGGTCCGAAGGGGGCAGACAAG
>Ga0070740_10005070_pt1 | contig 12458 bp, 11 predicted proteins | sample Coa_R2_FD_67286 | JGI IMG/M metagenome (GOLD analysis project Ga0070740, IMG submission 67286) | Surface soil microbial communities from Centralia Pennsylvania, which are recovering from an underground coalmine fire - Coalmine... | ecosystem: Environmental > Terrestrial > Soil > Unclassified ...
GGCCGAGCCGACGCCACGCCCTGGCATCTCATGGTTCGCGTCGCTCCTCCGACGCAGCGCCGCCCTCTGCTCGTAGTGCGGATCCCGAATCACCGCGACTAAACACGGTCATAGATGCACCTAGACGCGCTTTGAGGAGACCAGTAATGGCAGATGTGTCCGTCCCGCTCCAGGATCGTGGCGCCGCCTCCGATATGCGCCGCGTGATCGATTGGAAACATGGCTTCTATATCGCCACGGGCGTCCCCGCCCTGGTGCTCGTCTCGATTGGCCCGCTAGCCGTGCAGGTCGGCCCGCCCTCGGTCCTGGTCTGGATCCTCTCGGTCGTGATCGGCATGCTGATGTCCTTCGTCTTCGCCGAGATCGCCAGCATGTTCCCCGAGAAGACCGGCGGCATCCCCATCTTTGCTGCCGTCGCCTACCGCAGGTACACGCCGCTCGTCGGCCCCATCGTCACCTGGGGCTACTGGTTCGCCTGGAGCCCGGTACTGGCCATCAACGGCCTGCTCGTCGGCGGCTACGTCAACGCCCTGGCTATCCACAGCTCCAATGCCTGGATCAACTGGGTGATCGGCGCCCTGGTGCTGGTGGCCTTCTTCGCCATCAACCACTTCGGCATCCGGGAAGGCGCCTATGCGCAGTTGGTGCTGGGCATCTGCGCCATCGTGCCGCTGTTGCTGCTGGGCATCGTGCCCTGGTTCCGCGGGCAGGTCGACTTCGCCCGCTTCTCACCGTTCTCGCCCCTCGGAGGTGGCTGGGGCAGCACCAACGGCTGGATCACCTTCCTCGGCGCCCTGTTCGTGGCCGGCTGGAGCGCCTACGCCTTCGAGACGGCCGTTTCCTACTGCGCGGAGTTCCGCAACCCCAAGACCGACGCGCCCAAGGCCATTCTCTCCTCGGGCGTGCTGGCGCTGGTCTGCTTCACCCTGGTGCCATTGGCCCTCATCGGCGCCCTGGGCATGACGACCATCGCCCAGGACCCCTCCGTGGCGCTGGTCCCGCTGGCCAAGACCGTCTTCGGCGGGGCAGGCGGGCAGGCCATCACTATCCTTTTGATCGTGGCGCTGCTGTTGAGCACCAACACGGCGATGATGGGTTCCTCGCGCGCCCTCTACCAGATGTCGCGCGACGGCAACACCTTCCGCTTCATGGGCACCCTGAACCGGCACGGCGTGCCCGACCGCGCCATGGCCTTCGACGTCGTCTTCAACCTGCTGCTGATGGCCTTCGCCGTGTGGGTGAGCAATGGCGTCGTGGGCGTCGGCGCGACAACGTTCGTGCTGGCGGCCTCGACGGTGGGGTACATGACGGCGCTGGCCCTGGTGCTCTTTGGCGCCTATCTGCTCCGGCGCGACCAGCCCGACGCCGAGCGTCCCTATCGGGCGCCGCGCGGGTTCATTGGGCTGGGTCTGGTCCTGGCCGCGCTGAACATCGTGTTCATGATCGCCGGGTGGTGGGTATGGGGCTGGCAATCCATCGTGATCGGCGCGGCCATCGTCCTGCTGTCCATCCCGATCTATTACTATCGCACCCGGGTGGAGGACCGGCAGGCCATGCCCATTGCGACGGCGGGCTGAGCGATGATCCATCGATTGTTTAAGACAAAGGAGTAGTTGTCCATGAGCGACAAGCCGCTCGCAACGACCGAGCCGACCACCCTCTCCGACGACTATCAGGGCCGTCGCCTCGTCAAGTCCATCCGCTGGTGGGACGGCTTCATCCTGGCCTTATCCGTGCCCGGTTTCCTGTTCCCCTCGCTGGGGCTCACCGTGCTCTACCTCGGGGCCCTGGGCGCGATCATCGTCTGGCTCGTCTCGGTGGTCATGGGCGCCTTGCAGAACAACATCTACGCGGAACTGGCCACCATGATGCCCAACAAGAGCGGCGGGATCGGGATCTATGCCAATGAGGGACTCAAGCGCTACACCACCTTCATCGGCCCGCTCGTCACCTGGGGCTACTGGTTCGCCTGGAGCACCGTGCTCTCCATCTTCGGCCTGCTGGTGGGCGACTACATGCAGGCCGAGCTGTGGCCCAAGGCCGATCCCGTCCTGCTGCCCAAGGTGATTGGCACGGTGATGTTGGTAGGGTTGTGGGTCTTCAACATCTTCGGGCTGCGGCCCGGCGTCTGGCTCTCCTACGTGCTGGGCGTGCTGACCATGATCCCGATGCTCATCGTCATGTTCGTGCCCTTCCTCAACGGCTCATTCCACTCCAACAACCTGCTGCCGCTGGAATTGCCCGGCCACGTGGCGTGGCTGAGCTGGGCCGGCATCTCGCTGCTGCTGTACTGGCTGTATATCGCCGGCTGGAGCGCCTACGGCTTCGAGTGCGTTGCCACTTTCGCGCCAGAGTTCACCGACACGATCAAAGACACGCCGCGAGCGCTGCGCACGTCCGCCATCTTCAGCGTGCTGGTCTACGGCCTGGTGCCGCTCGGGTTGGTCGGCGCGTTGGGCCAGAAGGGCGTGCAGGCCAACGTGTACACGGCCTTCGACCCTGCCCTCAAGGCCATCCTGGGCAATGGCCTGGGCACGCTGGTGGTGATCATGGTGATCGCCTCGCTGGTGCTCTCGGCCAACGTGGCGACGATGGACGGCTCGCGCGCGTTGTGGCAGATGTCCAAGGACCGCATGACGGTGACCTGGCTGAGCCATCTCAATGAGAGGGGTGTTCCCGATACAGCGATGACGCTCGACCTGTTGGTGCAAACCGTCCTGATCTGGACGATCGGCAGCCCGCAGTACATCCTGGCCGCGGGCAACCTGGGCTACATCCTGTGCCATGTTTGCGCGCTGGTAGCCTTCATCCTGCTACGGCGCGATCAACCCGCATCGGCGCGCCCTATCCGGCTGGGCTCGGCCTGGGTCGGCATCGCGGGCGTCCTGGCCGTGCTCAACGTGCTCTTTATCGTCGTGGGCGGCCCACAGTACGGACCGCAATCGCTGATCTACGGCGTGCTCATCCTGCTGGTGGCCCTGCTGCTCTATCTGTATCGCATTCTGGTGCAGGATCGCGGCGTTGCGACGCAGATCGCCAAGCCGTAACGCGGGTGAGTGGAGCTAGCGGCGGGGCCGTGCGACGCTGATCGTGTCCTTCCGGATGTGGCGCTAATACTACGCGGTGCTCGGGAAGGGGCGGGCGATGGGTCTCGATTTGGATGAACAGGCGATGCGCGAGCTGGCCAACCATCGGACCGGACAGGCGCTTGTGGTCACCGTAAGCTACACGCGCGGGCATTGGGGGCCGACAGGCATGCTGACGGCCCGCTGGTGCCGGCTCGGTGACGCGGCGCGCGATCCGGGCCTCGTCTTCCAGTGTGTGCGGGAGGGCGTGCCCGTCTACCTGCACCGGCGTGTGGCGGCCTATGTGCGCTGGCACCTGGTTCGGCTGCGGGCGGTGACGCTGGCCTGGTGGCGGTTCCTGGTCGTCGAGCGCGAACTCGAGGTCTGGTACAACCTGATGGAGTGGGAGCACGCCCACCCCGGCCTGTCCGGTCGACCTTGAACGGGCACGCCTGCTCTTCCCGTGGGGGCTCTATCACATCGGCCGTCTCGCTCCGTGATAGAGTAATGCGAGAACCAGCGGCGACGCCTGACTGCCATTGACTAGCAGGGCGGCCTTCGGGAGAACATCATGGCGGACCTGCGTCTAGAACGTGTCTCCAAGCGCTTCGGCAACGCGCTGGCCGTCAATGACCTCACGCTCGACATCGCCGATGGCGAGTTGCTGGTCCTGGTCGGTCCCTCGGGCTGCGGCAAGAGTACCACTCTGCGCCTGGTAGCCGGGCTTGAGGAGCTAAGCGAGGGCGCGATCTACATCGGCGGGCGCCTGGTCAACGACCTGCCGCCCGGGGAGCGCGCGGTGGCCCTAGTGGCTTCGAGTGGTGCGCTGTACCCGCATATGAGCGTCTACGGCAACCTCGCCTTCGGCCTCAAGCTGCGCCATCGGCCGTCCGGCGAGATCGTCGAGCGCGTGCAGCGCACGGCACTGACACTCGGCCTCGGCGCGCTCCTGCAGCGTAAACCACCGCAACTCTCGGGTGGAGAATGCCAGCGGGTGGCCCTGGCTCGCGCCGCCGTGCGCACGCCCCAGGTCGTCCTGATCGACGAGCTGCCGTCCCACCTCGACGGCCCGCTACGTGTGCAAGCCCGCACGGAGATACTCGGGCTGCACCAACGGTTGCAGACCGCGGTCCTCTACGTCACGCACGACCAGGCCGAGGCCCTGAGCATGGGCACGCGCCTCGCCGTGCTGAGCGACGGCCTGCTGCAGCAGGTGGCTACGCCGGCGGAGATCTACGATCATCCGGCCAACCTGTTCGTGGCCGGCTTCATCGGCAGCCCGGCGATGAACGTCTTCCGCGCCGAGCTACGCACCGCCGGAGGGATGCTCTATGCCACCACGGATACCTTCACGGTCATGCTGCCCGGGGAAAAGCGCGCCGCCCTGGCCCACTATCAGAAGCGCGCCGTGATCCTGGGTGTCCGTCCAGAAGATCTGTACGAGCCGGCGACGCGGAAGGAGGGGGCAGATAGCAGCGCCCTCCTACCGGTCGAAGTGGTCGAACGTTCCGGCGGCGCAACGTATGCGTACTTGCTGGCCGGGCACACCGCGGTCGTCGCGCGGCTGGATGCCCGCACCTCCGCCACCGCCGGCAGGCCGCTGGAGATCGCGATCGACGCCAGCCACGTTCATGTCTTCGACCCAGATACCGAACAGGCACTGAGAGCGTAATACGTCTGCATCTCCCGCTTCGCCTGTCGTCCCACCGTAACAGCAAATAACAACCAATTGACGCATGTCGAGGAATAGTGGTCATATTGCACATAACTTGGCGCTGTCAATAGTATTTTCGCCATTTCTTTAGCAGTGCCGGCTAGTTGTGTTGACGGCATGGCAACCAGATCGTGTATCTTGCAACACAGAGGTCGGTTGATTGCGCCGCTCTGTAGGAGCCGGCAGACATGGGCGCTCTCGCCGCCGATGGTATGGGGGTCGAGTCGATAGGCTGATGGCCTTTCGGAATGTGGAGACGGCTATGGCTGAGCCACGGCAGGTGATGTCAGCACGGCGCGCGCTGGACGTGCTGTGCGCCTTCAGCGCCGAGAAGCCCGAGCTGAGCGTGACGGAGCTCAGCAAGCGCCTCGGCGTGCACAAGAGTACCGTGTCCCGCCTGCTCTCCACCATGGAGGGTGCCGGGTTCGTGCGCAAGACGCCGCACAACGGCCACTACATGCTGGGGCCGCGCCTGCTGGAGATGGCCTCGCTGGTGCTGTCGCGCATCGACGTGCGGGCCATCGCCCGTCCCCGGCTGGAGGAGTTGAGCCAGGCCTCGCAGGAGACGGTCAACCTGGCCGTCTGGGACAATGACGAGGCGGTCAACGTGGATCAGATCGCCAGCCCACAGCCCATCCTGTACATGGGCTGGATCGGGCGGCGCACCCCCGCGCACGCCTCGTCCACCGGCAAGGCCCTGCTGGCTTTCCAGACGCCCGAGACCATCGAACGCGTCCTGAGCCGCCCGCTGACCGCCTTCACCCGGGCCACCATCACGGACCCGGCGCGCCTGCGCCAGGAGATGGCCTGGATCCGCGAGTGTGGCTATGCTATCGCCGAAGACGAGTTCCAGGAAGGCGTGACGGCCGTGGCCGCGCCGATCCTGACGCGCGGATTGGCCGCCGCCGTGATCAGCATCTCGGCGCCGACCTACCGCACCACCAGCCAGCGCAAGGGGCAGTTCGTCCAGTTGGTCACCACGGCCGCGCGCGACATCGGGCAGCGCATGGAGATGATCCCGGTATGGTCGAGCAGCCAGTAGAGCGGGAGCCGCGCCGCGGAAGCGCCCGGCCGGCCCAGTGAGATAAAGGAGGAAGCGATGTGTGGCGTAGCGGGATTCCTATATAAAGACCCTGGGCGCAGCGGGCCGGTCGGCCAGACGGTACTGCGCATGCTCGACGTGCTGGGCTCGCGCGGCGTCGACGGCACGGGCGTGGCGCTCTACGGCCCGCCTGAGAGGGACGCCCTGGTGCTGCGGGTCAAGCTCGGCGGCCGGGGCAGCGGCGACGAACAGGCCGCGCGCATCGCGGATCGCCTGGAGAGCATGGGGACGATTCGCCACTGCGAGGTGCGCGACGACTATCTGCGCCTGGTCATTGCCACGGCCGGCAGCGTGGCCCGCGTGGCCGAGGCGGTGGAGCAGGGCGACCCGGGCGTGGAGGTCTTCAGCGCCGGCCACGCCATGGAGGTGGTCAAGCAGGTCGGGCCGGCCCAGGTGCTGCGCGATCGGTATTGCCTCTCCACCTTCGAGGGCACGCACGGCATCGGCCACACCCGCCTGGCCACCGAGAGCCGCGTGGACATCAGCCACTGCCACCCCTTCTGGGCGCGGCCCTACGCCGACATCTCGGTGGTCCACAACGGCCAGATCACCAACTATCGCAAGATGCGCCGCTTGATGGAGATGCGCGGCGTCCATTTCTGCACCGACAACGACTCCGAGATCATCGCCCTGTACATCGCCGAACAGCTTGCGTCAGGCGCCAAGCTGCAGCAGGCGCTGGAACGCTCGGTCGACGACCTGGACGGCACCTTCACCTATCTCATCTCCACCCCCGACGGCATCGGCATGGCCAAAGACTTCTTCGCCACCAAACCCCTGATCGTGACCGAGACCGACGAGTGGGTCGCGGTCGCATCGGAAGAGGTGGCCCTGTATGAGACGTTCGGCGGCGTCTTGCGCACCTATCAGCCGCCGGCGCGGGAGGTTCAGGTATGGCTGCGGTAAGCACGGGCGCTGTGGTCGACGCCACCGGCAAAGAGACGCGAGAGATCAACCGCGAGATCCGGGCCCTGATCGCGCGGGGCGAGAAGACCATCCGCGTGGCCAACCCCGGCGCGCGGCACAACCTGGCCGTCGGACTGGATAGCGACGTGTCCATCACCTTCGAGGGACCGGCCGGCTACTTCCTGGGCGGCATGATGGACGGTCCGCGCCTGCATGTGCAGGGCAACTGCGGCTGGTCGGTCGGGGAGGACATGCTCTCCGGCGAGATCGTGATCGACGGCTATGCCGGCAACAGCGCGGCGGCGGCCATCCGCGGCGGCACCGTGGTGATCCGCGGCGACGCGGGCGCGCGCAGCGGCGTCTCCATGAAGGGCGGGCTGCTGATCGTCGGCGGCTCGGTCGGCTACATGACCGGTTTCATGATGCAGAAGGGCACCATGATCGTCTGCGGCGACGCCGGGCCGGCCATCGGCGACTCGATGTACAACGGCCACATCTTCGTGGCCGGCTCGGTGGACCAGCCAGGCAACGATGCCGTGGTCGGCGAGCCCACGGACGAGGACAATGCCATGATCGCCGAGGCGCTGTCGCGCTACAACATCCCGCATCCGGGCGGCTTCAAGAAGCTCAGTTCGGGCGGGCGCCTGTGGAATTTCTCCAAGAAGGAGATTGGGGTATGGATCGAAGCGTTATAAGGCACAGCGCTACGTTCCCGCCGGAGGTCATCGAGGATATCCAGACCAAGGCGGAGCTCGGGCACTATCGCATCCGCGGCTGGGGCACCATCAAGAAGGTGCCGAACTTCGACGACCTGACCTTCATTCCCAGCTCGCTCAGCCGCGTGCCCCTGGAGGGCTACCGCGAGAAATGCGTCACGCGCACGGTGATCGGCGACCGGACGGGGCGCGCCGCCAGGCCGCTGGTGCTGGAGACGCCCATCACCATCACCGGCATGAGCTACGGCGCCCTTTCGCGCAACGCCAAGGTGGCCCTGGGCAAGGCGGCCACGCGCGTCGGCACCTCCACCACCACCGGCGACGGCGGCATGCTGCCGGCCGAGCGGGAGGCCTCGCACCTGCTGGTCTATCAGGTCTTGCCCAGCCGCTACGGGTTCAACCTGCATCACATGCGCCAGGCCGACGCCATCGAGATCTGCATCGGGCAGGGCGCCAAGCCCGGCACCGGCGGCGTGCTGTTGGGCGAGAAGGTCTCGGCCGAGATCGCCGGCATCCGCGACCTGCCCGTCGGCGTCGACCAGCGCTCGCCGGTGCGCCATCCCGATTGGATCGGGCCCGACGACCTGATCATCAAGATCGAGGAGCTGCGCGAGGCGACCGACTGGCAGATCCCTGTTTATGTCAAGATCGGCGCCAGCCGCGTGGCCGACGACGTCAAGCTGGCCTGCAAGGCCGGCGCCGACGTGATCGTGCTCGACGGCATGGAGGCCTCGACCGCCGCCTCGCCCGACCTGCTGATGGAGCATACCGCCATCCCCACCATGCCGGCGCTGGTGGAGGCCGTGGAGGCGCTGCGCGAGATCCAGATGCTCGGTAAGGTGCAGGTCATCGTCTCCGGCGGCATCCGCACCGGCATGGACGTGGCCAAGGCCCTGGCCCTGGGCGCCGACGCCGTCTCCATCGGCACCGCGGCGCTGATCGCCCTGAACTGCAACAGGCCGATCTACGTCGAGGATTATCACGCGCTGGGCACCGAGCCGGGCGCCTGCCACCTCTGCCACACCGGGCGCTGCCCCGTCGGCATCACCACCCAGGACCCGGAGCTGATGCAGCGCCTGGAGATCGAGCCGGCGGCCGACCGCGTCACCAACTATCTCAACAGCCTGACCATGGAGACGCAGATGATCGCGCGCGCCTGCGGCAAGTCCAACGTGCACGACCTGGAGCCGGAGGACCTGCGGGCGCTGACCATCGAGGCGTCGATCATGAGCGGGTGCCCGCTGGCCGGCACCGAGGTCAACTTGCGCGAGGTGGTCAAGAAGCTGGGCACCCTCGCGGAGCAACTCTCCGCCTTCAGCTACAATGGTCACGGCAGCGCCACCGCGGCACATGCATAGCCTGGACCATCCACGCCGGTGGGGGTGCGGGGGCGCAGCCCCCGAGATTTCGCCCCTTTCTCCCTCCGAGGAGATGGGGGAAAAAGGGACCATCAACAGCCATCATCGCTATATGCGGGAGTGTAAAGGGACCGGAGAATGAAGAGTGATATCGAGATAGCACAGGCGGCGACGCCGCGGCCCATCGTGGAGGTCGCGGCAGACGCGGGCTTGCGGGAAGACGAGCTGGACCTCTACGGGCGCTACAAGGCCAAGGTGCTGCCCGCGGCCTTCCAGCGCCTGCGCGACCGGCCCAACGGCAAGCTGGTGATCGTCACGGCGATGACGCCGACGGTGGCCGGCGAGGGCAAGACGACCACCACGGTCGGCCTGGGCCAGGGCCTGGCCAAGATCGGCAAACGGCCGGTGGTGACGATCCGCGAGGCGGCGATGGGGCCGGTCTTCGGCGTCAAGGGCGGCGCGGCCGGCGGTGGCTACTCGCAGGTCATCCCGATGGAGGACATCAACCTGCACTTCACGGGCGACTTCCATGCCATCACCGCCGCCAACAACCTGCTGGCTGCTATCATCGATAACCATCTGCAACAGGGCAACGCCCTGGGCATCGACGCCCGCCGCATCACCTGGCGCCGCTGCCTGGACGTCAACGACCGCTCGCTGCGCGACGTCATCGTCGGGCTGGGCGGCCCCACCGAAGGCGTGCCGCGCGAGTCCGGCTTCGACATCACGCCCGCCTCGGAGGTCATGGCCGTGCTCTGCCTCTCCGAAGACCTGGCCGACCTGAAGGCGCGCCTGGCCCGCATCGTGATCGGCTACACGCGCTCCAACGAGCCGATCCGCGCCGGCGACCTGAAGGCCGAGGGCGCCATGACGGTGCTGCTGAAGGACGCCATCCACCCCAACCTGGTGCAGACGCTGGAGGGCGGCCCCGCGCTGGTGCACGGCGGACCGTTCGCCAATATCGCCCACGGGACCAACACCATCCGCGCCACGCGACTAGCGCTCAAGCTGGGGGACTACGCTCTGGTCGAGACCGGCTTCGGCGCCGACCTGGGTTTCGAGAAGTTCTGCGACATCGTGGCGCGCCAGACCGGCGTGATGCCCGACGCAGCGGTGATCATCGCCTCGGCCCGCGCCCTCAAGCTGCATGGCGGCGTGCACAAAGACAACCTGAAGGCCGAGAACGTGGACGCGGTGCGGGACGGCCTGCCCAACCTGCTGCGCCACGCCGAGAACGTGGCGCAGTACGGGCTGCCCGCCTTCGTGGCCATCAACATCTTCCCCAGCGATACCGAGGACGAGCTGCGGGCCATCGAAAGCGGCCTGGAGGAAGCCGGCGTCGCCGCGGCGCGCTCCGACATCTATGCGCGCGGCGGAGAGGGCGGCCGTGAGATGGCCCAGCGGCTGGTCGACCTGCTGGAGCGCCGGAAGGCCGAGTTCAGGCCCCTCTATCCCGACGAGATGCCGCTGCGCCAGAAGATCGAGACGGTCGCCACGCGCATCTACGGCGCCGATGGGGTGGATTTCGTCGGCACCGCGCCGCGCGACCTGGATCGCTACGAGAGGCTGGGCTACGGCAATCTGCCGGTCTGCATGGCCAAGACGCAGTACTCGTTCTCCGACGACCCCGCCAAGCTGGGCGTGCCGCGGGGCTTCCGCGTCTCGGTGCGCTCTGCCCGCCTCTCGGCCGGCGCGGGCTTCGTGGTCGCCCTGACCGGCGACATCATGACCATGCCCGGCCTGGGCAAGATCCCCAACGCCGAGCGCATCGATATCGGGCCGGACGGGCGTATCATCGGCCTCGACTGAACGGCGGGACGGCCAGCGGAGGTGCGCCCCTGGGACCGCCGGCATCCTTGCCGGCCCCAGGGACGGCGCCCCGGGATAAAGGATGTGCCCGCTGGGATTGCATTGACCCGGTGAAACACGGTATGGTGAAGGTGCCGATGCCGGGTATGGCAGCGACAATGGACAGGGGGAAGCTGGAGCTCTCAGCCGTCCACCCCTTGGACCTGGCCAGGGTTTGCGAGAGGCAACGACGACATGGTTGATTTGCTGCGGCGAACGATAGCGCGCGGGCGCGAGGACATCGCGGTTGTCTTTGAGAAGGATCCGGCGGCCACGAGCTTCTGGGAGGTGATCTTCTATCCCCATCTTCACGCCCTGTGGCTGCACCGCATCGCCCACCACTTCTACCTGAAGGGCTACCGGGTGGGGCCCCGCCTGCTCGCCCTGTTCGCCCGGTTCATCTCCGGCGGCATCGACATCCACCCCGGCGCCACCATCGGCCGGCGCTTCTTCATCGACCACGGGTCGGGCGTAGTAATTGGCGAGACCGCCGTGATCGGCGACGACGTGATGCTCTACCACGCCGTGACGCTGGGCGCGACGGGCTGGTGGAAGGATATGAAGCGTGGCCGCGACGCCAAGCGCCACCCCACCATCGAGGACCACGTCGTCATCGGCTCGGGGGCTACCGTGCTCGGGCCCGTGACCGTCGGCGCCTACAGCAAGATCGGGGCGCAGGCCCTGGTCATAGAGTCACTGCCACCGCATTCCATCGTGCTCGGCCATGCCGGCAGCATCATCCATCGCAACGCCGACGACACCATCACCGCCGAGGAGCAGCCGGTCACCGACTGGGTCGTGTAGCGGTCAAGCGCCCTATCGTTGTTTCAGGCGGGTTCCCTTTGCGGCAGGGCGCCTTTCCTGGGACCGGCGGCAGGGATGCCGGCGGTCCCAGTGTGATAGCGTCGGCTCAACTGCCGCGTAGCAGGGCCTCGCGCACCAGTTCCGCGCCAACCAGCGTGGGGCAGACGGTCTGCAGCCCCAGGTCGCGGAAGATCTTCTCGCGCAGCGGGTCGTTGATGCGCGCCACGACTTTGGGCACCTGGAACATCTCTCGCGCGATCTGGCAGGCGGCGATATTGCGGTTGTCTCCGGGGGTGCAGGCAATTAAGGCATCGGCCTGCTCGACGCCGGCGCGCTTCTGCACGTCGATATCGGTGCCCGAGCCCAGCACGGTGCGGCCCGAGAACTCCTGCGGCAGCCGATTGAAGGACTCGGCGCTGGGATCGATCACCGTCACGTTGTGCGCCTTGGCGTCAAGGTTCGCCGCCAGCAGCGCACCGACACGCCCGCACCCCACAATAACGACGTTCATCTCAATTCTGTAGGCCCGAATCGACCAGGTACAACCACGGTTCCCCGTGGTGACGCCTGAATTGAGCGCGATTTTGAGGGTCGATCACGGTTTAGTGCAGTTGTGCCATCAGACATGTCCAGTAAGAAGTGTACACCACCGCATCACTACGCTGCACGGGGACTTCATGCAGGAGCAGGGTCTGTGAATTCTCCGATTAAGCGAACCGGGGACTGGCGGTCCCCTGGCAAGACGGAGGTCCGACGGCGGTCGGTTATCGGCACCGCGGTGCCCGTCCCGGGCCATGCGACCGCAAGTCGCAGGCCCCCGGTGCGAGAATTCACAGGCCGTGCATGCAGGAGAGTTATGCGACCGCCCGCGGCGGCCGGGCCGGATCCCTAAACTGGTGCAACTGCTGGAGAGCACTGACCATGTAGAGCCCATCTAAAGGGTCA
>Ga0070740_10005071_pt1 | contig 12454 bp, 12 predicted proteins | sample Coa_R2_FD_67286 | JGI IMG/M metagenome (GOLD analysis project Ga0070740, IMG submission 67286) | Surface soil microbial communities from Centralia Pennsylvania, which are recovering from an underground coalmine fire - Coalmine... | ecosystem: Environmental > Terrestrial > Soil > Unclassified ...
CCGAGGACGCCTTGCTCTTGTCAAGGCCTACATTATGTTAACGCCGACCCTCCTACGAGGGATTGAAACTCGCAGAAGTACACCGCGTCGGCGGCGACGTGGATGCCGCACACGTACCTACGAGGGATTGAAACCGTGTGACGGGAAGGGGCGCCCCATGGCACGCATCGCCGCACACGTACCTACGAGGGATTGAAACGCTGTCATGGCGCGGGTAGGGTAGAAGGAGGCAGGAGAGCCGCACACGTACCTACGAGGGATTGAAACTGTCTAGTGGCGGCCCGTCGGGGGTACCCACCCGAGCCGCCGCACACGTACCTACGAGGGATTGAAACCTACCCGGATGACCACCATCCGGGCATATGAGCGTGCCGCACACGTGCCTACGAGGGATTGAAACCGGATTCGAGCGTCTGTGACGGCTAGGAGCGGTTTTGCCGCACACGTACCTACGAGGGATTGAAACTCGATGTACATGTAGATATCGCCACCGTAACTGCTGAGCCGCACACGTACCTACGAGGGATTGAAACGAGCGCTCATGAGCACTCCACCATGGCTATCACGCTGGCCGACCAGGACCAGGAGATCGAGCCTGTCCCCACCATCGCCGGCGCCGGGCTGCCGGAGCCGGAGATGGATCACCTGAGCAATATCCTGCGGGCCTTCAACGAACTCTTCGGCAACATCGAGTGGCAGGATAGCGACAAGATCGGCCGCGTCATCGCCGAGGAGATCCCGGCCAAGGTGGCCGCCGACACCGCCTATCGCACCGTTCCGGCATCTTGCACCGTGGTTACATCGATGGCCCGCGCGCGCGAAGCCCTTGCACAAAGGCATGGTGCGTGGAGTCTTCATCCACGTGGAGGCGCAACGCCGTCATGGGTCACGGTGGCGATGAAGCGATTCAAGACGCAACGCCTCGGCCTCTTCCTCTGCCAGGTCCCGTTCGATCTCGTCACGATTAGCGTGGTAATAGGTCAGCGCGGCGTAGACCTGGGCCAGCGAGAGCGTGGGATGGCCCATCTGATCGCGGATCTCCTCGGGCATGGAGCCAAGTTTGTACCAGGTAACGATGCGCCCAACCGTCACGCCAGTGCCCGCCACATGGGGGCGCCCGCCGTGCAGGCCGGGCGTCCGCGTGATCAGCGTGCCTATGTCGGTCTCGGTCGTCATGCGCGTGGCCTTTCGGTTATCCCCATGCCCTAGCATACCATCGACAGAGCAGCAGCACAGTGCGCGATTCGCGCAGGGAGAGAAACCTTCGCTCGCACCTACCAGGCACCGGGGACGTCGGCATCGTCCGGCGTCATGGCGTGATATAGCGCCCGCCTCCGTCCTCCTCGATCCGTAAGCGCAAGATGCGCGCGGCATCGATGAGGCCGGGTGTCGTGGCCGGAATGGGGTCGGCCCGCAGCACGCGGTGCGAGAGACGGCCGGCGAAGAGTGCCCAGCACTCCCAGCCCGTGTTATAGTGCGAGAGGTAGCGCAGGCCGCTGTACAGGGGCCGCCCTGCGTCATCGGTCTGCTCGTAGATGTAGCGCGCAATCTCCTGCGTGAGCCGGCGCCGCGGGCCGCGGAGGGCGCCGACGTCGATATCCGGCAGGTGAAGGGTAACGGCAAGTGGCGCCAACGCCTCTCGCAGTTCCTGGATGCTCTCGGGAGCGAAAATGTCGGCAATGGTGAGGTGCCGGTCAAGGACGGTGACTCCCAGGCGCCGGGCAAGCCGCCATCCTGCGCTGACGGCAGGGCGCTCCAGGCGGGAGGCCGTCGCCACCTGGGGAGGTGCGCCCGACAATACGTCGAGGTCAGGGCGGAAGCGAGCAATGCTCTCCCCGAACGCCCCGGCGCTCTCCGTTGCCAGATACAGGACGCGGAATCGCAGCGCCGGCGGCAGGCCATCGCGGCCCCGAGGATCGTCGAAGCGCCCGCCCAGGGTGCCGTCGGCCCCGACAAACGCCCACGGGGGCAGTGAGAAAGGATTGGGGGCACGGCCTACGCGATAGAGCGGCGAGCGTGGCGTCGGGACGGTCTGAAGCCCCTCACCCATTGGCAGCAAACGCGCGCGCCGCGCCGATGGCCTCTTCTAGCCGGCCCTCATGAATCGTCCGGGCCGGTGAGACGTCGTCGAGTTCGGGGGCCAGGCCAATAAACCAGGCGCGCACGGTAGCGGGCGTCTCGAAGCGCAACAGGAGGGTGATGATTTCGTAGGCTGCGCGTAGTCTGCTCTCACTTTCAGGACGGATACCCGTGACGGCGCCGTTGGCCCAGCGATGAACCGTCTTGGTGTCCCTGACGCCGACGACATAGGCCGCGATCCGGCCGCTCAGCACCCTGAACAACGCCGCTGCCGCCTCCTGGATCGAGGCGCGAAGCGCCTGTTGATGGACCTGAGTCAGCACGTCCACATCGCGCTCATCACTCATCTGTCGCGCAGCCTGTAGCATGGGCAATCCTCCGATCGCAGCCAATATTCCTTGCTGATGCCCTATTCTAAACCAAAATCGAGGCACTATCAAGGCAACTCAAGCCGGTTATATTCGGGCATAGTAGACGCCGGGAAGGTCGTGCACGGGTCAGTATTCCTGGGACCGCCGGCTGCACGCGAGTGTACCAGCACCTACTATGTCTGGGTAGTGTAAGCACGATAGTTATCTTGAGTAATCTAGCAGTGTAAACGTTTCGCCGTGACTAACGCGAGGGGAGACATGATGTACTCGTATCCCTATGTGCTGGATGTGGCCGTGGCGGCAGCCCGTGACGCCGGGGACCTGCTGCGCCGCGATTTCCTCAAGCCGGGCGGGCCGTCCGGCCAGCGAAGCCATGCCGAGGCCGACGAGACGGCCGAGCGGCTCATCCGGCGCCACCTGATGGCGGCAACGCCCGATTGGGGCTACCGCGGCGAGGAGACGGCGCCCGGCGGCCGCCTCGGGCCAGAAGGGCACCATCTCTGGCTCGTCGATCCCAATGATGGGACCGCCACCTACCTGCGCGGCGTCCGGGGCAGCGCCGTCTCCATCGCGCTGCTGCGCGACGGCCTGCCGGTGCTCGGCGTGGTGTACGCCTTCGCCGCGCCCGACAACCGCGGCGACCTCTTCGCCTGGGCGGAGGGCTGCGGCCCGCCGCGGCGCAACGGCCTTCCCGTGCACCGCCGGGCCTGGGCCACGGCCCTCGCTCCCGAGACCGTCATCCTGGTCAGCCAGGGCGCCGACCATAGCTCGCGCGAGAACGCCCTGTGCGTGGCCCCCGGACGCTATCGGGCGGCGGCCAGCATCGCCTATCGCCTGGCGCTCGCCGCCGCCGGCGATGGCGAGGTCGCCGTCAGCCTCCATGGGCCAGGGGGCTGGGATTACGCCGCGGGACACGCCCTGCTCCTCGGCGCGGGCGGCGTCCTGCTCGACCAGGACGGCCGGCCCGTCACCTACAGCCCGGATGGAAGCAGCCAGACGCGCTGGTGCTTCGGCGGGGCGCCGGAACTGGCCGGCGTCCTGGCGACGCGCCCCTGGCAGCGCGTGCTCAGCCACGCGGCGCAAGCCGGCGAGCCGTACGATCTCTGCCGGCCGGTACGGGGCGAGAGCGTCGCGGACGGCGGCTTGCTGGAGCGGGCACAGGGCTGTCTGCTGGGCCAACTGGCGGGCGACGCGCTCGGCAGCATGGTGGAGTTCGCCTCGGCCCGCGAGATCGCGGCACGCCATCCGGGCGGGCTGCGCCTCGTCGGGCCCAGCCCGGTCTGGCACACCCTGGCCGGCCAGCCCACCGACGACTCCGAGCTGGCCCTCGTGCTGGCCCGCACCCTGCTCCGCGACCGTGCCTTCGACGATGAACACGTGGCCGCGGCCTACGCCTACTGGAGGGACTCCGGTCCCTTCGACGTCGGCGGCACCATCGGCACGGCCACCGGCGCCATGGTCAGGGCGCAGTCGCGCGGAGAGGCGCTCGCGACGGCGGCCAGGCTCGCGGCGAACGCGGCCAGTCAATCGAACGGGGCGCTGATGCGCCAGAGCCCGCTGGCCATCTGGGGCCACGCGCTCGACGCCGCTGCCCTCGACGGCATCGTGCGCGCGGATACGACCCTGACGCATCCGAACCGCGCCTGCCAGGATGCCTCCGCGGCCTTCATCGTGGCCCTCGCCGCCGTCATCCGCGACGGGCTGGACGCCCGCGCCGCCCATGCGCTCGCACGGCAGTGGGATCGCGAACACGGTGCCAGCCCTGAGGTGACGGCCGCGCTGGAAGCCGCCGCCACGACGGCGCCCGACTACGAGCATCAGCAGGGCTACGTGGTCATAGCCCTGCAAAACGCCTTTTATCAGGCGCTGCACGCGCCGTCGTTCGAGGAGGGCGTGGTCGCCACGGTGATGGGCGGCGGCGACACCGACACCAACGGCGCGATCGCGGGCGCCCTGCTCGGCGCTCTCCACGGCGCGCGATCCATCCCACCGCGGTGGCGCGAGGCGCTGTTGACCTGCCGTCCCCTGCACGGCCTATCAGGCGTGGCTCGTCCGCGACCGCGCGCCTTCTGGCCGGTCGATGCCCTGTGCCTGGCGGAGCGGCTTGCCGCCGGCAACGTTCCAGTCTAGAGCGCCTCGGCCACCGATTTGGCCTGCATGAACAGCTTGACGTAGTCGGGGCCGCCGGCCTTGGAGTCGGTGCCGCTGAGATTGAAGCCGCCGAACGGGTGCACCCCGACGATGGCGCCGGTGCACTTGCGATTGATGTACAGGTTGCCCACGTGGAACTCGCGCCGGGCCTGCTCGATCCTGGCGCGCTCGCGCGCGTAGACGGAGCCGGTCAGACCGTAGATGGTGTCGTTGGCGATCTCCAGCGCGTGATCGAAGCTGCGCGCCCGGATCACCGCCAGCACCGGGCCGAAGATCTCCTCCTGCTCGATGCGCGCACCGGGCTGCACGTCGGCGAAGACCGTCGGCTGGATGAAGTACCCCGGGCTCTCGGCCGCCGCTCCGCCGATCATCAACCGTCCCTCGCCCTTGCCGACCTCGATATACCCCAGGATCTTCTTGTAGGCGCTCTCGTCGATGACGGGGCCGACGTTGTTCTGATAGTCGCGCACGGGGCCGAGGCGCAATCTCGCCGTCCGCTCGACCACCCCGGAGAGGACCGCGTCGTAGACATCGTCCAGCAGGATGGCGCGCGAGCAGGCCGAGCACTTCTGGCCCTGGAAGCCGAAGGCCGAGGTCACGATGCCGTCGGCGGCGGCGGCGAGATCGGCCGAGCTATCGACCACGATGGCGTCTTTGCCGCCCATCTCGGCGATCACCCGCTTGATCCAGATCTGCCCCTCGCCGGTCTCGGCCGCCAGCCTGTTGATGCGCAGCCCGACCTCGCGCGAGCCGGTAAACGAAATGAAGCGCATCTTGGGATGGCACACCAGCGGCTCGCCCACCACGGAGGAGTCGCCGGTCAGAAAGGTCAGCACGCCCGGCGGCAACCCCGCTTGCTCGAAGATCTCCACGAGCTGGTAGGCGATGACGGGCGTGGGCCGCGCCGGCTTGAAGATGACGGCGTTGCCGGCGGCGATGGCCGCCGAGGTCATCCCGGTGGGTATGGCCAGCGGGAAGTTCCAGGGCGGGATGCACAGGCCCACGCCGAGCGGGATATAGTCGAGCTCGTCGTCTTCGCCGGACAGCGGCGTGATGGGCTGCGGCAGCTCCAGGTCCATGGCCTGGCGCCCGTAGTACTCCAGGAAATCGATGGCCTCGGCCACGTCGGCATCCGCCTCCGGCCAGCTCTTACCCGCCTCCAGGATCTCCCACGCGGCTAGCTCGAACTTGCGCCGCCGCATGATCGCCGCCGCCTTGAGCAGCACCCGGCCGCGCGCGCGATGCGGCACGCGGCTCCAGTGCTTGAACGCCTCCAGCGCCGTGTCCATGGCACGCTCGGCGTGCTCGGCGCCACCGCTCGCGGCATAGCCGATCACCTGCGCGGGATCGGATGGGTTCAGGGAGGCAACGGTCGCCTCGGTTTCCAGGCGGTCCGGCCCGATCACCAGCGGGTAACGGGCGCCGAGGCGGGCCGATACCTCGTCCAGCGCGGCGGTCATCACGTGCCGGTTGCTCTCCCGGCTGAAATCGGTCAATGGCTCGGGGCGATAGGCGGGGACCATGTGCACCTCCTTGTGTCAATACTTCCCGCGAATGTGCGGATGATGGCGGACCGCTCAGGTCACCATGGTGGGCGAGTCGGAGTCGAGCGGGCGCGTCACCTCTTCCGGGGTCTCCGCTTCCGGCGCGGCGCGCACCACGCGCACCTTGGCGATGCGCGTTCCTTCCATGCGTTCGACCCTGAACAGCAGGCCATCGACGTGTACCTCGTCGCCGACCAGGGGTACATGCCCGACGTGGTGGAAGACGAGCCCACCCACGGTATCGAACTCGTCGGAGTCAAGCTCGACATCGAAGTGCTCTGCGACCTCGTCGAGCGCCACGCGGCCGTCGTAGATATACTCGTGCGGCCCGACCTGCTCCACGTACTCCGGCTCGCCGGGGTCATGCTCGTCGGTAATCTCGCCCACGATCTGTTCTAGCAGGTCCTCGATCGTCACCAGCCCGGCCGTCCCACCGTACTCGTCCAGCAAGATCGCCATGTGCACGTGTTGATGCTGCAGCTCCCGGAAGAGATCGCCGATGCTCTTGCTCTCCGGCACACGGTAAGCCGGCCGCAGGATCTGGCTGATCGGGGTATCATAGCGATCGGCCCGCGCGTAGCGGAGCATATCCCAGACGTAGAGCACGCCGACGATGTTGTCGATGCTGTTCTCGTAGACCGGTATGCGGGAGTGGCCGGCCTGCAAGGCGACGTCGATGGCATCCGAGAGGGTCGAGGTGAGCGCCACGGCGGTGATGTCGACGCGCGGCACCATCACCTCGTGCGCGGCGATATCCTCGAACTCCACCACCGCCTCGATGCGCTTGCGCTCCTCCTCGCGCAGCACGCCCTGCTCCTCGCCGATAGTCGCCAGCATCACCAGCTCCTCGTCGCTGACGAAGGGGCCGGCGGCCCCGGACACGCCGAAGAGCCGCACCGCCAGGTTGTTAACGGCGCGGAAGAAGTAGACAAAGGGAGAGAGCACCCGCGCCAGGAAGGCGATGATCGGCGCCACGCGCAGCGCGGTGCGCTCGGCGGTGCGGATGGCCAGCGACTTCGGGACAATCTCCGCGACGATCAAGACGATCACCGAGAAGATCAGCGAGACCACCAGGTCGTTGACGTTGTCGCCGAACACGTCGATGGCCAGCGACGTCGCCACGCCCGAGGCCACGATGATCGCCACCATGTTCAGGATCAAGATAGCCGTCAGGAACTGGTTGGGATCGCGGAACAGCACATCGACGTAGCGGCTGCCGGGCACGTTCTGCTCCATCAGGTGGCGGATGCGCAACTTGCCGACCGAGGTCAAAGCCGTTTCCGAGCCCGAGGCAAAGGCCGCTACCAGCAAGAGAAGCGCCAGGAAGAGCAGCCGCCACCAGTCGTCGGACGACCAGTGGTGCGGCGTCAAGAAAAAGGCCGACGCGGAATCGAGATGTGGGAAACGCGGATGCCCGTTGGCGAAGAGGGGCCCGTGGTAAGAGAGGGGAACGAAACGCGAAATAGGACCCCAACTATGAGGATCCACGCAGACAAACTCCTTCGGCGGTGCTGACACTAACCCTTCCCGATACAGAAGGTCGCAACCCCTGTATTTACGTGAAGAGCGCGCTCACCGATTCGCCTGCGTGGATACGCTTGATCGTCTCGGCAAGCAAAGGTGCAACCGTCAATACCTCTATTTTATCACTCCGTTGCGCTTCGGTCAGCGGGATGGTGTTGGTGACCACCAACCCATGCAACGGGCTGTGATGGATGAGGTCGATGGCCTCGGGCGTCATGGCCGCGTGCGTGGCGTACATATACACGTCGCGCGCCCCTCGATCCAGGATCATGCTGGCCGCCTCGATGGCCGTGCCCCCCGTGGAGATCAGGTCGTCGACCAACACCGCCGTCTTGCCGCGCACGTCCCCCACCATCTCCAGGGCTTCGGCCACGTCCGGTCGCGGGCGCTGCTTGGCGATGATGGCCAGGGAGGCGCCAACGCGACTGCGAAACTCATTGGCGCGCGAGACGCCGCCCGCATCGGGGGAAACGACCACGATATCGTCGAGGTCCAGACGCCGCAGGTGCGCCGCCAGCACGCCGCCCGCGCGCAGATGATCGACGGGGATATCGAAGAAGCCTTCGATGGCCGGCGCATGCAGGTCGACCGCCAGCACCCGATTGGCCCCGGCCGTGGTGATGAGATTGGCCACCAACTTGGCCGAGATCGGCTCGCGCCCCGCCGTCTTCTTCTCCTGCTTGGCGTAGCCGTAATACGGGATCACCGCGGTGATGCGCTGGGCCGAGGCGCGCTTGAGGGCATCGATCATCAGCAGCAATTCCATGATGTTGTGATCGGCCGGCTTGCAGGTCGGCTGCACGACGAAGACATCGGCGCCGCGCACGTTGTCTTCGACCCGGATGCGGGTTTCTCCGTTCTTGAACTGCGAGACCAGCGCGTGGCCCATGGGGATACCGAGCGCCTCGGCGATCTCCACCGCCAGTGCGGGATTAGCGCTGCCGCTAAATACCTGCAGGTTGGGATGCATGCTCATCGCCCCTCCACGCCCTACTCACCTATCGTCCGGGCGGGGACGCCGGCCACCGTCGTCCCGGCCGCGACATCGTGCAGCACCACCGCACCCGCGCCGGTGCGGCTGCCGTCGCCCAGCGTGACTGGCGCGCGCAGCATGGTGCCACTGCCCACAAAGACATTATCCCCGATCACGGTGGGATACTTGCGCACGCCGTCGTAGTTACACGTCACCGCGCCGGCGCCGATATTGGTGCCGCTGCCGATCGTCGTGTCTCCGATATAGCTGAAGTGGTGACAGGCCGAGCCGGTGCCGATGGTCGAGTTCTTTACCTCCGCGCAGGTGCCGATCTCGACCCCATCCTCCAGCACGGTACCCGGCCGTAGACGCGCAAAGGGTCCGACCAGGCAATCCCGGCCGATGCGCGACGCGTCGACCATGGAACGAAAAATCTGTGTGCCGTCGCCGACGCTGGCATTCCGCAGATCCGCATCGGGGCCGATCACGCAGTTCATCCCGATCGCCGTCTCGCCGCGCAGGTAGGTGTTGGGATAGAGAATGGTGTCCTGCCCGATCGAGACGCCCGGATCGATATAGGTCAGCTCAGGGGCAATCATGGTGACCCCTGCCAGCATGTGGGCCGCGTTGATGCGCCGCCGCATCAGCGCCTCGGCCGCTGCCAGCTCCACCCGCGTGTTGACGCCCTGGCCCTCCGCGGCATCATCTACCCGCACCACTCCTGCACCGCCCTCCGCCATGGCCCGCGGCACCAGGTCGGGCAGATAATACTCGCCATCGGGGTGCACGGGAAGAGCCGCTGCTGCCCGTCGCAGCCAGCGCATGCTCGCGACGTACACGCCGCAGTTGATCTCATTGACGGCCTCTTCGGAGGGGGTCAATTCCTTCTGTTCCTTGAGGGCAATAACGCGGCCATCGTCGGCGCGCAGGACGCGCCCATAGCCGTGTGGGTCGGAGACGAGCGCGCTGAGCAGGGTCAGGGTATGGCCGCCCCGGGCATGGCTGCGCAGGAGCAGGCAGAGCGTCTCCGGCCTGATGAGCGGTATATCGCCATTGAGGATCAGCGCCACATCGGTATCTTCGCCATGTAGGCTATCCAGCGCCACCTTGACGGCATGGCCCGTGCCCAACTGCGGTTCCTGCACCACGCTGAGCGTTCCGGGCGGTAAGGCCGCCCGCACCAGGTCCGCGCCGTGGCCAAGCACCACCATGGTGCGATTGACCCCGGCACGATCTGTAGCCAGCAAGATATGCCCGATCATGGGCCAACCGGCCAGGAGATGCAGCACCTTGGGCCGGGCCGAGCGCATGCGCGTCCCCTTGCCGGCGGCCAGAACAATAGCGGTGACCGTGATGGACATCACTCTAGCGTACTAGGCGAACCGACTGCTGCAACCGCTCAAACGCCGGAACTAACAGCTCGACCATCTCGGTCGGACCATACAGCGCCAGGGTCACAACCCCCGGCCCGGGTCGGCTGAGCGCCACGCGTTTGGTGACGTGGAGGTAGTTTCTACCTCCAGGGGAGGCCAGGGCGCGGCCCTGCACCACCAGGTGATACCAATCGAGGTGGCCGGCGTGCCGCTCGCCCAGCCGGTCCACGGTGGGAGCCTCCAGGTCGCGCACCAGAAAGAACATGCCCGTCCGCAGCAGCGCTTCGTGGTCCATGCCGGTCTCGGGTAGAGTCATGAGGGCGATGCCAGCCGGGTAAGCGCCGCTCGGGTCCGACGACGGGCAGAAGTCCGTGAGCCCGACGAGCCGATTCTCGCGCACAGACCAGGACGCCGGGTAGTCCAGGCACAGGAAATCGCGGGTGTAGGTGAGAGATGCGTCGATGGCCACACCTGGAGTATAGAACATAACGCTCTACCGCGGGGATGGCCAATGGGCCCACTACCTTGGTCCGTGAAGTTCGTGCATAATCCGCGGCGCGAGGCACGGGCCATGCCCTACATTCGTGGTGTGGATGCAGATTCGCGCTCCTCTCCGCGGACCCCTGACTTTTGCCGGGGCGTCTACAAACTGGTGGCGCAGGTGCCCGCCGGCCGCGTGACAACTTACGGCGACATTGCCCTGGCCCTGGGCTGGCCGCGACATGCCCGCCTGGTTGGACACGCCATGTCCGTCTGCCCCGACCGCATCCCCGCTCATCGCGTCGTCAATCACCGCGGCGAGCCCAGCCGCGCCTGGAACGGGGGACATCCCGAGCAGCAACGAGCGCTGTTGCTGGCGGAAGGCATCACCTTCAGGCCCGACGGCTCGGTGGATCTGAAGAAACACATCCATGTCCTTTGCATCCCTGGGCACGACCGCTTAAACTAGCTGTGGAACCTCCCCGGAGGGATGGCAGAGCGGTCGATTGCAGCTGTCTTGAAAACAGCCAGGAGTGCAAGCTCCTCGTGGGTTCGAATCCTACTCCCTCCGCCCCAACACACGGGTTGGCGTGCATCGCTACTGGAAGATGGCGCGCAGCAAGGAGATGAATAGCCCTTCGTGCGGCGCTTCCGCCGGGACCGGGACCTTCACGACTTTCACCCGCGGAGGTCCCACCACCACGTGTACCTGGGTATCGCCCGGCTGCGCCATGCCCAGCTTCGACCGCGCCTCGGTCATGACGTATGACTTGCTGCCAAGATACGTTATCTCCGACTCAAGTTGGCTGTTTTGCGCGTTAGCCGCGGCAATCTCCTGTTGCAATCGCGCAGCATTGGCCTCGATCTGGCGGCTGACCAGACTCTCACGCGCGAAACTCACGCCGAAAAAGAGCGCAGAAACGGCAAGCAAGACAAAGCCCAATCGCGCGATGCGGCGATCAGGCCGTGCGGGCAAGCTCTCTCTGATGACACGGTTGGCACCACGTACCGCTGCCATCGGCGTCGCTCCCCTGGCTATGAGGAGGCGCCGGCAGCAGCCCGCGCCTTGTTGAACTGCTTCATCAGGCGGGACTTGCGCCGGGACGCATTGTTCTTGTGAATGACACCCTTTGTCGCGGCATGGTCGAGGTAACTGAGCGCCTTCTGCAGGGCCTGCAGCGTCTCCGGCGCTTCGAGATTCCCGCCGTCAATCGCCTTGCGGGCATTCTTGACGTACGTGCGGGCGGCGGAACGAATCGGCTTGTTGCGCAGTCGCTTCTTCTCCGCGACTTTGACGCGCTTGATGGCGGATTTAATATTGGGCACGTGTCTTCTCCTGGATGCGGCGCTTCTCGCGCCATTAGATTAGCAGGGCTTCATGCCGGTCCACATAGCCATGGCCGGAAAGCTGCACGCGGCGAAGCCGCGCCGCCAACTGAAATCTTGTGGTAGTATAGCAGCCCGCTCTTCACCGGGGCAACAAGATATGCACGACTTACAGCCCTCGTAGAGCGTCGCGAGCGGCTTCACGGCCCTGCCGCACGCAATCGGGGATGCCGACGCCGCCATACGCGCAGCCGGCCAGATGCAGCCACGGCGGACAGAGCGAGCGCAGGCGCGCCACGCGTTCCAGGTGGCCGACGTCGTACTGGGGGTTGGCGTCGCACCAGCGGAAGACCCGGCTCAGTACCGGCGCGCCGCCGATATCCAGCAACGGGCGCAACTCGGCCAGCGCCAGATCGACCAACTCATCGTCCGGCAAGGCCACGTCGGACCCGTGCCACGGCCCGCCGAAGAAGGCGCGCAGCAGGACGTGGCCGTCCGGCGCGCGATGCGGCCACTTGGTGCTGCTCCAGGTGCAGGCCAGCAGATGTGTCGGCTCGCTATGGGGCACCACGAAGCCGAAGCCGTCCAGGGGCCGCCCAACTTGCTCGGCGCGAAAGCCCAGCGAGACGGTCG
>Ga0070740_10005072_pt1 | contig 12452 bp, 6 predicted proteins | sample Coa_R2_FD_67286 | JGI IMG/M metagenome (GOLD analysis project Ga0070740, IMG submission 67286) | Surface soil microbial communities from Centralia Pennsylvania, which are recovering from an underground coalmine fire - Coalmine... | ecosystem: Environmental > Terrestrial > Soil > Unclassified ...
CCCGCGGCGGCGCGATATCGATCTCGTCGATGCGTAGAGGCTCGCCAAACTCGTAACAGACCGCCGCTTTCATGACCATCTCCTTGGGCTCTCAACTGACGCCTCTATGTTACGCTATCGAGTGCCTGGACATCGGATAATGAACCTATGAATGGAGATAAGGTATGGCTGAGACGATGCGCGTGGCCATCGGCCAATTCCACGAGCTAACAGACGAGAAACTGGCTTTCGCCAAACAACTTGGCGCCAGCGGCGTGCAGTTGAACACGCCCATCCTTCCCGGCAAGGCGCGTTGGGAGGAATCCGACGTGCGCTGGCTGCGCGAACGCTGTGAGAGCTACGGGCTGCGCCTGGAAGCCATCGAGAATGTGCCCACCAGCTTCTACGACCGGGCCATGCTCGGCCTGCCCGGGCGCGACGAGCAGATTGAGAACTATCAGGCAACCATCCGCAGCCTCGGTCGCGCCGGCATCCCGATCCTGGGCTATCACTGGATGCCCAATTTCGTCTGGCGCACCTCGTTCCACACGCCCGGTCGCGGCGGGGCGCTGGTCAGTTCCTTCGATCTGGCTCTCGTCGATGCCGGCCCGCTGCCCCTCGGCCTCCGGCATCATCCGCTGCTGGAGGGACGCGAGGTCTCGGGGGAGGAGATGTGGGACAACTACCTGTACTTCATCAAGGCGGTCCTGCCGGTGGCGGAGGAGGCCGGCGTGATGCTGGCGCTGCACCCGGATGACCCGCCGCTGCCGTCTCTGGGCGGCATCGCCCGCATCTTCGGCAGCTTCGAGGGCTTCAAGCGCGCCATGGAGGAGGTGCCCAGCCCCAATAGCGGGCTCGATTTCTGCATCGGCTGCTGGTCCGAGATGGGGCTACTGGCCGGACCCGACGGCGTGATCGGCGCCATTCGCCACTTCGGCAGCCGCGGTAAGATCTGTTACGTGCATCTGCGCGACGTGCAGGGCACCGGCGCCTGCTTCCAGGAGTGCTTCCTCGGCGAGGGCAACGTCGACGTCTTCGCCGCCGTCCAGGCGCTCAAAGAGGTCGGCTTCAGCGGCTTCATCCTTGACGACCACGTGCCCCATCTCGTCGACGACTCCGAATGGGGGCATCGTGGCCGCGCCTTTGCCACCGGCTATATCATGGCCCTGGTGGACGCCGTGAACAGGACCGGCCACAGTGGGGATAGGTGAGCAGGTACGATGATGCATCCCGCAGCGGCAACCTCCGGCGATGCTGTACTGAGCTTGCATGGTGTCAGCGCCGGCTATGCGGATAGGACGGTGCTGCGTGCGCTCTCGCTGGCCCTGCAGGTCGGTGAGATGGTGGCCCTGCTGGGACGCAACGGCGCCGGTAAGTCGACCTTGATCCGCCTGATGAGCGGCGTCCTGGCACCATGGCAGGGCGAGGTGCAGCTACGTGGCGCGCCGCTGGCCGGCCAGTCGCGCCGCCGGATTGCGCGACACATCGCCGTGGTCCCGCAAGAGTTGCAGATCCCGTTTGCCTTCTCCGTCCGCGAAGTCGTGGCCATGGGACGCACCGCGCACACGGCATTCCTCGGGGGCGAGACGGCGCGCGACCGGCAAATCGTGGAGCGTGCCCTGGCCCAGCTCGACCTCACGTCGCTGGCCGAACGTGCCTTCAACAGCCTGAGCGGCGGGGAACGGCAGCGGGCGGTCCTGGCCATGGCCCTAGCGCAGGAACCGGACATCCTCCTGCTCGACGAGCCGACCGTTCACCTCGACCTGTCGCACCAGGTTGCCGCGTTACGCGTGCTCCGCGCCCTCAACGCGTCGCAGGGGCTGACTGTGCTGGCGGCGATCCACGACCTGAACCTGGCGGCCCTGCTCTTCGACCGCCTGATCATGCTGCACGAGGGCCGCGTCGTGGCCGATGGGCCGCCGGCGACCGTGCTGACCGCGCCGACCATCCACGCGGTCTATGACGCGGAGGTGGCCATCCAGGCGCACCCAACGACCGGCGTGCCGCAGGTGATGTTGTTGCCGTGAGCGGAGTCGCTTACGAGGCGCACTACGCGAAGAGGAAAGGGCAGGGGACCGGAGGCGGGTCCATATGCCACGTATTGCCCGTCCCCCGTTAGTCACGCTCCAGGCGCCGCGCTCCCTCACCGGGCTGGAGGCGCTGCCACCCGCGGCATCCGGTCGGCCCACGGTTGTGCGTCCTCGAACGCCGCCGCCAGGTCCAGCACCGTGACCTTGTCGTTGAACCTGCCTGCCGATCGTGGCGCTGACGGCTGACGCGCTGGCGGGGGACGCGGAGAAGAGTCGGGCGGCGGGCATGGACGACCCTCTAGCCAAGCCGCTCACGCGGGAGCGCCTGGCCAGCGTCGTGGAGCGGTGGGTGACATCGGACGCTGAGTCAGCGAAGCACATCACCGATCAATTGAGCGCAGACTGAAAGTGGCCTGAGTCCCTGCGGCGTGACTGCCCTGCATAGACATACACCTTGGCGGTGGGGTTATGACACCGGCAGCTTTCCCCTTGAACGGCGACCCGCAAGGCCCTTGGCGTATGACGTCGAGGAGCGCATCTCGTGCACGCAGGGCCTGCGTCTCACAGGTGGTTGTGAATCGGGCGCCCCATTCCGTCTCACATCGCTCTTACCGGGAGGCTACGGCACCTCTACCGTGCCGTGTCGTCCTGGCGCCGACCTGCGACCAGTGAACGCTGGCGATGATGGAGTCCGCAGCAAACCATCGGGCGACGCCGGCCGCCACCGCCTCAGGAGCCGGCGGGGAGCCCCGGGCAGGTCTTGCGGTACGGCGTATTGCCTAGGTACTGCCGCCACTCCTGACGGGTCAGGTTGCGGTTGGCGATGCGGCAGGCCCGGCGTGGCCAGCCGCCCAAATCAACATCCCAGGCGTGGATAGTCCCATCCCAACTGCCCGCGACGAGTGTCCTACCGTCGGGACTGAAGGCCACGCCCGTGACCGTATCGGCAAAGCCGGCGAGGGGCGGGCCGAGCGGTTGTCCCGTCGCGACATCCCACAGGCGCACCGTGTTATCCGAGCCGCCGGAGGCCAGGATCAGGCCATCGGGGCTGAAGGCAAGGGTCCTCACCGCATCCACATGTCCCATCAAGAGCGGTCGGAGCTGCATGCGACGGGTGACGTCCCACAGGCGGATGGTCGAGTCGTCGCCGGCCGAGGCCAGCATCCTGCCGTCGGGGCTGAAGGCCACGCTGCTAATCCCGCCGCTAGGGCCGCGAAGCGGTGGCCCCAGCGACGTCCGATGTGCCACGTCCCACAGCCGGATCGCGCCATCTCCGCCGGCCGAGGCGACCAGCTTACCGTCCGGGCTGAAGGCGACACTGCGCACGCCGTAGCGATGCCCCACCAGGGGCGACCCGAGCGGGCGGAGCTGGCCGTTCGGCCGCCGCACGATGGACCAGAACTGGAGCGAGCCATCGCCGGCACCTGTGACGACCGTTCGGCTATCGGGGGAGACGGCCACGCTCGTCGGCGTGTCCTGCGTGGAGACCAGGTCGCCCACGGCGGCGCCGGCCGCCGCGTCCCACAGCTGGACGCCATTGAGCGTCGCCACGGCCAGGAACCTATTGTCTTTGCCAAACGCCACACTCGTCACGACGTTAAGCGTGGGCATAGCGCTACGCTCCCTCCCGCGGCGCATATCCCAGAACTCGATGTGCCCATCGGTGGTACCGACGGCCAGGATCGCGCCATGCGGGCTGTAGGCGAGGCTGTTGACACTATCCATGTGAGTCGCCCTATCACTGATGAAGTCCCCCTGATGCACCCAATCCACGGCGGCGTTGACGATGTGCGAGACGGAGCGCCGTGGTCGTACATCCCACAGGGCGATGGCGCCGTCCGCGGTCGCCGCGGCCAGCGTGGCCCCATCCGGGCTGAACACCACCCCATCGACCTCACCCGAATGGCTCAGCAGCGGCGGCCCCACGGCGCGGCGCTGCCGCACATCCCACAGGCGGACCGAGGCGTCGAGGCTCCCCGACGCCAGGATCGCGCCATCCGGGCTGAAGGTGAGGCTGAGCACGAAGTCGCCGTGGCCCCGCAACGGGGCACCGAGGGGCTGACGATGCGGCACGTCCCACAGATGGATCGTGTGGTCGAGGCTGCCGGCGGCCAGGACCCGGCCATTGGGACTGAACGCGAGGCTGGTGATCCCCCCGCTGCCGGCGGTCAGGCGGCCAGACGGCGTGAGCCGCCTGGCATCCGTCACCGTCCAGAGATACACGACCCCATCGCCGGCCCCCACGGCGAGGGTCTGTCCATCCGGACTGAAGGCCACCGCCGGATAATCAAGCCCGCCGAAGTCCATCATCGTGGCGTGCTCGGCCCAGGGCAAGGCCACCGCCGGTGCATTATCAGGCTCGCCGGTGAGCGCCGATCCTTGAATCTGGCGCTGGCGTGGGATATCCCAGAGGTACACATGGCCGCACGTACACCCGGACGCGAGGAGGCGGCCGTCCGGGCTGAAGGCGAGGCTGGGGATGCTCCCGAAGTTGTTCGGTTCAAACGGCACCCGCAGGGGCGTCCCGAGGGCTCGACGATGGGCCACGTCCCACAACTGGGTCGCGCCGTCGTTGGCCCCGGCCGCCAGGATCGCGCCATGCGGGCTGAAGGCGAGGCTGGCGATGGCAGCAGCGCCGGCGCGAAGCGGCATCCCGAGCGGAGCGCGACGTGCCAGGTCCCACAATCTGATGGTCCCGTCGTTGCTGCCGGAGGCGAGCACCTTCCCGTCGGGGCTGTGCGCCAGCGCGGTGACCACCAACGTATGGCCCCGCAGGAAGGCGATCAACCCCGGCGGCGCGGCCTGGAGCGCTTGCAGCAGGCTGGCTCGTGCCTCCACGGTATGGGCGATGCGCTGCGCCTCCAGGCCCAGCAGGACGCCCAGGTCGTACTGGCCGTTGAGCCGTGTCACCGCCTGGGCGGCGAGCTGCCGGGACAGGGCCACGTCGCGTGCCGCCACCGCTCGCTGCGACTGCTCGTTGGCCCGCTGCGCTTGCTCGCTGGCCTGATCCGCGTTGTGCAGGGCCAGGGCGCTCAGTCCCCCGGCGGCCAGCAGAAAGGCCGCCAGCACCCCCGTCAAGGCCCGCAGCCGCGTCGCCGCCTGCCGCGCCACCGCCAGTTCTCGCGCCTGCCGCTCCCGTTCCGCCTCTTCGAAGCGGTGTTCTTCCGCCGTCGCCGCGTCCAGGAACGCGGCCTCCCGCGCGCTGGGCGTGTTGCGCCCCGCCCAGGCGTGCGCCTCCGCCAGCACCGTCCCCCGGTACAGCGCGTCCGCCGGCCGCCCCCGCTTTTCCCACTCCGCCGCGTCCGCGCTGAGGCGCCCTTGCAGCTGCACGTCCTCCCGCGCCTCCGCCAGCCACGCCCCCAGCCGGGTCCACTCGCGGATCAGCGCCTCGTGGCTCACCTCCAGCGTCCGCTCCCCGCCGCGCTCGCTCGCCGTGAGTAGCCGCGCCCCGACGAAGGCCTCCGCTACCGTCCCCAGCCGGGCCGTCTGCCCCGCGTCCGCCAGCTGCAACTCCGCCCGGCTTACCCGCCGCCGGGTGGTCTCCTGCGCGCTGGCGCCCGGTTCGATCAGGCGCAGGGACAGCGCCCGTGCCAACCGCCGATGCTCCTCGTCGGGCAGGGCCTGGTAGGTGGCCTCGGCCTGGCGGGCCAGGGCGCCGCGCACCCCGCCCAGCTCCCGGTACGCCCCCTCGGTCAGCAGGCGGCCCTGGCGCCGCTCGTAGAGCTGATCGAGGATGAACTGCAGGAGGGGCAGGGCGCCGGCCTGGCCCCGCACCTCGTAGAGCAGGTCGCCCACCAGGTCTCCCTCGAAGGCCAGGCCCACGTCGGGCAGCCGCGCCGGCCCCTCGATGGCCGCCCGCAGCTCACCCGGCTCCAGCGGCAAGACGGCCAAGCTCTGCGCATCGACCAGCCGGCCGAGCTGGATGTAGCTCATGGGCCGGTCGTAGAAGTCGGCGCGCAGGGTCAGGAGTGCCAGGAGCGGACCGCGCGGCTCGGACACCGCGGTGACCAGCAGGTCGATGAAGCGGCGGCGCACCTCCTCGTCGGTGGTGAGGGTGAAGAGCTCCTCGGCCTGGTCCACCAGCAGCACCACGCGGTCCTCCGGCGCCCGAGCCAGGCGGGAGGCCAGCAGGTGCAGGCCGCGCTCGGAGGCGTCGAGGTCGGCTCGGATCGCGCTGAGGGAGCTGTGGGGCAGGGCGTTGGCCAGGGCGACGCTCAGGGCTTCGAGGGGATGGGCGCCGGGCAGCAGGGGGTCGAGGTAGGTCCAGCGGACGCTGCCCGGCAGCGCCCCCCCGCGTAGGCGGGGCAGCAGGCCGGCGAGGACGACGCTGCTCTTGCCCGAGCCGCTGGGGCCGACCACCGCCAGGAAGCGGGTCGCCCCGGGCCGACTGAAGCGCCGGGCGGCCTCCAGGAGCTCCGCGATCAGGCGCTCGCGGCCGAAGAAGTCGCCGGCGTCCTCGGCGCGGAAGGCGCGCAGGCCCTTGTAGGGGTTGCGCGCCGCGGGGACGTCCGGGCTGGTGGTATCCGGGCCGGGCAGCGTCTCCCCGGCCCGCCTCAGGTGGGCAACCAGAGCGAGCAGTGCGGCCTCGTAGCGCGGCCCGCGCAAGTCGAAGGTGGCGTCGGGCCGCTCGGCGACGCCGGCGAGGGCCGCGTCCTCCCTCGCGCCGCCGAGGCACGCCGCGATGAGCGGGCGCCCGTACAGCGCCCCGAGCTCCACGGCCGCCGTGATGGCCCGCGTGGCCGCGGCCCCGGCCGTGTACAGCAGCAGCACGGCCCCGCTCGCGCGCATCTGCGCCCGCAACGCCTCCCTCCCCGTGGCCCCCGCCGCAGCGGCCCAGGCCGGCCAGCAGGGCAGGCCCTGCGCCGCCAGGGCCGTCACCACCGCCTCGGCGGCGGCGCGTTCCACCTCCGGCGTCGCCAGCACCATGACCGCAGGGGGACCGGGGACGGCGGCGGGCGGCGCGAGGGCCTCCGGCCCGCGGGCGGCCGCCGCCAGCGCCGCGCGCTCCGGCGGCGCCAGCCCCAGCGCGTCGGCCAGCAGGTCCAGCGTATCCTTGCGCGGCGACTGGCTGCTGCCGCGTTCCAACGCGCTCACCGTGTAGGCGCTCAGCAGCGCCCGCTCGGCCAGCTCCTCCTGCGTCAGCCCGGCCATCTTGCGGTAGCGGCGCAGCAACGCGCCGAACGATGGCCCCTCCCGCACGCTCATGGCTCTCGCGCCCGCCCCGGTGCTCGCCCTACAATGCGCCAGCGTGAGCCCAGCATACCACGCCCTGCCGGGCGGTGTCAGGCGGCCTCAGCGGCAAGGGCGGCGCGCGATGCGAGAAATGCGGGTCAAGATGCGGGTGCCTCTTGCAAGTTTCCCCTGGTGGAGCAGGCCCCGTGGGCCCAGAATGGGCCCAGGGTACGCCGTCCGGCCAGCCCCGATGGGTCACCAGAGATCGATCCAGGAGAACAGCCATGGCCCTCCGTCCGTTTGTCCCCCGGCCAACGCGCACCAATCCGGTGACGGCGAGGACCGGGGCCGCCTGCGCGCGGCGACGTCCGCCATACCCGCGATCACACCGGGACGAGGACGCCGCGACCAACGCGCGTGGGGCACCAGCCCGGCGCGAGAGGAGACGGTCGTGAGCGCCGCTCTCGCAAACGGGCTCGCGTCGCCGCACCGACGCCGGGCCGCCCTGGTGCTCCTCCTCGCCCTGTTGGTCGTCGTCCTCGTGGTCCACGCGGCGCCCACCCCGCCCGCGTTCTGGACCGTGCACGTCGGTCAGACGCCCGGCGCCCTGGCCGTGGACGCCCGCTACGGCCGCCTCCTCGTCGCCGACAGCGCGGATCGGAGCGTGCACCTGCTCGACGCCCGCTCCGGAGCCCTCCTGGCCACCATCCCCCTGGGGACTGCACCGGCCGCCCTGGCGCTGGATGAGACGCACGGACGGGCTTTCACGCTCAATGGGTGCGCCGTCTCCCCGCCCATCGCGGCGTTGTGCTCGGCGGGAGGCAGCAGCATGAGCGTGCTCGACCTGCGCCGGGGCACGCTCCTGGACACGGTGGGGATGGCCCCGGGGGCCGCGGCCCTGGCCGTGGACGAGCAGGCCGACCGGGTACTCGTCGCCCACGCCGACGGCACGGTCGGCCTGCTCGCGGCCGCCAGCGGGCGCCGCCTGCGCACCATCGCCGTGGGCGGGTCCCCGGTGGCGATCGCCGCGGCGAGCCGCCTGGGGCACGTCTTCCTCAGCAGCGATGATGTGGGGACGGGGCAGGGCCGTGTGTTGATGCTCGATAGTGCGACCGGGACGCTCCTGTCCACACAGCCGGTCGGCCCCTCGGCCGGCCTCGTCCTGAGCGATGCGCGAGCGGGGCGTGTCCTGGCGGCCGGTGAGACCGGCTTACGCGTGCTCGACGCCCGGACCGGGCGCATGCTGCGCGACATCGCCGGGGGCGGGCTGCCCCTGGCCATCGACGGGGGCGACGGGCGGGCGCTGATCGCCACGCAGGGCCATCTGCGGCTGCTGGCGACGCGCGACGGGGCGCTGGTGGGGCCCACCCTGGACCGCGGAGGCCTGAGCCCGGTCTTCATCGATGCGGTGGCGGTGGACGCGCTCGGCGGGCGCTTCTACGTGGTCGGGCACGGCCCGACCGATCGGACGAGCCCCACCGCGCTAGGCTATCTCGCCGTCCTGGATAGCCACACCGGCCGGTTGCTGCGCCAGCTCGCCCTGCCAGAGCTGCCGCTGGCTGTGGCCGTGGACCCGCTGACCCACCGCGCGTTCATCGCCGGCGGCGCGGCAGAGGCGGGCCGCTCGGACGGCGGGACACGCCCCACCGAGTGGCTGCGGCGGCTGCTGCCCTGGCTGCCGCTCCCCGCCACACCACCGGCGGCAGGCGGCACGGTGACGGTGGTGGACACGACGCGCCTGTAAGCGTCCAGCCGGCGGTAACGAGTCCAGCCATCGCGCCGTCATGTTGGTTCACCCGGCGACCGTGAGAGACGACGAGGAGACGGAGAGATGTCCCCCCTGCAGAGTCAACAGCCACACCCGCCCGCCCGCTCTGGGCGAGTCCCCCAGGCAAAGCCGCACCGCGATGTCGTGCACGCGCGGGCGCGCGTGAGTCAATCCTACTGGATAGGCCTAGCCGTGGCCCTGACGCTTGCCGTGCCCAGCGGGCTCGCGGTCATGCGGCGTCCGTCCGGTGGCGGGGCCCTGGTCCGCGCGGTGCCCGTGGGCCGAGGCCCAGACGCGGTGGCCATCGATGAGCGCACCGATCGTGTCTTCGTGGCCAATGGCGACGATGGCACGGTCAGCATGCTCGATGCCCACAGCGGGGCGCCGCTGCGCACCATCGCGGTCGGCCGCGACCCCGATGCATTGGCCGTGGATGCGCAGACCCAGCGGGTATTCGCGGTCAATGGGAACTTTGCCGGCCGGGGCAGCGTGAGCGTGCTCGACGCGCGCACCGGCGACCTGCTGCGCAGCGTGGCCGTAGGGGACAGCCCTTGGGCGGTGGCCGTGGACGAGCGGACCGCCCGCGCCTTCGTCGCCAACAGCGCCTCAGGGAGCGTCAGCATGCTCGACGCCCGCAGCGGTCGCCTGCTGCGCACCGTCGCCGTAGGGTTGAGCCCCGTGGCCGTGGCGGTGGAGGCCCCCGCGCACCAGGTCGTCGTGGTCAACGCCGGGGACTTCGAGCGGAAGGTGGCCGGCACGGTCAGTGTGCTCGACGCGTGGACCGGCGCGCTTGTCCGCGCGGTCCCGGTCGGCCTGGCCCCCAGCGCCGTGGCCGTGGACAGTCGCCGCGGGCGGGTGATCGTGGCGAACGCGCTCAGCGACAGCCTGAGCGTGCTCGAGGCCGGCGGTGCCACGCCGCCGCGCACCATCGCCGTGGGCCCAGACCCCAACGCCTTGGCCGTGGACGCGGCCAGCGGGCAGGTGGTCGTGGTGACCGGCGGGGATGGCCGGATGCGCGTGGTGGATGCGCGGCGCGGCACCATCAGGCAGACCATCCCCGTCGGCCCGCCGGCCCAGGCGCTGGTCGATGACGTCCGCGGTGCGGTGATCGTGGAGGGGCGGCGGGCGCTGCTCGCGCGCGGTCGGGACGCCCGGGTACAGGTCCTCGACCTGCCGAGCGGCACCGTGCGGCGCACCATCCCGGTGGGTCCACACCCCGTGGCGGCGGCGCTCGACCGCCAGACGGAGCGCGCCTTTATCATCAGTGCAGGGGGCGCTGCCCCGCAGCAGTCGCCGTGGTGGACAAAGGCGCCGCCTCCCCTACGACGGTGGCTGAGTTGGCTCGCCCTGCATCCGCCCGCGAGCGCGCTGGGGAGCGTCGCGGTGCTCGACGCAGGTCAGGTGTAGCCGGCGGGCCAGGAAGAGTGTTGGCGACCGTCGTCTGCTCTATTCGACGCTGCTCGCACGTGGGCGCGCCACGTAGCGCCGCACCATCTCCCGGCCGACGCATTCACTGGTCTCAGGCGGATATTTATTGTTTATTCAACATGAGAGAGAACGGCACATCTCTTCTGTCGAGCACTGCTTATCGGCGGCAATAGCTGAGTAGAGGACCCGGTCATGGCCTACGGCCGCGCCGGCCGGTCGCTAACGAGGCGCCCTGCGCGAAGAGGAAAAGGCAGTGGGGCCGGAGGCCCGCGCCTGCGGCCCCCAGGTTTAGCGCGGGATAACCCGTCTCAGTCGTCGCCCGTCACGACGATGCCGGAGGCGGAGCCATTGCCACTCGCTGGGAGCGACACCGATGGACCGGACAGCTCGGTCAGGCTGCCGTCGGCGTTGACCGTTAGCGCTCCAACCGCGTTGCTGCCGGCCTTGATGACGTAGAGATCGCGCCCGTCGGGAGTCACGCCCAGGTCGATGGGCCGCGTGTTCGGCAGCGTCGACGAGGTGCCGCTGAGCACGGTGTTGGCGACCAGGGCCAGCGTGCCGTTGAGATTGACGGCGTACTCCGAGAGCGAGTTATTGGCCGTGTTGGACGTGTACAGGTGGCGGCCGTCGGGAGCCACCGCCAGCCAGCACGGCGCCGTCTGGAAGTTGGGGTACGGCGAGGCACCGATTGGGCTCAGGCTGCTGTCGGCAGCCACGGCGAACGCCGAGACGCTGCCGTTGCCCGGGCCCGCGTGGGCGTTGGTGACGAACAACTGCCCGCTGTTGATGGGATTGAAGGCGCTGCCGAAGGGACCGTTGGCCTGGGCGGTCACCGGCGAGCCCGGCGCGGGGCTGAGGAGGCCGTTAGCGCCCACCGCGAAGCTGTCGATGGTGCCGTCGATGGCGGCGCCACCCGTGGCGGTCCCGACCCTGACGCCGGCCAGATGCGTGCCGTCGCCGCTGAACAACACGTCCACGACGCCGGGAGCCGCGGCGACGGTGGAGCCCGCCAGGGGCCTCAGATGCCCGCCCTCGTTCAGCTCGAAGCCCGCATAGTTGGAGCCGCCGCTGCCGGCATTGGCCACGTACACCAGGTTGTCGTGGACGGCAATGCTCACCGGCCGGATGCCGCCCGAGGAGACCGGGCTGCCCGACACCGGGCGCAGGCTGCCGTCGGGGCGTATGCGCAGGACGGATATCCGATTGCTCCCAGCGTCGGCAACAAGCAGATAGCGCCCATCGCTGGAGAGTTGCAGCGCGCCCTGCGCCGCCAGGCCGCCACCTGTCCCGCTGCCGCCTACCGCGAAGGGCGAGCCGGCGGCGGGGATCAGCGATCCGCCGGGCTGGCGGTCATAGGCCGCCACGGTGTTGCCGCTAGAGCCGGCGGTGTTGAGGTTAACGTAGACATGCCCAAGCCCCTTGGAGTCCGCGGCGGCCCGGTGAACCCCGGCGACCGAAGCGGTCATGGCCAGCGCTACCACGCCAACGGCCAGTGCTGTTCGTGAAACGATGCGTCTCATGTACTTCCCCTTGCATATTCTCTACAAGAACTCACGGTGATCTGCCGGAATCATTGACGGACGATTCTCTCCGCTTGGTGGGCACCTCCCACCACGCTGACGGGACGTGGGGCCGATTTGCAGGCTGCTGAACGTGGCATTGGGAGCGGACGAAGAGGAACCGGACCCGCCGTATCCGCTCCTCCGGACTTTCGCGTGCCACACTATCAAGCCTGCGTTCCAGAGGTTATGAGATCCTTACGCCCGGCTTACGAGGTTCTAAATGATCGCTACTGCCCAGCCCGCTTGTAGCGCGGGCTGGAGGCATGTGATACTGCCAACCTGGAAGGCCGCGCACCGCGTCTGTCCCGCGCGGCATCACGACCGCCCACCTTAGTTATGCCAAGAAAGACGGCGATGAGCGACAAAGTGACCATTTCCCGCGTTAGCGTCTATCGGTACCGCACGGAGACGCGCGATCTGGGCGTCGATTACAACGGCTTTAACAGCGTCTACGAGGCCGGTGCCCGCCGTGAAGGTCACGGCTACGCCATCAGCATCGAGACCGATCAGGGT
>Ga0070740_10005074_pt1 | contig 12452 bp, 21 predicted proteins | sample Coa_R2_FD_67286 | JGI IMG/M metagenome (GOLD analysis project Ga0070740, IMG submission 67286) | Surface soil microbial communities from Centralia Pennsylvania, which are recovering from an underground coalmine fire - Coalmine... | ecosystem: Environmental > Terrestrial > Soil > Unclassified ...
TAGGACAGCGGCCTTTGGAGCCGTGAATCGTGGTTCGAATCCATGCCGGGGAGCCAACCTTCAAGGAATCAGTAACTTACAGACATAGAAAGACCGTTGTACAGAGGGCTGTACAAAAACCGGGTGTATAATCCGGTTGTGTCGCTCACTATCTACCGCCGACACTCCGTCGATTGCAGGGTCCACAAGCTCCGTCTCAAGGCCTACGAGAAGAAGTATTTCAAGGATTGCGACTGCCCGATCTGGCTGAAGGGCACGACGGACAAGGAGCAATATCCGCGGCAGGCGCTCGGCGTCCGTGACTGGCATGCTGCCGAAGCGAAGCTCCGGTCGCTGAATGCCGAGGCCAAGGATGAGACCGTCCACGGGCCAAAACTGGAGGAGTGCATTACGCGTTACATCGATGCGCGTGATGACGTGAAGCCGAAGACGGCGGCGCAATACAAACTGCTCCTCGGCAGACTGAAGGACTTCGCGCACGGCAAGAACAAGGTCTTCATCCGCGAACTGAGCGTCGATGTTCTGGAGGATTTCAAGACGTACGGTCTTGCGGGATTGGCTGGCACGTCGAAGGCAACGAGCGTCGCCAAGCTCGCGCACTTCCTGCGCGAATCCTACCGGCGCGGATGGATCACGCAATCCCTCGTCGAGAAGATGCGCCCTCACAAGGCGGTCTATGAGCAGAAGCAACCATACTCTGAAAAGGAAGTCGCGGCCATTCTGGAGGCGGCCGGAAAAATCAACGGCGGGACCACGGGATACGCAAAGAAGCCGCCACATTCCGCCTGCTCATCGAGCTGATGCTGGAGACCGGCCTGCGCGTCAGCGACGCAGTGAAGTTCGATCCGAAGAAATGCGTGAAGTCAAAATTTCTCTGGATCTACTCCTTCCATCCGCGCAGTCGAGAAAGAACGAGACGCCCAAGCTGGTCGACATTTACCTGACCGCAAAGCTGAAAAAGAAAATCGACGGATGCGAATGGCTGTCGGACGCCCTGCCCTTCGCGTATCGCCCCGTCTCCAGCGCTGAAGAGACGGATTATCTCGGGCAGGCCGTCTATGAACGGCTGCAGCGCACTCTTTATAGCGAGAGGGGTCAGGTTTTTTAAGATGTCAGATATTCAGAACATAAGGAGATTTGCACTATGAAACGATTAACGGGATTAATTCCCATGGCCGTAATGCTGGCTCTGTTTACTGCCGGGACTTTCTATGCCCAGGATCACGCGGCAAGCGCGAAGGAGGCACATGCCGCCAAACCCGATGCACCCGAGATTTTCTGCGGTCATATGAAGACAGGGCAACTTTGCCCTGGTAACGCCCAGATGTTCAAGATGAGCGCCGCGCAGAAGGAGCAATATACACAGGCGCTCAATAGGTACAACAAGGCCGTAGGAGAAGCCCAGAAGCAATTCCTGGACGATGCTAAGAGCAAGGTCGGATTGTCGGAAGCCGAACTGGCGCTCGCCCAAAGCTGGTTCGCCGAAGGCCTCAATCCCGAAATCAACAAGATTCTCGCCGCCAAAACAAAGAAATAACGGGCCTGATGTTTTCGCTTGCGGGATGGAATTCGCGGGCGCAAGCGGCGTTTGCAGTATGGCTGGCTCCTTGGAGGTTGTGCATGGCGAATGGAAGCAACAGCGGATTGGGTTTCGCGCTTTTCGCCGTGCTCCATTTTCTCTGTTGCGGTATCCCGCTGCTCATCCTCTCGGGCGTCTCGCTGGCCTTTCTCCGTCCGGCCTGGCCGGTCATCGGCAGCGTGCTCGCCGCCCTTGGCGTGGTCGGCTTCATCTGGTATCTCAAGCGCGGCTGCGCCACCTGTCCCCGGAACGAAGGTCGCTGCACGCTGGAGGCAAGGAAGGTGCGCGAATGACGGACGATCAAAAGACATCGTGGCTCGGCCGGGCGCTGATGGCCGTCGGCGTCAGCGGCGCGGCCTTTGCGGCCTTGTGCTGCTTTGCGCCTTTTCTCGTCGCCGGCCTGGTGTCGGCTATTGGCCTCGGGTTCATTCTGAAGGATTCCATTTTGATGGGCCTGCTCGTCGTGTTCCTTGGCATAGCCGGGCTGGGCCTCTATTTCGCGCGCCGCAAGCACGCGTAAGGGCATTCAGCAAAAAGGAGTGTTTATGTTTCTAAAATCACGGAACGGGAGAGGGCTACTGAAAGATCTCGCCTATGGGGCAATCGGCGGAGTCGTCGGTACAGTCGTCATGGGCCAGGTGACGAGCTTCATGTACCGGTTTGAAAGTGAGGAGAAAAAGCGCAGGGAAGAACTGGCGCGGCCGGAGGAACCCCCGCAGGCGATGGCGCGCCGCCTGGCGGAGGACTTTTTGCATGTTAAGCTCTCCGACGAAAAGAAAAAGAAGCTGGGAGAGGCGATGCACTGGGGTTATGGCATGGCCTGGGGCGCGCTTTATGGAGTGCTTCATGATCGCGCGCCTGCGCTCTCAAAAGCGGCCGGCCTCCCGTTCGGTCTCGCATTCTGGTTCGTGGGCGACGAGGTTGTGACAACCGCCTTCAGGCTCACTGGGCCGCCCAAGGCCTTTCCTGTCGACGCGCATTTGCGCGGTCTGGTCGGCCATCTGGCGTATACGGCTGCGGCGGATGGAACCTATCGGGCGCTGCGGCGCGTGGCCGGATAAATGGAGCGAGGTCAATGCCAGAGCAATTCGATTTAGTGATTCTTGGTTCCGGCTCGACGGCTTTCGCCGCGGCCTTGCGTGCGGCCGAACTTGGTAAAACGGCCGCCATGACGGAGGCCCGCACGTTGGGCGGCACATGCGTCAACCGCGGCTGCCTGCCCTCCAAAAACCTCATCGAAGCGGCGAAGATTTTCTACGACGCGAACAACCCGCGCTATCCGGGCTTGCGTCCCGGTTCGATGACCGTGGATTTCCGCGCGCTCGTGGAACAGAAAGATGAGATGATCCACGATTATCGCAACAAGAAATATCAGAGCATTATCGACGGCTCGAAGCGCATCAAGGTGTTCAGCGGGCGGGCGGAGCTGACAGGCCCTTATGAGGTCTTGGTCGATGGACAGACGCTTAAAGGCGAGCGCCTTCTTGTCGCGACGGGTAGCGCGCCCCAAATTCCCGATGTTCCCGGCCTTTCGTCGACGCCGTACCTGACGAGCGATTTGCTGACAAGCCAGGAGGAAGGCACGGAACTGCGCGAGCTGCCGGCATCTCTCGTGATAATCGGCGGCGGCTATATCGCGATGGAGCTTGGGCAGATGTTCGCCCGCTTCGGAACCGAGGTCACGATTCTGGAACGCGGCGAGCGTATTCTTGCCGGCAGCGAGCCCGAAATCTCAGAATCCGTCGCGGAGTCGCTCCGAGACGAGGGTATAGCCGTTCACACCGGGGCAAAGATCGTCCGCGTGCAGGGCGACGATGCCAAGGTCATAGTAACGGCGCAGGCGGGCGGACAGCAGCGCGAATTCAAAGCGGCGCGGCTCCTTGTGGCCACCGGGCGGAGGCCGAACACGGACGGCCTCGGCCTGGAGAAGGCGCAGGTGAAAGTGGATAACCACGGATTCGTCCAGGTAGACGACGAGTTACGCACGTCGGCTGGGCATATTTTCGCGGCAGGGGATGTCATCAACTCTTATGCGCACAGCCAAATGGCGACACCGGTAGGCGGTCAGGACGGCGGCATCGCCGCTGAGAACGCGCTGAACGGCGCGGGCCGTAAAGTCAATCATGCTGTTGTCCCGCGCGCCATCTTCACCGATCCGCAGGTCGGAGCCGTCGGACTGACGGACGAGCAGGCGAACGCGCAAGGCTTCGTCTGCGAATGCCGCATCGTTCCAATGTCGCTGGTCCCGCGCGCAGGCGCGGTGCGCGCGACCCGCGGCGTTATCAAGATGGTGGCTGACGGGAACACGCGCAAAGTGCTGGGTGTCTCCATGCATGGCCTAAATGCAGCCGAAGTCATCCACGAAGCCGCGATGGGACTCCGGTTCGGGGCGAAGATCGAGGACTTCGCGGGCATGCTGCATGTCTATCCGACGATGGCGGAGGCGCTGAAGATTGTCGCTCTCGCCTATGCGAAGGATGTCTCGAAATTGTCCTGCTGCGCGGAATGATTATCCTATGGTCGCTTCGGACGCAATGTGCATGATTTGAGAGCAGTGGGCGATGGAAGTGAAGGGCATGACCAATCGTTTCAGTACCGGGAATGTTGATACCGAGGCTATAGCTCTCGGCATCGTCAAGGTTTTCCCCGCGCTCGATTCGCTTTGAGCAACGCCTTTCGTTGGAGTTGTACCGATTGTTATCTGAAGGGCAGCCAGTCGCACGCGCCGTCTTGGCCGAGCGGCTTCAGGCATCGACCGAGGTCGTCGATCGCATCCTCGATGGATGGCCGGGCGTGTTTTTGGACTCAGAGCGACGGATCGTCGGCTACTGGGGTCTCTCACTCCCGGCGGCTTACACGAGTCCTCATCAGTTTACGATTGAGGGCCGAAGGTTGGCGGCATGGTGCGCCTGGGACACGCTCTTTCTATCTAACCTACTCGGCAAACCTGCCGAGGTCGAGTCCAAAAGCCCCGGTCTCGCCGGTGTCGTTAAGCTGCTTGTAACGCCCACGCGAGTGGACCTCGTGGAACCTGAGGATGCACACGTGTCATTTCTGATGCCGGATGAAGCGGGAGTACAGAAGGACATTGTGACCACGTTCTGTCATTTCATCCACTTCTTTCCCTCGCGGATAACTGGTGAGGCGTGGGCTGCACAGCATCCAGGAACATTCATCCTGTCGGTTGAGAAAGCCCACGCGATTGCGCTTCGCAAGAATCAGGCGCAATATGGCGAAGTGCTGAGGTAACGTATAACGATCGCGCGGGTTCCTGGGGATCATCCAACAAGCGCGGCAACCCAAGCGGCGCCTCGGTCGGCCGTCTTGACTTTCTCTATAGTTCTACTATTATCGAAGTATACCTACAGGAGGACCGAGTGGCCAGAAAAGAAGACTCTGAACAGGTCGCGCGCTACGCGGACATGCTTTCAGCCATGGGAACGGAACCGCGCCTGCGCATCGTCCGCCTGCTCCTGAGCGCCCATCCTGATGGAATGGTTGTCGGTGAGATTGGCGAGGATCTGGGTATACCCTCCAGCACACTGTCGCATCACCTGGAAAAACTGAAAAATGAGGACCTGGTGCGCGTCCGACGCGAGGGCACCTACCTCTGGTATTCGGCCAACACGGAGGCCCTTCAGGAGCTTCTGGGATTTCTCTACGCCGAATGCTGCACCCGAAACAAGGCAATAGAACCGCAGAACATTGTCTGCTGCAAGTGAGGGTTCATGATTAAACCTACAGTGCTGTTTCTCTGCACCGGCAATTCGCGCCGGACGCAGATGGCCGAAGGATTTCTACGGGCCATGGCGGGAGACCGCTTCGACGTGATGAGCGCCGGAAGTGAGGAAACGCCGATTGACCCGGATGCTGTCGCTGTGATGCGCGAGCTGAGGGTTGATATTTCCGAGCACCAAACGAAAGCGGTGAACCGCTTCCTGGGGCGGCGGTTCAGTTATGTCGTGACGCTGTGCGATCGGCAGAAGGAACGCACCTGCCCGATTTTTCCCGGCGCAATCTGGCGCCTGCAATGGGATCTTGAGGACCCTTCGAAAGCAATCACGAGGGAGGAGTGTCGCGCGGCCACGCGCCGGGTGCGCGACGACATTCAGCAGCGTGTGGCGGCGTTCGTGGAAGAGCACGCATAAAGGAGAGCTAGGCAATGAACACTATCAAGGAAATCGTTCAAGACAAGTATGGCGAAGCGGCTAGGCGCGTGCGAACTGGGGCAGGACTGCCCGCGGATTGCTGCTCAAAGACGAGTTGCTGTGAAGGCGCCGCATCTCCATCATGCGACCCCATCACCTCGGACCTTTACGACGAAGGGCAGAAAGGCGGAGTGCCGGAAAAGGCGCTTCTCGCTTCGCTCGGCTGCGGCAATCCGACCGCACTCGCCGAACTGAAGCCCGGCGAAACCGTACTCGATCTCGGTTCGGGTGGCGGCATAGACGTACTGCTATCGGCGAAGCGCGTCGGTCCCACGGGCAAGGCCTACGGGCTCGATATGACCGATGAAATGCTGGCGCTGGCCGAAGAGAACAAGCACAAGAGCGGCCTGACCAATGTCGAGTTCCTCAAAGGTGAGATCGAGAACATCCCGCTGCCCGACAACTCGGTCGATGTCATCATCTCGAATTGCGTTATCAACCTCTCCGGCGACAAGGACAAAGTATTCCACGAGGCTTTGCGTGTTCTGAAGCCAGGCGGTCGTTTCGCGGTTTCCGATGTCGTCGTGCGGGGCGAAGTTCCGGCCGAGGTCAGGAAAAGCATGGAGCTGTGGGTCGGCTGCATCGCGGGAGCGCTTGAAGAAATGGATTACGTAAAGCGGCTGGCGAAGGCCGGCTTCGATGCGATCGACATTGAACCCACGCGCATTTACAGCATCGAAGATGCGCGGCAATTCCTGAGCGGCGAAGGCCTCGGCGTGGATGCGATAGCGCCGCTGGTACAAGACAAGTTCATGAGCGCCTTTGTGCGCGCGAAAAAGCCGACAGGCTGCTGCGCGCCGGGCTGTTGCTCATGACACTGGCGCGCCGTCTTATCGGAGAACTGCTGGGAACGGCGCTGCTGCTGGCGGCCGTCGTCGGGTCCGGCATCATGGGCGAGCGCCTGAGCGGCGGCAATGTCGCCATCGCGCTGCTCGCGAATACTCTGGCGACGGGTGCGACGCTTGTCACGCTCATCCTTACTTTCGGCGCGGTTTCCGGCGCGCATTTCAATCCCGCCGTGACGCTCGCGGATGCAAGCCAAGGCGGTATGCGTTGGCGTGACGTTTCGGGCTATATCGTGGCGCAAGCTGCGGGCGCGATGCTCGGCGTATGGGCTGCTCATCTGATGTTCGCGGAGCCGGTGCTTCAGGTTTCGCAGCACGTTCGGGCTGGGGGCTCCCAGCTTTTCAGTGAATTTATCGCCACTTTCGGATTGCTCTCCGTTATCTGGGGCTGCGGGCGGTTGCGCACGGAAGCCGTGCCCTTCGCAGTCGGGCTTTACATTACCGGTGCCTATTGGTTCACGGCGTCCACGTCGTTCGCGAATCCCGCGGTGACGCTCGCGCGGGCTTTCACGAATACGTTTGCCGGCATCCGGCCCGCCGACGCACCTGGCTTTATGGCAGCTCAATTGGCTGGCGCGTTCGCCGCGACGCTTCTTTTCCGCTGGCTGGTGCCGTCGTTGCCCAAACAGGCACCGGATGTCGTCGTGCCTCACAGAGAGAAGGAAGTCGCGCATGGCAGATAAAAAGCGGGTGCTTATCCTGTGCACCGGAAATTCGGCGCGGTCGCAGATGGCCGAAGGCCTGTTGCGGCATGATGCCGGGGATCGCTTCACGGTGGAAAGCGCAGGCACGAAACCAAGCACGGTTCGCCCCGAGGCGATAGCGGTCATGAAGGAAGTTGGCATCGACATTACATTGCACCGCTCAAAGCATGTGAATGAGTTCGCGGGGCAGGATTTCGACTATGTGCTGACCGTTTGCGACAACGCGAAAGAAAGCTGACCGGTTTTCTTTGGGAAGGCCACGCGCCTGCATCACAGCTTCAATGATCCGGCTGCCGTCGAGGGCTCGGAGGAAAAGCGGCTCGGCGCTTTTCGCAAAGTGCGGGATGAGCTTCGCGCTTACCTAAAAGGGTTCCCGCAAAAGGATTGAAGAGCGATGGCCGTGATTCGTAGTGAAAATATTTTGTACCGATTTTGTACCGGGACCGTGCTTTTGAGGCCTTTGACAACTTTAGTGACTTCGTAAAATCAGTAAGTTACGAGAGTTCAAAAACGTGTCAAGTTCGACGTGGTTCGAATCCATGCCGGGGAGCCACTCTTTGGTTTCAATAACTTAGAAATGTCAATGCGCTATTTTGTACAGATTTTGTACACAGGCATAAAGGCGGCCTTCATAACTCATTGAACCTGTACAGCAGAAGCGACGGGCATGGATTCGAAACATGTCAAATCCATGCTCACTAGAGCTACTTCTCGCTCCGTTTGCTGAGGACAGGAAGATAAATCGTTGTCGACGTACGCGGCGTCTCATTGAGCATAGCCTTCTGCATTATAGGCGAAGAGTTTTGATCAATGCTGACAGAGCCGCCGGTTGCTGCCGTCGGCTCGGGTAGTAGAGAAAGAATCCGGAGAATGGCTGGCACCAGTCTTCCAGCACGCGAATGAGAGCCCCGCTTTTGAGATGCTCACGAACCTTATCCTCCCCCACGAAAGCGAGGCCGACGCCATCGAGCGCGGCGCGGATCACGATCTCCACGTCGTCAACGATCAACGGCCCATTCACCGCAACGGATAACGCCTTGCGGCCTTTTTCGAACTCCCACCGGTAAACATCGCCGCCATGCCCGTGGCGGAAATTAGTGCACCGCTGGCTGAGCAGGTCACGCGGCGCCTTCGGCTTCGGGAACGACTTGAAATACGCAGGCGAGCCGACGATCGCGGCGCGATGGTCTTTCGAAACGCGCACCGCAATCATGTCCTTCTGAATGTATTCGCCGAACTGGATGTCGGCATCGAAGCCGCCCGCCACAATGTCACGGTGCGTGTCATCGGCAGTAATATCGAGCACGACATCCGGGTAGTCGCGCGTAAATTGCGCCAGCTTCGGCGCGAGCAACTCGGTGCCTGCCAGCCTCGGCAGCAACAGCCGCAGACGGCCCGCCGGCTTATTCCGCAGGCCGGAAAGCTGGTCCAGAGCTTCCTGCACCTCGGTCACCGCGGGACGCAGGCGCGCAAGGAGTTGTTCTCCCGCTTCGGTCGGGGCGACGCTGCGCGTCGTGCGCGACAGCAGCCGCACGCCGAGGTCTTCTTCAAGCCCTCGAATAGCATGACTCATCGCGGAAGGCGAAACGAGATGACGTTTGGCGGCGCGGGTAAAGCTGCGTTCCTCGGCCACCGCAAGGAAAGCGGCTAAAGTGCTGAGATCGTTACGGCTCCATTTGTGAATCCTGCTCACAAGACTTTGTCTTTAATACATACTACTCAAAAAACTCTTCCGGGCATACCTTGGAATTAGGAACAGCGGGAAACATTGGAATCGCGGCAAAGAAAGTGAGTCCACCTATGGAAATGATGCGTAACGGATCGAGGCCCTCTCAGAAGGGACCTGAACAGTACTTCACCGGCGTCGTGCGGATCGACCCGATTGTCCAGGCGCCGGAACCCTCGCGTGTGACGGCCGGTCTCGTTACTTTCGAACCGGGCGCGCGTTCGGCCTGGCATAACCATCCTTTGGGTCAAACCCTCATCGTCACGCAGGGCGTCGGCTGGACCCAATGCGAGGGTGAGCCCATCGTCGAGATCCGTGCGGGCGACGTGATCTGGTGTCCGCCGAACCACAGGCACTGGCACGGCGCGACGCCCACCACCGCAATGGCGCATATCGCCATTACGGAGCAGCTCAACGGCAAAAACGTGGAGTGGATGGAAAAAGTGACCGACGAGCAGTACCTTGCCGGCCCGAAGACCAACGCGAAGGAGTAACAGTTATGCCAGACAATGGACGCAAAGCATTTGGCGACATCGCCCCGGCGCTGGCGCAATATACAGACAACGTATTGTTCGGCGACGTGTGGGAAAGACCGGGTCTGAAGCCCCGTGACCGCAGCCTCATCACTGTCGCCTGCCTGATTTCGCTTTACCGGACAAACGAGCTGCCGTTCCACCTGAAGAAGGCCCTGGAGAACGGCATGACGCGCGACGAGATCATCGAAACGATCACGCATCTCGCCTTCTATTCCGGCTGGCCGACGGCGAGCACCGCCCTGTCGATCGCAAGGAAGGTTTTCGAAGAGACAAAGAAAGAGCAATAGGAGTGGACGATGGACTTGTCGTTTAAAGGAAAAGTGGCCCTCGTCACCGGCGCCGCCTCTGGCATGGGTCTCGCAACGGCGGAAGCCTTCGCCGAAGCAGGCGCGTCTGTTGCGCTGGTGGATCTGAACGAAGCAGCGGTACGCAAAGTTGCGGAACGGCTGACTGCAGCAGGTCACAAAACCGTCGCCATCGCTTGCGATGTCACGGATGAAGCCCAGGTGAAGAAGATGGTCGAACAGACCCTCGCCGCCTTCGGGCGTCTGGATGCCGCCTTCAACAATGCCGGCGTGCAGAGCCTCGCGGTTGAAACCGCAGATAGCACCAGCGAAGAGTTCGACCGGGTGAATGCGATCAATCTCAAGAGCGTCTGGCTCTGCATGAAATACGAGTTGCTCCAGATGCGCAAGCAGGACAGCGGCGCGATCGTGAACAATTCTTCCATCGGCGGCCTTATTGGCATCCCCGGCCGCGCCATCTACCATGCCACGAAGCACGGCGTGATCGGCCTCACCAAGAGCGCTGCCCTTGAATATGCGGCGCGCGGCATTCGCATCAACGCCATATGTCCCGGCGCCATCGATACGCCGATGGTCGCGGCCATGATCGCCAAGGAGCCCGAAACGATGAAAGACATCAAGAACGAGCAACCCATCGGCCGGCTCGGCAAGCCGGAGGAAGTGGCCTCGGCCGTCCTGTGGCTTTGCAGCCCCGGCGCCGGGTTCGTGATCGGACATGCGCTTGCCGTCGACGGCGGTTACACGGCTCATTAATTCAGAGATTGTTGATCCGCGTCTAGGAGTAGAAAATGCCCCATGTCATCGTCAAGCTCTGGCCCGGGAAATCCGAGCAACAGAAAGAGCGGCTCGCGGAGAAGATCGCCAAGGACGTTATGGACGTCCTGAACTATGGCGAGGAATCCGTCTCGGTCGGCTTCGAGGAAATCAGCTCGAACGCCTGGAAAGAAAAAGTGTACAAGCCTGATATCAAGGACAAGTGGGACAAGCTCTACAAGAAGCCCGGCTATGAGATGTGAAAGTTAAGGAAAAAGATGAAAGGCAGGATAGACCTATGAAAGGCGCAGTTCTCCACGCACCAAAAGACATCCGGTTCGAACAATGCGATGACCCAAAGATTATTCAACCCACGGACGCGATCCTCCGGCTTGCGGCGACCTGCGTCTGCGGTTCGGACCTGTGGCCCTATCGCGGCATGCAGCCCATCGACGGACCGACGCATATGGGACATGAGTATTGCGGCATCGTCGAGGAGGTCGGCAGTGCGGTCAAGAACATAAATCCAGGACAATTCGTGGTCGGCTCCTTCGCGACCTCCGACAACACCTGTCCGCATTGCCAATACGGCTATCAATCCTCCTGCGTCCATCGCGAGTTCATGATGCGTGCGCAGGCACCGTTCTTGCGGGTACCCAATGCGGATGGAACGCTTGTCCTCACGCCGGGCGGCACGCCCTCACCCGATCTCGTGCCAAGCCTTCTCGCGGCCTCCGACGTTCTCGGCACCGGCTGGTTCGCCGCTGACGCGGCCAATGTGAAGCCGGGCGGCACGGTTGTCGTCGTCGGCGATGGCGCCGTTGGCCTCCTGGGCGTGCTCTCGGCAAAACAAATGGGCGCCGGCCGCATCATTGCGATGAGCCGCCATGAAAAACGGCAGAAGCTGGCTCGGGAATTCGGCGCGACGGAAATTGTCACCGAGCGCGGTGATGAAGGCGTCGACCGCATCAAGGAGATGACGAAAGGCATCGGCGCTGATTCGGTGCTGGAGTGCGTCGGCACACAAGAGTCGATGATGCAGGCCATCCATGCGACACGTCCTGGCGGATATGTCTCCTATGTGGGCGTTCCGCATGGCGTGGAACTGGACGGCCAGAAACTGTTCTTCACCCACGTCCATCTGCACGGCGGTCCCGCACCCGTGCGGCGTTTTCTGCCGAAGCTGATAGACCTTATTCTCAATAAAACGATCGACCCTGGAAAAGTCTTTGACCTCACGCTGCCGCTCGACCAGGTCGCAGAAGGCTACCGCGCGATGGACGAACGGCGCGCCATCAAGACGCTCCTGCAGGTTTGAGGAGAAGCATCGTGGTAAAAAGAACAGCCCTCATCACCGGCGCCAATCGCGGCATCGGTCTTGCCATCGCCCGGCAACTCGCGGAGCTTGGCAATACTGTGCTGCTCGGCACGCGCGACCTCAAGTCTGGCGCGGAGGCGGTCAAATCTCTTCCTCGTGCGGGCCTCGATATCGAACCCTTCCATATCGACCTGGAGGAGACAGCGACAATCGATGCCGCTATTCGCGATATCGGAAAGTCCGGTCGCCACATCGACATCCTGGTTAATAACGCCGGCGTGTTGCAGGAAAGACCGATCCTCAGCTGACGGATGAAGAAATCAGCGCGTCCGTCGCCGTTCATTTGACGGGACCGCTGCGCCTCATCCGCGCGCTGGCGCCGAAGATGATCGAGCGCAAATATGGCCGCATCGTCAACCTCTCCTCCGGCTGGGGCTCATTTGCGGAAGGGATGGGTGGCCCCGGTCTCTATGGCGTG
>Ga0070740_10005076_pt1 | contig 12450 bp, 10 predicted proteins | sample Coa_R2_FD_67286 | JGI IMG/M metagenome (GOLD analysis project Ga0070740, IMG submission 67286) | Surface soil microbial communities from Centralia Pennsylvania, which are recovering from an underground coalmine fire - Coalmine... | ecosystem: Environmental > Terrestrial > Soil > Unclassified ...
GAACCCAGCCTGCCGCACGCTCGCCGGCGGGTCCGGCAGCCGCGCCCCGGGGCCTGGCACCGGACCGGTCGGGGCGCCGCCCGGCATGGCACCCGGAGGCATCGGCCGCGGCATCATGCCCGCGGGCGGCATCATCGGGCCGCCCTGGCCCATCGCGCCGGGGGGCATCGGGCCGCCGGGGCCGCGGAAGCCGAACGGCACCATCGGGCCGGGGGCGGCGCCCATGCCGGGGGGCGGGGGCGGCGGCATCTTCGGGGCGAACGGGCTAGGCGCGTCCATCGCCGGGGTGTTCGGCGCCTCCAGGTCGATGTTGCCCAGCCGCACCACCAGCAGGATGCAGCCGCGCTTCTGGGCCTCCATGATCGGGTCCACGCCCGGCTCCAGCCGCGTCGAAACCACCTCGTTGGGGCCGAACGCCGCCTGGTCCTGGAACAGCGGGTCGGGCAGGTAAACCACCTTGACGACGAGGTTGCCGGCCGCCACCTGCTCGAAGTCCTCGTCGGTGAACACGACCGGCACGGCGGAGTGGGCCAGGAAGGTCGCCGTCTTCGGGTTGGCCGGCACCACCTCCAGCGTGGGATACAGTTCCAGGCCGGGCCGGTTGGGGATGTCGCTCAGCTTCAGCCGGTAGATGGCGCCCTGGAGGAAGTTGTACCGGGCGGGCACGTCCAGGGAGGCGGCGGCGAAGCCGTTCTTGCCGGGGGCGCCCGGCGTGTACCAGGACACCTTCATGCCGGACGGCTCGACGAAGCGGACGCTGGTGCGGGCCGAACAGAACGGCGCGGCCATGCCCGGGGTGATGGCGCCAACGGCGGCGACGGCACCCGGCGGGTAGGGGCTGGGCGGGGGGGCCATCGGCGCCCCGCCCGGCCCGGTGCGGACGGCCGGCGGCCCATTCGGCGCGCCGGGGACCGGCGGCATGGCCGGGACGCCGAGCGGTGAGATGCCGGCGGGCATCGGCATGGCGCCGGGGATGCCGCCGGGGGCCTGCGTCCGCACGATGCCGGACGAGGCGTCCACGGGCTGCGAATAGCCGGCCTGCTGGACCAGGTCAAGCGGCACGCTGGTGGCCAGCATGGCCCGCGCCGCTGCCTCGCCGGCCGGGACGGTGGTCGTGTACGGCGCCGCCACCGGCACCGGCTGGCCCCACGGCCCCACGGCGCCGGGAACCGACCGGGCCGACCGGGCCGAGAAGGACCCCAGGCAACCGGGGCAGGTCATGGCGCTGTCGCGCAGCGACGGCTTGTCGCCGAGGTACATCCCTTGCCCGACCGCCACGCTGCCGCCGAGGCTCGCCAGCAACACCAGCGCTCCTGCCGTTCGTTTCATGTCTTTCCCCTGCCTGCGGCAAGGATCGCGGCCGCGGGACGGACCCCGGGCGCCGGAGCGATCTTCGCCTTCCCCTGCTCTTGCCCGTGGATATACTCGGCCGCCCGACGACCGGAACTTTCGTCAAAACCGGAAGACCTTGCCCATGTCCTTGCCCCGTCTCCTCCCCTTGCCCCTGCTGGTTGGCTCCGCGTTCCTGCTGACCGGCGCCGTGGGCGCCCGCCTGGCCGGGTCGGCCCCGCCCGCCTCCCCGCCGCCATCCCCCGCGTTCGGTGCGGACCCCGGGGCCGGCCAGCTCCTTGACGAGGCCGCCGCCCGGATCGGCCCGGCCCGCGTCGCCTGGCTGGAGACGGCGGTGTGGCAGCAGGTCGAGCTGCAAGGGCTGGCTTACCAGGCCGAGGGGCGCTACCTGGCCGCGCCCGGCCGCCGCACCCGCCTGGACCTGCGCACCCGACTGGGCGACACCGAGGGCGAGGTGCGGGTGGTCAGCGACGGCACAGCGCTGTGGCAGGGGTCGCGCATCGGCGGCGGCGACTGGGAAGGGGTCGGCAAGATCGGCCTCCCCGCCGGGCCGGGGGGCGATGGGTCGCACGGCTGGTCGTTTGCCGGGCTGTCGCCGTTGCTGCAAGGCTTGCGGACTCAGATGGTCTGGGGCCGGCGGGAGCTGGTTCGCCGCGGCGGGCGGGAGTATCACAAGCTGACGGGAACCTGGGCCGACGCCCCGAAGACGACGCCCCGGGACGGGCCTTGGCCGGAGGGGCTGCCGCGGCAGTGTCGCCTCTATCTGGACGCGGAGACGCTGTGGCCGGCGCGGGTGGAGTGGTGGGGGCCGGACCCGCCGCGGGAGGGCGAGTGCCTGCTCGTGCAGATGGAGTTCCGCGACCCCGTGCTGAACCGGCCGCTGCCCGCGGAGCAGTGCATCCGCGAGTTCGCCCTGGCCGCCGAACCGACCCGCCGCTGAACTTCCCCCTTTTGACCCTCCCCCGGCGCGCCCGGTTTTGACCGGTTTTTCGGCACTCTGGCAGGGGGTCAATCGGCGCAACCGCTTGCCCGCCTTCGCTTTGGAGAAATCGGGGTCAGGGGGGGGTGGTCACGGAAAGGCCGGACGCCGCTAGTTATTCTGGCAAAAAGGCTTATGTCAAAATCAGGGGAAGGCGCCGCCCTGGCCCTGTTCCGCCCTCAGGACCGGCCAGAATGCCCGCTCGACCGGCCCGGCCCCCGCCCCCGGCGTTGGGCATCGGGGCCAAAGCAGCCGGCCAGCGCCGGCCGCGCCTCTTGCCGGGGCCGGGCCTGACCTTGACTTTCCGCCCGCGAACAACTATCTACCACGCCGCGTGGCGCAGCAACCTTCGGAACAGACCCCTCCGGTGATGCCCCATTCCCTCCTTGGTCGCAGGGCCTTCACGCCATGTCCGCCGCCGAGAACCTCGTCCGCCACGACACGCCGGCCCGCTGCCGCCGCAAGATCAAGGACCTGAAGGAACTGGCCCAGCTCCTGCCCGCCCTGCGCGCCGGCGGCCGCAAGGTCGTCATGTGTCACGGCGTCTTCGACCCGCTGCACATCGGCCACATCCGCCACTTCGAACAGGCCCGCAAGCTCGGCCACCTCCTCGTCGTCACCGTCACCCCGGACCGCTTCGTCAACAAGGGGCCGCACCGCCCCGTGTTCACCGAGCAGCTCCGCGCCGAGGCCATCGCCGCGCTGGAGTGCGTGGACTTCGTCGCCGTCAACCAGTGGCCGATGGCCATCGAGTGCATCCAGGTCCTCAAGCCGGACGTCTTCGTCAAGGGCTCCGAGTTCCAGCAGAAGACCGACCGCACCGGCGCCATCCCGCTGGAGGAGCAGGCCGTCCGCGCCGTCGGCGGCCGCATCGCCTACACCGAGGACATCACCTTCAGCGCCAGCAACCTGGTCAACCGGCACCTGCCCGTGCTGCCGAAGGAAGTCAGCGAGTACCTCGCCGGCTTCGCGTCGCGCTGGGGGACCGACCGCGCCCTGGCCTGCCTGGAGGCCATCAAACCGCTCAAGGTGCTGGTCGTCGGCGAGGCGATCATCGACGAGTACTGCTACTGCGAGGCGATCGGCAAGTCGTCCAAGGAGCCGACGCTGGCGGTCAAGTACCTGTCCACCGAGAAGTTCGCCGGCGGCACCCTGGCCGTGGCCAACCACGTGGCCGGCTTCTGCGACCACGTCGCCCTGCTCAACCACCTCGGCGAGCAGTCGCCGCAGGAGGAGTTCATCCGCGGCAAGCTGAACCCGAAGGTCGAGCGCCGCTTCCTGTACCGCAAGAACGCCCCCACCATCGTCAAGCGCCGCTTCATCGAGGGCTACTTCTTCCACAAGCTGTTCGAGGTCTACGAGATCAACGACGCCCCCATGGACCCGGCCGACAACGAGGCCCTGTGCGCCGCCCTCCGCGGCCAGCTCGACGGCTTCGACGCGGTCGTGGTCTTCGACTTCGGCCACGGCATGCTGACGCCCGAGGCCATCGACGTGCTGGCCCGCGAGGCCCGCTTCCTGGCCGTCAACACGCAGTCGAACGCCGGCAACCTCGGCTACCACACGATCTCCAAGTACCCGCGGGCGGATTACGTCTGCATCGCCGAGAACGAGATGCGCCTGGACGCCCGCGACCGCCGCGGCGACCTGCGCGGCATGGCGCGCGACATGGCCGGCCGGCTCGGCGCCGGGCACGTCGTCGTGACCCGCGGCAAGGTCGGCTGCCTGGGCTTCGCCGCCCAGGACGGTTTCGTCGAGGTCCCCGCCCTGGCCGGGCAGGTGGTGGACCGCGTCGGCGCCGGCGACGCCTTCCTGTCGATCACCGCCCCGCTGATCGCCGCCGGCACGCCCCTGGAGGTCGCCTGCTTCATCGGCAACGTGGCCGGCGCCCAGGCCGTGGCCACCGTCGGCCACCGCAGCTCCGTCGAGAAGGGAGTCCTGACGCGGCACATCGAGCATTTGCTCAAGTGACAGGGGAGGGCCATGAACCCGATTCGTGAAGTGCTGGTCACCGGCGGCGCGGGCTACGTCGGCGCGGTCCTGGTCCCCCGGCTGCTGCGGGAGGGCTACCGCGTCCGGGCGCTCGACCTGTTCGCCTTCGGCGACGTGCTGGCCCCGGTCGCCAGCGACCCGAGGCTGACGCAGCTCCGCGGCGACCTGCGCGACGCCGGCCTGGTGAAGAAGGCGGTGCGCGGCTGCGACGCCGTCATCCACCTGGCGTGCATCTCCAACGACCCGAGCTTCGAGCTGGACCCCGGCCTCGGCAAGTCGATCAACTACGACGCCTTCGGGCCGCTCGTGCGCATGAGCAAGGAGGCCGGCGTCCGCCGGTTCATCTACGCCTCGTCGTCGAGCGTCTACGGCGTCAGCGAGGTGCCGGACGTCACCGAGGACCACCCGCTGCGGCCCTTGACCGACTACAGCAAGTTCAAGGCGATGTGCGAGCCGGAATTGCTGGCCGAGCAGTCGCCCGACTTCACGACGGTCGTCATCCGGCCGGCGACCCTGTGCGGCTACTCGCCGCGGCAGCGGCTCGACCTGACGGTGAACATCCTCACGAACCACGCGGTCAACACGGGGAAGATCACGGTGTTCGGCGGCAAGCAGATGCGGCCGAACCTGCACATCGACGACATGGTGGACCTGTACCTGTTCCTGCTGCGGCAGGAGCCGGGGCGGGTCGCCGGGCAGACCTTCAACGCCGGCTACCACAACCACACGGTCGCCGACCTGGCCGAGAAGGTGCGGGCCGTCGTGCGCCAGGAGATGCCGGAGCGCGGCGAGATCGAGATCGTCACCACGCCGTCGAACGACCACCGCTCGTACCACGTCAACTCGGACCGGATCGGCCGGGTGCTGGGCTGGCGGCCGAAACGGACCGTCGAGGACGCGGTGCGCGACCTGGTGGCGGCGTTCAAGGCGGGCAAGCTGCCCAACTCGATGAGCGACCCGCGCTACTTCAACATCAAGACGATGCAGGCCATCACGGCTTTGCTGAAGAAGGCGGCGTAAGCAGTCTGTTGGACGGCGAGCCGGGGGCGTCAGCCCCCGGAGGACGGCGTCAGCCCCCGGAGGACGGCGTTAGCCCCCGGAGGACGGCGTTAGCCCCCGGAGGACGGCGTTAGCCCCCGGAGGACGGCGTCAGCCCGGAGGAATGGTTGCCCTCGGGGGCTGACGCCCCAGCTCGCCGGTCGCCCGGCTCGCCAACTTCAACCTCTGGAGCGCCATGGACCTCGACCAACTCCGGCAGATTGCCAGCGGCATCCGGCGGCGCGTCATCGAGTTGTCGCACGCCGCCGGCACGCCGCACCTCGGCTCGGCGCTGTCGTGCGTGGACATCCTGGCGGCCGCCTACTGGAACGTGCTCCGCCTCGACCCGGCCCGGCCCGGCGACCCGTTCCGCGACCGCTTCATTCTCAGCAAAGGCCACGCCGCTTTGGCCCTGTATGTCACGCTGGCCAGGCGCGGCTTCTTCCCGGAAGAGATGTTGGCGACCTACAACCAGGACGGCGGCCGGCTGGCGGAGCATCCCGGCCCCGGCTGCGTGCCGGGCGTTGAGGCCGCCACCGGCTCGCTGGGCCACGGCCTATCGCTGGGGCTGGGCATGGCCCTGGCCGGCCGCATCCGTGGCGAGTCGTACCGCGTCTACGCCCTGCTCAGCGACGGCGAGTGCAACGAGGGGTCGGTCTGGGAGGCGGCCCTGGTGGCACCGGCCCAGAAGCTCGACAACGTATGTATCATCGTGGATTACAACAAGTGGCAGGCGACCGCCCGCAGCAACGAGACGACGGCCCTGGCGCCGCTGCGGGCCAAATGGGAGGCTTTCGGCTGGAGCGCCCGCGAGGTGGACGGCCACGACCTCGCCGCCCTGTGCCGGGAGATGGCCAACGTGCCCGACGGCTCGGGCCGGCCGGTGGCCCTGGTCGCCCACACGGTCAAGGGCCGCGGCGTCTCGTTCATGGAAGACGACAACAACTGGCATTACCGCGTCCCGACCGCCGACGAGGTGCGCCGGGCCGCCGTGGAGCTGGGGGCCGCATGAGGAACGCCTTCGCCGCCGCGATCACCGAGCTGGCCGTCGCCGACCCCCGCGTGGTGCTGCTGTCGGGGGACATCGGCAACCGGCTGTTCGACACCTTCCGCGACCGCTGCCCCGGCCGCTTCTACAACTGCGGCGTGGCCGAGGCCAACATGATGAGCCTCGCCGCCGGCCTGGCCCTGTCCGGGCTGCGCCCCGTCGCCTACACGATCACCCCCTTCATCACGACGCGCTGCCTGGAGCAGATCCGCGTCGATGTCTGCTACCACAACGTCCCCGTCACCATCGTCGGCGTCGGCGCGGGGCTGTCCTACGCCTCGCTCGGCCCGACGCACCACGCCTGCGAGGACATCGCCTTCCTGCGGGCGCTGCCGCACATGGCCGTGGTCTGCCCCGGCGACCCGGTGGAAGTGCGGCTGGCACTACGGGCGGCCCTGCAGCGCGGCAGCGGCACCTACCTCCGCCTCGGCAAGAAGGGCGAGCCGGTCCTTCACAAGGAGCCGCCGCCCTTCGCCATCGGCAAGGCGATCACGCTCCGGCCGGGGCGTGACGTTTGCCTGCTCGGCACCGGAACCCTGCTGCCCGAGGTGCTGAAGGCCGCGGACCTGCTCGGCAATCAGGGGATTTCGGCTCAGGTGGCGAGCTTCCACACGGTCAAACCGCTGGACGTGGACTACCTGGCTGACGCCTTCCGGCGCTTCGCGGTGGTGGCGACCGCGGAGGAACACAGCCTGATCGGCGGCCTGGGCGCGGCCGTGGCGGAGTGGCTGGCCGACGAGGGGCCGCTGCCGGCGGCGCTGTGCCGGATCGGGACGGCGGACGAGTTCCTGCACGAGGCGGGCGAGCTGGAGCACGCACGGCACCGCTTCGGTTTGACGGCGGGGCAGATCGCGGAGAAGGTGAGCGGCCGCCTGCGGATGGCCCGCGCCAGGCCGCGAGCGGCCTGAGGAGTTCCAGATGAAAACCCCCGCCGCCATCCTCGTCGAAACGGGCAAGCCGCTCGTCGTGGACGACCTGGACATCCCGCCGCTCCGACCGGGCCAGGCGCTCGTTGAGATTCACTTCAGCGGCGTTTGCCACACGCAGCTACTGGAAGTGAAGGGCCACCGCGGCAAGGACCCGTACCTGCCGCACTGCCTCGGCCACGAGGGCAGCGGCGTCGTCCGCGAGGTCGGCCCCGGTGTCGCCAAGGTCAAACCAGACGATCCCGTCATCCTGTCGTGGATCAAGGGCGGCGGGGCCAACGTGCCCGGCACGACCTACCGCTGGGGCGGCCGTACGGTCAACGCCGGGGCCATCACCACCTTCAGCCGCTTCGCCGTCATCAGCGAGAACCGGCTGACCGTCCTGCCCGCCGGCCTGCCGATGGAAGACGCGGCCCTGCTCGGCTGCGCGGTGCCGACGGGCGTGGGCGCCGTGTGCAATACCGCGAAGGCGGGGCCGGGGCAGAGCGTCGCGGTCTTCGGCGCCGGCGGCGTCGGGCTGTCGGCGGTGGCCGGGGCCGCGGTCGCCGGCTGCACGCCGATCATTGCCGTGGACCTCGTTGCCAGCCGGCTCGACCTGGCCCGCGGCATGGGCGCCACCCACGCGGTCAACCCGTCGGACGGGGATGCGGTCGAGGCCATCGGCCGCCTTTGCCCCGGCGGCGTGGACATCGCCATCGAGGCGACGGGCCGGCCGGCGGTGATGCGGCAGGCGCTGGCGGCGGTGCGGCCGCAGGGCGGCGTCGCCGTGGTGGTCGGCAACGCCCGCGACGGCGAGGCGCTGGAGATCGACCCGAAGCAGCTCAACCAGGGCAAGCAGCTCCGCGGCACCTGGGGCGGCGACAACCAGCCCGACACCGACTTTCCCCGCTATGGCCGGCTGCTCGCCTCCGGCCGGCTGAACGTCGGGCCGATCCGCTCCGCCCCGTTCCGGCTGGAGCAGATCAACGAGGCGCTGGAGGCGCTGGAGGGCGGCGCGGTTGGCCGGCCGCTGGTCGGGATGCGGGCGGCGTGAGGGCGGTCATGCGGATCGGCGTCGATTTCGACAACACCATCGTCTGCTACGACGGCCTGTTCTACCGGGTCGCCCGCGAGCAGGGCCTCATCCCCGACGGGCTGCCTGTCGATAAGGGGTCGGTGCGCGACCACCTCCGCGCCACCGGCCGGGAGGAGTTGTGGACCGCCATGCAGGGCCACGTCTACGGCGCCCGCATGGCGGAGGCCGACGCCTTCCCGGGGGTCCGCGACTTCTTCCGCCGGATGCTCCGGCTAGGCCACGAGCTGTTCATCATCAGCCACAAGACGCGCTTCCCCTACCTCGGGCCGAAGCACGACCTGCACGCCGCCGCCGCCGACTGGCTGGAGCGGCAGGGTTTCTTCGACGACCTCGGCCTGCCGCGCGACCGGGTCCATTTCGAGCTGACCAAGCAGGACAAGCTGCGGCGCATCGGCACGGCCGGCTGCACCCACTTCATCGACGACCTGCCGGAGCTGCTGGCCGAGCCGGCGTTCCCCGCCGGGGTGGAGCGGCTGCTGTTCGACCCGGCCGGCGCCCACGCCGGGGGGCCGTTCCGCCGGGCGCGTTCCTGGCCGGACCTGGAAAGGGAGCTGGCCGCCGCATGACCGCCGACACCACCCTCGGCCCGGAGCGGACGGAGCGGGCGCGGCGACTGCTGGAGTCGGCCGGCTGCCGCGGGCCGTTCACGCTCGCGCGCCTGGCCGGCGGGGCCAACAACCAGGTGTACCGCGTCAACGACGGGCCGCTGGTCCTGAAGGCGTATGCGACCCACCCGGCCGACCCGCGCGACCGGCTGGGGGCGGAGTTCGCGCTCTCGACGTTCGCCTGGGGCCACGGCCTGCGCTGCCTGCCGCAGCCGGTCGCCTGCGACCGCGACGCCCGGCTGGCCCTGTACGGCCACGTCGCCGGCCGCAGCCTCGCGGCCGAGGAAGTGACGGCGGCCGCGGTGCGGCAGGCCGTCGATTTCTTCGCGCGCCTCAACGAGTTGAAGGGCGAGGCCGGCGCGGCGGATTTGCCCGACGCTTCCGAGGCATGCTTCAGCCTGGACGCCCACCTGCAAACGGTGGGGCGGCGCGTGGAGCGGCTGCGGCACATCGAGGAGGGCGGCGAGGTCGAGAGCGAGGCGGCCCGCTTCGTCGCCGATGAGCTGGCCCCGGCCTGCGCCGAGCTGGTCGAGTCCCTGCGCCGGCGGGCCGAGCGGCTGGGCATCGACGCGGCGGCGGTGCTGCCCTTTGACGAGCGCTGCCTGTCGCCGTCGGACTTCGGCTTCCACAACGCCCTGCTGGCCCAGGACGGCCGGCTGGTGTTCGTCGATTTCGAGTACGCCGGCTGGGACGATCCGGCCAAGGCGGCCTGCGATTTCTTCTGCCAGCCGCGGCTGCCGGTGCCGGCGGCGTGCTGGGACGACTTCGCCGCCGCCGTGGTCCGCGGACTGTCGGAGCCAGAGCGGCACCTGGAGCGGATGCGGCTGCTGCTGCCGGCTTACCGCCTCAAGTGGTGCTGCATCCTGCTGAACGACTTCCTGCCCGCCGGCCGCCACCGCCGCCGCTTCGCCCTGGCAGAGGCCGACGAGACGGAGGCGAAACATCGGCAGTTGCGGAAGGCGCGGGAGGCGCTGCGCGTGGCGGCCGCCGCGCTGGGCCGCGGGCTGGCCGCCTGAACGGAGGGCTGTTGCCGTGAGCGAAAAGCAGAAGGTCGTCGTCCTGGGGGCCAACTCCTTCTCCGGGCAGGATTTCGTGGACCTGCTCCTCGACCAGCCGGAGTATCACGTCATCGGCGTCAGCCGGTCGCCCGAGCGGTCGCGGCTGTTCCTGCGCTACCGGCAGCGCAAGGACCTGTCGCGCTACCGCTACCACCAGCTCGACCTGAACCGCAACATGCCCGAGCTGCTGGCCCTGCTCGACGCCGAGCGGCCGGACTGCGTCGTCAACTTCGCGGCCCAGAGCGAGGTCGCCCCGAGCTGGGACCACCCGGAGCACTGGTTCCAGACGAACACGGTCGCCCTGGCGAAGCTCGTCAACCACCTGCGCGGGCAGAACTACCTGCGCCGCTACCTGCACGTTTCCTCGCCGGAGGCTTACGGCACCTGCGTGGGCCGCGTCACCGAGGAGTCGCCGCTCAACCCGAGCACGCCCTACGCGGCCTCCAAGGCGGCGGCCGACATGCTGCTGGCCACGTTCCACAAGCAGTTCGGCTTCCCGCTGCTGACCGTGCGGGCCACCAACGTCTACGGGGCGCGGCAGCAGCTGTTCAAGATCATTCCGCGATCGGTCATTTACATCAAAGGCGGCCGGAAGATCCAGCTCCACGGCGGCGGCGCGGCGGTCAAGTCGTACATCCACATCCGCGACGTGTCCCGCGGCGAGCTGGCCATCCTGCAAAAGGGCGAGCCGGGGCAGATTTACCACCTGTCGCCCGACCGGGGCATCGCCGTCCGCGACGTGGTGCGGCTGATCTGCGAGCGCATGGGCAAGCGCTTCGAGGACGCGACCGAGGCCGTCGCCGAGCGGCCGGGGCAGGACGCCGCCTACATCATTGATTCGACGAAGGCGCGCACGCGGCTCGGCTGGGCGCCGCGGGTCACCCTGGAGCAGGGGTTGGCCGAGGTGGTCGATTGGGTGACGGCCAACTGGGGCGAGATCAGCGCGCTGCCCCTGGCCTACGAGCACAAGGCCTGAGCCGGGAGGGGCCGCCGATGGCGAACGTGGAGTTCGTGACGCAGAACCACAAAGCGACGAAGCGCGACTACCTCGGCCGGGTCATGGCCCACGACAAGGCGGTTTGTGCCGAGGTCGCCTGCCGCTTCGACAGGGACTACTGGGACGGCGAGCGGCACCTGGGCTACGGCGGCTACAAGTACGATGGCCGCTGGCGCCCCGTCGCGGAAGCCATCGCCCGCCACTACCGGCTGCGGCCCGGCAGCCGCGTCCTCGACGTGGGCTGCGGCAAGGGCTTCCTGCTGTACGAGCTGACGCGGGCCGTGCCGGGCTGCGAGGTCGCCGGCATCGACCTGTCGCGCTACGCCGTCGAGAACGCCAGGGAGGAAGTGCGGCCGTTCCTCCAGGTCGGCAGCGCGTCCTGTCTGCCGTACCCCGACAAGTCGTTCGACCTGGTCCTCAGCATCAACACGCTGCACAACCTGTACTTGCCGGACCTCTGGTCGGCGCTGCGCGAGATCGAGCGCGTCGGCCGCGGCGGCAAGCACATCACGGTCGAGGCGTACCGCAACGAGCGGGAGAAGGTGAACCTGCTGTACTGGCAGCTGACCTGCCGGGCGTTTCACACGCCGGAGGAGTGGGAGTGGCTGTTCCGCCAGGCGGGGTACACCGGCGACTGGGCGTACATCTACTTTGAGTAGTCCGCTCGCCCCGCGAGACGGCAACCGCTCGCGGGGCGAGCGGACTGCTCTGAAAGGATGCCTGCATGAGGCGATGTCGAGTCTGCCGCGGTGACAGCCTGGTGTCACTGCTCGACCTGGGGCCGCAGCCCCTGTGCAACCGCTACCTGGCCCGGCCCGACGAGGAGGCGGATTGCCACCCGCTCGGGATCGGCCAGTGCGATGCCTGCGGGGTGGTGCAGCTTCTCGACCCCGCGCCGGCCGGGCTGCTCGTCTCGCCGTTCGACTGGATCACGTACAACGAGGCGGAAGGCCACCTCGACCACCTGACCGATGTCCTCTGCCGGCTGCCAGGGCTGCCCGCCAGCGCCCGCGTCTGCGGCGTCTCGTACAAGGACGACACGACCGTGGAGCGGCTGAAGCGCCGCGGTTACGCCGACGCCTGGCGGATTGACCCGGCCGAGCTGGGCGTCACCGACCGCCGGGCCGGCATCGAGACCTTGCAGGCGAAACTGACGCCGGCCGCGGCCCGCAGGCTGGCCGAGAAGCACGGCCCGGCCGACCTGCTCCTCGTCCGCCACATCTTCGAGCACGCCCACGACCCGCGCGGCTTCGCCGGGGCGCTCGGCACCCTCGTCCGGCCGGGCGGCTACCTCGTCTTTGAGGTCCCCGACTGCGCCCGCGCGCTGGACGGCCTCGACTACACGACCTTGTGGGAGGAGCACGTCCTGTACCTGACGCCCG
>Ga0070740_10005077_pt1 | contig 12445 bp, 8 predicted proteins | sample Coa_R2_FD_67286 | JGI IMG/M metagenome (GOLD analysis project Ga0070740, IMG submission 67286) | Surface soil microbial communities from Centralia Pennsylvania, which are recovering from an underground coalmine fire - Coalmine... | ecosystem: Environmental > Terrestrial > Soil > Unclassified ...
TTGGCCGCCGGAAATTCTGCGTCCGGGAATGATTCACGCGGCGACACTGGCCAGCGTAACCGGCCGCATCGCGACGCGCACTGCGAATCCCGAATCGTCAACATTGCGCAGTCCGGGCCTTTTGCGGAAACACTACGCGCCCCGGGCGAAACTGATTCTGCTGCACTGGCGCGATGAAGCGGATTTGCGCCGGCAACTCGCCACCCTCCACCTTCCACCCGCAACCTGCTTCGTCCTCGCCTATGCGCAAATTCCTGCCGGACCGGATTTCGCGAACGTGAGCGTAATGCCGCACGAGGCGGAAGCCTTCGCGCGGGCACTTTACGCGGCGTTGCACCGCTGCGACGAAGAGGGCGCAAGGACAATCGTCGTCGAAGCGCCGCCGGACACGCCCGAATGGTCGGCCGTTGCCGACCGATTACATCGCGCGGCGGCCGATTGAACGGGTCCGCCTCTGCCCGCCTGCACCGCGAACCGGCGGATTCATCACCGCGACGAAAATCGGGAGGAAGCCCGTTTCAAAAATTGCCTTCGGATTTTTTTGCCGTCACGCTCACACGGCCGGCGGCGTGGCGCTGGCCGATGCGACCGGCAAAAGCATTTGCGCAATGGTCTGCGCCAGGACATCGGGGCTGACGGGTTTGACGAGCACTTTACCCCGGCCGAGGGTTTGCGCCGTTTTTTCGACGGAATAACCGACGAAACCGGAAATGAGCAGCAGGGGCATGTCGGGTCGAACGGCATGCACGGCCGCGGCCAGTTCGGCGCCCGACATGCCGGGCATTTCCCAATCAGTCAGAATCAGATCGAAATCCCGCGGCGCCTGCCGGAACCGGGCCAATGCTTCCTCCGATTGTTCGCAGCGGGTGACCGTGTAGCCCAGTCGCTTGAGAATTTCCTCGGTGGAGCGCGCAACAATCGGCTCGTCTTCCACAAACAAAATACGTTCGCCGCAGCCGCGGGGGATGACCGTTGCCGGCTGGGCAACCGACGGTTGATCGCTGCTTCGGGCCGGCAGGTACACTTCAAATGTTGTCCCCTGGCCCGGCTGGCTTTCCACCAGGATGGCGCCGCGATGGGCCTTGACAATTCCATGCACCACCGAAAGTCCCAGACCTGACCCCTGGCTGGGAGATTTGGTGGTGAAGAACGGCTCAAAAATCCGGGCCTGCGTGGCGGCGTCCATGCCGTGGCCATTGTCTGCCACCGCCAGCCGCACGTAAGTGCCGGGACGCAACGCCCCCTGCCGCATCGCCCGTTCCACGTTCACCTCCACCGCGCGCAGGCTGATGTCAATACGACCGCCCAATTCCGGCAGGGCGTGCCAGGCATTAGTGCAGAGGTTCATGATCACCTGATGCATCTGCGTCGGGTTGGCCAGTACCGGAGGGCAATCGGCCTCCACATGATGGGTGATTTTCACCATTGCCGGAATGGTGGACCGCAAAAGCTTGACGCATTCGGCCACAATGGGCTGGAGCGAAAGGATCCGTTTTTCACTCTCCTGTCGCCGGCTGAAAGTCAGGATTTGCTGCACCAATTCCCGGGCGCGTTGACCGGCGGTGAGGATGGCCTGCACGAACGGCTGGGAGGGATGATCCGGCGGCAGATCGCCGCGCACCAGTTCGGCACTGCCCAGAATCCCCGCCAGGGCATTGTTGAAATCATGAGCGATGCCGCCGGCCAGGGTGCCGATGGCCTCCATTTTCTGCGCCTGCAACAACTGCTCTTCCAAATTGCGACTGGCAGTAATGTCGCGCGCATTGAACACCAGGCGCGGGCCTTCCCCTGCGGGCGGCAGGCTGCGGCCGATGGCGGCGAAGAGATGCCAGTTGCCGTCCCGATGCCGCAGGCGGTATTCGATGGATACCGGCGCGTCGGGCCGGGCCAGCGCCCGATCAATCATCGCCCTCAGCCGCGGCAAATCCTCCGGATGAACAAATTCGGCCAGTGAACGCGACGTCATCTGCTCCGGTTTCCAATGCAAGACGCGCTGCACGGAAGGGCTTTGAAAGCGAATGACCCCTTCGGCGTCCACCACGGTGATCAAATCTGACGAGTATTCGATGAGCGATCGGAAATACTCTTCACGCTGGCGCAACCGGCTTTTGACATTTGAGGTTCGGGAACGGGCGGTTTTAGGCTTGACGGATTTCATTGCTTGACGGTTCGCGTTCGGAATGTGTCGGACGGCCCTGTGCCTTATCATTTTCACTGCGAAAGAGCAATGCCAAAACGTTTCCAGGCAGCGAATTCCGCCGCCCGGCCGCCTTCTCGCATTGCTTCCGGCAAGACGTCGCCGTCCGGCAGGCGGGGCGGTGCATTTCGCAATTCAATTCGGCGTCCAGCTTTGGAATCATTCTGACGTGCGCGCCTGCGTCATCTTCAATCCCGCTGCCCGCGGCGACCGGGCCCGGCATTTTCGCCGTCACGTGGATAAACTCGGCAGGCAGGTGGTGCTCAAGGCCACCGCCGCGCCGGGTGACGCGCGCCGGCTCGCAGCGCAGGCGATTGCGGAGGGATTCGACTTGATCGTTGCCGCCGGCGGCGACGGCACGGTGAACGAAGTGCTCAACGGCATGGGCGATTCACCGGGTGCCTGGGAACGGGTCCGACTGGGCATTTTGCCGCTGGGCACAGCCAACGTGTTCGCGCGTGAATTGAAAATCCCCGCCGGACTCGAACAGGCCTGGAAAATTTTGCAACACGGACGTGAACGGAAAATGGATTTGCCGCGCGCGGAGTTTTCGGCAGATGGCAAACCGCAGCGGCGCTATTTCATCCAACTGGCCGGCGCCGGCCTCGACGCGCGAGCCATCGAACGGGTGAATTTTTCGACCAAGAAAAAAATTGGACCACCGGCCTATGTCCTTGCCGGCCTCAAGGCGCTGCGGGAACACAAACCGAAAATCAAAATTCTGGCGACGGACCAAACCTGCTCCGGCGAACTGGTGCTGATCGGCAACGGCAAACTCTACGGCGGGCCGTTTGAAGTTTTTCCGGCGGCTGAGACCGATGACGGCCTGCTGGACATTTGCGTTTTTCCGCGTGTGAATTGGGTAACCTTGTTTTGCGCCGCGACCACGCTGCTTTTACGCCGCCGACTGCCGGAGAGGCTCGTGAAACGCCTGCGCGCCGAAAGATTTGAATTGTCCGGCGCGGCGGCCTTTGAACTCGATGGCGAGCGGATTGGATATTTGCCGGCATCGTTTTCGGTGGAACGCGGGCGGCTGCGTGTGCTGACGCCGTAGTTTCCGCACTGGTGCCGCGTGGCTTGGTGGGTTGGCCGGGACTCGAACCCGGGACCAACGGCTTAAAAGGCCGCTGCTCTACCGACTGAGCTACCAACCCCAACCGGCCGGAAAGGAGGTGGATTTCAGGACCGACGCCGTCGAAATCACAAGACGGCCATTATGCCGCCTCTCGCAGGGGAAGCAAGCCGTTTCGGCTGTTCAAGCCGCAACAGGGTATTCAGACCTGTCCCGACGGCACAGGCGTGGACATGCGTTGGACCCGATGTTTTTGTGAAATTTTCGGCGGCGCGGCTGCATTGTCCTGCCGAAAAACCGCTGTTCCACCAGAGAAACACTCCGCCATACCGGCAAAAAACTGCTGCCTGTCAAAAAATTGGGGCCGGCGGGAGCACTCCGTGCCGCTGCCAGGGAATCGTTCCACAAACTCACCGAGCCGGCGGTGCATTGGTGAAATTAAAAAACTGGCCGGCGCCGGAAAAGAGTTCTTCCAGACTGCGGATGGGATGCAGCGGCATCAGCAGAAATTTTGGCACATACACCGGTTCGCGTCTGGGGTGTTGCAGCGTGCCGGTGATTTTGAACTCAAACAGCTTGGTGACCGGATAAAAGAGGGTGCTCAAGAGCGGGCCGACTCCCGGCACGTTATGCAGCAATTGCGCCGTGACGTGTGCATCCAGATTCCCCTGCAAATCCACCGTGCCGACATATTGCAGGCGCGTGGTGGCGGTGTTGATTTGCAGGGAATCGGAATGAATCACGCCATTGGTCATCGTAAAGTCCGCCGAGGCATCGGTTGCACGACTGTTGCCCAGCCCAGGCGAAATGGCGTTGAGCACCGGCGATAAAATGCCGAAGACCGGGATGTCCCACAACAAACCGTCCCGCAAATGCGCGTGTCCGTAACCCTCCACCATCCGCCAATCGCGTGTATCGCCGCGTGTTACCACCACCCGCCCCGACAGCGCGCCTTCGAGATGGTTGGCGGGTGAAGCCAGGTCGCTGGCCAGCACATGAAGGTTGACGTTGGTCATCGTCGCCTGGAATTGAAAATCGGCGCCCTGATGCGGCGCGCCAAAGTCGAAAACGGCAAAGCCGCTTCCGCGACCGCCGTAAAGGTCCGCAACCACGTTCGTTAAAACGAGCGTTTGTCCCAGCCAATGCACCGTGCCTGTCAGTCGCGGACTCCGAAATTTGAGACATTGAAACGGCACACCCTCCGCCAGCTCAAACCACAGGTCGGCGTCCCCAACATCTTCCACGCCATTCACATCACGCAGCGGCGCCTGGCCTTTCACAAACACGGGTGGGGGTATGGGGAATTGGTACGGCGCCAGGATTTCGCCGGTGCGCGGCCCGATGGCTCGCGCCACGGCCAGAGGATCGGCCGTGCTGAACCCGTTGGTGAAGCTGATCAGCCGCGTGTTGAAATCCACCCGGATGGCGTCGGCCGTCATCGTCTGCGCCCCGCGCCACAACCGCGGGTGGAAGAAAACCAGCACACGGTTGGTGTAGGCAAACTCGCCCGTCACGCTGTCCACCGCTTCGCCCCGAATGGTGAAATTCGTCAGCGCCGCGCGCCCGCAGGCGCCAATGCTGTCGTAGTCATACAAGCGTCCGGCGATTTCCGCATTCAGATGAAGCGGCTCGGCAAAGGTAAAATGGCTGAACACGCGCACAGCCTTGGGAGAGGTCAAAAGCGACTGCAACGTGGCGGCGGCGAGCCGGCCGCGGACGTGCCAGCGGTACCGGCGGCTGGCGTCGTTTTCCTCGCCGTCAGCGGCTAATTGTGTGCGGCCCTGGGCCAACTCCAGGTCGGGCAACCGCCACACCAGATGGGAATAGGAAAAATGCGTGTGCGCGAAATCAAAGGGCACACCGTTCATGGCGGCGTTGGTGAGAGCCAATGCGCCGCACAACCGAATGGTCGGTTGCACCTCGGCGCGGAGGTCGGGATGGCGATTCGTCCAGGCCGGCAGCACCAACGAACCACCGGCCTGCAGCAAAGGCGGCACTTTCCAGGAAAATTCCGCCAGGCGCGCGCGGGTTTTCCGGGAGAGCAGCGCGGCGACGGCGTGAACATCACAGTGCGCCTGATTGGTGAAGCTGAATTCGCGCGTGGCCACGTTCAACGCGGCGCGGGCTTGAAGCGTGCCGCCGCCCAGCCGCGCCGACAGGTTGGTCAAGAGCAGTTCGGGGGCGCGCCAGACGCCGGCGCAGGCGACAAAATCGGCGTTTAATTTTTCGGATTTTAATTGCGCCAACTGCACCGACCACACCACGCGGAACGGCTGCAAATAATTCCACCACGCCCACGAAGGCTCCCGGTTCGTCGGCGCGTCGGCGGGCGCGGTCAGACTGGCCGCGAGCTGAAGGTTGCGGGCGCCACCCCAGGGCGTGTGGATGCCGGGCGCGTTCACGCGCAGTCGGGCGGAAAAGGAATGCACGTCGCGACCGTCGCCCAACACTTTGAGATTCAGCTCCGGCTGACCTTCCAATTGAATTTGTTGGAGCCATTCGGAGGCCCATTTCAACGGTTCACGCGCCGCACTGGCTCCGGCGTGAGGCTGGTGGAACAGTTCCCAGCGGCGCAGTTCCGGGGCATGGGCAATTTCTCCGGCCAACTGAAGTTGCAGACCGGCCAGGCTGGCCTGAAAGCGGTCGAAGGACCAGGTGTCGTTCGACAGAAAATGCAGCTCCATTTCCACATTCTGCAGCGCGAGGAGGTTGGTGGAAGACAGTGGCAGCGTGAAGCGGCCCCGACGCACCATCACGCCATCCAGTTGCAGCCGCCGATGCAACAACGCCGGATAATTCAAGTCCAGCCGCACCCGGTCCGCAAAAAACGCGGCGCGGTCACCGGCACCCGCCGGGCCCACCCGGACGTGGTCGGCCAGCAATCCGCGGGTGAAACTCAAGCGCAGGCGGTCAAATTGGAGTTCCACGCCGCGTTCGCGCAGGGCGGCCACCAGTTGCAGCTTCAAAAAATCCGGCAGGCCGACGCGATTGAGCCACGCCAGCGCGCCCAGCACCATCAGAATCAAAACCAATGCCACGCGGCGGAGCCAGCGGCAGCCGACGCGGCAGCAACGCCAAAAACCCCGTTGCATCGCCGCACCTTCGCCGGAAAAAGGAGCCAACTCAAGATTTTCCGACCGGGGGCAATCGAAGAGCACCCGGCGGCTGGTTCCAGCGGCGGGAATCCAGGCGGCTCAATCGGCGCAGTATTTGAACGCGCCGCCGACCGACCGCAAAACCTTTTCCGGCGGGGTCACGCCGTGAAACATGGGCCACTGCAAAATGACTTGTCGTCCGGGACAACCGGAAGTATTTTTCATGCAAACCACATGACAAGGCTGTCCAGAATTTTTTGGATCAGCGGGGGCGTGTTGTTTGCAGCCGCGACGGTGGCGATTCACTACCAGGTGAAATATGTCATGCACCACCGGGAAACGGGCTCCGTCCAGACGATGGGACGCATTGCGGTAGGTCAACCGGCGCCGGATTTCACCCTCACAGACCTGTCAAATCACACCGTCACCCTGAGCGATTATCGCGGACATCGTGTCGTGTTGCTGGATTTTTGGGCGACGTGGTGCGGGCCGTGCCGGATGGCCATGCCGGATTTGCAGGATTTGGCGGACCAATACGGCAAACAGGGCTTGGAGATTCTCAGCGTCAATCAAGGCGAGCCGGCGGACCAGGTCCGTGATTTTATTGAGCGCAGAAAATACACCTTCCACGTCGTTTTGGATGGCGACCAAACCGCCGGCAACGAATACGGCGTACAGGCCATCCCCACCTTGGTATTGGTGGACAAAAAGGGAATTGTGCAATGGATTCGCGTGGGTTATTCGCCGGACGAACATGACTTGAAACAACGGGTTGAGAAATTGACCCAGGAGTGACTGCCATGAGCGCCATCCGCACCGAAAATCTTTGCAAGACCTACCGTAGCGGATGGAAAAGGGAGGAAACTTTCGCCGTCCGAATGCTGAACCTGGAGGTGAAGGAAGGCGAGATTTTTGGGTTTCTGGGACCAAATGGTGCGGGCAAGACGAGCACCATTCATTTGCTGCTCAATTTGATCCGCCCCACCAGCGGGATGGCTTATTTGTTTGATCGGCCGGTGCCTGAGACGGCGGTTCACCGGCGGCTGGGATATCTGCCCGAATCGGTCAATCTTCATACCTACTATCGCGGCCGGGAATTGTTGAATTTCTACGCCGCCCTTTGCGGCGTACCGGTTGAAACGCGCTCCAGCCGGGTCAGCGAGCTTTTGCAACGGCTGCAACTGGAGGAAGCGGCCGAGAAATCGGTGGCCAAATATTCGAAGGGCATGGCCCAGCGCATTGGGTTTGCCCAGGCCATGATCCACGACCCGGATCTGCTGATCCTGGATGAGCCGACGGCCAGTCTGGACCCGGTCGGGCGCAAGGAATTCCGCGATATTCTGCTGGAGTTGAAGCGCCGCGGCAAAACGGTGTTCATCAGCTCGCACATTTTGTCAGAGGTCGAAACAATCTGTGATCGCGTAGCCATCCTGCAAAACGGCGAACTGAAACGGATGGGAACCTTGCAGGAACTGTCGGCCGACAAAAGCACCCGGCTGGTCGTCGGCAGCCTGCCCGCGCCGGTGCTGGAGGCGCTGGCGGCCACCAGGGCGGAAGTGACCATGACGCAGGCAAAGATCGTTATCCGCTGCCCGGATGAAACACTCCGGCAAACCGTCGAAGAACTGCTGCACCAGCATCACGTCGGGATTTTGCAGCGGGAAACCGAGACGCAATCGCTGGAGGAAATTTTCTTTTCCTCCATCACGCCGCCGCCAAAGTTATGAAAACAATTTTTCTCATTGCCACGGACAGCATTCGCGCGCTGCTGTATCAACGCCTGCTGCTGGGGCTGATGGTGGCTTCACTGGCCTTGACGATCGTTTTTTCGATCCTGATGTCGTCCGCCCGCAAAAACATCACCGCAGCCTACAGCTCTGAAGCCACTCATTCCGCCACCGCAACCACGGCGGCCACCAACGGGATGAGCGCGACCGAACAAAAGCGCTTTCGCGCTTCGATGGAGCAGGCATCCTCCTTCCTGCAGGCCGAGTTTTATGCAATGGCCTCCGGGGGAGGTGAGGTGGTCAGCCTGTTCATTTTCAGTCTGGCTGTGACATCGGAAATCCGCCGAGGCACCATCCGGCTGACGCTCTCAAAACCGGTTTCCCGCCTCCAATTCCTCCTGGGCAAATACCTGGGAGGCGTGGTGGTGATGGCGGGTTATGCCATGCTCACCTGCCTGGCCATTTTCATTTTCGCCCAATCGCAAGGCCTGGAATTAAACCCCGCCGTCAAATGGGCGCCGTGGTTGATGTTTTGTGATGAACTCATCCTGGGATCGGTGGCCATGCTGCTTTCGTTGTTCGTCCATCCCCTGGTCGCGTCCGTCCTGGCCCTTTTCGGCGGCAATGGCCTTTGCTCACTCCACAATCCTCTTTACTACCTCCTGCCTAGCTACCAGGATTTCAGTGTGTTTTCCCAGGTGCTCCAGGGCAGTCTCCTCAGTTGGAAAGATGTCCTCTTTTTGAGTCTGTATGCCCTGGACTTTGTGATTATTATGCTGTTGCTGGCTCTCTGGCGGTTCCGTGCGAAGGAACTAATTTGAGCAATCTCTGAACGGCCATTCTGATGATCTCCCTGGACAAGCTCAGCAAACGTTTCGGCGACCGGACCGCGGTGGATGCGCTTTCCTTCGAGGTGCCTCCTGGACAAATCGTCGGTTTTCTCGGCCCCAATGGCGCCGGCAAATCCACCACCCTGAAAATGCTGACGGGGATGATTGAACCCAGCGGCGGCCGGGCCACCGTGTGCGGATTCGATTTGCAGACCCAACCCGTCGAAGTGAAACGCAACGTCGGGTTTGTACCCGAATCCGGCGCGGTCTTTGAATCGCTGACGGGTCTGGAATATCTGGAGATGGTCGGGGCACTTTACGGCATCCCGCAAAATGCCGCCCGGGCCCGCATAAAGCAGTTCATCGCCTTTTTTGATCTGAGCTTCGAGACGCTCACGGACAAGCTGCTGGGTGCCTATTCCAAGGGCATGCGGCGCAAAGTCGTCATCACCTCGGCGCTTCTGCACAACCCGCCGGTGGTCTTTTTCGACGAACCACTCGATGGCCTCGATGCCAACGCCGCGGTCGGTTTCAAGGCACTCATCCAGATGCTGGCACGCGAGGGGAAAACCATTGTTTACAGCTCGCATATTCTGGATGTGGTCGAGCGCGTCTGTCATCGGGTCATCATCATTGACAAGGGCAAGTTGCTGTTGGACGGCAAACCGGATGAATTGGTGGCTGCTCATAATTCCGGTACCTTGGAAAAATTGTTTACCCAACTGACCGGCGGCACCGAACTCGAACGCCGCGCTGAGGATTTTGCCAGGACGTTTCGGCCATGAACGGGACTGAAATTACAGTACCGTCCTTTTTCCCGGAGGCGCCTCCGACCCCGGAAAAAACTCTGCGTCGTCTGTTCCTGACTTTGTTCCTGCGCGGGCGCAGCCTGCGGGGTCTGAGCCGGCAAGGCGCGTCCGGCGCCCCCAAATCCATCGCTGAAAAACTGGCGTGGGTGCTGGTGTCTTATTTGGCGTTTGGCTGCTTCGCGCTGTTCTTCCTGCGCCAGCCGGTGTTCGCGCTGGCGGTTTATCTCCACGCCATGACGTTTGTTTTTCTGGGCATGTTCGTGGCGGCTTCAGCGGGCGAAATTCTTTTTAACAGGGAGGAGGCCGACATTCTGCTGCACCGGCCCGTCAGTCCCCGGGCGGTGTTGTGGGCCAAAGTCCGCGTGCTGGTCGAAATCTCGCTGTGGCTGGCTGGCGCCTTCAATTTGGTCGGCTTGTTCGTCGGATTCGGTTCCGGCGGCAACTGGCGTTTTCCGGTCGTCCACATTTTTTCCACCACCCTGGAGGCGCTCTTTTGCACGGGTTGCGTCGTGCTGGTCTATCAGTTGTGCCTGCGCTGGTTTGGGCGGGAGCGGCTGGAAAATTTGATGACCGTCTCGCAGGTGATTGTTTCGATTGCCGCAGTCATGGCCAGCCAAATCCTGCCACAGATAGTGATGCACGTTGACCGCATTCTCAACGTCAGTGAACTCTCCTGGCGGGTAAATCTATTGCCGCCGGCGTGGTTCGCCGGTCTGGATGATGCATTCTCCGGCAGCGGCCTGTTGGGGTCCTGGATTCTGGCGGCCATTGGATTGGGGGCTACTGCCCTGGTCCTCTGGATCGCCTTTGACAAACTGGCGCGCGATTATGAGATCGGATTGCAAGCGCTCAACGAAACGGTTTCCACACCGATCAAACGAGGAAGCCGCCGCCTGATCGTTAGGCTGGTCAATCTGCCGCCTTTGAGCTGGTGGCTGCGCGAGCCGGTGACGCGCGCATCGTTTCTGCTCACCACGGCATATCTCATCCGGGACCGCGATGTGAAGTTGCGGGTTTATCCCGGTATTGCGCCCATGCTCATCATCCCGTTCATTTTCCTTGTCCAGAATCACGGACGCGGCGGCTCCAATGATCCTGGTTTCATCGTTACGTTCTCGGGCATTTATCTGGGAATGGTGCCGCTGCTGGGATTGCAAATGCTGCAATTCTCCCAACAATGGCAGGCATCGGACATTTTCCGCCTCGCGCCGCTGCGCGGGCCCGCCGCCATCTGCCACGGTGCGCGGCGTGCCGTGCTTTGCCTGCTGGCCCTGCCAACGATATTGCTCGTAGCCCTGATTGTCTGGCTGATGCGTGGAAATCTTTCGCAACTGGCTCTGTTTCTGCCGGGCATCATTGCGCTGCCGGTTTTCGCCCTGGTGCCCAACCTGGGCGGTCACGGTGTGCCGCTTTCACAACCGCCGGACGCCGCGAAGTCCGCCACTCGCGGCCTGAATATGATTGTGGTGATGATCATCGCCTTGGCGCTTGCGGGGGTGGCGTCACTCTCCTGGAAGCAAGGATGGTTCTGGTGGCTGGTGCCGGGCGAAGCCGTCGTTGCCATCAGTCTGTATTCGGTTATGCGTTTGGCGCTCGCCAAAGCAAACTGGCCATCAAACGAATGAGTTGCGCATTTGTCGTGGACTTCCGTTCCTTGGCAGCCCGTTAAAAAAAGTCGTTCAACCGATTTTAAGAACAGAGGCGCAGGCGTCTTTCATCCGGTCGCGCCTTGCCCCGATGAAAGACGCCTGCGCCACCGATTCGGGAAACGAAGACCATTGTTTTGCGAATGGACATCGGCAGGATAAAAGACCAGGCTGGGGCCGATGGATAATTTCCAATGTTTTGTCCTGTGACGCGGCCGGTTCTGTTAATCACCGTGTGGCTGGCTGTGACGTGCAGCCTGGCAGCGGAAAGCAACGCTCCAGCGGTTGGCGACGAGGCAGTCACGAGGTTATCGGCTTCGGCAGGCCGACGGATTCCGAACTTGCTTTCTTTGGAAGCATTGGAGGCGCCGGATTTGGCGCAGCAAGCGGTTCCCCTGCCTCAGGCTGATACGTCTGGCCGAAGCCTTCCGCCGACTGAACGGCTGGGGCGAGGGGCGGCGTCAGGCCCGGTGCGTTGGTTCAATTCGCAGTTGGTGCTGGTAAAATTCAAAGGTGCGCGCCACGTGGCTGCCATTCGCGTCGAATCAGGACAGGAAATGGCAGCGCAACGACGACTGGCCGCGCGACCGGACGTGGCCTTTGCGGAACTGGACTGGTTCCAGACGCCTCAGTCGTTTCCCAACGACCCGCAATACACCAATCAATGGTATCACGCCGTCCTCGGCAGCCGGCAAGCCTGGTCGCTGAGTCAAGGGCAACCCTTCATTCGCATCGCCATGGTGGATGCGCCGTTTCAAATGAATCATCCCGACCTGGCCGATCATGTGGCAGCAGGCTGGGACGCGGACCAAAACGTGGCGGTGACCAACAGCAGCGGCACGGATCACTCGACGCTGGGCGCGGGTTTGGCGGCCGCAGTCATCAACAACGGCCTGGGCGTGGCCGGTATGGGCAATTGCACAATTCTGCCCATTAACATCAACGGTTCAATCAGTGAGATGTATGACGCCGTGATTTGGGCCGCGGATCACGGAGTGCGAGTGGTCAACATCAGTTGGACCGGCGGAGACAGCGACACGTTAAACGCGGCCGGAGCATATTTGAAGGC
>Ga0070740_10005078_pt1 | contig 12445 bp, 9 predicted proteins | sample Coa_R2_FD_67286 | JGI IMG/M metagenome (GOLD analysis project Ga0070740, IMG submission 67286) | Surface soil microbial communities from Centralia Pennsylvania, which are recovering from an underground coalmine fire - Coalmine... | ecosystem: Environmental > Terrestrial > Soil > Unclassified ...
AAAGCGCGCGAGAAGGTGTTCTGCTTGCGCGTTTCAAGGAACTCCTGGCGCATATCGATCAGTTCGACCTGGGGCAGCGGGCGGCGCTCGATACGCTCAGGCAATTCGAGCCGGCTGTATTTGCCGCGCTGGGCGTTGTAGCGCGATTCCAGGCTGGGTGTGGCCGAGCCGAGCACGATCACCGCGCCGGCGTCGCGCGCCCGCACGACGGCCACGTCGCGGCCGTGATAGCGGGGCGCTTCCTGCTGCTTATAGCTGTGGTCGTGTTCTTCATCGACCACGATCAGCCCCAGATCGGGCAGCGGCGCGAACACGCCTGACCGAGTGGCCACGACGACAGAGGCATCACCGGCCCGGATTCGGCGCCATTGCTGGGCGCGCTCGGCATCGTGGAAGGCGGAGTGGAGTATCGCCACGCGCTGGCCGAAGCGGTGATGGAATTGCGCGGCGACGGCGGGCGTCAGGCCGATTTCGGGGACCAGCATGAGAGCCGTTTTGCCGCGGGTCAGCGCGGCCTCGATGGCGTTGAGATAGACCTCGGTTTTGCCGGACCCGGTCACTCCTTCGAGCAGAAAGGCGTGGAAGGCGGTGCAATCGAGCGCCTCGCGGATGCGGGTGAAGGCGGCCTGCTGATGCTCGTTGAGGGCGTGCGGGGGACGCGGCGGCCCGAAAGCGGCCACCAGGGGCTCCAGTTCGAGCTTCACGAGTCCACGCCGCGCCAGCGGGCGAGCTGCGGCGCTGGCTTTGGCGACGGCCGATTCGAGGCTCGCCAGGTTGTGCGAGCCGGGATGCAGCTCCAGGTAGGAGAGCAGTTCTCGCTGGGGCTTGGAGAGCTTGTGCTCGCCGCGGGTTCGGAACTCGACGCGCAGCCGGGAGGCGCTGGCGCGCAGCGGATCGCGCTCGGCAGCGCGGTCCTCGGCCTCCACCAAGCCCTTCTTTTCGAGCGAGCGAAGAATCGAAGCGGCCTTGGGAACCTTCTGGGCCAGGTACGAGGCCGAGAGCGGGCGCGCATCCAGGAGCCGCAGAATCTCCAAGGCGGGGTCCGCCGAGTTCTCGCTTAGGTGAAACTGCCGGGCGGCGTCGTGTCCTGCGCCGGTCAGCGAATAAATCTTGCTGCGCCGGATCTCGCCCGAAAGCGGCGTCATGGCGCGCAGAGTTTCGCCCAGCGGGCAGCAATAGTAATCCGAGATCCAGCGGCCGAGCTTCAGCAGGCCTGCGTCCAGCGCGGGTTCTTCATCGAGCAGACGTAGCGCCTCTCGAGGCTTGGCAGGCGGCGGATCGCCGTGAGCCCGCAGCACGACACCGGCCACCGTGCGCGAGCCGAAGGGCACCAGAACGCGGCATCCCGGCGCGACGCGGTGGCGCATGGTCGCCGGCAGCAGGTAGGTGAACGGCTGATCCACCGGCAGCGGAATGCTTACGTCGCAGTACACGGCCGCCGCCGAAGAAACTGCGCTCATCGAAGCACGGGCTGGAAGAGCGAGAAATGGGCCCCCTGCGGGTCCTGGATCACGGCATAAGAGCCCGCCTCCATGGTCATGGGTCCCATGAGGACCGCCGCGCCGAGTTCCCTGGCTTTCGCCGCCGAGGCGGCGCAATCGGCGACCTGGAAATAGACGATCCAGTGCGCGCCCGTGTTCTTGCTGCGCAGATCGTCCGGCAGGATGCCGCCGATGTACTGGTGGCCGTTCTGAAGGTGCAGGTAATCATCCGCGGACTTGTCTTTTCCCGGCGTAATTCGCCAGCCGAAGATCCCTTCGTAGAACGCCTTGGCCCGCTGGCGATCCGGCGTGCTCAGGTCCGCCCAGCACAGCGTGTTCACGCCGCCGATGCCGAGTCCGGTGTTTTTCCCCGGCTGCCAGATGCCTAACACAGCTCCGGTGGGGTCCCGAAGGACGGCCATGCGCCCGAGGTCAGACACGTCGAAGGGTCCGTGCATGACGGTTCCGCCGAGTTGCCTGGCTCGGGCGGCGGTCTCGTCCGCGTTGTCCGAGGCCACGAACAAACTCCAGTGCGGCGGCACGCCCTGGGATTGCGGCCCGAGCTGGTAGCAGCCGCCCGTGTCGCGCCCGTCGAGCTTGAACATCGTATAGACGCCCATGGGGCCCATGGAGTGATCCTCGAAGGACCAACCCAGCAGCGAGCCATAGAACGCTTTCGCGCCATTCTGGTCCGGCGTGCCGAGCTCGATCCAGTTAAACGAACCGGGTGCATGTTTTTCGACGGGGGGCATGTGGGCAGTATAGCGCCCCACCACTACCATGGAGTTAGTGCGCCTCCATTGGATCGCTCTTCTGGTTGTGGCCGCTTCGGCAGCCGGGCCGAGCCTCACACCCGAGCAGCGTGCGGCGATCGATCGCATCTCCGCCGATTCCCTACGCGGCCATCTTTCGTTTATCGCCTCCGACAGCCTGGAGGGCCGCGCCACGCCCTCGCGCGGGCTGGATCTGGCGGCCGAGTACATCGCCGCGCAGTTCCGCCGCGCCGGGCTGGAGCCGCCCCAGGGCAGCTACTTTCAGACCGCGAAGCTGCCGAACGGGACCGCCAGCAACGTAGCCGGGCTGCTGCGCGGCTCGGACCCGGCGCTGAAGGATACCTACGTCATCCTGAGCGCGCACTACGATCACCTGGGCATGCGGCCGGACGGGACGGACCGGATCTACAACGGCGCCAACGACGATGGCAGCGGCACGGTCACGGTGATCGAGGTGGCGTCCGCGCTGGCGGCCATGCCGGCGCATCCGAAGCGCAGCATTCTCTTTCTCGCGTTCTTCGGAGAGGAGCCCGGGCTGCTGGGCTCGCGCTATTACGCCGCGCACCCGCTGGTTCCGCTGGACCGCACGATCGCCGATATCAACCTGGAGCAAGTGGGCCGTACGGATTCCACCGCGGGGCCGCAGGTGGGGGTGGCGTATCTGACGGGGTTCGGTTATTCGGAAATCGGCAAAATCATGGCGGAAGCCGCGCAGCCGCTGGGTTTTCGGATGTTGCCCGATCCGCCAGCCAAGCAAGATTACTTCGAGCGCAGCGATAACCTGCTTCTGGCGCGCGCCGGCATCCCTGCGACGACGCTTTACGTGGCGGCCGATTTTCCGGATTATCACCAGGTAGGCGACGAGTGGCAGAAGATCGATTACGCGAACATGGCGAACGTGGATCGCGCCATCACATTAGGGCTGCTGCGGCTGGCCTCGGACGAGCCGCCGCCCAGGTGGAACGCGGCGCTGCCGACCGCGCGGAAATTCGCCAACGGGAAAGGCAAATGATACAGTGAGGCCATGCGAGTCATGTTGATTTTTGCCGGGCTGAGCGGCCTGGTGGGGGCTCAAGACAAGATTCCACGTCTGCCGGACGGGCACCCGGATTTCAACGGCGTCTGGCAGATTCCCTACACGCCGGATATGTCAAGGCCGCTGGGCGGCAAGCTGCCGTACACGCCTCAGGGCGAAGCCGCCTTCAAGAACTATGATCCGTCGAAGTTCGACTACACGGCGCACTGCCTGCCGCCGGGGCTGACCCGCGCGATCAACACGCCGGACCCGATCGAGATTTCGCAGACCAAGGACAAGATCGTGATTCTGTTCGAGGGATTCAACAGCTTCATCTCGGTGCACACGGACGGCAGGCCGCACCCGGCCAAGCTGGATCCGACGTGGTTCGGAAATTCGGTGGGGCACTGGGAAGGCGACACGCTGGTGATCGATACCATCGGGTTTAATGACAAAACCCGTCTGGATACCATCGGGCATGCGCACAGCGAGCAGTTGCACGTGATCCAGCGCTTCACGCTGAAAGATCCCAAGCACATCAACTTCGAGATCATTGTGGAGGATCCGGTGATGTACACGGAGCCGTTCAAGAACGTGCGGACGTTCACGCTACGGCCGGATTGGGAACTGATGGAGTACGTCTGCGAGGAGAATAATAAGGACGTCAACGAGGGGCACGTGAAGTAGGCGCTCCGCACGCCGCGGCGTCACATATACGCCGGCACTTCGATTCCCAGCACATCCAGCGTCCGTTCAAGCTGAGCGCGGAAGTAATCGGTCATCCACAGCAGGAAGGCCTTCTTCTCCGGGTCGGCTTCGGTCAGGACCGGATAGCCGTGGTAGAAGTTGCTGAAGGCCTGCGCGAGCTGAAAGGCGTAGCGGGCGACGTGCGAGGGCTCGCCGCTGGCGATGGCGCGCTCGATGGCCGAGCCGGCTTTGGAGGCCGCCAGCAGCAACTGCCAGCAGTCCTCGTTTTCGAGCTGGCGGGCCATGGCCTCGCGCGTGAGGATTTTCCGGAAGTCGGGCAGCGATTCGCCGCGCTCTTCGAGCTTTCGTAGAATGTTGCGCGCGCGCATGGCCGCGTACTGCACATAGGGGCCGGTTTCGCCCTCGAAGCTGAGGGCCTCGCCGAAATCGAAGGCGATCACCGAACTGCGCGTGTACTTCAGCATGAAGTAGCGCAGCGCGCCGACGGCGATCGCGGTAGCCGCGGCGTGGTTGGCATCCGGCGATTCGTTCTCGTGGCGCGAGGTCACCTCTGCGAGCGCTTTTTCGATCAGCTTGTCGATCAGGTCGTCGGCCTTGACGCCCAGGCCCTTGCGGCCGGAGACCTCGACGTAGGGGCGCTTGCGGTCTTCTTCGGAAAGCGGGATCCCCAGCTCGATGCAGGTGCGCGGCGAGAGCGCGACCATTTCGTAGGAGAAATGGACGCTCGCATCGGCCTGCTGCTGGAACCCCAGGGCGCGCAGGCCCGCGACCACCACGTCCTGCAAATAGGACTGGCGCGAATCAATGACGTTATAGACTTTCGAGCCGCCCCCGAAGTGGGGCTTCTCCGGTTGCGGTTCGTCCGTGGAAGCCCAGACCACGTGGCCGTTCGGATAGGTGTGCCAGCGGCGGTAATAGAAATCCTTCCCGAGCAGCCCGAATTTCCAGAGCTGGTAGGCGATGTCTTTGCCGACATAGGTAACCGTGCCGTTGGAGCGCACGATGACCTTGCTATCTTCGGCTTGGTCTTCTTCAGACCCGCCGGAGCCTTCGCGGAACGCCGCGCCGGGCATCACCCAGCAGCCTTGGTTCTTGCCCTCGGTTTCGAAATAGATCGCCTTGCGCTCTTTCAGCAGCTCGAAGGCGGTGGCCCAGAACTTCAGGTGCAGGATTTCGCTTTCGCGGGGCAGCACGTCATAGGCGATCTTCAGCCGCCACATGGTGGCCAGATGGGCGTGAACGATCCGGTCGGCGACCTCATGCGCGGTCTGGGCGGCCGCGTTGCCGCCCTGTTCGATATCGTGCAGCGCCTGCCGGCGCCATGCGAGCGCTTCGGTGTGCTCTTCGTAATATGCCGACACGGCCGCGTACAGATCCCAGCAGAGATAATCGAAACGGTCGTTGGCCGGGGTGGGAAAGATGTCCGGATGCAGGAAGCCGACCACGACGTCGGCCACCTGGACGCCGGTGTTGTCGATGTAGTTCTGGACTTCCACACTTCGGCCGGCGGCGCGCAACATGCGGACGAAGGTATCGCCCAGGATGGCGTTGCGAAGATGGCCGATGTGAGCGGCTTTGTTGGGATTGATGTTGGTGTGCTCGACGATGATTTTTTCGTCTGGGGCGGGCCCGGTATCGGGCGCGCCGGCCAGAAGGCTCGCGGCGTAATGGCCGCGGTCCAGGCGGATGTTGAGGTAGCCGTTGCCTGCGATCTCGATGGCGGAGACGCCCTCGATTTCGAGGCCGGAGGACAGCTCCTGCGCGATGACGCGTGGAGGCTTCTTCAACTGCCGTGCGAGCTGAAACGCGGCGGGAACGGCGATCTCGCCGAAGGAGGATTGCTTGGGCTGCTCGGTCTGCACGGGACCGGGGATGCCGTAATGCGATTCGACACGGGCGGCCAGCGCCTCGGCGACGCGCTTTTCCAGAACATGGAACATGAACAACCAGTATGCCAGCTTGCCTGGCGGAGCCCTCTGGCGCGTACACTGATTCCATGGAACTCGACCGGCAGTACGTGATCCGCGATACCGAAGAACTCACGAGCCTTTACAACCCGCCCCTGGAGCGCTCCGTACGCAAGCAGATGGACCACCTGGACGAGTACTGCCGGGCGTTCATCGCCGCCTCGCCGCTGATCGTGATCGGGACGCAGGGCGCCGGCGGCGAGGCCGCCGACAACTCGCCGCGCGGCGATGTGCCCGGGTTCGTGAAGGTCGTCGACGATTACACGCTGCTGATTCCGGACCGGCGAGGGAACGACCGGCTCGATACGCTGCGCAATGTCGTGCGGAATCCGGCGGTGGGCATTCTGTTCCTGGTGCCTGGCGTCTACGAGACGTTTCGCGTCCACGGCGAGGGAGTCATCAGCCGGGATCCGGCGCTGACCCAGGCGTTCGTGATGAACGGAAAGGCGCCGCGGACAGTGATGGTAGTCCGGGTCCGGGAGGCTATATCCATTGCAGCCGGGCGCTGGTGCGGGCCGATCTTTGGAATCCGGAGAAGTTCGCGCGTCCGGGGTCGGTGCCGTCGATGGGCACGATCCTGGCGGCCCACACCTGCGGGTTCGTGGATGCCAGAGCCTACGACGACGAGGCTCGCGAGCGAGTTCCCGTCTCTCTCTATTGATATTTCCTAAAAACCGCGCCTGAGAAAACGGGTATCGCTCGCGCACTAACTGAGAATGGGAGCGTTTCTTGAGTTCTTTCGCAGGCTATTTGCGTCCGATTACATGCCGCACGGCCACTGCTATTTTTGGCAGCCCAGTCTGTTGTGGCTCCACACGGTTTCCGACGGGTTGATCGTCCTCGCCTACTACTCGATTCCACTTACTCTCCTGTACTTCATGCATAACCGTCCGGGCCTCCGCCTGAACGGAGTGATCCTAATGTTCGGCGCGTTTATCCTGGCGTGCGGGACCACGCACCTGATGAACATCTGGGACATCTGGCATAGCACGTACCGGCTGGAGGGGATCATCAAGGCCGCGACCGCGCTGTTGTCGGTGGCCACGGCAGTGGCGATGTTCCGGCTGGTGCCGCAAGCCCGCAAGGTTCCACTGCCGGACGAGCTGGCGAAGATGAATGCGGACCTGCAGGCGGAGATCGCCGCGCGCAAGGCGGCGGAAGAGCGGCTTCTCCGGGTTTTGGAAAGCGAGCGCCAGGACCGGGACAGTATGCTCCAGGCTTACTTCGAAGGCGCGCCGCAGGCGATTTTGGGCATGGATGAAGATGGCCGGATTGTCCTGATGAATCAGAGCGCCGAAGAGATGTTCGGCTACAGCCGGGAGGAATTGCTCGGCAAAGACATGATCACTCTCATTCCGGAGAGGCTTCGCAGCAAGCACCTGGCGGGCCGGCGGCGGTTTTTTGAGGCGCCGTCCTCGCGGCAGTTTGGCGAAGAGGCAGGACTGGCGGGATTGCGCAAAGACGGCTCCGAATTTCCCATCGAGATCTCTCAGAGCGCCCTGTATCGGGAGGGCAAGCTCTTAGGCATTGTCCGGATCGGCGATATTACGCGCCGGCTGAAGGGCCGGGAGCAACTGACGCGCGCCAATGAGGAGCTTCGGGCCCGGGAAGCTGAATTACGCTCCTATCTGGAAGCGGCTTCGCAGGGAATTGTGGCGATTCGGCTGGATGGCACGATCCAGCTCGTCAACCGGCGCACGGAGGAGATGTTCGGATATAGCCGCGAAGAGCTGCTGGGCCACGATTTGAATATGCTGCTGCCGGAGCGCTACCGCCAAGCGCACATCGGCCACCGCCGCAGCTATTTCGCCGCGCCGCGTATGCGCGCGATGGGAGCCGGCATGGAACTCGCGGGAAGACGCAAGGACGGCAGCGAGTTCCCGGTCGAGATCGGCCTGAGTCATCTGCAAAGTTCACAGGGACCGCTCGCATTAGGACTGATAAGTGACATCAGCGAACGTAAGCGCGCAGAGGCCGAGCTGGCACGGGTTAATGCGGAACTGGTGAGGTCCAATACCGAATTGGCACAGTTCGCTTACGTCGCCTCGCACGACCTTCAGGAGCCCTTGCGAATCATTTCCGGCTACTTGCAACTGCTGGCGCGGCGATATCGCAAAAATTTGGACGACGAAGCCAAGGAATTTATTGACTACGCCGTGGATGGCGCTACCCGGATGAAGGGCCTGATCGAGGATTTGCTGCGGTTGTCGCGCGCCGGGACCCAAGCCATCCATTTCCGGCAGATCTCGGCGGAACAACTTTTTCAGGTCGCTTGCAGCAATTTACAGCTCATTATTCGCGAAACAGGCGCGGTGGTGACACACGGCGAGCTACCGGCGATTGTGGCGGATTCGGGACTGCTGACCCAGGTGTTTCAGAATCTGATTGGGAATGCGCTCAAATTCCGCGCCAAAGATGTTCCGCCGAAGGTCCATGTCTGGGCTGGGCGGAAGGAGGGGGCTTGGGTCTTTTCGGTAGAAGACAACGGTATCGGCATCGAGCCGCAACACCGGGAGCGGGTATTCGGCATCTTCGAGCGGCTCCACAGCGCCGAGGCTTACACCGGATCGGGAATCGGGCTATCTATTTGCCACCGGATCATTGAGCGGCATGGGGGCCGTATCTGGATCGAAGATAGTGCTGAGGGCGGCGCCGCGTTCCGTTTCAGTATTCCGGATCGGCCCCATCCGGCCGGGGGGGTGTGAGAATTTCAATGGAAGGCCGCCACTACTTACGTGCCACTGTTATGAATGAGATCGAGCGGTTCGGGCGGCAGAGGGAAATTCTGCTGGTCGAAGATAATCCGGGGGATGTCCGTCTACTCCAGGAGGCGTTCAAGGAGGGAAATTTTAAAGGTAGATTGCACGTCGTGCGGGATGGCGAGCAGGCCATCCGGTTCCTCCGCCGTATGGCGCCCTACGAAGACGCACCCCGGCCTACTTTCGTGCTTCTGGACCTGAATCTTCCCCGCAAGGACGGCCGCGAGGTGCTGGCCGAAGTCAAGAACGACGCCGAGCTGCGAAAAATCCCGATTTTCGTGCTCTCCACCTCCACGGGATTCGAGGACATCGCTCGCGCCTATGATCTGCACGCCAACTGCTACATCCCCAAACCCGTGGACCTGGAGCGGCTCATCGAAATGAGCGAGCGGCTGGAAGCGTTCTGGCTAAGCACCGCCGTTCTACCGGCTTGATTACAGCCGGCAGATCAGAAGCTCCCGCTCGTACACCATTTCCGGCGGCAGGTGATCGTGGAGCGAAAGGAACAGCTCTTCGTGCGCCATCACTTCGTTACGCCACGCTTTGCTATCGAAGCTCTGTAACTCCTCAAACTTGTCCCGCGGGAAGGACTCCAGCCCTTTCCATTCCAGGTCTTCATAACGCGGCATCCAGCCGATGGGCGTTTCCTTACCGAGAGCCCGCCCGCGGGCGCGGTCCACGATCCACTTCAGTACCCGCATATTTTCGCCGAATCCCGGCCAAATAAATTTTCCATTGGCATCCTTCCGGAACCAATTTACGTGGAAAATACGCGGAGTTTCGCTGAGAGACCGCTGCATTTTAATCCAGTGCCGCCAATAATCGCCCATGTGGTAGCCGCAGAAGGGCAGCATCGCCATCGGGTCGCGGCGCACGTGGCCGACGCCGCCCGTGGCCGCGGCGGTGGTCTCCGAACCCATGGTCGCGCCGGTGTAGACGCCTGCGGTCCAGTTAAAGGCCTGGTACACCAGCGGCATGGTGGTCGCGCGGCGTCCACCGAAGATGAACGCGCTGATCGGCACGCCCTCCGGATCTTCCCAGGCCGGATCGATCGTGGGACACTGCGAGGCCGGGGCGGTGAAGCGCGAGTTGGGATGCGCGGCCTTCGCGCCGGTCTCCTTGGCGATATGGGGGGTCCAGAGGTTGCCGCGCCAGTCCAGGCATTCGGCCGGAGGCTCGTCGGTCATGCCTTCCCACCACACACCCCCATCGGGAGTCAACGCGGTGTTTGTAAAAATCGCATTGCGGGCCAGGGTGGCCATGGCGTTGGGATTCGTCTTCACCGACGTTCCCGGCGCGACGCCGAAGAATCCCGCTTCGGGGTTGATCGCGCGCAGGCGGCCGTTCTTGTCCGGGCGGATCCAGGCGATATCGTCGCCCACGGTCCAGACCTTCCAGCCCTCGAATCCCTTGGGGGGAATCAGCATGGCGAAATTCGTTTTGCCGCAGGCGCTGGGGAAGGCCGCGGCGACATAGGTCTTTTCGCCCTTGGGGTCCTCGACGCCGAGGATCAGCATGTGCTCCGCCATCCAGCCCTCGTCGCGAGCCATTGCGGAAGCGATGCGCAACGCAAAGCACTTCTTTCCCAGCAGCGCATTGCCGCCGTAACCCGACCCGTACGACCAGATCTCGCGCGTTTCGGGGAAATGCACGATGTATTTCTCTTCACTACACGGCCACGGAACATCCTTCTGGCCGGGCCCGAGCGGCATGCCGACGCTGTGCATGCACGGCACGACGCGCTTTAATTCCTCGTCGATTTTGTCGATTTCCTTAAAGACCGCCTCGCCCATGCGGGTCATAATGCGCATGCTGACCACGACGTAAGGCGAGTCGGTAAGCTGCACGCCGATCTGTGACAGCGGCGAGCCTACGGGCCCCATGCAAAAAGGCAGCACGTACATCGTCCGCCCGCGCATGGCGCCGCTGAAGAGGTCCTTCAGCTTTTTGCGCATCTCGAACGGATTGACCCAATTGTTGGTGGGACCGGCGTTGTCCTTGGAAAGCGAGCAGATAAAAGTGCGGTCTTCGACGCGGGCGACATCGCTGGCATCCGAACGCGCGTAGTAACAACCCGGCCACAGATCCTGGTTGAGCTTGATGAAAGTTCCGCTCTCCACCATCTGCGCGCACAGCGCGTCGTATTCTTCCTGCGAGCCGTCCACCCAATGTATATGCGCCGGTTTGGTCAGCTCCGCCATCTTCTCGACCCACCGCAGAAGATGCTTGTTTTTACTCAGAGGAATGCTGACATCCCGGGCGAACTTCACAGTAGCGGTTGACATGTCATACTATTCTAGCGCGCTAATTTCGCTGAAAGCCGTTTTCGGAGCGCTTGGGTTTCCCGCCGGTGGCAAACCAGGCACAGCGTGCGGATATTTTCGAGGTCGCATTCGCCGCCGCCCTCGGATACCGGCAGCGTGTGATCCGCGTCCCACAGGGTTTTCCGGCTGAGGCGTTTCAGCCCCCAGCGTTCCAGCAGGCGCGCCCGGTGGGCGCCTCGCGCGCGCCTTAATTCGAGAGAGGCCGCGCACGTATCGATGCCGCACAGTTTGCAGATTCCGCGGTCGCGGGCGAAGACCTGCTCGCGCAGATAGCTGGGATCGGTGCGCAGCTTCCATTCGTGGACGCACCATTCCGAGCAGAACGTCCGCCGCCCGCGCGGCACCTCGAGACTGCACCAGCGGCAGAGCGCCCGCCCGTTCGGGCCGGTCTCCAGCGCCGAACGGCCGGCCCAGCCGCCCGGCATGGTTCGCGACGTGCTCACGGCAAAGAACCAGGATAATGTTTAGAAGCGCGGAAGGGAAAGCACGACGTCGCGGCGCGCTCCCGCCGGCAGCTTCCTCGGTTGCAAAGTCGGCGCGCGCCGGCGAAGATCGAGATCAAAACCAACTCACCGGCCCCTCTGCCGCCGAAGCGCCGGCCCGCCGCTTCATCACCCGCGATGTCCGCCTGGGCTCCGCATCGTACGGCAAGCCTATATCGGCCGGCTGCGCCGCGATGCGGCCCTCACTGGAACCCTAACACGCCCAGCCGCGCTTCCTTGACGTGACCGTCGGGATCCACCAGCGCGCTGGCCGTCGCGAATCCTGGCTCCCGCGGCGTGCCGAACCGCAGATCGATCAGCTCGACCAGAATCGCTTCACCGGCCGGCGAAACTTTCCAGAACGGAAGCTGATCGAATTGTTCCATGACGCGAAACGGCCCGGTGGTCTTCGCGGCATCGATGGCGGCCGAGCTGCGCGTCGGATAGTCGATGTGTCCAAACACAGCCGGATCGTATTCTTCGGTGAGCAGCAGGTTGGTGGTCACTACGAACTCATCCGTGATGACCATCCCGCGCCAGCGCAGGGGATTGATCAGATCGGGAATGGCCGCGTAGCGCGGCGTATCCGCCGTGCCATACAGCCGGGCGCTCATTACGGCGATGGCCCGCTGATGCGCCGCGGCGCGAAAACCTTCATAGCCCAGAATCGCCCAGATTGCAAACCACGCCCAGGCGCGGGTGGGAGGGCCGGACTTGCGCCCGGCGATCTCTGAACTGATCAGCCCGGCCAGGGCCGGCGCGCCCACCGCCAGCGCGAAAATCAGCAGGAGCCAGGGATCGACGATATTCACGGTGTCCAGACGGAACCAGCGCGAGGAAAAAGGCAGCAGGAGCCGGACCCCGTAAACATTCGTCGTATCCATCAGCACATGGCTCAGCACGCCGAGGACGCTGGCGAGGTATGCCGTCACGCAG
>Ga0070740_10005079_pt1 | contig 12441 bp, 11 predicted proteins | sample Coa_R2_FD_67286 | JGI IMG/M metagenome (GOLD analysis project Ga0070740, IMG submission 67286) | Surface soil microbial communities from Centralia Pennsylvania, which are recovering from an underground coalmine fire - Coalmine... | ecosystem: Environmental > Terrestrial > Soil > Unclassified ...
TGCCTGGCCGCGATTCTGACGATCGGGCGTCCCCCGCCGCCCACCATGATCGGCGGATAGGGTTTCTGTACCGGCTTGGGCCACAGCACCGCGTTGCGCAGCCGGTAGTGCCTGCCTTCGAAGTTGGTGACGTCGTTGGTCCACAATGAGCGGATGCAGGTCAGCGCCTCATCCAGCATCTCCCAGCGCGTCTTCATGTCCGGAAAAGGAATGCCGCTCATGGTGAATTCCTCTTCCGTCCAGCCGGTGCCCAGACCGGCGACCAGACGTCCGCCCCCGATATGGTCGAGCGTCGCCAGCGCCTGGGCGGTGATAAACGGATGGCGGAACGAATTGTTCAGCACCAGATGGCCGATGCGCAGCTTGCGGGTGGCGGCGAACAGCGCGGCGGCGCTGGTCATCGCGTCGAGGTTGGGTTCCTGCGGCGCGTGCTCCCCCGCCTGGGCCAGCTTGATGTGGTCGCCCAGGTAGAGGGTGGTGTAATTCAGGCTTTCGCAGGTCTGGGCCAGCGCCGTCAGTCTGGCGAGGTCAAGCCCGGCGGTATTGATTCCAAAGTCCATCGTCGATCCTCAGCGGCAGGCGCGCCGCCCATTTCATTTGGTAATCCGTCGCTCTCCGGCAGCCGCGACCAGCAGGCCGGACCGGAAAATTCCGTCTGCCGCAACGACCGGCCTGCGCTAGGCGAAGCTGGTTTGGACGGCGGCGGATTCGTCGATAAAGGCCTGGAAGGAAAACAACTGGCGGTAAAACACGTCCACGCGGGTCTGGTCCTCGCCGTGGACCTTCAGCGGATGGCCGAGCAGGCACAGGCGGTTGAGGGTGTGCTCGGGGTCGGCTTCGCCGTGCGCCTTGATGTTCTGGATCATTTCTTTCCACGTCGCGTAGCCGCCCTCCATGATCCAGTCCGGATCGAATGAGGCAACTTCGCCGGCGCCGAGTTCGCGCACTTCGATGCATTCGAAGCCGTCAAAGACCAGGCCGAAATCGCGGCTGCCGACAGGAGTGCCGTTGATCCTGAACACTGCGCGCGCGGTGACGAAGCCGAAATTCTGGTATTTCGCCCGTTGCTCATTCATGCGCGCGGCCAACTGCTGGAACCATTGGGCGGAGGGAAACTCTACAGCTGAATTTGCCATCGAAGTGCCACACTGATGTCAGAACGGCGCCAGGGCCGGAATCAGGCAGCGGTCGCGCCGCGCCAGACCTATCGCGTCAAGCCGTGCCAGGTAGTTGCCGGCGAACTGCGGCCAGAACTCGCGCAGGATCGCCATGCCTCGATCCACCGCGCCCGCACCGCCTCCGAGCATGACCGCCAGCGGCTCGAGCACCTTGGGGTTGAGCAGATGGTTCTCGGCCTGAAGCGGTTCGAGGCGGTCGGCCACCAGGTGCAGTTTGACGGCGGCCTCCTCGCGGTCGGGGCAGTTGCGCAGATAAAAGCTGATACGGCGGCATCCGAAGGCCACGTGCCGGGCGCAGTCCTGCACCAGTTGCGTCATCAGATGGCGATCGAAACGGCTGTGCGCGCCGGCACTGCCCAGCCGCGCCATTTCCAGCAGCAGTCCGTTGAACAACACGTCGATTGCGAACACCACCGAACTGAACTCGCGTTCGACCTCGCCCACAAAACCGCGGGAAGCTTCGTTGCAGACGTCGATCAGACCCGCGCCCAGTCCGTCGACCTGCACGCCCATCCCGCCGCCGTTGGCCATCACGCGCTTGCGCAACAGCCCGCACATCAGGTTGTAGTCGAACAATTCGTAGGCCAGAAAGCTTTTGACCTCGGCGAAGCCGTAGTGGATCAGCCCGTTCCACGGCCCCGACGCGTCCGAGCACAGATACATCGCCTGGATCAGATAGGTCGCGAACTGGTCGAAGGCGCGTTCGACGCCGGCGCCAAGCGGCGTCATGTCTTCCCAATGTAACTGGCGGGCCGGACGGATCTGCCGGTCCAGCGCTTCCTCGGCCAGTTCGGCCGCATGCTCGATCCAGACCTGGTCGCGCCGGTCCATCTCGCGCGGCGTGCCATACTTGGGCGCGATCTTCTCCTCCATCTCGGGATCGATCGCGTGATGGGTCTTGATGTAGCGCGAATGCATCAGGCGGCGCGCCGGCTCATTGGTCGGCTCGGGATTGGCGCTGATCCGGTTGATCGCCATGAAGGTCATGCCGATCTTGTCAGGTTTGGCGCGCTTGCCCCATTCGGTCCATTCGCCGCCTGCCAGCGGCGTGGTGAACCATTCGCCGAGCTGGCCCGAGCGGATGCGCTGCGCTTCGGCGTGATCGTAAAGCTTCGCTTTGACTTCATCCACCGGCGGCAGCGGCACCGGCTTATGCCGGCGCGTGGGCGGCAGCGCGATCGGTGACGGTACGTGTTTGGGTGACGCCACTTCAGTTCTCCGCGATTAGAAGGGCGCTTGCTCGGGCAGCATGCAGCGGCCGCGGCGCGGGATTCCGGCCCGCTCGCAGCGGTTGATGTACTCCTCGACCGCGGTGGCCCAGAACTCGCGCACCACGTCCCATCCCTTGTCGAGGTTGCCGGGGCTGCCGGCGGCCAGCAGCGCGAACGGTTCGACCGCGCTGGGCTGGAGCAGCAGACCAAAGCCGGTCGCGCTCGCCTCACACGCCGAAGCCAGGTAATGCAGCATCTCGGAGGCGGCTTCGCGTTCCTGGCGCGGCGCGTGGTCCAGGTAGTACTTGATGCGCATGGTGCCGAATGACACGTGCCGCGCTTCATCCTGCATGATGCGCCGGAACATCTCCTTGTCGCATGGATTGCGGCCCAGAAATTCACCGAAGCGGAAGAAATCGAGCACCACTGCTTCGCCGATCATCTGCACGAAGTAGGAATAAGCCAGAAAATCCCAGGTCGGATTTACCCCCGACACCGTCCGCGCGATTTCCTGCGGCAGCACCGATTTGCGCGGGTCGAATTGCAGCAGCGCCTCCGCCCCGGGCTCCATCCCGGGTCCTCCGCCGTTGGCGTACATGCGTTTGCCGAAGACTTCCATGTGGCGCGCTTCATCCGCGCATTGCGAGGACATGAACAGCCGCACCTCGGGAAAAGAGGGGTCCACCCGCGCCATGTAGTAGGGCAGGGTGTCGCCCGGCACGAACTCCACCGTGTGCAGGAAGCTTACGAACTGGCACAGCGCGCGCTCCTGGTCCTCGGGCATCGGCTCCAGCTTTTCCCAGGGGATATCGCGCGTCGCGCTCCATTGCCGCGACACCGCTTCCTCGTACAGGCTCTCCACGTTGTAGGACCACACCTGGTACTTCTGGTTGAGCGGATAGTCGTAGCGCGGCGAATCGGGCTCCACCCCGGCCTCACGGTCAGGCAGCAGACCGAGGCCCTCGTCGGGCACCGGATGGCGGTCGGCGCGGTTGAGTTCGACGAAGCTGACGCCGCGGCGGTTGGGCTGGAAACGATGGCCCCACGATCCCCAGATGCCGCCTTCCTCCGCGGGCTTGCTGGTGAACCACGCGCCGGGCTCGTAATTGCCCTCGCGCCAGCGCCGCACCTGCGGCAGTTGTTTGATGCGTTCGACGGCTTCGGCCTTGTCAATCGGTATGGTCATGGTTGCCTCCTGCCAACAGGGCCTCACTTGTATGTTACCAAGTTTCTCACAACGGCCATGAGCTTTACAAACCGCAGCGCATCTGGGATTGGTCTCCAGACAAGGAGGAAAGACCATGGCAGACGTCGAAAAAGGAATTCAGAAACTGGGCGAACTGGTGGGCGAGCCGGCGGCCAGGGGCGCCTATGATTACATGAAAAAGTTCGATGAAGGCTTCGCCAATCTGGTGATCGGCACCACCTTCGGCGAGGTCTGGGCGCGCCCGGGTCTGCCCACCAAGCTGCGCTCGCTGGCGACGGTGGCAGGTCTGATTGTATTGGGGCGCGCCGCCGAACTGCGCGCTCACATCCAGGGCGCGCTGCACCTGGGATGGACGCCCGAGGAAATCAAGGAAGTGATCATCCACATGTCGCAGTACGGCGGGATGCCGACCACGATCGAGGCGATCCGGATTTTCGAAGAGGTCACGAAAAAGAAATAGGACGTTGCCGTTTGGGCCGGCAAGCGCCGTCACGCCACCAGCACGGTCACATCCAGGACCAGGTTGCTGATGCCGGCCTGCTCCAGCATCACTTCGTAGTGCGTGCCGTTGCCGATCCCCGGCGGTATATCCAACACCACCTGGCGCGCGGTTTCCATCAGACCGTAGCCGTGGCAGCGCGGGCACAACCCCCAGGTCCACGCGCCGCCGCGGCAGGCGGTGCACGGTTCATAGCACGGCACTTCGAACGGCAGCCGCCCGCCGCGCTGCGCTTCTTGGGGGCTCAGCACGATCTCGACTTCGAGGCGGTGGCGAGGACCCCCGCTCTTTTGGTGAAAGCCGAAGAAATTCTGCGCGATGTGATCGAGGATTTCACCCAGCGAAGGCGCCATGGTCTCGAAATCGTCGAGCAGTCTGACCGGTCCGCCGGCTTTGATCTCCTCGAGCGGCGCACGAGTTCGGGTAACCCGGCCAAGGTCTATATCGGTTGCGCGCCGGCGCGCCGCCGCGCTCAGTTCGGTATACGCCTCGTGAACTTCGCGGAAGCGCGCCGGGTCGGGTTCGCGGCCAACGTCAGGATGTACCTGCATCGCCAGCCGCCGGTACGCACTCTTTATGGTTTCGATATCAGCCCCGACGGGCACGCCGAGGATGGAATACAAATCCCGCTTCGGCATGGCCGAACACCGTCAGTTGGTCAGTCATCAAATCAGGCAACGTTGACCTGGATTCTGCGCGGCTTGGCCGCCTCTACTTTCGGCAGCACCAGTTCCAGCACGCCGTTGCGCATGGTGGCCTTGATACCGGCAGCGTCAATACTTTCATGCAGCGAGAACTGCCGGAAGTAATTACCTACATTATACTCAGTGTATAATGGAGACAGGCCATTGTAGAGTTCCGTGCTGACTCTGCCTTCGAGCGTCAGCACGCCGTTTTCCAGGGCGATCTGAACGTCCTTGTCAGCCACGCCCGGCATATCGGCCCACAATTCCAGATGGTTGGGAAACTCGCAGATGTCCACGTCGGGCATGAAATAGCGTCCGGGGCGGGTCTTTTCCCGATCGGCGGGCAATTCCTGTTTTTCCTTGAGAGCCAGTTCTTGTGGAGTCATCGGTGTTCCTCCTTTCTCATCCGGCCTGAACGGAGATCTGGCGCGGTTTGGCGGCTTCGCGCTTGGGAACCCGGATTATCAGCAGCCCGTTCTGGTATTTGGCGTCGGCCTTTTCCAAATCATAGTCTTCGGGCAACTGGAGCGAGCGCGAGAATTCTCCGAAGGAGCGCTCGCGGCGATGGAAACCGACCGCGTCCTGGACGTCGCGCGGCTTGCGCTCGCTGCTTACCGTCAGGGTCCGTCCCTGGCTGGAAATCTGAATATTGGCGGGATCCAGTCCGGCGGCTTCGGCGACGATGACCGCTCCGGATGCGTCTTCGAACACGTTGATTGGAGGATAGGCGCCGTAGCCGGACAGGCCCAGGCTGATTGCAGGATTACGCAGGAAACGCTCCAACTCTCTTTGCAAAGTCAGGATCGGAAAGTCCGATCCAAATCTCAGCAGTGCCATGAAAAGCCTCCTTTGCTGATTGGATTTGACGGAGAGAACCGCTTCCTGAGCGGAATTTAATCACGGGTGCGGAAGTTGTCATCTCCCCCATTCGTCCCCGAAGGGAGAGGACGGCGCCGCCGAGGGAGTCATTGTTCAGCGCGCCATTTTTTTGGCGCGCGATTAAAACATTCAGATGAGCGTCAGATGCACGAGGTTTAAAGAAACGAGCACGTTGCATGCGTGCCGATAACCAGCGATAGGTTTAGAGTAATTTGTTGTGTGGGTTGTTGAGCTGGCGTCAGCAAAAGCAAAAAGCACAGCTTCTGAATCGCGCGCCAGTGTGAAAAGCGAATTTGACCGGGTGGGACAGGCTTTCCAGCTTGTCATTCTTCTGGCGGCGTGTGCAGAAAAAAGACGACAGGCTGGAAAGCCTGTCCCAGGTAAAAAATTTTCTCTACCGGATATCCGGCTTGGCGGTCCTGAACTCGACGGTCTCTTTCAGGTTGAAAGAACTGAGCGCGCGCCTGTCTGAATGTGGAAGCCGGGGGCCCGGCTCAGCCGAACATCTCGCGGATCTTGTCCACGAAGCCCTTGGCCATCGGATGGTTGACGTCCTCGCCCGAGGCCTTGGCGAACTCCTCCAGCAGTTCGCGCTGGCGCGGATTCAGGCGTTTGGGCGTTTCGACGACGATCTTGACCAGCTCATCGCCGCGCCCGTAGCCGTGCAGGTCGGTGAAGCCTTTGCCCTTGAGCCGGAACACCTTTCCCGACTGCGTGCCCGCGGGAATCTTGAATTTGACCTTGCCGTCGAGCGTGGGCACCTCGATCTCCGCGCCCAATGCCGCCTGCGGAAAGCTGATCGGCACTTCGACGATGACGTCGTTGTCCTGGCGGGCGAAGATCGGATGCTCCCTGACGTGGATGACTACGTACAGGTCGCCGGCGGGACCGCCGCCGTAACCGGCTTCGCCCTCGCCGCGCAGTTTGAGGCGTGAGCCGTTGTCGACGCCGGCGGGAATGCGCACCGAGAGCGACTGGAGTTTGCGCACCCTGCCTTGGCCCTGGCACTTGGGGCAGGGGTCGGAGATGATGCTGCCTTCGCCGCGGCATTGCGCGCAGGTGGTCGAGATGGAGAAAAAACCCTGCTGCGTACGCACCTGACCGGTGCCGCGGCAGTTGGGACAGGTCCGTAAGCCGCCGGCGCCCGACGCCGTCCTGGTGCCGTTGCACGCTTCGCAGGTGGCCAGGCGCGCCACCTTGATGACGCGTTCGGCGCCGCGATGGGCGTCTTCGAAGTCGATTTCCAGATCGTAGCGCAGGTCGTCGCCGCGCCGGTTGCGAGCGCGTGAACGGCCCCGTCCGGTGCCAAAAAAGTCGCCGAAAATGTCGGAGAAGACGTCTTCGAAGCCCTGCGAAAAGTCGAACCCGCCAAAACCGCCGCCGCCCTGCGGACCCTGAAACGCGGCATGGCCGAAGCGGTCATACTGGGCGCGCTTGTCGGCGTCGGACAGAACCTGGTAGGCCTCGTTGACCTCTTTGAACTTGTCTTCAGCCTGCTTATCGCCGGGATTGCGATCGGGATGGAGCTGGATGGCCAATCGCCGGTACGCCTTTTTGATCTCTTCGTCGCTCGCGCCGCGCGCGACGCCGAGTATATCGTAGTAGTCGCGTTTGCTGTTGGTGGGCATCCCGAGACTGATTTTACCTTAGTTTTCCACCAAACGGTAGGCGGACGCTCCCGCTAAGGCAAGCATCCGCACAGTGAAATCGAAAAAAAAGAGCCCCGGCATCGCCGGGGCTCGGACCTCAGTCTTTTACCTCGCGGTAGTCGGCGTCGACCACGTCCTCTTTCTTGTCTTGCTCACCGCCGCCGTCGTTGGGCGCCGCACCCGGCCCGGCCTGGCCACCCGCCGCACCCTGCTGAGCGCGGGTCTTGCTGTACATCGCTTCGGCCAGCTTGTGCGAGGCGTTGGCCAGCGACTCCGCCGCGGCGTTCAGCTCGCCCGGGTCCTGCGATTCCAGCTTGGACTTGGCTGCCGCCAGCGCATCCTCGACCGACTGCCGGGACGACGCGTCCATGTCGGAGCCGTACTCCTTGAGCGACTTTTCGGTGGTGTAGATCAGGTTGTCGAGCTTGTTGCGCGCCTCGACCACCGCGCGTTTGCGCTTGTCCTCTTCGGCATGCGCTTCCGCCTCGCGCACCATCCGCTTGATCTCCTCCTCGGTCAGACCCGAGGAGGCGGTGATCCGAATCGACTGCTCCTTGTTGGTGCCGAGGTCCTTGGCGTGGACGTTGACGATGCCGTTGGCGTCGATATCGAACGTCACCTCGATCTGCGGCATCCCGCGCGGAGCCGGCGGAATTCCAATCAGGTCGAACTGGCCGAGCAGCTTGTTATCTGACGCCATCTCGCGCTCGCCCTGGAAGACCCGGATAGTCACCGCGGTCTGGTTGTCCTGAGCGGTGGAGAACACCTGGCTCTTGCGCGTGGGGATGGTCGTGTTCTTCTCGATCAGCTTGGTGAACACACCGCCCAGCGTCTCGATTCCCAGCGACAGCGGAGTGACGTCGAGCAGCAGGACGTCTTTGACGTCGCCCTTGAGCACGCCCGCCTGGATTGCGGCACCCACCGCCACGACCTCGTCCGGATTGACGCCCTTATGCCCTTCACGGCCGAACAGCCGCCGCACCCGCTCCTGCACCGCCGGCATCCGGGTCATGCCGCCCACCAGCACCACCTCGTTGATGTCGCTGGTCTTAAGCCCGGCGTCGCGCAGGGCGACCCGGCACGGCTCCTCGAGCCGATCCAGCAAATCCGAGCACAGCGCCTCCAGCTTGGCCCGGGTCAGCTTCATGTTCAGATGCTTGGGGCCGCTCTGGTCCGCGGTGATGAAGGGCAGGTTGATGTCGGTCTCCATGACCGTGGACAACTCGCACTTGGCCTTTTCAGCCGCCTCCTTGAGCCGCTGCAGCGCCATCCGATCCTTGCGCAGGTCGATTCCCTGGTCCTTGCGGAACTCGTCGGCCAGGTAGTCGATCACGCGCTGGTCGAAGTCTTCACCGCCGAGGAAGGTATCGCCGTTGGTGGCCTTGACCTCAAAGACGCCCTCGCCCAGTTCGAGGATCGAAATATCGAAAGTGCCGCCGCCCAGGTCGAAGACAGCGATCTTCTCGTCTTTCTTCTTTTCCAGCCCGTAGGCCAGCGACGCTGCGGTAGGTTCGTTGATGATGCGCAGGACGTTGAGCCCGGCGATACGGCCGGCGTCTTTGGTGGCCTGACGCTGGCTGTCATTGAAATAGGCCGGAACCGTTATAACCGCTTCGGTCACCTTTTCGCCCAGGTAATCCTCGGCGGTCTGTTTCATTTTTTGCAGAATAAATGCGGAGACCTCGGCCGGACTGTACTTCTTGCCGCGAATTTCGACCCATGCCGCCCCGTCTTCGTGCTTGATAACCTTATAGGGCAGAACCTTGAGCGCCTTTTGCACTTCGGGGTCCTCGAAGCGGCGCCCCATCAGGCGTTTAATCGCGAAAACCGTGTTGGTCGGGTTGGTGATCGCCTGGCGTTTGGCGATCTGGCCCACCAGCCGCTCACCGGATTCGGTGAAAGCGACCACGGAGGGCGTAGTCCGGCTGCCCTCAGAATTGGCGATTACCACTGGGTCGCCGCCTTCCATGATCGCGACACAGCTATTGGTAGTGCCGAGGTCGATGCCGATTACTTTGGCCATTGTTTGCCTCTTCGTGTTTCAGGAGCCGGCGCTGGTAAACGCCGGAAATTACCTGCTGTTAGCTGAAAAGATAACCAGTCCTTAATGGTTTTCAACCTGCTCGCCGCCGGAACTTTGCTCCCCGGGCGGCGCCGGCAGGCGCGAAACCGTTACTCTGGCGGGCCGCAACAGACGGTCGCCGATGTAATACCCCCGTACGAACTCATCGATCACCGTGTTGGGCTGATGCTCGGTGGACTCCACGCTGTCCACTGCTTCGTGCAGCAGCGGATCGAAGGGCTGTCCGACCGCACTGAGCTGGGTGACCCCATGACTGCGCAGGAAGTCGGTCATCGAGCGCAGCACCATCTCGACCCCTTCCACGATCGGCTTGCCGTTGCCGCCGTCGCGCGCCGCTGCCACCGCCCGTTCGAGGTTGTCGATAATCGACAGGAGGTCGCGCAGCAGCCCTTCGCGCTGGATTCGGGCGTTCTCTTCGGCCTGCTGCCGGATCCGTTTGCGGGCGTTTTCCGATTCCGCCAAAGCCCGCAGGTATTTGTCCTTATATTCGGCGGCTTCGGTTTCCTTCTGTTGCAAAGCCTTCTGTTTCTCCTCGAGGGCGCTTAGAGCTTCCTGCAGCTTCTGACGCGCTTCCTCCAACGACATTTCGCTAATCCGGCCCGTTCCGGTCTCAGCATTAACCTTCTCAGCGGCCGCATTATCGTCGTTCTGGTTGGTTTTTTCGTCCATATCGCAACCCCAAGACTGATCTAAAACGTAATCACGGTTTGGGCCGGCGCCATAGCCCGGAATCACACAAAGCGCCAGCCGGCGAGGCTTTAGGCAAAACACTATTTGGATTGGCGGTCGGGAAAGACGTCAGGATCCGAGCACTCGGGACAGCGCCCTGGCCGTGTAGTCGACCAGGCCGATAACGCGTTCGTAATCCATCCGCATCGGCCCCACCACTCCCAGGCTGCCCACCGGCATCGTTCCTTTGGAATAAGCCGCGGCCACCACGCTCAGGTCGCTCAGGCGAGGATCGTGCTCGTCGCCGATCGAAACCTCCACACTGCCGGCCTGAAGCGTCCGTTCCAGCAGATCGAGCAGCGCGGTTTTGTCTTCCAGAGCGCCGAGCAGTTCGCGCAGCTTGTCCGGGTCGCTGAATTCCGGCTGCTGTAACGCTTTGGCGCTGCCCTCGACATACACCTCGGCGGGGACCCAACGGTTTACGACCGCGTCGCCCAGGGTCAGAGCGGCGTGCATGAACTCATCGTAGCGGACCCGATCGGCCCTGAGCGCGGCCTCGATCCAGGTGCGGACCTGCTCCAGCGTGCGGCCCTGCAACGAATCGTTGAGGTAACGGGCCATCCGCTCCAGTTCTTCCTGGCCATAGTCGCGGCCGGCGTCGACCACGCGGGTCTGCACGCCGCCCCCGCGGGCCACCAGCACCGCCATCACCTGGGCTTCGCGCAGCCGGATAAAGTTGACCCGCTCCAGCTCGATCGCCTCGAACCTGGGGGTCAGCACCACGGCTGCCTGCCCGGTCAGCAGGGCGAGCAGGCGAGAGGTCTCGCGCATCACTTCGGTCAGGTCACGGGTCCGCTCGGAATAGCAGTACTCGATTTGCACCCGGTCATTGCGGCCCACCTGCCGCTTGGGCATCAGGTAATCGACGTAATAGCGGAAGGCCTTGGCGGTCGGAACGCGGCCAGCCGAGGTATGCGGCTGATACAGGAAGTTGTCCGCTTCCAGTTCGGCCATCATGCTGCGGACGGTGGCGGCCCTGACGCCCAGCGAATACCTGGAGACCAGATGATGCGACCCCACCGGTTCCGCCGTGGCCACGAAATCCTGGATCACCGCGATCAGCAGCAGATGATGACGCCGGTCCAGGTCACCCGCCCAGGAATTCTTGGTCATAACTCCGTTAAATCCCAACACCTCACGATGATTGTGTGCCGTGCGTCGCTTTTGTTTCAAGCATCCGTCACCAGTTTGTTGAACAACCTTGCCGCGCCGCAGCCGATAGCGGTCCAACCCAGGGTCGGCTATGCTGATGTTGGGAATGGCATCACGGGGCAAAAAACGCAAGCCGGCGCCGATCTACATCCCGGCCGTGCCGGAGGAGGCGTCGTGGATTAAAAGCGACAGCTATGACCGCCGCGCCTGGAAGGAGATCCAGGCGGACGCGCCGACCATCGCCGATCTGGTCAAAGCCGGGGAAACGCTGGTCCCCAACTTCGCCGCCCTGCTCCAGGACATTTTCCTGGGATTGTTCAAATACAACTTACAATGGCAGGGCGATACCGAGGTCCGGCGCAGCGCGGTCCTCAACCGCGATATTTTGAAGAATTTGTTCAATTCCCAGCCCTTTGAAGCATTGAAGATGCGCACCCTGCTGGAAGAGGACAAAGCCGCGATCGCCGCGCTGGCCCTGGCCGAAGAAACCATCGAAATGATCCGCAGCCAGCGCCTCATTAACCAGCGCGAGATGCGGGATCTGTGGGACCTCAAGCACCAGGAGGAAGACCTCAAAGACCGCGCGGAAGTACTGAAACAATCAGGCGAGCAGGGCCAGCCCCAAAGCCAGGAGCCCGGCGATAACGACCCCGAGCTGGCGCGCAAGCTGGCGGAGCTGAAAGAGGCGGCCAATCGAGGCGCCCAGGTTTCCGAGGCGCGCCTCAACCATAAAACTCGCGAGATGGAGCAGACGCTGGCCCAGGCCCGCCAATCCGAACTCAAGCGCCTGCAGCTCAAGGGCGCGCAACTGGCCCAGGAAATCGACGACATTACCCAAGATGCGCACGACTTCAGCCTGGAGTTCGGCCAGGCCGGACGGCTGTCGGCGGGTGAACGGCTGGAGTTGGGGCGCAAGCTGGCGCGCAACCGCAAAATTGCCGAACTGGCCCGGATGGTCGGGCGCTTCAAGCAGGACGCGCTCGCCCTGCGGCGCAAAAACCTCGACCGCGGCTCAAGCGAGCTCTATGACATCGAGCGCGGATCGGAATTGGCCCGCCTGATTCCCGCCGAACTGACCGCGCTGCACCATCCGGTGCTGTTCCGCGATTTCCGCCGCCGCCTGCTCGAGAACCAGATTCTTCAGTATCAACTCCGTCAGGACGAGGAA
>Ga0070740_10005080_pt1 | contig 12437 bp, 11 predicted proteins | sample Coa_R2_FD_67286 | JGI IMG/M metagenome (GOLD analysis project Ga0070740, IMG submission 67286) | Surface soil microbial communities from Centralia Pennsylvania, which are recovering from an underground coalmine fire - Coalmine... | ecosystem: Environmental > Terrestrial > Soil > Unclassified ...
ACGACGTCCCTGCCGAAGCCGCGACGCTTTCCAGCCGCACCGCTGCGGCCGCTCGGGAAGCCCTGGACGGACGCCGGCGCGGCGTCCGGGCGTTGCTCCCCATCGCCGGCCCGTCGCTCATCATCTCCGTCGCCTATGTGGATCCGGGCAACTACGCCACGAACATCCAGGCCGGAGCCCATGCCGGATATGGGTTGCTCTGGGTCGTCTGGGCGGCCAGCCTGCTCGGCATCTTCTTCCAGTCGCTGTCGGCGAAGCTCGGGATCGCGACCGGGCGCAACCTCCCGGAGCTCTGCGCCGACCATCTTCCCCGGCCCGCCGTCTTCGCCCTATGGATCGCAAGCGAGGCGGTCGCGATGGCGACCGATCTCGCAGAGCTGCTCGGCGGCGGCCTCGGCCTGTCCCTTCTCCTGGGGCAGCCGCTCTGGGTCGGCGTCCTGATCGCCGCCGCGGCGACGCTGGCGCTGCTGTCGATCCAGCGTTGGGGATTCCGGCCGATGGAGCTCGCGATAGGATCGCTGCTCGGCCTGATCGGGGTCTGCTATCTCGTCGAGCTCGCCATCGCGCCGGTGGACTGGGGCAGGCTCGCCGGACAGGCTCTCCGGCCGCGCATCCAGGACGCGACCTCGCTCCAGCTCGCGCTCGGAATCCTCGGCGCGACCGTCATGCCCCATGTGATCTACCTGCATTCCGACCTCACGTCGGGGCGGGTCGCGCCGCCCGACGCTGAGCGGCGCCGCCGGCTCCTGCGCTACTCGAACCTGGAGGTCGCGCTCGCGCTCGGCTTCGCCGGCCTCGTCAATATGGCCATGCTGATCATGTCGGCCGCAGTCTTCCACGGCAGCCACGGGAACGTGGCCGAGATCGAAGCCGCCTACCGCACGCTGGCCCCTCTGCTCGGTCCCCTGGCCGCCGGCGTGTTCCTGACCTCGCTCATCGCCTCGGGCCTTTCGAGCTCGACGGTCGGGACCATGGCCGGGCAGATCATCATGCAAGGCTTCGTCCGCTTCTCGATCCCGCTGTGGCTGCGCCGGCTGGTCACCATGGCGCCCTGCGTAGCCCTGGCCCTCCTCGGCGTCGATGTCACGGACGCGCTGGTCTACAGCCAGATATTTCTCAGCCTGCTCCTGCCGATCCCGCTCCTCGCCTTGCTCGCCTTTACCGCCAACCGCCGGATCATGGGGGAATTCGTCAACGCGCGCGGCACGACCCTTCTTGCCGGCCTCGCCACCGCGGCCGTGCTCTTGTTCAACGGAGCGGTCGTGGCGGAGATGATATGACGCGCTCGCGGGTACCGGCGGCCGCGGGTTCCCGCTATCTCGGTGCGCTCGGCGGGACGGGCGGCGTGACCGGCACTTGCTGCCAGCCCGTGCTGCAGGCCTGTATGTACGGGCAATATCCCCTCGGGGTCTGGCAGTAGTACCAGTACTGGGCCGCTGGCGCTCCGGGAGGTTGCTGGACGGCCGGGATCGCGGCATAGGTCGGGGCGTAATAGACCGGCGCAGGGATGAATACCGGAAGCTCCTACCTGGAGACGTGGGATTCTGCCGCGCCCGCCCGGAGCGCCGTCTCAAAGCTCCGTGAGCCGGCTCGGAGATCTTCACGCGACCGAGGCTCCCCTTGAGCCCATCCTTCCACTAACCTGGAGGCTCGCAAGGCGTCGGCCGGGCCACCTCCGAACGCCGCGCTCCAACGGCCAACACAGGGATCCTCATGCCTCCGTCCATCGCCAATGTGGTCGACCGCCAGTTCCTCGCCGGCCTGTGGCGCCTCACCCGCCCCTATTGGTTCTCGGAGGAGCGATGGCTGGCCCGCGGCCTGCTCGCCCTCGTCATAGGGCTCAACCTCGGCGATGTGGGCGCCAGCGTCTGGTACAACAGCTGGAACGCCGATTTCTTCAATGCCATCCAGGACAAGAACCAGCCCCTGTTCTGGCATGAGATGCTGATCTTCTGTCCGCTCGCCATCATCTCCATCGTCATTGACGTGTACCGCTTCTATCTGACGAGCATGCTGTCGATCCGCTGGCGGCGATGGCTCACCCGCCGCTATCTCGGCGAGTGGCTCGGCGACCGGACCTACTACCGGATGGAGCTGACGGGGCGCGGCACCGACAACCCCGACCAGCGCATCCAGGAGGACCTCGACAATTTCGCCGCCCAGAGCCTGAGCCTTTCGGTCAATTTCCTGAACCAGGCGACGACGCTGGTCTCCTTTTTCTCGATACTCTGGAGGCTGTCCGGCGCCTTCAGCTTCGCCGTCGCCGGCGCCACGCTGTCGATCCCCGGCTACATGCTGTGGGTGGCGGTGCTCTACGCCGGCGCGGGAAGCTGGTTCACCCAGCTCATCGGGCGCCGGCTCGCGGCTCTGCGCTTCCAGCAGCAGCGTCTCGAGGCCGACTTCCGCTATTCCCTGATCCGGGTGCGGGAGAACGCCGAGGGCATCGCCCTCTATCGCGGCGAAGCCGGCGAGCAGGCCTATCTCTGGGAGCGCTTCACCGGGATTTTCGAGAACTACTATCGGATCATCGGCCTCACCCGGCGGCTCAATTGGTTCATCTATGCCTATGGCCAGCTCGCCGCCGTGTTCCCCTTCGTCGTCGCCGCGCCGCATTATTTCGCCGGCCTGATCACGCTGGGCGTGATGACGCAGACGGCCGACGCCTTCGGCCAGGTCCAGGGCTCGCTGTCATGGTTCATCAACGCCTATACCGACCTCGCCGACTGGAAGGCGAGTGTCGACCGCCTCATCGGCTTCGAGCAGGTCATGTCCAGCGCCGTCTCGGCCGGCGCCGCCGGCGGGATCGAGCGTGCCGATGGAGCACGGCCGGCCTTGAAGCTCGAGCAGCTCGAGCTGGGGCTGCCCGACGGGCGCTCGCTTGCGAGCGGTATCGAGGTCGAGATCGCCCCCGGCGAGAGCGTATTGGTCAGCGGGCCGTCCGGCGCGGGGAAGAGCACGCTGCTGCGCGCGATTGCCGGGATCTGGCCCTATGGGGCGGGCCGCATCCTGCTGCCGCGCCTGGGCCGGCTCCTCTTCCTGCCGCAGCGCCCCTATGTCCCGATCGGCAGCCTGCGCCAGGCCGCGACCTTCCCTGCCGCTCCCGGCAGCTTCACGGACGCCGAGATCTCCGAGGTGCTCCGCCTTTGCCGGCTGGGCGACTATGCGGACCGCCTGGACGAGACGCATCAGTGGGATCGGCGGCTGTCGCCCGGGGAGCAGCAGCGCCTCGCCTTCGCGCGGGCCCTTCTGCAGCGTCCGGACTGGCTGTTCCTGGACGAAGCGACCTCGGCGCTCGACCCGGAGACGGAATCGCTGCTCTATGCCGTGTTGCGCAAGCGCCTGCCTGGCACGGCCCTGGTCAGCGTCGCGCATCGGGAGAGCCTGGCGGCCTTCCACCGCCGCCGCCTGCGGTTTCAGGACGTCGGCGGACGGGCGATCGTGGCGAGCGCGCCGCCGGCGTAGGCGTCCGCCTCGTGGCGGCGGACGCCCGCGCGGCGGCGGCGGTCGAGCATCAGAAGTCGAAGTTGTTGATGTTGTCCTTCGTGAAGGTGAAGGGCGGTCCCAGCAGGACCTCGCTGCCGTTGACGATCTGCAGCTCGCCGAGCTTGCCGGCCTTGACCGACTTGGCCCCCGGCTTCAGGTCGCCGTCGACCGCGGCGCGCAGCACATACATCGCCGCATAACCGAGATCGATCGGGTTCCACAGCACGACCGATTTCACGCAGTCCTTGGCGACATAGGGCTTCATCGCATTCGGCGTCGCGAGCCCGACCACGGCGATCTTGCCGCATTTGCCGGCCTGGGTGACCGCTTCGGCCGAGGCCGGCGTGGCGACGCTGGTCATGCCGAAGATGCCCTTCAGCTCGTCGCCGTATTTGTTGATCAGGGTCGTCGCCTGGTTGAAGGACAGTATATTGTCCTCCTGCGCCTCCACCGTCTCGAGCCATTTCATCTTCGGGTGGCATTTGGCCTGATAGGCCGCCATTTCGGCGATCCAGCGGGCCTGGTTCGGCGTCGTGAAGGTCGAGGTGACGATGGCGAAGGCGCCGTCCTCGCCGATCTCCTTCGCCATGTCGTCGACCATCGCCTTGGCGATGCCGTTGAACTCCGCCTGGTTCACGAACCATTCGCGGGCGTCGGGCGTGGAGTTCGCGTCATAGCCGACCACATGGATGCCCTTGGACAGGGCCTTCTTCAGGACCGGCGCGATCGCCACCGGGTCGTTGGCGGCGAACAGGATGCCGTTGACGCCGCTCGTGATGTAGTTGTCCAGGAAGGTGATCTGCTCGTCGATGTTGGCCTTGGTCGGCCCGTCGGTCTTGGCATCGACGTTGCCGAGCTCCTTCGCCGCCTCGGCGATGCCCTTGGAGGTCGCGTTGAAATAGCCGATGCCGATCAGCTTCGGCACGTCGACGACGGTGATCTTCTTGCCTTTCAGGTCCGGCGCCCCGGTCGGCTGGCCGCCGTCATAGGGCTTCGCGACCGCCACGCCCGGCGTGTTGTCGCAGGCGAGCGGGTTGGTGGGCAGGTTGTCGCCGCCGGTCCATGGCGAATCCGCGAGCGCCGCGCTCCCGCTGGCGAGAGCGAGGCCGAAGGCCAGCACCATCACTTTTCGCATCATTGTTCTCCTCCTTGGGGCGCGGGTTTGCCGACGGCGGGGCCCACGCCTTCCTCCCAGCCTCAAGCGTTGCCGTCACGACTCAGAAGGTTGCTCAGCAGGATCGCCGCGATCAGCACGATCCCGATCACCACGATCGTCCCGTCGCCCTTGACCCCCGAAAGGGCGAGTCCGTTCTTCATGGCCTGCATCAGGGCCAGGCCGAGCGCGGTGCCGATGATCGTCCCGCGGCCGCCGAAGATCGAGGTCCCGCCCAGCACGACGGCGGTGATGACGTCGAGCTCCAGCCCCGTGCCCATGTCCGAGCGCGTCGTGGAGACCCGCGAGACGAAGATCACCGCGGCCAACGCCGCGACCAGGCCCGAGCAGCCATAGACCACCATCTTCGCCCGATCGACCGCGAGGCCGGAGAACCGCGCGGCCGTCTCATTGGCGCCGATGGCGTAGACCGTCCGGCCGAAGGTGGTGAGGCCGAGGACGATGGCGGCCGCCGCGGTCAGGACGAGCAGCAGCCAGAGCTGGGTGGGCACGCCGAGCACCTCTCCCTGGCCGAGAACGAAGAACCAGTCCGGATAGCCCCGCACCGAGCGCGCCTGGCTGATCCCCTCGGCGAGCCCGCGGTAGAGCGCGAGGGTCGCCAGCGTCGCGATCAGCGGCGGCACGCGGAAGCGCGTGACGATGACGCCGTTGAGGAGCCCCGCCGCCCCTCCGACGAGGACCGCGGCAACCATCGCGATCGGCAGCCATAGGCCGAGATCATGCCAGAATACGCCCAGCAGGATGGCGGCGAGCCCGAAGATGGAGCCGACGGACAGATCGATCCCGCCGGTCACGATAACGAAGGTCATCGGCAGCGAGGCCAGACCGACCTCGGCCATCAGCCGGCCCTGGTTGAGCAGGTTGTCGGCGGTGAGGAAGCGCCCCGATTGCCCGGCCAGGACGGCGAGCGCGCCGGCGAGCAGGAGCGCCAGCACCGTTTCGTGCCGGAACGCCCGGCCGAGGGCGGCGCGGACCATCTCAGATCCGCCGCCGGCGCGCCATGTCGGCGAGCACGGTCGCGAGAATCAGGAGGCCCTGCACGGCGCGCAGCCAGTAGGCGGATATGTTCAGGAAGATGAGCGAGGAGCCGATGGTCGCGAACAGGATGGCGGCGAGCGTCGACCCGATCACCGTGCCGGTGCCACCCAGGATGCTGACGCCTCCGACGACCGAAGCCGTGATGACGGTCAGCTCCAGGTTTGGCGGCACGGTCGACTGGATCACCTGGAGCTGGGTGGCGAACAGCACCGCGGCGATCCCGGCGAAAACGCCATGGACCGCGAAGACCGCCACCACCGAGCGCTCGATCCGGATCCCCGCGACGCGCGCCGCTTCCGCGTTCCCGCCGACCGCATAGATCGCCCGGCCGAACCTGGAATGCCGCATCCAGAGGGCCGCGAGGATCGTCAGCGCCGCCATGGCATAGACCGGGAAGGGAATCCCGAAGACCCGGACCTGCGCGATCAGATAGTCGCGCGGCAGGTTGGTGATCCAGGCGCCGGAGGTGACGCTGATCAATCCGCCCTTCAGGATCGAGAGCATCCCGAGCGTGGCCACGATCGAGGGAATCCTGAGATAGGCGACCACCACGCCGACGACGGCGTTGATCGCCATCCCGACCGCGAGCGGCGCCAGCCAGGCCACCACGACCGGATAGCCCTTGACGGCCAGCGTGCCGGAGATCGTGGCGAGCACGCCGATCAGCGAGCCCACGGAGACGTCGATATTGCCGGAGATGATCACCATCGACATCCCGATCGCCGCCACCGCGACATAGGCATTGCCCGCGAAAATGGTGACCAGGTTGGTGCTGCTGAGGAACCGCGGATTGACCAGGCCGACCGCCAGGAACAGCACGGCGATGACCGCCAGCACGACCAGCTCCTGGCCGTAGGACTCGACCGTCGTCGCCAGGCGCCGGACGGGCGCCGGGCCCGCGAAGCCCGCGGCCCGCACGGTCACGAGGCGATCTCCGCCGAGGCGGGGGCCGCCTCGCTGCCAGCGGCCGCCATCACGGCGCCGACCGCGTCCGGCGTGGCCTCCCGCCGGTCGAAGGACCGCAGGACGCGCCCCCCGCTCATGACCAGGACTCGGTCGCTCATGCCCAGCACCTCGGGCAGCTCGCTGGAGATCATCAGGATGGCGAGTCCCTGGCCCGCGAGACGCCTCATCAGGGCATGGATCTCCGCCTTGGCGCCGACGTCGATGCCGCGGGTGGGCTCGTCCATGATCAGCACCCGCGGCTCCGTGGCGACCCATTTGGCCAGGACCACCTTCTGCTGGTTTCCGCCGGAGAGCTGCCGGACCGGCTGTTGGGGTCCCCGGGTCCGGATGCCGAAGCGGGCGATCGCATCCGTGGCCAGGGACCTCTCCCGCGCGCGGTCGATGAAAAGGGCGCGGGCGATGCGCTCGAGGACCGCGAGCGACAGGTTCTCGCGCACCGTCTGGGGCCGCACCAGCCCCTGCAATCCGCGATCCTCCGGCACATAGGCGATCCCCAGGCGCCGCGCCGCCGCCGGGCTGCGGATGGCGACCGGCTTGCCGTCGATCAGGATCTCGCCCGAGGTCGCCGGCGTGACGCCGAAGATGGTGAGGGCAAGCTCGGTCCTTCCCGAGCCGATCAGCCCGGCGATGCCGAGAATCTCGCCCGTCCTCAGCGTGAGGCTCACGTCGCGGACCGCATCGCGGCAGGAGAGGCCGCGCAGCTCGAGCACGGTCCTGCCCGGCGCGGCGGCGGATTTCGGGAACAGGCGGTCGATGGCGCGGCCCACCATCATCGAGACCAGATCGGATTCCGTCACCTCGCCGATCGCCCGGGTCCCGACCTGCATGCCGTCGCGGAGCACGGTCACTCGGTCGGCCAGCGCGAAGATCTCCGGCAACCGATGGCTGACATAGACGATGCCGACTCCGCGGCCGCGCAGGCGGCGGACCACCTCGAGCAGCCGACGCGCGTCGGTATCGGCCAGGGAAGCGGTCGGCTCGTCCATGATGACGAGCCTTGCGTCCTGCGACAGCGCCTTGGCGATCTCGACCCGCTGCCGGTTGGCGACCGAGAGCCGGCCCACGGGGATATCGACATCGAGGTCGTGGCTGTCGAGCGAATCCAGCAGCGCCCTCGCGCCCGCCCGCATCGCCGGCCAATCCACCGTGTTCCAGCGGGTGCGGGGCGCATGGCCGATATAGATGTTCTCCGCAACGCTGAGCTCGGGAAACAGCAGCAGCTCCTGGTAGACGGTCGCGATGCCGTGAGCGGCGGCTTCGTGCGGCGAGGAGAAGCGGACGGGCGCGCCTGCGACCCGCATCTCCCCGGCATCCGCCGGGACCACGCCGGCGATGATCTTGATCAGCGTGGATTTGCCGGCGCCGTTTTCGCCGAGCAAGGCGTGGACCTCGCCGGGGCGGACATCGAAGCTGATCTCCTTCAGCACCGGCACCGGGCCGAAGGATTTGGAGATGCCCGACAGCTCCACGAGCCGGCTCATGCCGGCAGGGCCTCCCGCCAGCTCTGCCGATAGCTCTCGATCGGCAGGTCCAGGGGCGGCACGGTCGCGGGCGAATCCGGGATGAGCTCGCCCGCGAGCCGGGCCGCGCCGCTGACCGTGCCCGTGGCGTCGCTGGAGACCAGCACGGGCTCCGGCCGCCGCAGCGCCGCCAGCGCGGCCAGGAAAACCGCATTGCCGATCAGGCTGCCTTCCACGATGACCGGCCCCTTCGCCCGGAGCAGGTCGAAGCAGTAATCGGTCATGAGCGCCAGATAAAGGCTCGCGCGCGCCGCCTTCTCGGCCTCGGAGCCCGGCTGCGCCCCGCGCGCGCCGCCTGCTTGCCGGCCGGCAAAGGGGCCGGGCGCGTCGCCCACGGGCGGCAGCAGCAGGACGCCCTTCTCGATGACAGCGGCGGCGGCGGCAGCGGATCCGCCCGCTGCGGCGTCCGCCAGGCCCCCCGTCAGCTGCGCGTATTCCCGGCCGCCCATGAAGAGGCAGCAGGGGACGGGCGCACCCAGCGCGTCGACATTCACCAGGCAGCCGCGATCCGCGGGGACCATTTCCGGGTCGGCGCCGGCGGCCATGCACACCACCCATGTGCCGGTGGAGGCGACGGCGAAGGGCGGGGGGCGGGACAGCCGGTGGCGCAGGAAGGAGGCGCTGCTGTCGTGGAGCCCGACGCGGACCCGGCAATCCTCCGGCAGGCCGGTCGCTGCCCGGACTTCCGGCAGCACGGGTCCCAGGATGTCGCCGGCCTTGCGCAGCGGCGGGAACAGCGCCCGCCAGCCCATCCGGTCGACGAAGCTGCTGAAGCCGCCTGCCGCCGGGCGCCACAGGCCGGTGTGGCAGCCGTAGTAGGTAAGCTCGCTGCTGGCCACGCCGCAGAGCCGGAAGCTCCAGTATTGCGGGTGGAACAGGATCTGTCGCCCGCGCCCGAAATCCTCGGGAAAGCTCTTCGCCAGCCAATGGAGCTGCCGGCCGAGGTTGAGCCCGCCGCCGGTCAGCGGCGGGGTGAAGGTCTCCGAGAAGGGGGCGGCCACACGGTCGTACTCGGGGTCGTCGATCGGCGTCTCGTAGTCGAGAATCGGCAGCGCCAGCCTGCCCGCGGCGTCGATTACCGCGCAGGCTCCGCCATGGGCGACGACGATGATGTCGCTGATCCGGGACGAGGCGGCGAGACGGGCCAGCCCCTCCATCGCGAAGGACCAGATCGCCGCCTCATCGACATGAGGATAGGGCGGGCCGGGCAGCGCCCGGTTCGGCGCCGAGAGCGTGCGGCGGATCGCCCCCGAGTCGACCAGCGACAGCTTCACATTGGTCTTGCCGACGTCCAGGACGACGATCGCCATGGGATGGCTCAGCGATGCGGGACAGGTCGCGCCTTCGGCGTCGCGGGGCGGCTTTCGGCCTCGGCCAGAGCGAATCCATCTGTCATTCCGGCCTCCAGCTCACCGGTGCCGACTTGGCGGCGAGAGTGCGCGTCCTCGCCGGCGATTATCACTTCGATTTCGGTGCCGGTCAGCATCTTTAGTGAGCGCTCGCTCCGTCATCGCCACGACCGGGAGCCCTTGCCGAGGTTGTGCCTGCGCCTTACCTTGGCTGCGATGAGCGAGGCCGACGCTCTCCTGACCGCGTTGCGGCAGACGGCCGACGCCGAGGCGGTCGACGCCGTCGAGAAGCTGGTCCGTGAAGCCCCGGACCACGCGCTCTGCCGCATCAACCTCCTCGATTTCGCCGCGGCGGCAAGGCTGGACGAAGAGCGCGCCATCGCCGCCTTCCTCCATGCCGCGCGCCTCGGGCTGTTCGACCAGTCGTGGAACGTGCTCTGCCGGAGCTGCGGCGGGGTGCTCGATACCAACGCGACGCTGAAGACCGTCAATCGCAGCGAATACAGCTGCGCCTTCTGCGCCGCCGGTTACGAGCCCATTCTCGACGAGTCGGTGGAGGTGACCTTCACGGTCAGCCCGCGGCTGCGCCGTATCGCCGCGCACGATCCGCATAGGCTGCCGTTCTGGGACTATTACCGCCAGATATTCTGGGGCTCTGGCATCGACCTTCCCCCCGACGGCGCCTTTGCGAAGACGATCGAGGAGGTCACGCTCGAGGCCGTGGAGCTGCCGCCAGGCGAGAAGGCGATCCTCTCCTTGCTCGTGCCGGCGGAGATGGTCATCGTCTTCGATCCGGTGACCCACAGCGCCCAGTTCCTGGAGATCGGGGGCGAGCCTGCCCGCGAGCGCCAGAGCCACTCCTTCCTCATCGACGGGACCCGCAAGCCGACGCCGACGGCGGCGCTCCGTCCCGGGCCCTTGCGCCTCCAGATCGAGAACCGCAGCGGCTTGCGCGCGCTGCCGAGCGTGTGGCTCGCCGGACCGGCCCTGCAGGAGATGCTCGCCCGCCGCAAGCCCTTCCTGACCGCGAAGCGGCTGCTCACCAACCAGACCTTCCGCGACATCTATCGCACCGACACGCTCGACATCGAGCAGCGCCTCAAGATCACCAGCCTCACCTTCCTGTTCACCGATCTGAAGGGGTCGACCGAGCTCTACGAGCGTGTCGGCGATCTCGTCGCCTTCGACCTCGTCCGTGCCCATTTCCGCGCCCTCACCGAGATCGTCGCGGGCGAGGGCGGCGCCGTCGTCAAGACGATCGGCGACGCGGTGATGGCGACCTTCCCCTCGCCCGCCCGCGCCGTCGCCGCCGCGCTGCGGATGCGAGAGGCGATGCGCAGCCTCAACGAGGAGCGCCGGCTCGGCGAGCTGCTTCTCAAGATCGGCATCCACGAGGGACCGTGCCTCGCCGTCGCGCTCAACGAGCGCCAGGACTATTTCGGCCAGACCGTCAATATCGCCTCGCGGGTCCAGAGCCTCGCCTCCTCGCGCGCCATCTTCGCGACCGGCGCGGTGGTCGGCGACGAAGGCGCGACGAAGCTGCTCGCCGAGAGCGGCGTCACGCCCGTCTCCCGCCCTCACGCCCTGCGCGGGATCGGCGACGGCCCGATGGTGTATGAGATTCCGTGACGATATCCGGCCAACCTGGAGCCCAATCGTCCTCAGAGGCGAGCCCGATCATCGGGTTTCATAGGGTGTCTCTGCCGTCAGAACGATCTCGCCGCGGAGACGCCGACGGCGGGCCGCGCTTTCGGGAGCATCGTCACCTAATCGTCGCCTAGACGAGCTTAGCTAACGCAGGTCGAGCTCGCCGAGCGCGGCAGCGAGCATTCTCGCCTCCAGCGGCTTGGACAAGATCGGGTACACGGCCCACTCGGCCGGAAGCTCGCTTGGCGCCTGCCCGGTGGAAAAGATGATGGGGATGCGCCTCGCGCGCAGCTCCTCCGCCAGGGGAAAAACGAGATGACCGCCGATGTTGACGTCGAGGATCCCCAGCCTCGGAGATTTCGCGAGCAGCAGCGCCATCGCTGTCGCGAGATCATAGGCGAGATGGAGATCTTGGAAGCCCAGATCGGACAGCATGGCTGCGATGTCCATCGCGATCATGGGGTCGTCCTCGACGACCAAGATCCCCGCGCAGCCGTCTAGCCGTGCCATGGGCCCCCTTGGCATAGAGCCGCCCCACCGGGGCCCTATGTCAACTAGTAGACCGACCGATGGTTCCCTCGGGTGCTACGCCCATCCGGTATTTTTTGACGATCGGATGGGTCCTTGGCCCAGGGGAAGCCGCAGCAGCAGGAGGGCCGGCTCCGGTCCGCCGCCCATCGGGATGGGCGTCCCGGCAACCAGATCTTGCGGTTGCTGCCCCGCGCCGCCCTGGAGGCGATCGCGCCCGCGTTCGAGGTCTTCGAGGCGGCCCGAGGCGAAAGCCTCTTCGAGCCGGGCGACGACGTGACCCATGCCCATTTTCCCCTGGACGCGACTGTGGTTGCCTTCATCCTGCCGATGCGCGACGGCCGCGCGGTCGAGGCGGCGACCATCGGACGCGAGGGGTGCGCCGGTGGCGTGGTCAGCCTTGGCCTCAAGCCTGCCTTCACCCGTGCGACGGTGCAGATTCCCGGCGCGATCGCGCGGATCCCGATCCCCAAGCTGGAAGCGGCCAAACGCGCGGCGCCAAAGGTGCATGACACGCTGGCGCGCTACGCGGACTGCCTGATCGCGCAGGTGCTGCAGTCGGTCGGCTGCGCCAGCCTGCATCCGCTGGAGGCGCGCTGCGCGCGCTGGCTGCTGATGACCCATGACCGCGTGGCGCGATCGGACCTGCCGCTGACGCAGGAGGCGCTGGCGGAGATGTTCGGCGCGGCGCGGACCTATGTCACGCGGATCGCCAGCCGGTTCCAGGCCCAG
>Ga0070740_10005081_pt1 | contig 12436 bp, 11 predicted proteins | sample Coa_R2_FD_67286 | JGI IMG/M metagenome (GOLD analysis project Ga0070740, IMG submission 67286) | Surface soil microbial communities from Centralia Pennsylvania, which are recovering from an underground coalmine fire - Coalmine... | ecosystem: Environmental > Terrestrial > Soil > Unclassified ...
AAACCCGGCTCGGCGAGCGTCCCGGTGCCGGGCTACGACCTGCGCGTGCTCGACGACGCGGGCGCCGAGCGCCAGGCGGGCGAGATCGGCAATCTCGTGATCCGGCTGCCGCTGCCGCCCGGCACGCTGCCCACCCTATACCGCGACGCAGCGGGCTACCGCCGCCATTATCTCGAGCGTTATCCCGGGTTCTATCTCACCGGCGACGCGGCCTACCGCGACGCGGACGGCTATTTCTGGGTGATGGCGCGCATCGACGACATCATCAACGTCGCCGGCCACCGGCTGTCCACCGGCGCGATGGAGGAAGTGGTCGCCGCGCATCCCGACGTCGCCGAATGCGCGGTGATCGGCGTGGCCGACGCACTCAAGGGCCAGGTGCCGCTGGCGCTGGTGGTGCTCAAGTCGGGCGTGCGGCGTTCCCACGAGGAGATCGCGCGCGAGCTGACCGCGCGCGTGCGCGAACACATCGGCGCGGTCGCCGCGCTCAAGCGCGTGGTCGTCGTGCCGCGCCTGCCCAAGACGCGCAGCGGCAAGGTGCTGCGCGCCACCCTGCGTGCCATCGCCGACGGGCGCGACTACACGGTGCCGGCCACCATCGAAGATCCGCGCGCGCTGGAAGAAATCCGCAGCGTGCTGCGGCCGGCGCCCTGAGCGGGCGCCGCGCGTTTGGGCGATACTGCGGCGCGGCGGGCCCGCATGCGAAAACCAAAGCCCGCCACGGGAAGGGCATGAGTGCCGACGCGGCAATAAGGGATCCGGCCTCGATCGCGGGCGCGGCCGCATGATGCGGCTCGCCGCCGGTCGGCGCGTGCGCGTGCCCGCTTCGCTGCGCGCGCTCACCCGCATCGACCATGGCGCCGAGACGCCGCCGCGCGCGCTGGGGCTCGACCCGGCGCGCGTGGCCGCCGTGTGGACGGCCTGCGAAGCGCTCTATCGCAGCGGGCTACATCCCGCGATCACGCTGGTGGTGCGTCGCGAGGGGCGCGTCGTCCTCAAGCGCTCGATCGGCGCCATCTCCGGCACCGCGCCGGGCGAGCGCGGGCCGCTGCGCACGCTCTCGCCGGACACGCCGCTGTGTCTGTTTTCGGCGTCCAAGTCGATCACCGCGTTGCTGGTCCACAAACTGGCCGAGGACGGCCGCCTCGATCTCGACGATCCCGTGGCGGACTATCTTCCGGAGTTCGGCGCCCACGGCAAGCACCGCGTGACCATCCGCCAGCTCCTGGCCCACCGCGCCGGCATTCCCTCGGTGCCGGACGTGAAACCGCATCCGCAACTGCTGCACGACTGGGATGGCCTCGTGCGCCGACTGTGCGCGGCCCGGCCCCTCGATCCGCGTTTCCGCGTCCAGGCCTATCACGCCTTGACCTGCGGATTCGTCGTCGGCGAACTGGTGCGCCGGGTATCCGGCCTGGAGCTGAATCCGGCGCTGCGGCAGTGGTTCGCCGAGCCGCTGGGATGTGAGCACCTGCGCTACGGCGTGGCGCCCGAGTGGCGCGCCCAGGTGCCGCGCAGCGTGCACACCGGGCCGCAGCCGACGTGGTGGCTGTCGGCCTACGTGCGGCGCGCGATCGGGTTGCCGTTCGCCGAGGCGGTGGCGGCGTCCAACCATCCCGTTTTCCAGGCGGCGGTGGTGCCGGCGGGCAACATCTACGCAACGGCCGACGAAGTCAGCTGCGTGTTCCAGATGCTGCTCGACGGCGGCGTGTTCGGCGGCGTGCGCGTGCTCCGGCCTAAGACCATCGCCGAGGCGCTGCGCCCGCTCTCGGCGCTGCGCCTGGACCGCACGCTGCTCGTGCCGCTGCGCTTTTCTGCCGGATTCATGCTCGGCGAGAATCCCTTCGGACTTTTCGGCCCGCGCTGCCGCGAAGCGTTCGGCCATCTGGGCTTCGTCTCGGTGCTGTGCTGGGCGGATCCCCGACGGCGGATTTCCGTCGCCCTGCTCAACAACGGCAAATCGGTGGCGGCGGACGGTGCGCTGCGTCTGGCGCAGGTGCTTACGGCGATCGCGCGCGCGTTTCCGCCGCCTTGACCCGCAGCTGCGGACGCGGATGGGTGCGCCGCTTGCGCAGCGCGCGCTCCATCTCGGTCAGCGCCGCGCCGGTGTAGACCGCGAGCTTCTGCAGGCTGGGGATGGTCTCGCGGCAGCCGGTGAAGCCGACCGCCACGCGGTCGCAGTAGCCGACCAGGGTGATGTTGAGCGCGTAGCCGTCGAACAAGATGGACATCGGATAGAGCGCCTCCAGCGCCGCGCCACGCAGATACAAAGGCGTTTTCGAGGCGACCACGTTGGAGACGGTGACGTTGAACAAGGGCGGCAGGTACGAAAGCACGCCGGCCATCTGCCCGAGGATCAGCGGGGCCAGACCGAGCAGGGCGAACTGCGCCAGAGCCTCCGCCGACATGGCGCGCAACTGTTCCTTGGCCGCCGTGGTCACCTCGTGGATCAGGCGCACGCGCGCGCAGGGGTCGGCTTCCGAGGTGCCGAGCGGACAGACGAACCCGGCCACCGCGTTGCCGGGCTTGCCGTCGGCGCGCGGCAGGCCCAGCGGCACCGAGGCGATCAAGGTCTTTTTCGGCAGCGCTTCGCGTTCCAGCAGGTAGCGACGGATGGCGCCGCCGCACAGCGCGAGACAGACGTCGTTGACCGTGGCGCCCGTGGCTTCCCCGATCGCCTTGATGCGCGCCAGCTCCAGCACCTGGGTGCCCAGCCGCCGCTGCGACGAGATGCGGCGGTTGAACAGGCTGCGCGGCGTGGCCAGCGCGGCGCGCACGCCGCCGGCCTGACCGGGCGCGCTCAGCTTGCGCAGCACGTCGGCCAGTTCGCGCGCCGCGCGCCATTGCTGACGTGCGGCGCGCAGCGGATGGCGCAGGGCTTCCGGCCAGGCCTGGGCTTGTTCGTGCGAGGTTCCCCGCGCTTGCCAGGGCGGCGGGCCTTCGCGCTCGCCCGGATCCTCCGACAGCCAGCCGCGCACCAGCCGCATGGCGCCCATGCCATCCACGGCGCAATGGTGGGCCTTGAAGTAGAGCGCGAAACGATTGCGCTCCAGGCCTTCGATCAGGTGCAGCTCCCACGGCGGGCGCTTGAGATCCAGCGGATGCGAGTGGAGCCGCGCCACCAGCACGCCGAGCTCGCGCTCGCCGCCGGGGTAGGGCAGCGCCGAGTGGCGGATGTGGTAATCCAGGTCGTGATCGCACTCCACCCAGGCGGGCAGCAGCCGGTGCAGGCCGCGGCGTTCCAGGCGGCTGGTGAACGGCGGCGGCAGGAACGGCGTGGTGCGCAGCTGCGCGAGCAGCTCGCGCAGAAAGCCGCTCGGCGCCGGATCGGGCAGGCGGAAGATCATCAGGCCGCCGACGTGCATCGGCGTGCGCGGCGTTTCCATGCGCAGGAAAGCGGCGTCGATCGGGCTCAGCTCGTGCATGGTCTCCCCTCCGCCGTGCGCGCCCGTGCTCGTCGCCGGCCGCGCTTGGTTTTGCGCATACCTTGCGCCTTTTTCGCCAAGGCCGCCAGCTACTCATTTCGGATGAGGCTGACCCGCGACCCGCGCCCTAAGGTACGCGCATAACACCGGATTCCAAGGCGGGGGGAGAACCATGCCCATTTCTGCGCGTCAGCGGGCGCTCCGTGGGATTGCGTTGTGCGCATGCCTGGTGGCGGGCGGCGGCACACGTGCCGGCACGCTCGATCTCGGCGACGACGCGCAGTTGCAGTACAAGCTCACCCTCGGCTACGGCCTGGCCATGCGCACCGGCAACCCCGACGAGGCGCTGATCAACGGTCCGGTGGATCAGTTCCAGTCCTACCTCTTTCCGGTTCAGCAGCCCGGTCAGCCGGCGCAACTGTTCCGCTTCACGCATACCGGCTTGCCGACCACCGTCAACTACGACGACGGCGACCGCAACTTCAAGGCTGGCAGCCTGATCAACAACCGCGTCAGCGGCCTGCTGGAACTGGAGTTCGACTGGAAGAACTTCGGCATCGTCGCCAGCGGCGATGGCTTCTACGACCAGGTTTACCACCATCCCAACGACAACAATTCCCCGCGCACGCTCAACGTCCTCGGCCCCAACGGCGAATATCCCGACCCCACGCCCACGCGCTTCACCGACGGCACGCGGTACTACGACGGCCAGCGCGTGCGCCTGCTCGACGCTTACGTCTTCGCCGACTGGAACCTGGGCCCGCAGACCAGCCTCGACTTGCGCGTGGGCCAGCAAGTGGTGGGCTGGGGCCAGAGCCTGTTCTTCTCCGGCATCGCCCTGGCGCAGGGTCGCGCCGACGCGACCAAGGCTTTCGTGCCGGGCGCCGAGGTCAAGAGCATCCTGCTGCCGACCAACCAGGTGTCGATGCGCCTGGGCGTGACTAACAAACTCTCGCTGGTGGGCTATTACAAACTCGCCTTTCGCGCCACCGAGATCTTCCCCGAAGGCGACTATTTCTCTCCGGCCGACGCCATCGGGCCCGGCGCCACGTTCGTTTACGGCTCGGCCAATCCGCTCGCCGGTCCCGGAAGCTGCCAGGGCTTGCTGACCAACTTCCACATCGGCAATACGCCGGCCCAGGCCACGCCGGCGATCGAGAACCTGGTGTGCAACGTGATCCTCGCGCCGATCGGTAGCGCCACCGGCGCCGTGCCTTTCATCCCCGCCACGCGCGGGCCGGACCTGCGTCCTTCAGACTTCGGCCAGTACGGAACCGGCCTGGAGTACCAGCTCACCTCGCGGACCAACGTGGCGTTCTACTACCTGCGCTACGACGACTCCAACCCCTCGGTCATGCTCAACGTCGGCTACGCCGCCTTCACGACCCGCCCGGTGGTCACCACCCAGATCATCAACCAGCCGGTGCCGACCAGCTACAACGTCAAGTACTTCGACGGCATCCACCTGTACGGCCTGGCGTTCTCCACCGTGCTCGGCAAGTTCAACGTCGCCGGCGAGCTCAACTACCGCGACGGCGCTTCGATCCCGGTGGCCGCCGACATCTCCGGCGTGATCAGCCCGATTTTTACCCGCGGCAAGGTCAGCCAGGCGTTGTTGTCGGCCCTGTACGTCACCAACCCGCGCCTGTGGTTCGACGATTTCGCTTTCGTCAGCGAGACCGGCTACCTCTACGTCAACGGCGTGGACCGCGTGGCGCCGTATCCCGGCGTCATCACCCTGGGCAACGGCGACCAGCTCTTCTACAACAAGAATGCCTGGGGCGCCCAGGCCCTGCTGATCCCGACCAAGCACAACCTGCTCAGCGGTTGGGACCTGTCCGTTCCGATCGCCGTCGGCTCGCTGATCAAGGGCACACCCTCGATGGCCGGGGCTTTCGGCGCGCTGTACGGCGAGGGCGACACGCGGCTGGGCGTGAGCCTCAACTTCACCTATCTGCAGAACCTCTCCTTCGGCTTGGGCTATAACTTCTTCTTCGGCGATCCCAACAAGCTGATCGGCAACAGCCTGCTGCACGCCAATCCGTACTCCGACCGCGATTACGCCACTTTCAATATCAAGTACGATCTGTAAACCGGTTTTTCGGATAGAGGATCAGGGCGTCTTCCGGTCTGCCGGGGCGCGGTCGTTATCTGCTTATGAGACTTCCTGGGTTAACGCCTGGTCGCGTTCGCGACGCCTCATACCTGCGTCGGCGCTCGACGCTTAGCGCCCAATGCTGCGCGTCGGGGCCCCCCACGCTGCTTTCGCCGCTATGAGCACAGCGTTCGACTCCGCCGCGTTCCGCAAGGCGCTCGGCAGCTTCGCCACTGGCGTCACCATCATCACCTGCCGCGGTGCGGACGGAAAACCGCTGGGCCTGACGGTCAACAGCTTCAACTCGGTTTCTCTCAACCCGCCGCTGGTGCTGTGGAGCCTGGCGCACAACTCCCTGTCGCTGGCGGCGTTCCGCGCCGCGCGCTACTTCGCGGTGCACGTGCTCGCCGCCGATCAGGAAGAACTGTCCGTGCGCTTCGCCCGGCGCGGCGCCGACAAATTCGCCGGCCTTGCGCTCGAGACCGGCATCGGCGAGCTGCCGCTGCTCACCGGCTGCAGCGCGCGCTTCCAGTGCCGCAGCGCCTATCAATACGAGGGCGGCGACCACATCATCTTTCTCGGCGAAGTGCTGTCCTTCGACCGCAGCGACGCGCCGCCGCTGGTGTTCCACGGCGGCCGCTACGCCCACGCCACGCGCCGCGATCCGCCGGGCGTGCGTCCGCGCCGCAGCTGGCTGGCCGGCAGTTTCGGCGAGGATTTCCTCGGCTATCTGCTTGGCCGCAGCCATTTCCGCTTCTTCGCCCAGATCCGGGAATTCCTGCGCGCCGAGCAGCTCGGCGACGAGGAGTTCTACGTGCTGTCCACGCTCACGCTCAAGCCGCTGACCAGCGAGGAAGAGCTGAAAATCGGGCTGGCCGGCGTGCTCGACGGCGAGGCCACGCGCACGCTCGCGCGCCTGACCGAGCGCGGCTACGTGCGCGTGGCGCCGGTCACCGCCGAGGATCCCGGGATCTTCTACGAGCTCACCGACGCCGGCCGCGCCTGTGCGCTGCGCCTGATCTCGGCGGCCAAGGCGGTGGAGGAGAACGTGCTCGAACAGCTCGGCGCCGGCGAGGCGCCGGCGCTCAAGTCCTTGCTGAACCGTTTGCTGGCCGTCATCGATCCGGCCTCGGGCGCGCTGTGGGGAAACGAGCGCGAACGCCGGCCCTGATGCGCGGGCTCAAGGCATGTAGGCCCCGCCGTTGACGTCCAGCGCGGCGCCGGTGACGGCGCTGGCGTAGTCGGAGGCGAGGAACAGCGCGGCGCGCGCGCACTCGTCGTCGGTGGGGATGCGGCCGAGCGGAATGCCCGCGGCGATCTTCGCCTTGATCTGCTCCTCGGATACCTTGCGCTGCTGCGCCTGCCAGGCGACGTAACCGGCCACCGGCGCGCCCCACATCCAGCCCATGTGTACGCTGTTGACGCGCACGCCGTGCGGGCCCAGTTCCTTGGCCAGCCACTTGGAGGCCTGCGCCAGCGCCGCCTTGGAGGTGGCATACGCGGCCTCGCCCAGCGGCGGGATCAGGCGCACGGCCATGGTGTTGATCATCACGATGGCGCCGGCTTTCTGCCGCTGCATCTGCGGGATCACCGCCTGGGTCAGCTTGAGCGTCCCGTAGAGATTGGTGTCGAACACCGGGCGCCAGGCCTCGAGGTCGGCGGTGGAGATGTCATCCATGTCGCCGTGGAAATAAGCGCTGTTGATCAGCGCATCGATGCGCCCGTAACGCGCGACGGTTTCCGCGGCGAGCCGTTCGCACTGCGCGCGGTCGGTGATGTCGCAGCGCTGTTTGAGCACTTCGGTCGGGCCGCCGAGCGCCTGGATGCGCGCTTGGGCGTCGTCGAGTTTCTCCGGCGTGCGCGCCGCGGCCACCACCGCGCGCGCGCCTTCGCGCGCGGCCTCGACGGCGAGCTTGACCCCCAGCCCCGGCCCGATGCCGGAGACGATGACTACCTTGTCCTTGAGCAACACGGCGTCCTCCTGGAAAGCTCAAGCCGAGCGCGCGAAATGCCGCGCCCGATACGCGGCGAAGTCGCGCCGCAACTGTTCCTGGCTCAGACCGTAGTCCTGCGCCCGGTAATCGTGGCCGCCGACGTGGGTTTTCTCGTCCTGCGCCAGCCAGCTCCGCATGGCGGCGCGCGTGGAATCCGGCAGCGGCCAGCCGATGAAGCGATAAATGCGTTCGGCGACTTCCATCGGGCAAGAAATGGTATCGCGGAACTCCACGTCGAGGAACTGCCCGGCGAACTCGGGGCGGTCGCGCACGCGCAGGGTATGCTCCAAGGCGCGGCGCATCAGGGCGCTCCAGCTTCGGCCCGCGCGCTGCGGATCGGCGCGCTCGCTGTAGATGCGCCACAGCGTGTGGATGAAGCTTGCCAGCGAGGGCACGCATTCTTCCGGTTCGCGGTGGGTGAGGATGACCTGCGCGCCGGGAAAGACGCGCAACAACACGTCCATGCGCAGCAGATGATGCGGCGCCTTGAGCAGCCAGCGCTGCGCCTCGATGCCGCGGTGACGTTTCTGCCATTGCAAGAACTGCAGCATGCGCCGCAAATAACGGTAGGCCGGCGCCTGGTCCTGCGTCTCCAGCCAGCGCTCGTAATCCGGCACGTCGGCGTAGGCGTTGAAGGCCGACAGGAACGAGTGCTCCATCAACATCACTTCCTCGTCGGCCTCCTCGGCATCCATCGGATGGATGGCGAGGAGCCTCGGCATCGCCTGCGTCATCATGGCGCACAGTTCGTGGCCGGCCGCGATGCGCGCGATGGGCCGCTCGAGCGACTCGTCGGTGAAAGGCACCGGGAACTGCGATTCCCAGAACGCCATCCACCAGAAGCGCGGATCGCGGGACAGCAGCCGGTGCAGCTTGGTGGTGCCGGTGCGCGGCAGGCCGACGATGACCAGGGGCGGGGCGATCTCCTCGCGCGCGATCTCGGGATGGCGCGCGAACCAGTCCTCGACGCGCAGGCGATTGCCGAGTTGCGTGACCAGTTTCTGGCGCATCAGCGCGGCGCCGGTGGCCGACAACTGCGCTTGCCCGTCCAGCGCGCGGCACAGCACGTCCAGCCCCGCACGGAAGGAAGGATCCCCGAAATCCGTGAGGCCGTCGTTGGCCGCCCGGGCCTCCTCGAGCAGCGCTTGGGGATCGAAGGCCGCCGTGCGCGCCCGGTTCATGCGGCGAACTCCCGTTTGAGGTCCGCGAGCGGCACCACGCGCGTGCTGGGATGCACCGGCGCGGCGGCGCCGACCCAGCGCAGGCACATCGTGCCGCAGCCGTGCCCGGCGGTGGTGAGCCAGTTGGGATGACCCGGATCCTGGTGCGCGAGCACCATCGTCACCCCGCCATCCGGGTCGCGGCGCGCGCTGTGCTGATTGAGATGGATGCGGTGATGGCGGTAGTCCAGCGACTCCATCCACCAGTTGTTGACCTGGAAATTCCAGAAGCGGCAGTCCGGAATGCGCGCCAGATGGACCACCAGCGCCTCGTGCGGCGCGAGCCGCCAGGCGGAATGGTAGTAGAAGATGTTGGGGTCGCCGCCGGCGCGCTGGCACAGCGCCTGGTCGGCCGGCGGCAGGGCGTTGAGGTGCGCAAGATAACTCTGCGCCCAGTCGGCGAACACCCGCGCGGTGCCCTCCACGAAGCCGGCGGTGCGCGCGAGCGCCGCGCTCAGCCGCTCCGCGGACAGCGGCGCGGGATGCGCCGCACCGCCCAGCCGCTCGATGGCGAGTTGCGCCGGGCGCTCCGTGCGGCGATCGAGGAAGGTCTGGCGCACCAGCACCGCGTTGGTGTCCGGCTCCATGCGCAGCCAGTTGCCGGGCTGCGGTCGTTGCGACAGCACGAGTTCGAAGCGGCCGTCGCCGTCCAGCTTGAGGTCCCGCGCGTCGAGGAAGCCGGTCTGCACCATGCGCCCGTCGCTTTCGTAGCCGCCTTTCTGGGTACCGAAGGACAGATAAGCCACGCTGCCGCGCAGGCCGTGGATGCGGTAGTCGTGGCGGCCGTCGAGCCGCGCCATGAGGTAGAGATTGTCGGGATTGTCGGCGCCGATCTTGGCGGTCTCGTGCGAGGAAGCGAAGAAACCCGGGAACTCCGGATCGGCGTACTCCAGGTGCATCTCCAAGCCGATGCGCAGCAGCCGCGTGAGATAGCGGTAGCCTTCGGCGCGCGTCAACTCGTCGTCCGGCGCTTCCGATCGCAGGATCTGCTGTCCGGCGCGTTTGAGCGCGTCGCAGAACTCCTCCCAGGCGCGGCCGCTCATCAGCGCCTCGCGCGTTTTCGCCGCCGTCATGCGTGTCTTCCTCGTCACGCCAGTGATGCGCAGTAAAAGCGACGCGGGCGCGCCGGGCTTCACCTGTTTGCAGTAGCCCGCGCCGGCAAGGCAGGAATGCCGCGCGACGCGCCCGCGGATCCAGAACGGCGGCGGCTTGACATGCAACCAAAAGGTTGCATAATGAGAACGACGTGAGCAGCATGGACAAAGTGTTCAAGGCCCTCGCCGATGCCGGCCGGCGCAAGCTGCTAGACCAGTTGCGCCTGCGCAATGGCCAGAGCCTGACCGAGTTGTGCGAGCACCTGGACATGACGCGGCAGGCGGTGAGCAAACACTTGCGCCGGCTGGAGGCGGCGAACCTGGTCGTCACGCAGTGGCAGGGGCGTGAAAAGCGCCACTACCTCAACCCAGTGCCGATCCACGACATCTACGAGCGCTGGATCGACAAGTACGAGCGCCACCGCCTGAGCGCGCTGGCGGAACTGAAACGCAGACTCGAAGGAGAAGACCGATGAGCAAATCCCGGTTTGTTTATGTGACCTACATCCGCACCACGCCGGAAAAACTGTGGTCGGCGCTGACCGAAGACGCGGAGTTCATGAAACGGTACTGGTTCGGCGTGCACTGCCAGAGCCAGTGGACGGCCGGCGCTTCGTGGAAAATGGTGCACGCCGACGGCAGCGTCAGCGATGCCGGCGAGATCCTCGAGGCCGATCCGCCGCGACGCCTGGTGATCCGCTGGCGCCACGAGAAGCGTCCGGAACTCAAGGCCGAAGGCGATTCGCTCTGTACGATGGAGATCGAACGCAGCGCAACGGCCGTCAAGCTGACCGTGACACACACCATCGAACGCGAGTCGTCCAAGCTCATCGAGGCGGTCTCCGGCGGCTGGCCCAAGATCCTCTCCAACCTCAAATCCCTGCTCGAGACGGGTTCCGTCGTTCTGCAGGATCCCTATCCCAGCGCTCGCTGAGCGTGGAGGCATCGCAATGACCGCCCATCGGATCGGAACGCGCCAAGAGTGGCTGGTCGCACGGCTGGCCTTGCTCGAAGCGGAAAAGGAGCTCACCCGCAAAAGCGACGAACTGGCACTGCGCCGGCAGGCGCTGCCTTGGGTGCGCCTCGATAAGACGTACGAGTTCGACACCGACGAAGGCCGAGTCGCGCTGGCAGATTTGTTCCAGGGCCGCTCGCAGTTGCTGATCTACCACCTCATGTTCGGGCCCGACTACAGCGCAGCGTGTCCGTCCTGTTCGGCGATCGCCGACGGATTCGAAGGAGTCTGGATCCACCTGGCACACCACGACGTGATGCTGTGGGCGGTGTCGCGCGCGCCGCTTGCGAAGCTGCGCGCCCACAAGGCGCGGATGGGCTGGACATTCCCCTGGGCCTCTTCCCACGGCAGCGAGTTCAACTTCGATTACGGCGTCGGCTTCACCGAAGCCCAGCAGCGCGAGGAGGGGATCGAATACAACTATCGGCGCGAAGCCGCGCTGCGCCAGTGCGGTGCGGTCCGCGGCCCGTCGGCGCTCGCCGGCGCGAGCGGTCCGGTGGGCTGCTTCGCCGCCACCTGCGGGACGGACGCAGCGACCTATCTCCGCGAGCGGCCGGGGATGAGCGCCTTCGCCATGGAAAATGGCATCGTTTACCACACCTATTCCGCCTACGGACGCGGGCTGGACGCCTTGTGGGGAATGTATGCATGGCTCGATCGCGCCCCGCGGGGTCGCAACGAGGCACAAGGCCCGTGGTGGCGCCGTCACGACGAATACGCTCGATGACCGGCGCCGTCGCACGCGGTCTCGAGAGGACGGTGGACGGGCTCGGCTACGCGGCCACGCCGGTCTTTGCGCTCATGGCGCTATGGACTCTCGCCGCGGGCAGGGAGGCGATGACGCTCTGGTGTTCGGGTGCGCCGCGCGCGACGTTCCTGGGCGGCATGGCGCCGATGTACGGGCTGATGAGCCTTTTTCATTCGGCGCCCTGGTTGAAGCACTTTTCGCGACGCCGAGCACGCGCCGGCCCGTCCTGATCCGGGACGCTGGGCAAGGGCCCGCCGGGTTTTCGGCCGCGCGTCTTACGCGCGCCCGCTGGCCCACACGCGCAGGGCGCGGATGCGATCGAGCAGGCCTTTGACCGGCGAGGCCGACGGCGGTTCGACCGCAGGTTCGACTTCGTAGCGCCGATGCAGCTCGGGTTGCTGGGCGAGGCGCTGGTGCTGGCGCAGGGCGGAATGCACCGCGATCTTGCAATGGCCTTCGCGGATCGGCTTGGTGATGAAGCGATAGATTTGGCCTTGGTTGATCAGTTCGATCGCGGCGCCGGCGTCGGCGCGGTCGGTGAGAATGACCGCCACCAGTTCGGGCTGGTGCCGCTTGAGCGTACCGATCAGGGCGACCACCGGCTGGTCCTGCACGCGCGTGTCGGAGATGATCACGCCGACGCGCTCGCGCGCGAGGACATCCACGGCCTGCTCCAGGCCTGTGGCGCCGTGTACACGGTAGCCGGCGCCGAGGATGGCCTGGATTTGCGCGAACACCGCAGGATCGTCGTCGAGTACCAGCACGCCGGCCGGTGCCGGCATCTCGGATGTCGGAAGGTCCGGCCGCGCCGAGGCGACGGCCAGGCTGGCGCGCGCCGCTGCGAC
>Ga0070740_10005082_pt1 | contig 12435 bp, 11 predicted proteins | sample Coa_R2_FD_67286 | JGI IMG/M metagenome (GOLD analysis project Ga0070740, IMG submission 67286) | Surface soil microbial communities from Centralia Pennsylvania, which are recovering from an underground coalmine fire - Coalmine... | ecosystem: Environmental > Terrestrial > Soil > Unclassified ...
CGGCGCACAACCGAAGTTGCAGGCGGAACTGGAGAAAATCAGCATCGCCTCGCCGTCGGTGCCGGTGATCTCCAACGTCCACGCCCTGCCGCACGGCACGCCGAGCCATATCCGGGAACGGCTGGTGGAACAGGTGACCGCGCCGGTGTTGTGGGAACAATCCATGCGCACGCTGCTGGCGCAGGGCTTCACGCGCTTTATCGAACTCGGTCCCGGCACAACCCTGAGCGGTTTCATCAAGCGGATTGACAAACACGCGCAAACGCTGAACGTCGCGGACGTCGCCAGTTTGGAGGCAACGGCGAAAATGTTGGGGTAGCACGGTCGCCGTCGTTGGCAACGGGTTCGTGCCGTGCCGCCGCCTGACCTTGCGCGGTGGGGCGGTGCCGCCGGGCCGTTGGGCCGGCGCATAATTTTTTCGTGTGTTTGGCGGGCCACACGGTTAAAAATCCCGTCGCATGAACCAGCTTCAAAACCAAGTAGCAGTGATCACCGGCGCGGGACGGGGCATTGGCCGCGCTATTGCCTTGAAATTTGCCGAGGCGGGGGCCGACATTGTCTGCCTTTCGCGCACGACGGAAAATTCGGAGAAGATTGCCAACGAAATTCGGGCGCGGGGCCGCAAGGCCTGGGCGTTTGCCGTGGATGTGGCGGAGGCCGCCGCGGTCAACGCCGCCGCCGAAAAAATCCTCACTGATTGCGGGTCGGTGGACATTCTGGTCAACAATGCCGGCGTCACGCGCGACGGATTGCTGCTGCGCATGAGCGAAACGGATTGGGACACGGTGCTGGATACCAATCTCAAAGGCGCGTTTCTGGTGACGCAGGCCTTCCTCCGGGCCTTTATCAAGCAGCGACGCGGCCGCATCATCAACATCTCCAGCGTCATTGGTCTGATCGGCAATGCCGGACAGGCCAATTACGCGGCCAGCAAGGCCGGTTTGATCGGATTTACCAAGGCGGCGGCCCGTGAGGCGGCGTCCCGCGGCATCACCGTCAACGCCATAGCGCCGGGCTTTATCGAGACAGACATGACGGCGGAGTTGCGCGCCGAATTGAAGGCGGCGATTTTGAAGGAAATTCCGATGGGCCGGTTTGGTTCGGCGGACGACATCGCCGGGGCGGCGCTGTTTCTGGCCAGCGACCAGGCCGCCTACATCACCGGCCAGGTCCTGACGGTGGACGGAGGGATGGTGATGTGACCGGTTGACGCGGGACGCAGCGGAACGGTCCGGCGAACGCAGTGGAGCGGAAAAAAATTGATTCGAGGCTTGACGAGTCCGGCGCGGGCGGCTAGGAACAAGGCAAATTATGGCAGACAAACCTATTGATCAGCGGGTCAGAGACATTATTGTCGAACAACTGGGTGTGAAGCCCGATCAGGTGACGCCGGAAGCCAAATTCGTGGAGGATTTGGGCGCCGATTCCCTCGACATTGTGGAACTGATCATGGCGCTGGAAGAGGAATTCGGCATCGAAGTGCCGGACGAACAGGCCGAAAAACTGCTCACCGTCGGCGACGTGGTCAAATACATCGAAGAGAACCAAAAATAGAGGCGGCTTTGGACGATCCCGGGGCAGCCTGGCCTGGACGCCGTGAAGCTGCCCCGTTTCACTTTATGGCAACCAACTGGACCGACCGCCGCGTGGTCGTGACCGGCCTGGGAGTGGTGACACCGCTGGGCCATCAACTCGACGTCTTCTGGAACAATCTCCTCAACGGCCGATGCGGCATCGAAAAAATCTCGACGTTTGACGCCTCGCCATTCGACACACAGATTGCCGGCGAGGTGAAGCAGTTCGATCCCACCCCCGCCTTTCCCTCGCCCAAGGAAATCCGGCGCACGGATCGTTATTCGCAATTTGGCGTGTATGCCGCCTGGGCGGCCCTCCAGGATGCCGGCGCCGACCTCGACCGGTTGAACCGCGATGAGATCGGCGTGATCATCGGTTCGGGGATCGGCGGCTTGGAAACCACCACCGCGCAGCACAGGGTGTTGCTCGAACGCGGACCGGACCGGCTCTCGCCGTTCATGATTCCGATGCTCATTTCCAACATGGCGTCAGGCCTGTTCTCCATGTTTTACGATCTGCGCGGGCCGAACTTTGCCACCTGCTCGGCCTGCGCCACGGCCAATCACGCTATCGGCGAAGCCTGGCGCACCATCAAAATGGGCGAGGCGCAAATGATGTTCGCCGGCGGCGCCGAAGCCGCCGTGGTGCCCATCGGCATCGGCGGTTTTTGCGCGATGAAGGCCATGAGCACGCGCAATGACGACCCCCAGCATGCCTCGCGCCCGTTCGACAAGGACCGGGACGGCTTTGTCATGGGCGAAGGCGCGGGCGTTGTCGTGCTGGAGGAGCTGGAACACGCCAAGAGGCGCGGCGCGAAAATTTATTGTGAGCTGGCCGGCTACGGCAACACCGCCGACGCGTATCATCTCACCGCCCCCTCGCCCGGCGGCGAAGGCGCCGCGCGTTGCATGAAAATGGCCCTCCGCAGCGGCGGTCTGCGCCCTGAAGACATTTCCTACATCAATGCCCACGGCACCTCCACGCCGCAGGGCGACATCGCCGAAACGCAGGCTATCAAATCCGTTTTTGGCGAGCATGCGCGGAAACTGGCCGTCAGTTCCACCAAAGGCGCCACCGGCCACATGCTCGGCGCGGCCGGCGCGGTGGAAATGGCCGTCTGCGCCCTGGCCATCAAACATGACGTCGTCCCCCCCACCATCAATTATCAAACACCCGACCCCGAATGCGATTTGGACTACGTGCCCAACACGGCGCGCGAAATGAAAGTCCAGGCCATCATCAACAACTCCTTCGGTTTCGGCGGGCACAACGCGAGTCTGGCGGCCCGGAAATTCGTCTGAAAACTCCGCGTTCCGCGCAGAAACGTGGAAAACGCTGTCGGCGGAACGGATTCCGTTTTTCTGAAAAATTCCAACAAAACTGGGGTGGCCGACGGGATTTGAACCCGCGACAGCCAGATCCACAATCTGGGGCTCTAACCGGGCTGAGCTACGACCACCAACCAGTCGTTTCAGAATAATTTTCCGCCGGGGACGCGTCAAGTTTGCGCGCAAAAAACAGGTGGAAATCCGGGACGCGGCGTCCTGATTTACTGCCTCATTTCGGCCGGATCATTTCAAACCGGTCGCGAGTGCGGCAGTATCCATGCGGCGCGGCCAGGCGGCCGATGGTGAACAATTTCTCGGCACGAATTCGCCGCCTGACCGGGTCGAACAATTCGTCGCGCACCTGCAGTCGTTTGACCAGGCCGATGACCACGCGATTTTCCCCGATGTGCAGGGTGCCCCACTCGACGCATTCCAGGCTGGCGGGAGACTCAGCGATGCGCGGCGGTTTGACGAGCGACGACGGCGCGGCGGTCAGGCCGGCGTGTTCCAGTTCGCTTTGGCCGTAGGGCAGCGAGGCGGCGCACAAATTCATTTTTTCCGCCAGGGCTTCGTCCACCAGATTGACGACAAATTCGTGGGTGGCGCGGATGTTGAGCGCGGTGTCCTTGGGCGTGCCGTCGTCGCGGTCGCCGGGGGCGAAGGCAACGATGGGCGGCCGGGCGCCCAGGACGTTGAAGAAGCTGAAAGGGGCGGCGTTGATGGCGCCGTTGGCGCTGACCGTGGTCACCAGGGCAATGGGCCGCGGCGTGACGAGGTTCACCAGCAGAGCGTAGGCGCGATCGGCAAAGTCTTTTTCCAAGTCCAGCTCCATGCCGGTTCAGGTTACGGTGATTTTTGCAATCGCGCAACAAAGGCGCCGTCCACGGCGTCGGCAAACGGCAGCAGTTGGCGCTGGAATTCCAGCCGGAAATTCCGGTGTTCGCGCAGGAAGGCGTCCACGACCTGGACATTTTCTTCCGGTTCCAGGCTGCAGGTGCTGTAGAGCAGCACGCCGCCGGGTTTCAACGCCGGCGGGGCGGTTTGGAGCAAATCCAGTTGTGTCTGTTGCAGGCGCGAAATTTCTTCCGGTTTCAGGCGCCAGCGCAAATCCACGCGCCGCCGCAACACGCCGGTGTTGGAACAGGGGGCGTCAATCAAAATGCGGTCAAAGGTGGGATATTGAATTTTCAGTTGGGAACGGGGCGCAATTTCCACGCAGGCGGCGCCCAGGCGCAAACAGTTTTCCCGGAGTCGCTGCCGGCGTTTCTCGGACACGTCGCAGGCGACGATCCGGCCGACGTTGTTGATCTGTTGCGCCAGGAAGGTGGTTTTGCCGCCGGGCGCAGCGCACAAATCCAGGAGGACCTCGCCGGGCTGGGGATTCAATGCCAGCGGCGCCAGGAGCGTGCCGGGGTCCTGAATGTAAAACCAGCCGTCGCGCAAGCTGCCGAGGGAAGCCAGCGGCGGGTGCGATTTCAATTCAAAGACGAGGTTCTCCGGCAGCCAATTGCGGCAGACCGGATTGAATGTCACGCCTTCCTCGCGCCAGCGATCCAGCAGCAAGGACACGGCGGGGGCGGCAATTGGGCGCGCCGGGTCCGCCGACGCCGGCAGTTTCAGCGTGTTGAGGCGGGCGAATGTTCCGGCCGGCGTGTTGTTCCATTCCAGCAGCCGGCGGGTGTTTTCGACACCGAAACGGCTCAGCCATTTTTCGACAAGCCACCGGGGATGGGAAAAACCGAGGGCGGGGTCGGAGATTTTGAGGTCGCTCAACGCCTGCTCGGTGGCGTCGAATTCCCGCAAATAAGCGCGCAGGAGGGCGTTCACGAAACCGGCCTGTGGAGCGAGGCCAAGGCGCCTGGTCAATTCCACGGTTTCGTGAACGGCGGCGTGGGGCGGAATTTTGTCAAGCCAGAAAATCTGGTAAAGACCCAGGCGCAACAAATTTTGCAGGGCGGGGTTTTGTTTGCGGCCGCCGGTTTTGCGGGCCACCAGCCAGTCCAGCGTGGCGCGCCACCGCACGCAGCCGAAGACCAATTCCCGGCACAGGGCGCGGTCGGCCGGCGACAATTCCGTTTGCGCGATGGTATGTTCCCAGCGTTCTTCGGTGAAGGCGGGCGCACCGGCGCGCGCTTCCCGCAGAATCCGGGCTGCAATTTCTCTTGGATTTTGTGCGCTCACCACGTTTAATATGGATATTCTGAATTCACGACGGGGAAAAGCGATGCAATTTGTTTATGAGAGCCGAGTTTGAAAAGCTGGCCGCGGCCGGGAAGATTGAGGGGCGCCACGTGGAACCGCTCACGAAACTGGCCGAGAGCGGCTGTTGCCTGCACCGCAGTTGGGGGCTGGGGCGCATCCGGGCGGTGGACACGGTGTTTGCGCAGTTCACGATTGATTTTCCCGGCAAACCCGGTCACACGATGGATTTGGCCTTTGCCGCCGAGACGCTCAAACCCATCCCCAAAGACCACATTCTGGCGCGGAAGGCCAACGATCTGGAAGCCGTCCGCCAAATGGCCGCCCATCATCTGGAGTTGATCAAGCTGGTGCTCCATTCCTACGGCGGCCAGGCCACCGCCGAACAGATTCAACAAGTCCTGGTGCCGGATGTCATCCGCGACGACTGGAAAAAGTGGTGGGAAGTGGCCCGGCGCGAAATGAAAAAGGACGGTCACTTCATCGTGCCGTTGAAAAAGACCGACCCCATTGTCTATCAGGCGCAGGAAACGTCGCTGGCGGACCGGCTGCTGGCGGATTTTCGCGCCGCCAAAGGCCTCAAGGCCCGCATTGCCGTAGCCGCGGAGATTTTGAAGATGGTTCCGGAACTGCCGGACAAAGCCGCCGTGGCCGGCGAAGTCATCACCGCCCTGAACGCCGACATCGCTTCACACCAGCGGACGCAGCCGGCGGTGGCGCTGGAAGCCATTTTTATCCGCGACGATTTGCGCCAGGCCGCCGGCCTGCCGCCGGAGGCCAACGAAATCTCCGCCGCGCACATCTGGCAGCAGGAGGGCATCAAATTCGGCCCCTTGCTCGAAGCCGTGCCCGCGGCCAAACATCATCACGCCCTGGCCTCGTTCAAAGCGGCCCAGCCCGATCACTGGCATGAAATCCTTCTGAACACGCTGAACTCCGTTTCCGCCAAATTGTGCCGCGAATTTGCCCACCTGCTCATCCAGGGCGGCAAAATGGAGGCGCTCAAGGAAACGCTCGCGCGTCTCATCAGCCAGCACACCGCCGGCAGCGAATTGCTGCTCTGGCTGGGCCGCGATCGCAGCGACGCCTTTGCCGACATCCTCGGCCCGGAAGTCTTTCGCGCCATGCTCACGGCGATGGAACGCGACCAGTTCAACGAAAAACGCTCCAACCGCCTGCGTGAATTCATCCTGGACGACCCGGAATTACTCGGCGAACTGACGGCCGGCGCCGATATCGAAGTCATCAAGGATTTGACCCGTGCCTTGCAACTTTCGACCGTATTCGACGACATGGACAAGCGCTCGCTGCTGGCGCGGCTGGTCAAGGCCCATCCCGCCATCCAGTCGCTCATCAGCGGTGAGCAGACGCGGCAGGACACCGCGCTGCTGGTCTCGTGGGCCAGCCTCGAACGCCGCAAGGCCGAATACGAAGAACTCGTCCAGAAAAAAATTCCCGCCAACTCCCGCGAAATCGCCATCGCCCGCAGCTACGGCGACTTGAGCGAAAATCACGAATACAAGGCCGCCAAGGAAATGCAGAAGATCCTCATGCGCCGCAAGGACGAACTGGAAGCACAACTGACTCGCGCCCGCGGCACGGATTTTTCCAATCCCCGAACCGACGTGGTCAGCATCGGCACCGTCGTCGAAGCGACGGATCTGGCGACCAATCAGCGGGAAACCTTCATCATCCTCGGCGCCTGGGATTCGGACCCGGACCAGGGCATTATCAGCTACCTTTCCCCCGTCGGCGCGGCGTTGCTCAACCACAAAGTGGGCGACGAAGTGGAATTTGAATTGCACGGCGCCAAACACCGGCACCGCATTGAAGCCATTGCTCCCTGGAAAACGGAATCTCCGGCCGCACCCGCGCCGGCAGCGATTTCTGCGGAACTCTCTCCGGCCAAGCCGGAATGATCCCCGCCTGATTTCCCCCGCCGGAGCGGGAAACGGGAACAAACCGTCCGTTCCCGTTTCCGCGCCACGGGGAATCACGCCCGGCCGCCGAAACTGACGTAGTCGTCCCAATCCAGCAGGTCAAACCACGTGGAAATATCTTCGCGGTTCGGCCCGATATTTTTGTGGATGCCGTTGAAAAATTCCCGTGATTCCACGTCGCTGGGCGTCCGTTGTTCCTGCCAGGCCGACCAGGCGGCGATTTCATGCGGCGCACGTTGATGCCGGGCGTTGGCTTGAATCCACGACAGCACTTCGCCGTCGCTCTTGGTTAACTGCGCCTTCAGCGCTTCCGGGTCGAGGCCGACAAATTCCAGAAACCGCTGGTCCAGCGGGCAGGCGTATTTGTACTCGCCATTTTTTCCGGCGAGCGTCGCGCGGCCCTTGTCCAGCATGCGGGGCAGGATGACGTAACCGCCCAGCCGCACGCGCGGGCTGCGCGGCGGATGCTTAGTCAAATCAGGCGTATGCAGTGACATATTTTCTTTCTCTCTCCAGGTTTATTATTTTTTTTATTTTTTGGTTTGGGATGATGGTTCAAACCGTTGACGGCAGGGCACAGCACCCGTGCCGACGGGCTTTGATTTTCCGGACGGCTGCCCGGGAAGCGAACGGCCCCGCCGATTGACAACGGCGCATCAACTTGCCTCGAAAATGCCGAATTGCAAGCGGGGAGGCGGAATTTTATTCTACTGCCGTGAAACATTCCGGGAAAGCGACGCTGGCTGGGCTTAAACTTATTGGTGTGGGACTGGCGGCGCTCCTGTTGGTGCTGGTCGGCGCGTTGCTGGGCAAATACCTCGGCACATTGATTCTGAATTTTCTGACGTGGCCGCTGGTGGCGTTGTGGGTGTTCTTTGCGGCGTTCACGCTTTACTTCTTCCGCGACCCCGACCCGCTGGTGCCCACCGCCGCCAACCTTGTAATCGCCCCGGCGCATGGCAGGGTGGACGTGATTGACCAGACCGTCGAGCCGGAGTTCATGGGCGGGCCGTGCCGGCGCATTTCAATTTTTCTGTCCATTTTCGACGTCCACGTGCAAAACGCGCCGGTCGCCGGGAAAATTTCCTTTTTCAAACACACGCCCGGCCAGTATCTGAACGCGCTGCGGACCGACTCGGCCAAATTCAATGAAAACGTCCTGATTGGTTTGGATTGCGCCGAGCCGCCCGGCGAAAAAATCGGCGTGCGGCTGATCGCCGGCCTGATTGCGCGACGAATCGTGCCGTGGGTGGCGCCGGGGGATGAAGTGCGCCGCGGCGAACGCATCGGGTTGATTCAATTCGGGTCGCGGGTGGAGTTGTATCTGCCGCTGCGGGCCAGCATCAAGGTGAACCCGGGCGACCGGGTGATTGGCGGCGAAACGGTGGTAGCGGCGTTGGATTGAATTGAAATTGAATCGGGCAACGAAAGCAGCTTCCGGCAGACCCGCCCCGCGTTGACCAGTAGGCATGACCGGTGATCCAACGGAAACCGGAAGGCTTCCGCCGCACCCTGAGGGGACAGGCCAGGGGCCTAAAACGCGCTGTCACTGCCACAGGCCCGCGAGGTCGTCCAGACCTTCGTCGAGCATGACCAGCCCGTCCACCTGCCCGGTGCCATTGGCTGGATGAGACCCAAAGACCGGCTGGAAAACCGGTAGTTGGAAATCGCCACCGAAAACTGGCGTCGGCACAAGAAACGCAAAAGAACTCCAAAAACCAATTGAATTAGCGGCTTAACTCACCCGTCCAATGGTAATCGCCACGCTGAACCATTACCGGAACGTTGGAAAGAACGGTGTTGAACTTTCAGGAAATTCTTAAAAATTGGGCGTGAAGTGCGGTCTGGCTCATGCCAGCATTGAGGGAAAGCGAAATCACAATGAACGAACCGATTCCCCAGCCGGCGCCTGAAGAATCGGAGGAGCAGCGGCTGAAAATTTATTTTCTGCCGAACTTGCTGACGGCGGGCAATCTCTTTTGCGGCTTCGTGGCACTGACGAAGATTGTGGATGCGGATTTGACGCCCGACCCGATAACCGGCGCGGTGAACTGGGTGCCCATCAAGCTGGCGCTGGCGTTCATTTTGCTGGCGTGCATCTTTGACCTGTTTGACGGGCGCGTGGCGCGGATGGGCGGCGTCGAAAGCCCGTTTGGACGCGAATTCGATTCGCTGGCGGACCTGGTTTCCTTTGGTGTGGCGCCGGCGTTCCTGGTGCAGCGCGTGGTGCTGGCGGACGTGTTCGGTCCTCACCGGCAAATCAGTTGGTTCATTGCCTCGATTTATCTGTTGTGCGGCGCGTTCCGGCTGGCCCGGTTCAACGTGCTGGCGGCCCTGCACCTGCCGGGCGCAGGCAAGGATTTTCTGGGTTTTCCCATCCCCTCGGCGGCGGGCCTGGTGGCATCGCTGACGCTGCTGATTATTCATTTCAACGAAAAGGAAAAAAGTCTGGGGGCGTGGAATTATTTCATCGCCGTGGTGCTCCTGTTTTTGTCGGCGATGATGGTCAGCCGGGTGCGTTATCCGAGCTTCAAATCGCTGGGATTGCGTTCCACCAGCACCTTCACCAAAATGATTCTGGCGGCGCTGTTCATCGGGGCGCTGCTGGTCTTGCGCGACCGGATTCTGTATTACGTGCTGCCGGCATTTTTCACGCTGTATCTGGTGTACGGCTTTGTGCGGCCCAGCCTCTCGCGGGCCTGGCGACGCGAAATTGAAGAGGACGATGAGGAAGGTTGAATTGAAACACGCTGAAAATCAAAGACTGTGCGCCAAACGCCCAAGGGGCGGACTGCCGGTGGATGGTCGTGGAGTTTCGGGGTTTGTCGTTTGGTGTTCGGTGTTTTCCCGGTAACATGCCTGATTGGCCGCCCATCCCGCTGGCCGCGTTCGTCGGCTACCTGTTCGCACTGCTGCTCTCGTGCGTGCCGGGGCCGATCAACCTGACTATTCTCAACGAAGGCGCCCAGCGCGGGTTCAAATGGGCGTGGCTGGTCGGCCTGGGCGCGTCGGTGATGGAGGCTATTTATTGCGCCATTGCGTTCACGGGGTTCTCGTCCTTTTTCGATCACAGCCTGATCAAGGCCACGATGGAGGTCGGCACATTTGTGTTTCTGCTGTTTCTGGGACTGAAATTCCTCTCGGCGCAAAGCCTCCGCACGGCCAGCCGGTTCGACAGGGCTTCCGAGAAAATTGAAGCGCGCCTGGAAAAAAGCCTGCAGCCGCATTCGGCCTTTGCCACGGGCTTTGTGCGCGTGATGGGCAATCTGGGGGTGCTGCTGCTGTGGATTGTCCTGTCGGGAAATTTCATGGCGCACGACTGGGTGGCCGACACGCTGGCCGCCAAGGCGGCTTGCGTGGGGGGCGTCACACTGGGCTTCAACACGTGGTTCCTGGGATTGAGCTTTGCCATTTCGCGCGGCTATGGCCGCTTCAGCGAATCAACCTTGCTGCGGATGGAACATTTTTCGGGTTTGTGCCTGATCCTCGCCGGATTGCTGGACGGCGGACATATTGTCTGGCAACTGGCGCGGCATCGGATTTGAAACGCGGCGTTTGTGCGCCGGACGGATTGGTTTGAAATTTTATGCTCAAAGCTGGAATCGTCGGACTGCCCAACGTGGGCAAGTCCACTTTGTTCAATGCCCTGACCCGCTCGCGCAAGGCGGAGGCGGCCAACTATCCCTTTTGCACCATCGAACCCAATGTCGGCATCGTTACCGTGCCGGACCCGCGTCTGGAACCGCTGGCGCGAATCGCCAAAACCTCGGTGATCATTCCGGCGGCGATTGAATTTGTGGACATCGCCGGTCTCGTGAAAGGCGCCAGCGCCGGTGAAGGACTGGGCAACAAATTCCTTTCGCACATCCGCGAGGTGAACGCCCTCGTCCAAGTGGTTCGCTGCTTCGAAGACCCCGACATCCACCACGTGACCGGTTCGATTGACCCCGTTCGCGACATTGAAATCATCCATACCGAACTGGTTCTGGCCGACCTGGAAACCGTCCGCCGCCGCCGCGAGAAGCTGGCCAAAGACGTCAAACGCCGGGATAAATCCGCGCTGGCCGAGGACGCCGTGCTGGCCCGGCTGGAGCCGGTTTTGAACGCCGGCAAACCGGCCCTGACCGTTTCCTTGACGCCCGAAGAAAAACAAATTGCCCGAAATTTCTTCCTGCTCACCGACAAGCCCACGATCTTTGCCTGCAATGTGAAGGAAAGCGACCTGGCCGCCGCGGACAAAAATCAGTTCGTTCAGGCTGTGGCCGACTACGTCAAGACGCATCTGGCCTGCGAGGCCGTCGTCCTCAGTGCGCAACTGGAAAGTGATCTGGCCGATTTGTCGCCGGCCGAAGCGAAGGAATTTCTCCAGGAACTCGGCGTGGCCGAATCCGGCGTGGGACATTTGATCCGCGCCACGTATCATTTGCTGGGATTGCGCACCTTTTTCACCGCCGGCGAAAAGGAAGTGCGCGCCTGGACCATTCAGGCCGGCGACACCGCTCCGAAAGCCGCCGGGGTAATTCACTCCGATTTCGAGCGCGGCTTCATCAAGGCCGAAACGGTCGCCTACGAGGATTTAATCCGGTGTGGTTCCATCGCCGCCGCCCGCGAACAGGGACTTTACCGGATGGAAGGCAAAGATTACGTCGTCCAGGACGGTGACGTGATGTTGTTCAAATTCAACGTCTAACGGCGAGGGATGAGCGGGTCGCCGGGCGGGCCGGTGTGGTCCGGTTGACATTTCCCTCGGCCAATTGAAAATTCCGGTGATGAAAGCGGCTTACATCAACGAACTGGGCGGACCGGAAAAAATCCTTTACGGCGATTTGCCCGATCCGCAACCCGGTCCGAACCAGTGCCTGATCAAAGTCGGCGCCGTGGATGTGAATCCGGTGGATACCTACATCCGCAGCGGCGCCGTGGCGGCGAAAATCAGTTTTCCGTACATCCTCGGTCGTGACCTCGCCGGCACGGTCGTCGCCACCGGCGCAAAGGTGAGGCGGTTCAAAGTGGGCGACCGCGTCTGGTGCATCGGCCAGGGCTGGGACGGCCGGCCGGGTACGTTTGCGGAATTGGCGGCGGTGGATGAAGACTGGCTTAATCCCATTCCCGACAACGTCAGCGACGAGGAAGCCGTGGCGCTCTCGCTGGTGGGCATCACGGCGCATGTCGGCCTGGGCAAAGCGCAGGTCAAACCCGGTGAGATTCTGTTGGTTAACGGCGGCAGTGGCGGGGTGGGTTCCTGCGTGCTGCAAATGGCCAAAATCCTCGGCGCCCGGGTCATTGCCACGACCGGCTCCGAGGCGAAGGCCGCCGTCTGCAAACGCCTGGGCGCCGACAACGTCATCCAATACAAAACACAAAATGTCGCCGAGGAAGTCAAACGGTTCGCA
>Ga0070740_10005084_pt1 | contig 12433 bp, 9 predicted proteins | sample Coa_R2_FD_67286 | JGI IMG/M metagenome (GOLD analysis project Ga0070740, IMG submission 67286) | Surface soil microbial communities from Centralia Pennsylvania, which are recovering from an underground coalmine fire - Coalmine... | ecosystem: Environmental > Terrestrial > Soil > Unclassified ...
GCCCCGCGCCGGTTACGGCCACCAGTTTGGGTTTATGAGTGAGATTTTTGACTTCGAAATAAACCACCAGTCGGTCGCGCAGCGCATCGTAAAAAGGTTGAAGAGCGGGATTCTTTTCCAGGGACACGACGTCCAGGCTGCCATTGGCGGCGGGCACCGGGCCGGAAGAGGATTGGGATTGGTCCTTGCTCTCGGCCGAAGGATTCTGTGCGGCCAACTGACGTCGTGCCGGAGCCAGGAGTTCAAGCCGGCGTGCGTGACCGTTGCGGCTCACGTCGGGGATGGCCAAAAACAGCGGCAATTTTAATTTTGTTTCGATTTCAATGGGCCGTTTGACGGAGCGGTCCAGATACCATTCAATCAAGAACGCCCAAAGCACTCCCAAGGCCAGGCCGCCAAAGGCCAGAATCCCCATGAACTTATAAGTCTTTTTCCAATCACGGAACGGGGGGGTGGGCATTTGCACCCATTTGATATTGGGCGATTTGCCGGTGTCCAGCGCCTGATCAATGTGCGCGCGTTCCAGGCCGACGGAGAGATTTTGATAATTGGCTTCTTGAATGGCCTTGGTTTGTTCCAGTTGCGAGATGGTGGGGGCCAGGTTGTTCAAGTTGGTCGCCTGCATTTCCAAAGCGGTCAACTGTTCATCCCAGGCTTTGATTTTGGCCTGAAGGGCGGCAACCTGGGCGATTTGCGCCTGCACGTCAGCGAGGGAAGCAGTCGAGGTCGAAGCACCGGAGGACGGCGAAACGGCGGCATGACTGGCAATCTGTGGGAATTTTTGCTCAAAATCGCCTTTGGATTTCTCCGCCGCGGCAATCTGGGCCTCCAGTTCCTGCATCAGGGTGTTGCTCCGGGTGAATCCCTGCATTTGATAATTTTGTTCCCGTTTGCGGAGCGCATCCAGGCTGGCACACAGGCTGTTGTAAGCGTCCAACTGGTCCGAAGGAATCGGCGCGGCCGCCGGGGCATTGGTGACCTGGGGTTTTTCGGAAGGTACCGTGCCCAGTTTTTTCATCGCCGCTTCATAACCAGACAACTCGGCCTGCGCATCCAGGATGTTATTCCTGATCTTGGCAATCTGATCAGACAACTGTTTACGGGAATCGTCCAGGGAAACAATGTTGGCCTTGTTCTTCAGGTCGGCCAGTTGCTGTTCGGTGGAACTAAGTTGCACTTTCAAAGCGGACTGCTCCATGGCCAGCGCGTCTTCAAACTGGCCACCCGCCGAATGAATCTCGTAGTGCCGTTGAAAATAGTCGTTGATCAGTTCCTGCAAGACGGGTTGAACAATTTGCGGGTTGCGGTGTTTGAAGGTAACAACGATTACGCTGCTGCCTTTATCCGCCGGAGCGGCATCCACGTTGTTGTGCACCAGAATCGCGGCGCGAATGGGGTTGGCCCCTCCGCCCACCTGAGCCAGAATGTTCGAGGCGCCCAGATTGGTGACCACTTCCTCGGCCAGGTCCAGACTGGTCAAAATTTTAATCTCGGAGTTGATAATATCATCGCCGCGCGAATCGGGAATGAGCACCTTCTGGTTGTCTCCGGCCAGGGACAACTGTGTGGTTTCCGGGACGTATTTGATCAACAACTCCGCCTGCGACTGGAAAGGCGGCGGTTTGAAGAAGTACATGCCGGCCGCCGCCGCAAAACCCGTCAGCGTCAAGAGTAAAATTTTCCACTTGTGACGAAAGAGGACGAAGTAAATATCGCCCAGAGAGATTCCTCCCGTCGAAGGTTCTGGAGTTCGGGAATGATTCATGCGAGTTGAATTTGAACGTTGACGCGCCGAAGTCTGAGACTCTGAAGCGCCGGCGCGGTCGCCCTGGCGTTCTTTTGTTCAGGCCCAGTGCCGATACAACACGGCGCCCACCAGCCGCGAGAGACCGAGCGGTAACGTGCGAAACACGACGTTGTACCAGCCGGTGGCTTCATCGCGTTCCGTGACAAAGGTACTGCGGTGAAAATCATACTTGACATATTCAATCTTGTGCTCCGTGGCGCCCCAGCCCAGCTTGAAGCGGCGCAGGCCTTCGTTGCTCAATGAGGTGCGCCCCAAATCGAGCGACCGGGCGCCGTCCCGCGCCAGCCGTTTGATGGCTTCCCACATCACGAGATTGGCGCCGCGCAATTGCTGGAAAGTTTCATCTGAAGCCCCGTATTTGTAAATGGCCCGCCCGCCGCGGCGAAAATAGACCGAGGCGGCAATCGGACGATTCTGGAAGCGCGCAATCACGATCATGCCCAGATTCTTGGACACCAGGTGTCGCCAGATGTTCTGGAAAAATGAGCGTGGTTGAGGCGGCAGACCATGTTTGCGGCGCGTACGGCATTGGAGCGAATAAAAAATATCCATCGCCTCCGTCCCCTGCTCTGCCGTCACCGTCACGCCGCTTTTTTCGGCCTTGCGGATGGCGCGTCGCACCGAACTTTCCAGGCGAGAAAACAAATATTCCTCGCCGCCGGTCAAATTCACGCTGTGTCCGTAAAACGCCAGCGACGCCGGCGCTTCGGGAAACAATTCCCGCCCGCCGCGAAATTCAAGGGATTTCCACCCCCGCGATCTTCCCAGTTCCAACGCGCTTTGTGCCAGGCGCTGCGCGGAAGTGAAATCGTCATACAACGGCTGGCAATCATCCGTGAATGGCAGCGACACGCCGCGGCGGCCGGTAAGCCGACTGTTCACCTCCATGATCGGCCACAATGCGGAGGGCGCGCCTGTTTCGCCGGCGACCAGACAGAGCGGCGTGTAACCATAACTGTCGGCCAGGGTGCGGAGCCATTCGGTGCCATGGAAAATCGAAGCGTTCGCATAAGCCGTCGCCAGCCGTTCCCACTCCGGGTCAGAAAGTGGATTGATCTGCCGCGGAGGCGCCGCCTGCTGTGTCTCCGCCGGCTGAATTGTCGCGCCTGTTGCGGGGCTTAAAATGGTTTCCATGGAATGTTCAGATTCTTGTCGAACGTTGGAGGACAACGGTTATTTGATGTCACCGGGAAGGCGGCGCGCCGCGGAAATATCCGTCTGCGGCAAGGCTTTCATGCCTGGTCGCCTGGTTTTTGAGACGGAAGCGTCCGCAAGATGCGGGCGGGATTGCCCGCCACGACGACATTTGGCGGCACGTCCCGTGTCACCACGCTGCCGGCGCCGACAATGGCGTTCTCACCAATGGTAATGCCGCACAACAATGTGGCGCCGGAACCAATGGAAGCGCCCCGTTTGACCAGCGTGGGAATACAGACCCAGTCCGCCTCCGTTTGCAACTGGCCGTTGCCGTTTGTCGCGCGGGGATAACGATCGTTGGTGAAGGTGACGTTGTGCCCGATGAACACGTCGTCCTCCAACACCACGCCTTCGCACAAGAAGCTGTGGCTGGAAATTTTGCAGCGGTTGCCCACGCGCACGCCCTTTTGAATCTCCACAAAGGGGCCGATCTTCACCTCGTCGCCAATCTCGCAGCCGTAAAGGTTGGCGTAGCCGAAGAGGCGCACGTTCCGCCCCAGCTTCACGTCCGGCGCAATGCGCAGGTAAAGTGACTCGACAGAGTTCATTTCAGCGTTGGTTGAAAACCATTCTCGAAAACTTGAAAATTCGGAAGGATTGAATCCCTTGGGTCGAGGAAAATGCCGCCGCCTCCGGCGCTTCAACGCTCCATACCCTTCCCAAGCCTCGCCCGCCGTTTAGTCCACAGCAGCGCCGTTGACGCGGAATTTGATTTTCACTTTGCGCGGGGCGACGGGAGCGGCGCGGCGTGTGCCGTTCAACCGGCCGCCGGGCGCCGAGGAAGACGGGCGAATCCAATTTTCGCCGTTTGCCGAGGGCACGAGGTTCACCGGCGCCCCACCCCGCTTCAAGGATTCCGAAGACGCTTCCAGAATCCGCACCAATTCCAAACCCTGCTGGCCGTCGGTGAGCGGCCGAGTCCCGTTGCGGATGCAATCCAGGAAATGCTGGCATTCAGTTTTCAATGGTTCTTCCTGCTTGATGTAGGGCACATACACATCGCCGTAGTGATAGGCATAATGAAATTCGGCAAAGGTATCGTAGTGAGGCGGGCGCTCGACCCGGGCGTCAAAAATGCGAATCTTTTCCAGCGTCGCCACGTCGTCGTAAACAATCATGCGTCGGCTGCCGACGATGGTCATTTCCCGGACCTTGCGCGGGTCGAGCCAACTGCTGTGAATGATGGCCGAGCGCTGCCGGGGGAAACTCAGACACATGGTGGTTACATCTTCCACTCCCGGCGTCACGTGGGCGCTGCCGCGGCAATTCACCGAGACAGGTTGCTCACCGATAATGTACAGAGCGATGGAAATATCATGTGGCGCCAGATCCCAGGCCACGTTGATGTCCTGTTGGAACAGCCCCAGATTCAGCCGGCGGGCGCAAATGTACCGGATTTCACCAATGTCGCCCTGATCCACAATCTCCTTGATTTTCCGGACGGCCGGCGAATACAGAAACGTGTGCCCCACCATCAACACCAAGCCTTTCCGCCGGGCGATTTCGATCAGTTCCTCGCACTCTGCCGAGGAAAAAGCCATGGGTTTCTCGACAAAGGTATGTTTGCCGGCCTGCAAGGCGGCCTTGGCCAGCGGATAATGCGACTTGACGGACGTGGCCACAACGATCGCGTCCAGACCGGAGCCGTTCAACAGGTGCCGGTAATCAGTAACGCCGTGGACTTCCGGATACAGCGATTTGAGGTGCGCCAATCGCTGCTCGTTCAGGTCACTCATCATTTTGAGCTGACAATCCGGCAGAGACCGGAAATTGCGCACCAGGTTGGGGCCCCAGTAGCCGCAACCGATAACTCCGACTTTAATTGGTTTAGCCATAAAAAGCCTTTTGGATTGAGGTTTCGGACTGACAGAATTTCAGGTTGAAAACGATTTTCACTTCTCCCGCGTACCGGAAACAAGGACACCGAGGGTGTATAGGTTATTGATTTACACTTTCGGCCGGCAAAGGCGCAGGAATAGGAGCGGGTTGAACAGAAGAAGTTGAACTTCGACGGCGCCGGCGGGATTCCAAGACCTGGCCGATCATCACCGGAAGGGTCTTCAGCATGATGCACAGGTCCAGCCACAGCGTTTTGTTCCGAACATACAAAATGTCCAACTGCATCATCTCATTGAAAGTCGTCCGGTTTTTGCCGCTGACCTGCCAGAGACCCGTCAGGCCGGGCAGGGTGTTAAAGCGCTCGCGCTGCCAGGGTTGATATTTTTCAGCTTCATAGGGCAGGCAGGGGCGCGGGCCCACCACGCTCATTTCGCCGAAGAGGACATTGATCAGTTGAGGTAATTCATCCAGGCCGGAGGCCCGCAACCAGCGGCCACCGGGGATAATCCGCGAATCGCCGTGGGCATCCAGCTTGACCATCGGCGCATCCGAATCTATCAACTGTTCCAGATGCCCGCGGTGCGTGGTCGTATCCGCATCGGTCTTCATGGTGCGAAACTTCAGGCACATGAACCGGCGGCCTCGAAAACCTACGCGCTCCTGCCGGAACAAGACTGGTCCTGGAGAAAGCACCGCAATCAGCACTCCGATACCCACCGCCAGCGGAAGAACCAGTGGCAGGATCAACAAAACAAAAGTCACGTCCAAAATCCGCTTCCAGCGCGGAATCTGCACGGTACTTTCCATACCATCGCCTTCGCTGTGATCAGCCTGGGGCTTCACTCTTTGCCACAAATCCATCATGTGTTTTTGGTTTGCTTGAACCATTTTTGTTCTGTGCGAACGGGAATGGTTCGTTCCTGTTTCAATTTTGCCGGAGCTTCCTGATTTTCCATCCCTTGCGGTAATCTGTTGACGGCAAAGCTCCGCACTTGCAGATTTCGGCTCCCTTTCCGCAAAGACCGAAACCTGTTTCCGCACCTCGACATCCTTTTCGAGGCAACCCGCTGTTGCAGCGGCCTCAAACAAATACCGCGGTTTTCCCGCCCGTTGGCGCCGCCAAACTGGGAGCCAGATCCGCCAGCCAATGGCGTTCGCGAACCACCGAACAGCGGTCCAATTCCACCGGCCGGGGCGCCCCCAGCACGTTCAGCAAAACCTGAACCCGCCGGCGCGCCGGCATGACGCGCAAGACAAACGCCCGAATACCCGCGAAAACGCCGTCACCTATCGTCACTTCGTCTCCCGGCGCCAGGCTGTTGTCCACCGTCATGGGCTCCTCAGTCAAAAAACACTCCTGCAATTCTTCAATTCGTTCGTCCGCAATCGGCGGAATGCGTTCACCAAAGCGGACCATGCCGACAATCCCGCCGGTGCGCTGGATCTCGTTCAGTTTTTCTTCCAGCACGCAGCGGACAAAAAGGTAACCTGGAAACAACGGCTCAACGACACGCACCACGCCGCGTTGCGTAGCCCGCTCAACCCGCAATCGTGGATGAAACACCTCCAACTGGAGATGCCGACGCAGATTGGCCGCCGCGATGTGCTCGTGTTTGGCTTTCGTGCGGGCGCAATACCAGGCTGGTGTTCCGGTTTCCATTTTCGTCATGCTCCATTCAAACACGAAGTTTCTTCCGACTCACGAAACATCTTCGTGACATCTTCGCGTCGTGGCGTTGTGCGATTCTTGTTCACCCGAAATTCTCCGCGTTTCCACAAATTATTCACCGGCCTTCAATCGTCAGCGCCTTGCCGGCATTCGTTTTGCTGAAAATTCTCCATTCATTCCTCTGCGTCTCACTTTCAGACGCAGTTTCTTTTTAACACAAAACCGAAAATCTCCAATCAGGGGCATCTACTGAAAATAAACTAAGGTTTCCCCCGATAAAACCAGGGCATCCATTGTGGCATCGGGCATCCAAACACAACGAATTGTGGTTACCGTTCATTCCGTGTTTGTTTCTTGTGGCAGAAACCGTGCCAGCGGAGCCTTGTCTGTTGCCCAAGCTTTCCAAAACTTCACCGGAACGTTTCTCCGAAAAACGGCGCACTGATCGGCGGAAGCACCGTTCACCGTCGGCATTTAATCTGTGCAGACATCGGCGGGGGCGCCGTGGCCTGACCAGGCGGTAGCCGTCAGATTCATGGACAATTCCAGCCTTCATTTGGACGGTTTGGGTTGGGCGGAAGGTTTGGAACCTTCCGCAGGTGTTCTTCCCTGTTCCCATTGTTCCCATTGAACGGCGCAATGAAGGAGGAGAGCGTCGGCATCGCTGCAATTGGGATCAAAACCATGCCTGCATCGAACGGCGTATTCCGTGAGAGCCGTGTTGTCCGGCAGTTTTAACTTTTGACGGAGATGTTTGCGGTGCGTTTCCACTGCACGCGCGCTGATTTTCATTTGTCCGGCGATTTCATAGGTGCTCAATCCGGCGCCGATCAGTTGAAATACCTCCAATTCGGCCCGGCTGAGATGTTCGGCGCCGGCGGCCAGTGGAGGCGCCTTGGCACCGACCAATTGATTCAAAAAGGCGGAAGCCATTTTATGGCTTAAATAAATTTCGCGATGCAACACCGCGCGGATGGCGGCGAGGATTTCCTGCGTGGCTTCCTCTTTCAAAACGTAGCCGGCGGCGCCGGCGTGCAAGGCTTCTTCGGCACACAGCATTTCATCGAATTGTGACAAGACCAAAACGATGACCGCTGGGAATCGCACTTTTAGCGGGCGAATCACTGGCAACGCGCTGCCGTCCTTCAAATTCAAATCCAGCAATACCAAGTCGGGTTTGTGCTGTTCCACGGCGGGAATGACTCCGGCGGCGGTGCTCACCTCGCATTCGCAACATTGCAGATCGCTCTGACGGTTGATCAGCAGGGAAATCCCGTGCCGCACCAGCGGATGGTCATCCACCACCAATACGCGAATGCGTCTGCCGGCCGGCGGTGTTCCCGTGACTTCCAGCGGCCCGCCCGCGGGCGGCTGCTCGGGAACCGATTCCGGCTTGGTCATAAATTTTGTTTCTTCCAGGCTTTTAACAGGGCGCGCCCCCATAAATGTTAATGTGGCAACAGCAAGGTAGGGCATTCTAACCCCGGCATCGTTTCATTCAATCAGGGCGGGCACCTGATTGTGAAATAAGGAATTCTCTGACCACCGAATGCGAAAAGCCCACCTTGATGCGAACCCCTCCGCTACGCGCTGCCGCAAAAGCAAATTCACGGCGCTTTGGGCAACTCACTGCGAATCAGGAACCGCATGTCGGCAAGGCAGCGGAGCAGCCAATCGCTGAAGCGGAATTTTCTGCCTCGATGAGCTGAGCGGGAATTCTTAAATGACCGTTATTGCGCCCAGGCGGACATCGTTTTTCTTTCAAAATCCAGTGCGGTTATGAGGCCGGTGCTGCCGGCTGCGATTCGGGTGGTGCGGTGCGGGCGCGTCCCTGGGCGTAATGCTCCACCCAGTGCGTGGCGAAGTGAATCAATTCCGTCGCTCCCGGCAAATCCAGTTTTCGCTTAAGATGTTCACGGTAGGTTTCCACGGTTTTGATGCTCAAATTTAACTGGGCGGCAATTTTGCGGGTGCTCATGCCGGTGCCCAGTAAGAGCAATACTTGCAACTCGCGATCAGTCAGTTTTTCAACGCGCGCGGCGCGGGGCAAAGGCTGGCTGGCAAAGGTTTTCTGCAGCAGGCGGTTGGCCATGGTGCGGTTCAGGTAAACTTCGCCGCGCAGGACGGCGCGGATGGCGCCGAGCAATTCGCCGGTAGCCTGGTCTTTCATCAAGTAGCCTTGCGCGCCGGCGCGCAAAACCCGCTCGGCATACAGCCCCTCGTCAAACTGAGACAACACCAGTATGCGCAGCGTGGAATACTGGGCCTTCAAGGTCTTGATCAATTCCAATCCGTCTCCGCTTTTCAAGCGCAGATCGAGCACGACCAGATCCGGCTTGTGAGTGGCCACCGCCGTCAACGTTTCCGCCGGTGACGAGGCTTCACCACAAGTGACCAGGTCGTTCTGGGAATTTATGATTTGCGCCAGGCCGGTCACGACCAGGGGATGATCGTCCACCAAAAGAATTTTCGCTTTTCGGTCCGGGAAATGGGGAGCGGTGTTCATGCAGTTATGGGTTGAGCCGCCGGCTGCCGGGCCGACAGGGGAAACGGCACGGAACACTGAACGACCGTTCCGTCTCCCGGCCGGGATGAAACGTGCACCACGCCGCCGACTGCACCGGCGCGATAGCGCATAAGGCGCAATCCCATGCCGGTGGTGGATTGCTGTCGGGCCGGCTCGAATCCTTTGCCATAATCCCGTATTTTCAAGTGCAACCGCCGGCTGTCAATCATTAAATTGAGATCAATGCGTTCGGCGCCGCCGTGAACCAGCGCGTTGCGCACTGCTTCCTGCGCAATTTGATAGAGAGCCAGACTGGTTTGGCGCGGAACGGTCACCGAAGGAGCCTGGCAAAAAAACCGGCATTCCACCGGAAATTGCCGCTGCGTATCGGCGGCCAGTCTCTCCAGGGCGGTGACCAATCCATAGGCCTCCACCTCCAGCGGTTCCAAATTGCGCGCCAACTGTCGCGTTTGGCGCATGGCGTCGTTGACCAGGTCCACAATTTCGCGCGCGGCCATCCGCGCTGCGCCATCGCCGGCCAGTGATTCGACCAGCGACTGGGTTTTGTAGGCAATGCCGGCCAGGTGCTGGCCCAGGCCATCGTGCAACTCAAAACCAATGCGTTGCCGCTCGCGGGCGCTGATTTCCAGAATTTCCCGTTCCATTCGCCGCTGTTCGGTGATGTCATGCGCCACGCCCATGAGACCGATCACGTGGCCATTGGAGTCTTTAATTTGCGACGTACTCAAAAAAACGGTGAATTCAGCGCCGTCTTTGCGCCGGCTCAAAACCTCCCCGCGCCAGCCGCCTTGATGGGTGTGTTCCAAAATTTCTTCGACCAGCCCGGGCGGATTTCTGGGCGACCAGAGCAGGTGCAAGGTGTGACCCAGAATTTCGGGCAATGCGTAACCGTAAGCGCGAAGAAAGGCGCGGTTGGCAAAGGTGAAGCGGTCCTGCAGATCGGTGATGCAAATCAGCTCGCCGGTACTCTCGACGGCGCTGACCAGCATGGTCAAACGGGCTTCAGCCAGTTTGCGCGCTGTAACGTCTTCCGCCACGCCGACGATGCGAATGACCTGCCCGGATTCGTCTCGCACGGGAAAGGCTCGGTCATGAACCCAGCGCACTGCGCCGTCAGGCCGGATAATGCGATACGTTTCGTCGTATTCACCGCGGACTTGCCGGTCAAAAACTGCCTGCCGGATACGGTCGCGGTCTTCCGGATGGATGGCTTCCATCCAGTCGCCAGGCGCGGCATAGAGGCTTTCGCAAGAGCGTCCCCAGATTTCCTGGTAAGCCGGGCTGACGTAAAGCACGGTACGGGGAATGGAAGCATCGGTCATCCAGAACACTTCGCGGATGTTTTCGGCCATTTCCTGGAACTGCCTCTGGCTTTCGCGCGCGGCCTGCTCGATGCGTTTGCGTTCCATGAATTGCCCCACTTGAATGCCGAGGGCCCGGATCATCTCCAGAAATTCCGCGTCCGGCAGGCGGAATTGGCGGCTGAAACATTCAATCACCCCCACCAAGGTCCCGTTGAGTTCGATGGGAATACCCAAAGCCGAGCGCAACCCTTCCCGTCTGGCCGCTTCGGCCCGCGGACAATGGCAAGCCCGCGCCACGTTTGAAATCCATTCCGGCTGACCGCTCGCCCAAACCCGCCCCGGCAAGCCTTCTCCGGGCGCGAAACGGGATTGGCGGCTCACCGCCGCAAAAGCCGGCAGCGCCAGCGCCGGACTGTGCCAAAGGCTGGCGCAAAACAATTTATTGGTCGCCCGTTCCATATTCCAAATGGCGCTCCACTCCCAGCCGCCCGCCTGACCCAACGCTTGAAGAATCTGCGGCCCCGCCTCGGCCCAGGTCGCCGCTTCGGCCAGAACCCGGCTTACGGCGTCCCGTATTTGAAGCCGCTGCTCGAATTTCCGGCGTTCCGCCACCAGCGCCGCCAAGACCAGTGCCGCCACGCTGACGACCGCCATAAAAGCCTGCACATCCAAAAGTGCCGTATTGCGATTTACGACCGCAAACGGCCCCATTCCCTGCCAAGTGCCATAGAGCGCAATGCCGGAAGTTAAAAACGAAGCCGCAACCGCTCCATGCCCGCCAAATCGAAAGGCTGCCCACAACAACGGCAAAATGGATAAATAAGCAAACGGGGCTTTGTCCCAAAACACCAGCCAGTCGGTCAACACCGTTCCCGCAAACAACACCAAGGCTTCCGCGAGACTTTTCAAATTCCAAGGCGGACGGGAACCCGCCATCCAAATGACCAGCAACGGCGTCACCACCAGTATCCCCACCAAATCTCCCAGCCACCACGTCAACCAAATTTCCGGATACTGCTGCCACAAGGCCCGGCCCGCCAAACACAAACTGGTTACTCCAAAACCGGCACTGAAAATGGGACTGACCATGGCCGCCCAAATAAGAAATTGAAAAATGGTCTGCGCCCGCTCAAAAACGCGGGTGCCACCGGCAAAACGATGAACCAGCCAGGCACCCGCCAGCGCTTCCAGGGTAACCCCACACGCCATTCCTAGACCCGCCGCCACCGAACCGAGAGCTGTGGCATTGACCAGCAGTGCTCCGATGAAAACTCCCGGCCAGAGACGATACCCGCCCAGCAACAATGCCCCCAGCGCCAATCCCGAAGCAGGCCAGATGGGAGAAACACAAGGGTGAATGACCGCTAGACTCAACCCAAACTTTCCGGCCAAAAAATAGAGAGCCGCCAAAGCCGCTGTCAGAATTGCCGAATGGAAACGCGGGTTCATCTTTCTGACCACTCAATTGCGTGGTTTTGATTGGCCTTCAGAAATTCAGTCCGGCTTTATCATCCCGGACAACTTAATCTCAAAGCGCTTGGAAAACAAGCATTAAACAAAAAAGCCAAAAAATGTCATGATGGCATCCGAATTGCTTTATTCCTGGCCATGATCTGTCGCGAAATTGCAAAAGAGAAGAATTGGTTCGATGCCGCCCCTCGAACGGTGTCCTTGCGCGGAATCGTTGCCCGCCTGCACGATGCCATAATGAGCCAGATTCCCATAGGTTTTCAGGATCAGAATGGATTTCATTTTGGCGTCAAGCCGCCGCAAAAGACGCCCGATTGGCCGCCTTTTTGGTAATCTGCCTCAAGACAGACCTCACGATTTTGTCCCAAATTGAGGCAGTCGCTGTATCGGATCAAATCAGAAAACGAGCCGAAACTCGTCTCCGTTGCTAAACGAGTGTCCGACATCTTCCCGGTGAGGTGGTTTTTTACGAAAACATCCACCACTTGGCCGTTTTAAGGCATTTTGTAAAATGCCACCAATTTCTGGACCATTTGTGGTGTCACTTGGACAGTTTGGCTGGCAAATCCTTAGTTTGTTCCTGTTCCGCTTCCCCTGCTTGACAAGAGCTCGTCACAATT
>Ga0070740_10005085_pt1 | contig 12430 bp, 9 predicted proteins | sample Coa_R2_FD_67286 | JGI IMG/M metagenome (GOLD analysis project Ga0070740, IMG submission 67286) | Surface soil microbial communities from Centralia Pennsylvania, which are recovering from an underground coalmine fire - Coalmine... | ecosystem: Environmental > Terrestrial > Soil > Unclassified ...
ACCTCGCTCAACGCACCGGCCGCGCTCCACGCCGCGGCGTCGTACACGTCGATATCCGGCGCGGTGCCTTCGCGCATGCACTGCACGAGCCGGTAGCACATGATGAAATCCATGCCGCCGTGGCCGCCGAGCTTTTTGGCGATTTCACCCATGCGCGTCCAGATCGGCGGCTCGAATTCCTGCTTGTACGGATCGAGCGGGCCGAACTCCTCGCCGCCGCGCCCGTCGATGTAGATGCGCGGCGGATAGTCCTTGAAGATGCCCTTCGTGCCCGCGATCAGGTTGATGCGGTCGTAGGGCTGCGGGCTGCTCACGTTGTGCTCCAGCCGGATAAGGCGTCCCTTGGCGGTACGGATCAGGCTCGTGTTCTGATCGCCGCAGAGGTAGGTCTCCTTGCGGCGCGGGTCGTCCGGCGCGGTGTGAGTCTCGCGGTAGGCCGCGAGCGATACCGAAAGCGAGCTCATCGAGACGATCGTCTGGAAGCGGTCGCCGCGGTTGATGTCCATGTAGTGCGCCACCGGCCCGAGGCCGTGCGTGGGATACAGATTGCCGTTGCGGTGGAAATGCTCGTCGCGCCGCCACAGTCCTTCGCCCTGGTGCGAGAAGAGGATGCTGCGCAGATCGTGGAGATAGGCGGCGCCACCGTGGATCAGCTCGCCGAACATCCCCGCCTTGACCATGTTCCAGACCATCATTTCGTTGTAGCCGTAGCAGCAGTTTTCGAGCTGCATGCAGTGGCGGCGGGTCTGCTCGGAGGTCTCGACCATCTGCCAGCAATCTTCGAGCGTGCGCGCGGCGGGCACTTCGATGCCCACGTGCCGCCCCTGCTTCATGGCATAGACGGCGATCGGCACGTGCCAGATCCACGGCGTCGCGACGATGACGAGGTCGAGATCGTCGCGCTTCGCCAAGGCTTCGAAGGCGTGATCGCTGCCCGCGTAGATCTCGACCGGCGCGGTCTGCCCGGCGCGCTGCAGCCGCTCCTGCCCGCGCACGCACTTTTCCCGCACGATGTCGCACAGCGCCGGGATCTCGACGTTCTCGACCGCCGCGAAATTTTGGAGCAGCGACGTGCCCCGCCCGCCGACGCCGACGATGCCGATCCGCACCTTGGGCCGTGCATCGAATTTGACGCCGTACATGCTGGCGCTGCCCGCCGGAGCGGGCGGAGTTTGCGGGGTCGCGGAGGCGGCGCTGGCCAAACCGGCGAGCGACGCCAGGCGCAGCAGATCGCGTCGGGTTGCGCCATCGTCATTCATACGGATGACTCCTGAGAGTGAATTCGTTGCTCAGTATAGCGCGGCGGCGCCGGCCGTCGCGTGCGTCTTGCGGCTTCAATCTCGGCAGGCCGATCACCCCCGGAGTGCTGTCAACAGGCGGATGACTTCGCGATAGCACTTTTCAAATGAAGGAGCCCGTTTTGCCGCTTCGAGATCGAATCGCGCGCTAAAAGATGGCTGATCCACAGTCGGCGAGTACGCGCCGCTCCGGATTCGCTGGTTCAGCCACTCCTTGGCGCCACGGACGGCCTCCGGATTCTCTGGCCGCTCCAGATCGGCGGGCAATCCTTTATGCCCCCGCAACGACTCAGCGGCTGCGAGAAACCACGATTCGAACTCTTTGTTGGCAAGCACCACCGCGGACGGGCGATCGATGCGCGCCGCCTGAACGCGGGCAAGCAGTGACGGACCGAGTTCTGCCGGACAATCATCATCTGCGTCGAGAAGCACCAAAATTCCAGCGCCGGAGGCGGCTCGAACGGCGGCGAATCCCACGGCTCTTTCGAGCTCCGCCTGTTTTAACAGCCGACTCTTGGTAACGCGAATCGGATGCGGCACCTGGACTCTCAAGCCGGGATCGAAACGTTCCGCAATTCTGCGGATGAGTATTGGGACCGATTCACACTCGCCGTGGCCTTCTACAATACAGACAATTTCAACCGGCATCAGCCCCGCTCACGATCGAACAGATCTAGCTGGCGGTCGACCTTATCGGGCGCAGAGTCGGGATCGGGTCGCAGTTGATCCATTCGCAGCAGCTCTCCCGGGGTGTAGAGGCGATCTCGTAACGCGGTTTTGCCGGCAGCATCGAGTGGCGCGATATGCGTCGAACCCTTGTCAGCATAAACGGCAAGAATCGAGGCGGGATCGAGTTCTCCATTATCGAGCAAGTCCCCGCTGTGACTCGTCACGATGACCTGGGTACTGCGGCTGGCCTCGCGCAGACCATCGCGCAACAGGCCGGCGGCCGCGGGATGGAGCGCAATTTCGGGCTCTTCAATGCCGACCAGGGTGACCGGCCCGGCGCCATTTCCGGACTGAAACAGCGCGACGAGGATTCCGAGTGCGCGGACAGTCCCATCGGACATATTTGAGGCGAGAAACCGCCAGGGATCCTTCGTGCCAGCCACTTGTTGACGAAATTCCAGGGTTTCCTTCGGACCGACAACTTTGACATCTACGCCGTGAACACCAGGAACCACCTTTGCCAGATACTCCTCGATGCGAGCTTTCCGCCCATGGTGGTTTTTATTTAATTGCGCCAGAACACTGGTGATATTACTGCCATCGCGAGCCAGCAACTCTCCGGCGTCGGGAGATTGAAGGTCGCGAATGCGGTCCGGATTCAAGCTATAAAAACCCATCCTCGATAAAGCATCGTAGACAGGACGAAATGGGGGCAACCCGGAAGCATTGACCAGGTAGAGACGGTCCAGGGATGCCACGGGTCCTTGCTGGGTCGTGGCAACTACCGTACCGCGTTCGACGCGGAAGTGTTGCGCCTCGCCAAGCGCTTCAGCAGGCCGAATCGTGCATTCTTCCTCCTGAACTTCAAATCCGCCCGCCGGGCGCGCACCGATGCGAAATGAGTAATGCCCGGATTCTCCGCTCGCCAGATTGAACCACAAACGCAATCCGAAGTGATTCGGGTGCCCGCCTGACCTCCGGCGCACTTCATTGATGCCGCCGCGCTCCCGAAGCGCATGTTCGAGCGAGGTTCGAAGCGAATCCGTGACGAAGCGTAATGCGTCAAGAAAATTGCTCTTCCCGGCGCCATTGGGCCCCACCAAAAACGTCAGCGGACCAAGGGCAACGTCACACGCTGCCACGCTCTTGAAGTTCTTTAGTGCGACCCTCGTTAAGAAGGTTGAATCTGTCATACGAGCCGCATCGACATGCGCCTCCCTAGTTGCTCGCCGAATTGCGGTGGGTTGAGCCGTCTGTTTGGAGCCGGGAACGGCTTCCTCTATTCTATCGGTCCGGGCCGCTGCCCCGCGGATTCGAGCAAGCTCCGCGTGGAAATCACTGATCCTCGTCGCCGCCCATCGTCGCCGCCGGACCCGTGGGCGCGCCGCGCGGGTCGGGTTTGACGGTCACATGCTGCGTGTAGGTTTGGCCGTCGACGGTCAGCCGCACGGTGTACTCGCCGGGCTGCAGGCCGGCAGCGCCGCGGCCGAAACCGCCACCGCCACCGCCGGCGCCACGGCCGCCACGTCCGCCGCGTCCGCCCTCGGCCTGCTGCGGGGCTGCGCCCGCCGGATGGCAGGCATCCGGCGCGGGCGGAGCTGCCGCGCCGCGTCCGAAGCCGCCGCGGCCCGCTGCCGCGGCGAGCGCGTAACGGTGCATGCCGGCCGTCGCCGAGGGCGGCTGCGCCGGCTGCATCCACTTGGCCTCCACGTTGAGCGTATCGGTATCGGGCGGGCGCACCGGCGTGTCGCTGGCGGCGCAGGCGCGGACGGCGCCGCGGCCATCCACCAGTTCCAATTTGAGCGGCTGCGCGGGGGCGTTCTTCAGCCAGTAATATGCCACCACGCCCGCCGGCGGGTTTTGCAACTGCGGCTCGTCCATCGGCATGGGTGTGCCGTTCATGCCGCCCGCGCGGATCGCGAAAGTCTCGCCAGGCTGGAACAGGTACGCTGCCGCGCCGGCGATCTGCTGCCCGCGCGCCGCAATCTGGCGCAGCGCCTCGGCATGGTCCATCACCCAGAAGCCACGCCCGTGCGTGGCGATGGCGAGGTCGTCGCCATGCACGATGATGTCCCGCACCGAAGTCACGGGCATATTGTTCTGCAGCGGCTGCCACTGGGCGCCGTCATCGAAGGAGACATACACGCGCAGCTCGGTCGCGGCGTAGAGCAGGCCCTTCTGCACCGGATCCTCCTTCACGGAGTTGACGTACGCCCCCGCCGGGATGCCGTCCACCACGTTCTGCCAGGTCTTGCCGCCATCGTGCGTGCGGTAGATGTAAGGCTTGGGATCGGCGATGCGATGGCGGTCGACGGAAGCGTAGGCCGTATCGGCGTCGAAATGCCCGGCCTCGATCTGCGATACCTTGCTCCACGCAGTCATGGCCGGCGGCGTGACGTTCTGCCAGCTCTTGCCGTCGTCGCGCGTCACGTAAATCAATCCGTCGTCCGTGCCGGCCCACACCACATTGGCGCGCAGCGGCGAGGGGCCGAGGCTGTAGACCACGCCGAAGCGGTCGGTCATCGGCTGGTCGATATCCTTGGCGGTCACGGGGTCGAGCGTCTTCGGAACCTCGGGATGCACGCGCGCCATGTCGCCCGAGATCTTCTCCCACGTCTTGCCACGGTCGCGCGAGCGGAAGATGAACTGGTTGGCGTAATAGAGCGCCTCATCGGCCTGCGAGAACGCCTGCGGCAGCGTCCACGTTTTGCGGTTGGGGTCGTTCGGATCGGGCGCCGGCAGCTCGCCACCGAGCGGCACCGGGATATTCAGCGCCTGATCGCAGCGGCCCGTGCCGCGGCCGTAGAGAATGTTGCCGTCCTTGGGATCGGGCAGCACGGTGTCGCTCTCGCCGGCCTCGCAGATCGGCTCCCAGTTGCGGAAATTGAGCACGCCTTCGCGCGACCACGTGCTCACGCCGACGCCGCCGGAATCCTGCTGCGCGCCGTAGAGCCAGTACGGGAAACGGTTGTCAGCCGCGACGTGATAGATCTGCGCGGTCGGCTGGTTGTACCACGAGCTCCAGGTCTTACCGCCATCCACGCTCACCACGGTGCCCTGGTCGCTCGACAGCACCATGCGGTTGCCATCGCGCGGGTTGATCCAAAGCTGGTGGTAATCGTCGCCGCCGGGCGCGCCCTTGAGCGGGACGAACTTCCTGCCGCCGTCGGTCGTGACGTACACCGCGGTGTTGATCACGTAGGCCTTGTCGGGATTCGCCGGATCGACGCTCACGGCCTCGAAGTACCAGCCGCGGCCCCACAGCCGGTTCTCGCGATTGACCAGCTTCCAGGTGGCGCCGGCGTCATCCGAGACATACACGCCGCCGCCCGTCGCCGGAGGCTCCGCGCCGCGCCCCGCGCCTCCGCCGCCGCCGATGCCGCGCGGCACGCCGGTGCCGAGGTCGTCCATCACCGCCCACAGCCGGCGCGGATTGCTCGGCGCGATGGCGATCCCGATCTTGCCGACGAACTCATCGGTGGGCAGCCCGCCGGTGAGCTGCTTCCAGGTGTCGCCGCCGTCGGTCGATTTGTACAGCCCGCCGCCCGGCATGTTCGAGGGCGCATAGACGGACCATGGCGGACGCCGGGTCGCCCAAAGAGACGCGTAGATTACGCGGGGATTCTTCGGGTCGATCGCCAGGTCGATCGCGCCCACGTTGTTCGGATCTTTGCTGTTGAAGAGGACCTTCTTCCACGTCGCGCCGCCATCGGTCGAGCGGTAGACGCCGCGGTCGGGGTTCGCTTCGTAAACGTGCCCGAGGGCGGCCACGTACACGCGGTTCGGATTCGTCGGATCGACGGCGACGCGGCCGATCTGGCTGGTGCCCTCGAGACCGATATGCGTCCACGTCCTGCCGGCATCCGTGGATTTGAACATGCCGATGCCGTACGAGTGCTGGCTGCGGATCGAGGGCTCGCCGGTGCCGACGTAGACGATGTCGGGATTCGACGGCGCCACGGCGATCGCGCCGATGGAGCCGATCGGGATGCCGTGGTCCGAGATCGGCTGCCAGGTGCGCCCGGCATTCTCCGTCTTCCATACGCCGCCGCCCGCCGAGCCCATGTAGAACGTGTCGGGCTGGGAGGCGTTCCCCGCGACGCCGAACGTGCGCCCTCCGCGCATGGGGCCAACGTCCCGCCACTCGAGGCCGGCGAGCAGGCTGGCGGGGTATTGCCCTCCCGCGCGGGTCTGCTGCGCGTAGATGGCGAGCCCGGCCAGCGCGAGGGCGCAAAGCGGGCTTAAAAGGCTGAGGCGGCGTCGGAACATTCGCGGTCGCTCCTGGTCGATGATAAGGTACAACTTTACCAAAAGGCGTCCGCGAGGGTTCACGCGGGAAGGCTTGACGAGGGGGTCCGGCAGGACACGCTCCCCCGTTTCGCCAAACGAAAAACCGCTAAAGACTAGCGGCGCGTCCCGGCAACCTGCTGATTCTAAAAAGCCCGGTTTGGCAAAACCGCTAATTTTAGCGGTTTTCCGTTGTTGAAACGGTTTCTATGCGTGAATTCCCGGCGCTTCGTGCCCCAGCTTCTGCACGTATTCGATGTACGATCCGGGATACACGAGCGGCTCGCGCTCGGTTCCGCTTTCTCCCCCCAGCTCGAGCACACGCGAGCCCAGCGCGCGCAGGAATGTGCGATCGTGCGAGACGAAAATCATCGTGCCCTCGAAGCCGCACAAAGCCTCGGCCAGCATCTCCTTGGTCGCGAGATCGAGATGGTTCGTGGGCTCGTCGAGCACCAGGAAATTCGGCGGATCGTAGAGCATCCGTGCCATCGCGAGGCGCGATTTTTCGCCGCCCGAAAGCGCCCGGATTTTCTTGTCGACATCGTCGCCCGAAAACTGGAACGCGCCCGCCAGCGTGCGCAGCGAGCCGAGCGAATCCTGCGGGAAGTCCTTTTGAAGCTGCTCGATGATGGTGAGGTCCCCGTCGAGCACGTCGAGCGACTGCTGGGCGAAGTAGCCCATGCGCACGCTGGCCCCGATCCGCACCGTGCCGGCGTCGGGCGCGGCCGCGCCGGCGATCATTTTGAGCAGCGTGGTCTTCCCCGCCCCGTTGCGTCCCATCACCGCCCAGCGCTCGCCGCGCCGCACCGTCAGATTGAAGCCGGAGTAAATCACGCGCGGTCCGTAGGCCTTGTGCACCCCCTCGATGACCGCCACCTGATCGCCCGAACGCGGCGGCGTGCGGAATTCGAACTTCACCGCCTGCCGCTTCTTCGGCAGCTCGATTTTTTCGATCTTGTCCAGCGCCTTGATGCGGCTCTGCACCTGCGCCGCCTTGGCCGCGTGCGCCTTGAAGCGCTCGATGAAGCGCTGTTCCTTGGCGAGCATCGCCTGCTGACGGGCGAACGCCGCCTGCTGATTCGATTCCCGGATGGCACGCTCGCGCTCGTAGAAATCGTAATTACCGGAGTAGACCGTGATCTCGCCCGAATCGATCTCCGCGATCTTCGTGACCACGCGGTTCATGAACTCCCGGTCATGGGACGTCATCAGCAGCGCGCCCGAGTACGATTTGAGGAACTGCTCGAGCCAGATGATGGATTCGATATCGAGGTGGTTGGTCGGCTCGTCCATCAGCAGCACGTCGGGACGGCCGAGGAGCACGCGCGCCAGCGCCACCCGCATCTTCCAGCCGCCCGAGAGCGCGCCCACGTCGCCCTCGATCTGATCGTCGTGGAAGCCGAGCCCGTGCAGCACCTCGCGCGCCTGCGCTTCGAGCGCGTAGCCGCCCAGGTGGTCGTACTCTTCCTGCACGTGGCCGAAGCGATCGAGGATCTCGTCCATCCGGTCCGCCTGCTCCGGGTCCGCCATGGCGATCTCGAGGCGCTCCAATTCGTGATGCAGATCGCCCACGCGCCCGCTGCCCGCGATGGCTTCGTCGAGCGTCGAGCGCCCGCGCATCTCTTCCACATCCTGGCGGAAATAGCCGATGGTGAGCCGCTTCGGCACGGAAACCTCGCCCTCGTCCGGATCCTCCTCGCCGACAATCATGCGGAACAGCGTGGTTTTGCCCGACCCGTTCGGCCCGACCAGCCCGACGCGCTCGCCGGGATTCAATTGGAATGAGGCATCGACGAAGACGAGTTGCTTGCCGTACTGCTTGTGGATGGAGGAAAGGGAAATCATTGCAGATGAGTCGGTGAAGCAGCTGCATTCCTCACTAGCTGCGAAGTCGCTGCTCTCCCAGTTCGCCCCAAACCAAGAGGGCCGAGGCCGGAACGCCATCACAAAATAGCCTGGAAGTCCGCTGCATCAATACATCGAAGCAGGCCGCTAATCAGGGCGCACAGTCATGCCGTCCATAGCATTGAAGGTAGCGGTACAGTGGGGGCACCTAATTTCTGCCAGTTGCCATCGGGTGAGCCAGCGAATATACTGGGCATACAGCGCCCTCCTCCCGGTATCACTCAAGGAAAGAATCCGCGTAGCTTCTTGAACGAATTGTTTGTTCAGCGTGGTTGAGTGGTTTAAGACAACCACGCTGTCTTCTACGAGGATGTCCCGGTGTTTTGGAAGGTAGAGAAGCGAGAACACCTTGTTCTTCTTGATGTCAGAATGTGATCCGCCGGGGATGACGGACAACGGGACAATCGGTAAGATGATCCAGTTCTCCGCCTTCGGCTTATCAATCTCACAGTCATAGGTCAGGAGCAAGGCTTTTGCTCGTCGACACGAGGCGATCACTCGCTGACCCTTGTCCTTGAAATCCGGATGCGTGTCCGGCTCTGCTTGCAGAGTTCCATCACCACGGTCAAATAATGCGCACAAGGGGGGCACCAAGTGGGCATTCGGGAGCGTGGCTAGAATATCGCCCTGGCTAATTGCGGCCCGCGGGGCTTCGTAGAGGTCCTCGGCCAACCTAGTTTATCCGAAATTGAAGTCAACCGAGGCGGAGTCTTCTTCGACGGGCACGAACACTCCTCCAAAAGTTTGAGCAAGCCGATGTGTCGATAATCCCTGGAGGGCATCAGGAGCGTACTGCTCTCGCTCCCGACGAACTGGCTTCTTTGGAGCGCTGTCTGTTCGTGGAACCCTCTCAATGCCAATAATTGAAGCGGAGGCGACGCCCTCCTCAATGTGGCCGATAGCAGCGTTGCTCAAGCAAAACAGTGCTCCTGTCGCAACGGCTATGACCGTAAAACACGCAGTCTTCCGAGCGCTCGGGCGCACAGTTGTGCGCTGTGTTTCGACAACGGCTGCGTCGAGCTCGTTTTGAATGTCCCACACGGTCGCCATAGGAATACTACTCCTCTTCCATTATACGGTCGAAATTTGGTAATCGCTCAACAATTTTCCCGCATCTTTCAAGCATCTCGAACAACACCCCCCCTGAGAGGACAACCCGGATGACCGGATCCAGCGCGATGTCAGTCTTTTTCTTTGCGTAAGCGTAATGGACTTCGGTTGGAGCGATATAGTAAAAGTCCAATACTCCGTCATCTTTCGTCCCTAGCATCATGACGTTATTAGCTCTGAACGCTTGGACCGTGTCCGTGTCCTTCAGGTCCATTACCGGATCCAAGGGATGCTCCTTGAAGTCCTCCGACAGCTTGGCGTGAAGTTCTCGTGAATTTTTCCACAATTGACGGATGAAGAGGTCCTCGGGAAATACAATTTCCACCTTGTTCCGTAGTACTGACGTGCCTGGCTTCAATTTGCCGAAGATCAAGCTGATTCCAGATCTCCCGCGGATCACATCACAATAATCGGCATAATACGCCCGCGCCGGCACTTCAGCCTTGTCGTACTCAACCCTCAAGGCCAGTGTGTTCTCTTTCGGACCCGTCTGCGTCACGCGCAGGCGAACAGCTCCGGTTCCAAGTTCGTAGGAAGGTTGCTTGACAAGCATCTCTGCCATAGACGACAACCCAATTCTAACAACTGAATTGCAGCGCTTCAGGGTCCGTTCGTTGTCCCTTCACGTTTCGGGGCCTCTGGCACAGTCGCCACCCCTGGGATGAATCGGGTTACTGAGAATCAAATCGCGAACATCGGGAGCCCTCATCCTGTTGGTGCCCGGGGCGGGACTCGAACCCGCACTCCCGTCGCCGGGAAACGGATTTTAAGTCCGTTGCGTCTGCCGGTTTCGCCACCCGGGCCGGAGCGGCGCGCTTCCCTGATTCTATCAGGCGGCTTTAGCCCAATGCCGCGTTACTGCTCGCGCCCGCTTTCGATCTGCTCGTAATATTCGTGCAGCGCCGCCGACCACTCGGCCAGCTCGTCATCTGAGAAACGCGGCCCCAGCGTCGGGAACAGTCCGTGCGTCCGCTTGAAGGCGTAAATCGCCGCGGCATCGACGCCCGCCTGCGCCATCAGCTCCGCGATGCGCTCCACGGCCTCGGCCGCGTCGCACGGGCTGCGGAATTGCGGCGTTTCGGCGTCCGGATCGAAGAAAAAGGGGTCATCCGGACCCATCGCGCGGCCGAATTTGCGCTGAAAGGCGTCCAATTGCGCGCGGTAAATCTCCAGGTCTTCCGGGTTGCGCGGACGGTTCTCGAAAAGCGTGCGGGCGAATCCATTCCTCATAGGCGGGCGACGCCGGGCCACCCGTCCTATTAGTGCGCGCCGCGCGGCAAACGTATCGCCGCCGGCGCCGGTTTTCACACCGCCGCGGCCTGCAAGGCGCGGAAATACTCCACCGTCGGCCGCAGCCCCTCTTCGAGCGGCACGCGCGGCTCCCACCCGAGCAGCCGCCGCGCCTTCCCGATATCCGGCCGGCGCTGCTTCGGATCGTCCTCGGGCAGCGGGCGGAATACGATCGGCGACGCCGCGCCGGTCAGGCTGCGGATCTGTTCGGCGAACTGCAGGATCGTCATCTCGGCCGGATTGCCGAGATTCACCGGGTAGCGCTCGTCGGAGAGCATCAGGCGGTAGAGCCCGTCCACCAGATCGCTCACATAACAGAAGCTGCGCGTCTGCGATCCGTCGCCAAACACCGTCATCGGTTCGCCGCGCAGCGCCTGGTCGAGAAAGGCCGGCACCACGCGGCCGTCGTCCAGCTTCATCCGCGGGCCGTACGTGTTGAAGATGCGCGCGATGTTGGTCCGCAGCCCGTGCTTGCGGTGGTACGCCATGGTGAGCGCCTCGGCGAAGCGCTTGCTCTCGTCGTAACACGAGCGCGGACCCACCGGGTTCACGTTGCCCCAGTAGGTTTCGACCTGCGGGTGCACCAGCGGATCGCCGTAGCATTCCGAAGTCGAAGTGAGCAGGAAACGCGCGCCCTTGTCGCGCGCCAGCTCCAGCAGGTTGCGCGTGCCGGCGGACCCGACGTCCAGCGTCTCGATCGGATGCTCCAGGTAATCCTTCGGGCTGGCGGGCGACGCCAGATTCGCCACACAGTCCACCGTGCCCTCGATGGTAAACGGCTGCGTGACGTCCCATTTCTGGAACGCGAACCGCGTCTCGTCGGCCAGGTGCGCCAGGTTGGCCGCGCTGCCGGTGAGGAAATTATCGATGGCCACCACCGTGTGGCCCTCCGTCAACAGCCGGTCGCAGAAATGGGACCCGATGAAGCCGGCCGCGCCGGCAACGACAATGCGCAATCTTCCTCCGTTCGCATCCTATTCTAACGAACGGCGCGGCGAGCCATGCTACGCTCAAGCTGAGCGATGACCACGGTGTTTTCCACAGGAGAGCAGATCCTGCTCCTGGTGATGATCTGCGCCTCCGTCGGCTTCTTCTGGCTGCGATTGCGGCCTGCCCTCGACGCGATCCGCGGGTCGCGCGCCACGCCGGATTTCGACCTGGCGGATCTCGGCCCGCGCATCCGCGATTTCCTTTGGGAGGTGATGCTGCAGGGCAAGGTGATCCGCGAGCGGCCGGCGGCCGGGCTCGCGCACGCGTTCGTGTTTTGGGGATTCTGCGCCTTCGCTCTCATCACCATCAACCACATCGCCGCCGGGTTCAACGCGCCGCTTCTGTCCCATGAATCCGGCTTTGGCCGCTTCTATTTCACGTTCGTCGCGGTGTGGGCCGTGGCCGTCGCGGTGGCGATTGCGGGCCTGTTCGTCCGCCGGTTCGCTGTGCAGCCCAAGTGGCTCGGTAAGGTCTCGCCGGAATCAGGCGTCATCGCCGGGCTGATCTTCGCCCTGATGGTCACGTATCTAGCGGGCCTCTGGTTCGGCGAGGGCACCGCCGGAAGCCGCGCGGCGTGGTGGCTGCACACTCTGACGCTGCTGATCTTTCTTCCGCTGATCCCGCACACCAAGCACCTGCATCTCGCCTTCAGCCCGTTCACCGTATTCCTCAAGCGCGATGGCTTCAGCCGCATCCCGCCTCTCTCGGGCGACGAGGATTTCGGGCTCGTGACGGGCAAGGACGTCACCCGCATCGACGCGCTCCAGGCCTTCACGTGCGTGGAATGCGGACGCTGCACCGAGCACTGCCCCGCGTTCAATACGGGCAAGGTCCTCAATCCGAAGCAGATCGTTCTCGGCCTGCGCGGCTACCTCAAGGAG
>Ga0070740_10005086_pt1 | contig 12424 bp, 7 predicted proteins | sample Coa_R2_FD_67286 | JGI IMG/M metagenome (GOLD analysis project Ga0070740, IMG submission 67286) | Surface soil microbial communities from Centralia Pennsylvania, which are recovering from an underground coalmine fire - Coalmine... | ecosystem: Environmental > Terrestrial > Soil > Unclassified ...
GGATTTTCTGACCATCAGGACCATGTGGGCGGCTGCGGGGATTCGGCATTTCATCCCGGGTCGGACCCCGCAATTGTGCGGACCCGACGGCAGCCCGCGCACGTTCACGCCGCCTGCGGATTTCGATCCGTTGGCTTATGTCCCGAACCCAGTGGCTTCAAGCGCCAGAGAGGCTCCCGCGCCACTGGCTTCTGAAGCCACTCCGGCTCATCAGACCCCAGAGGCTCTAAAAGCTCCTGTGGCTTCGAATGAGGGCGTCGATCCACAACAGGCCGCGCTCATCGAGAGACATCGGGTTGACGGGCAGATCCGTTTACGGCGCGTAGTTACGGATCCGGAGATTGACCCCGTGTGGCGTGACTGGGCGAAACGGCTGCTCGATCAAGGCGCGCTTGCCTGGGAAAAGAATCCGGCTGCTGACGGGTAAGGGCGGGGAAGCCCCGCGACCGAACATTCCGTGCAACTCCTTACACTTTGGATTTACTGATTCCAGTGAGCGACTCGGCGATTCTCTTGATTCACTGCCCGGACCGGAAAGGACTGGTCGCGGAAATGGCGGCATTCCTGTATCAAAACGGCGCCAATATTCTGCATGCCGACCAGCACCGCGACCATGAAGAACAGATGTTCTTCATGCGGATTGAATGGGACCTGGCGGATTTCCAGCTGGACGAGGCGGGGTTTGAGCGGGCTTTTCGTCCCATCGCGGAACGGTTGGGGTTGACCTGGCGCGTCGAGTACTCACGCGATCTGCCACGCGTGGCGGTATTCGTATCGCGGCAGTTGCACTGTCTGGCGGACCTGTTATACCGGTATGCGAGCGGGGAATTGCCGTGCAAGATACCGCTGGTGGTCAGCAATCACGCCGACGCCGAACCGCTGGCGCGCTTTTACGGCGTGCCTTTCGTTCATATACCGGTCAGCGCGGAAACGAAGCCGGAAGCCGAGCACCGGCAGATGCGCGCAATCGACGAAGCCGGCGTGAATACGATCGTGCTGGCGCGTTACATGCAAGTGCTTTCTCCCGAATTCGTGGCCCGCTATCCAGGGCGCATCATCAACGTGCACCATTCGTTCTTGCCGGCATTCAGCGGCGCGAAGCCGTATCATGCGGCGTACCGGCGCGGGGTGAAGCTGATTGGCGCGACGGCGCATTACGTGACCGAAGCGCTCGATGACGGACCCATCATCGAGCAGGATGTGACGCGCGTCTCGCACCGCGACAGCCTGGCCGATTTGATTGAAAAGGGCCGCGATGTGGAGCGCGTTGTGCTGTCGCGGGCCGTCCGCTGGCACCTGGACCGGCGCATCCTTCAGTATGCGAATAAGACGGTGGTTTTCGACTAATGGTAGCCGGCTTGCACGCCTGGGACAGAGTTCGATTCGGGGCGACTGTTGCGTTTCGCCTTTGCCACAAGCATAGCGTTGGTTTGCGCCTTCCGGTTATCGGCGCAAAATGCCGTATTATCGATGTCGCCTACGCCCAGCGTAGCCGGGGCCAAAGTGACGATGCCAATCTCCTTGACCGTTCCGCCGGGAGCGAAAATCGCGGCGCTGCAGTGGTCGCTGATTTATCCGGAAAGCGACATCGTATCCGTGAATGTGGCCGCAGCGGCGGCGGTCCAGATGGTTCACAAAACAGTGGTGTGCTCCGGGAAACGGGGAAGCGCCACGTGTGTGCTATTTGGAATGAATCAGAGTGTCATGCCGGATGGCGTGCTCGTCCAAGTGACATTCGAACTTTCAGAGCAGCCGCATACGTTGATTAACATCGAGTTGAACAACATCGTTGCGGCGACGGCTGTCGGCGGACCGGTTGCGGTCTCAACAGGTTCTGAGCCGAAAATTGTGGTGGCGCCGCGTGCGCCCAGGACCATGTGACCCGGACTGGATTCTAAATATCAGCGACAGTGGAAACTTGTTCGGACGGCCGCTGGGCGGGTTGCCGCTCAAAGTTCTGTGTTTTGTGTGTATTCGGGTATGGCGCCGAAACTGCTCCAATATTCAACTCCTGATGTCTCGGCCGGTGCGCAACCTCATATATTCATATTGGATGATGTTGTGTATTGCGCCAGCCGCGTCTGGCGATGTTATACGGTACGCCTCGACCGACTTTTTGGCGAAGGGTCATTGTTGCAGTATGGCAGCGGATCGGCCGTCGATGCGCGTCGATGACTTTCTAGCGGTGACCGACGCGGCCGCCGCTGCCCTGACGGATGAAATGCCGGATGTGCGTTTGCATGGACCCTCATGGCTTTTCTTTTTCATGGCGATTATGGCCTTCATAGCCGCCAAAACCCTGCTGTTCTATCGTCCGGTGCATCGCGCCACCGTGGCATACGCCCGCCTGTATTGGGCTCTTTTCAACCCATTAGAATTCTAGCTATAGCTAGAGCTCCGTTTCCATCCATCCCTTACACGTTCGACACACCCTCTTCAAGATCAGCACGGATCTTGAACACCCAAAGGCCGGCTCACGTCATTCATACGGCGGGAGTGGATCTGGTCAGCCCCGGCAGTGCTGGAGGGCGCGGAATAATATTCCGCTATCGGATAGAGCAGCGGCCGCTCAGTTCGCACTGGCCATCTGTCGAGCCCCTGCTCGTCGGCGATCTGCGACGCTTTGAACCCTGGCTTACAGGGGAAAGGAGTTGCCGGATATAACCGTGGCGGCGTGGCTCATACTATGCACAGGAGCGAATGTTTTTACAGCAACGCAGTCAGGAAGTGAGTTGCGCGTGCTGCGTGCTTATCCAGTACATTCAACCCCTTGCGCCCGGAGAGAAGCCAGACAGGCCGTACGGCTCACCGGCGAGCGCGGCCATCTGAACTGAATACGCTATACAACAAATCAGGAATTTGCTCCGCTATTTGGGTCGTCGTTACGTCGCCGCGGAGTGGCATACGCTTCAGACGCACGGACAAGCGCTGACCTGCTATTTGGCCCCTTATTTGCCCAGTAGTTTATCTCCAACTTGGCAGGATAACGGTGCAGTGAAAGGCCAGCGGGGAAATGCCTATCTTCCAACGGTTCGCAGACAGCCTGGTTCTTATTACCTTTTCTTTGGTGTACCGCGCGGCAGTGACGCTGCTGAAGTACCGGAGAGCTGGCTAGCGTAGCACATGCTCAATGCATTTACCGTCGATGTAGAAGAATATTTCCACCCGACTGAACTTCAAGCTGATGCTCCGACCAGACGCTGGCGAACATTTCCCTCCCGGCTCGAAGATCAGATTCGCCGCATCCTGGATTTGCTTCATGCACACAACGTATCCGCAACATTTTTTATCCTGGGCTGGATTGCAAACCGCCAGCCTGGCATTGTTCGATTGATCGCCAGTTACGGGCACGAGATCGGATGCCACAGCAATACTCACCGGTTGGTCTATACGCTCTCACCGGCTGAATTTCGCGAAGACACGAATTGCGCAGTGGCGGCAATCGAGGATGCCTGCGGAATCAGCCCCACTTGCTACAGAGCCCCCAGTTACTCGATTACGGACAAATGTCTTTGGGCTTTCGATATTTTAGCTGAGTGCAATTTTTCTCACGATTCGAGCGTTTATCCCATCTGCCATGATCGATATGGCATTCCCGGCTTCAGTCGCCACGCGACCATCGTGCATACGCCGTCCGGTCCGATTCAGGAAATTCCTCCCGCCACCGTTCAGCTCAGCACTCATAATATAGCCCCGATTGGAGGCGGCGCATATTTTCGCCTTTTGCCGTACAGATATACGGCCGCCGGGATTCGCCGCGTCAATGAGCAAGAAGGTAAGCCCGTGTGCATGTATGTGCATCCGTGGGAGATTGATCCGAAGCAGCCGAGGATCGCAAGCGGTTTTCTTTCGCGCTTGCGGACCTACGCCGGTCTGGGTTCTGTCGAACGCAAACTGAATCGCTTGCTCTCCGACTTCCGGTTTCGTTCTATCGGAGAGATCTATCCCGCAATAGCCGATGGCGGTTCACATCATGAAACGTCGTCAAACTGTGGTCATAGTGTGGCGATCGGATCAGCCGGCTGAAATGAGCCGCGCTCTATTCTCTGCCTCATAGCATCGTAGTAATGGTAATGCACTTGCCGTAAGTCGTTTGCCGCATTCCAGCCGCCTCGCTAGCGAATGTCGGAGCTGAATCGACATGAAGACGGTCATAGTACTGGTTCCGATCGCCGTTTTGGGGTTCAGTGTATGGATAAGCATCCCTCGCACTTTCCATCCTCCGGCGGCAATCGCCGCCGCATATCGGTGCCCCATGCATCCCGCATACATACAAAACGCACCGGGCAACTGCCCGGTATGTGGAATGCTTCTGACGCCGACGGGCGCTTATCGAGAAAGTGATAAAAGCCTTGCAAGCAGTGGGCGGGCGCCCGTGACAGTCCGTCCGGAATATCAGCGTACGCTAGGCATCCGTGTCGCCGAGGTTCACGAAGTGGCGCTCGAAAAGACGATCCGAGCAGTCGGCCACGTCTACTTCGGCGCGCCGTCCAGATTCGCTTCCGAACAGGCGGGCGCTGTGCGTGAAGTGTATCGCACAATTAGCGCTGTCGGCGGTCCACGGCTGCGCCGTGCAGATGCAATATTGTCGTTATCTACTTCATCTGCTTCAGACTTGCGGATATCGGAGGTCACGATCGTTCGCGCCCTCAAACCTCTTGTTCTCTTGTCTGTACCGCAACCAGGGCAGCGCGTTGAGAAAGGAAACGACCTATATACATATGTTGATCTGTCTCTTCTTTCCGTCCTGGCCGATATCAGAACCCCCGATATGCAGTTCGCAAAGATCGGCGCGCCCGCGTATGCGACATTGCCGTCGCACCCTGGAAAGGTGTGGCGCGGCAGGATTCGTGAAGCCACCCAGCAGTTCGATGAACGGACGCAGACGCTACGAGTAAAAGTGGATTTCCCGAATGGCGAAGCCGATATCTGGCCCGGCATGATTGCCAATGTGGAGTTGCGCTGTCCAGTCCGGCGGGCGCTTGCCATACCCGAAAGCGCTGTTATCGAAAATGGCGAAACGGCAATCGTTTTCGTCGCAAAGCCGGGCGATCTGTTTGAGCCCAAACCGGTTGAGCTCGGGCTGCGCGCCAACGGCGTAGCCGAGATTCGACGCGGATTGCAGAGCGGAGAACGCGTCGTCGCTTCGGCAACGTTCCTGATCGATGCCGAATCGCAATTGCGCGCTGCGGCAATTACACGTTGAGTGCTGACCTGAGCTCGTCCTGATGCTTGCCTCCATTGTTCGCTGGTCGGCTACGCACCGTTTCATCGTCATTGCAAGCTGGTGTCTCATTGCGGCGGTTGGAGTCTGGACACTGCCCCGGCAGCGGGTCGACGCTCTCCCCGACGTTTCGGATACCCAAGTCATCGTGTATGCGAACTGGGCTCAGCCGGCTGAGCTGGTGGAAGCGCAGGTTACGTATCCGCTTACGATGGCTCTCCTGGGCGCCCTGCAAGTGAAGACGGTTCGCGGGTACACGGAATCCGGGTATGCCCTGATATATGTGATTTTTGACGACGGCGCGGACTTTTTCCGGGCCCGACAAAAGGTATCAGAGGCGTTGTCGAGAACCGGTTCATTACTGCCGGCAGACGCGCGTGTGGAAATAGGGCCCGAGGCGACCAGCGTCGGTTGGGTCTTCCAATATGCGCTCATCGATTCTGCTGGAAGGCGGTCGCTTGCGGATCTCAGGGCGCTCCAGGACTTCCAGTTGCAACCCGCGCTCAAAGCGACGCCTGGCGTCGCGGAAGTCGCCAGCGTCGGTGGCTTTGAAAGGGAATACCAGGTTACCGTTGATCCCACCTTTCTGGAAGACAACGACATTTCTCTTAAGGCTGTTGTCGAAGCCGTCCGCAAATCCAATGCTAATGCCGGCGCGCGGGTAATCGAGTTTTCAGACCGGCGATACACGGTGCGCGGCCTTGGGCTGGCGCATAGTATTGAAGATCTGGAGCGGATTGTCGTTCATCCGGATCATCCCTACAAAGTGGAAATGGGATTAGCGCCTGCGCCTGTGTTGCTTCGTGACATTGCGCACGTGGAAGCCGTTCCGCAGACGCGCTGGGGTATAGCCGATCTCGACGGCGCCGGAGAAGTCGTGGGCGGGATTGTGGTCATGCGCGCTGGTGAGAACGCGTCAGAAACCGTCCGCCGTGTGAAAGAACGGCTCCACGCATTCGAACGGTCCCTACCGGCCGGAGTGCGTATTGTAACGACGTACGATCGCTCGGACCTGATCAAACGGTCGCTCGCAACGTTTCGTAATGAGTTGCTGCTGGCCGCATGCGTGGTTGCGCTCGTCATTATCATTTCATTGCAACATTTTCCATCCGCGATTGCGGCCGTGGCGATTATCCCGGCAACGCTGCTCATTGCGATGGGACCGATGTACTGGCTCGGCGTGAATCTGAATATTATGTCGCTGGCCGCAATGGTTCTCTCGACCGGCGTGCTGGTGGATGGAGCCATTATCGAAGTGGAAAATTCGCACCGGCGGCTGAGTATGGCTGGCGTTGCAGGCGACGCGCGCCCTGTTCTGATTGAAGCCATGCAGGAGGTAGTTCCTGCCGTATTCTTGTCGTTGCTCGCAATCGCGGTGACGTTCCTGCCCGTATTTGCGCTCACGGGTCAGGAGGGGCGCTTGTTCCGGCCCATGGCAGCCGCGAAAACGATCGTGATGGCCGCAGCCGCGGCTCTGTCGCTGACGTTTGCCCCCGCCTTGCGCAGCGTCTTCAGCCGCTTGAACCCTATTGTATTTCGGCCGCGATGGCTCGCTTCCATAGCCAACTCCATGCTGGTCGGCGCGTACCGGCGGGAAGGGCAATCGCATCTATGGCGTACGCTGTACGCCATATATGAGCGAGTATTACGTCGTGTTCTCCTGTATCCCAAGACAACGATTGCAATCGCGATTGTGCTGATGGCCGGTACGGCTCCACTGTACTTCCGGCTTGGCCGCGAATGGGCGCCGTCATTAAACGAAGAAACTCTCCTCTACATGCCGACTACGCTGCCCGGCATCCCCGTCAGTGAGGCCGCGCAGCTGCTCCATAGACAGGATGCCGTGCTGCGAGGCTTCCCAGAGGTGGCGAGCGTTTTTGGCAAGGCGGGTCGGGCGGCGACCTCGACAGATCCGGCGCCCCTCAACATGATCGAGACCACCGTCGTGTTAAAACCGCGCGAGCAGTGGCGGGAACGGCATCGCTGGTATTCCGGCTGGTCGCCGGAATGGTTGAAGGACTTGCTGTTCCGGCGCTTCGCCAGCGACCGGATCACGTATGACGAACTGCTCGCCGAAATGAATCGCGCGACCGCGTTGCCCGGCCTGGTGAACTCCTGGACGATGCCGGTGCGCGGGCGCGCCGAGATGCTCACGACAGGCGCGCGGACGCCCTTGGCGGTGAAGGTTCTCGGACCAGATGCGCGCGCGGCGGAACGGATCGCCCGGCAGGTGGAAGCACGGCTGAAACCAGTTGCTGGAACGCGTTCGGTGTTTGCAGAACGTGCGCAGGAAGGATATTACCTCGATATTGACGTTGATCGCGACAAGCTGGCAGCGTATGGACTGCAAATGACGGACGTCCAGGATGTGATCCACTGCGCAATTGGCGGCGCGGAGGCGACGCGTCTCTTCGATGGCCGGGCGCAATATCCGGTAACCGTCCGATATCCGAAGAAATTTCGGGACAGCGTCGCAGAAATCGAGCGCATTACGATTCTCAACAGCAGCGGAGAGCATGTTCCGCTAGGCGCAATTGCGCATATCCGCCCAACGCGCGGGCCCGGGATGCTGCGCACCGAAGGCGCTATGTTTGCGTCGTACGTATACATAGATACGGATTCTGATGACATCGGGACGTATGTTTCAAAAGCGCAGGCGGTCATGAACACGATCGCCACGCCTCCCGGATGCTGGCTCGAATGGGCGGGCGAGTTCGAAAACATGCTGCGCGCGAAGGCGCAGCTACGAATCGTGGCGCCGGCGACGCTTGCGCTGTTGATAGCGGTGCTGTATCTGAACACGAAATCGTTTGTAAGGACCGGTGTTGTGCTGTTGGCGGTCCCGTTTTCGCTTGTGGGCGCGCTGTGGATGATGTATGCGCTCGGCTATCATGTTTCCATCGCCGCTTGGGTTGGAATGATCGCGTTAATGGGGCTGGATGCAGAAACGGGCGTATTCATGTTGCTGTTCATCGACCTCGCATACAGCGCCGCACGCCGCAACAACGCCGTAAAAACGTCTGCCGAGCTGAAAGACGCGATTATCGACGGAGCGGCAAAGAGGATGCGGCCGAAACTGATGACCGTAACAGCCGCTGTCGTCGGACTGTTGCCAACTCTGGTTTCGACCGGCACGGGATCTGAAATTGCGAAACGAATTGTCGCCCCCATGGTGGGGGGCTTGCTAGCCTCATTTGCGCTTGAGCTTCTCGTCTATCCTGCCGTTTACTACTTGTGGAAGCAGCCTCGCCCCGTCAGTGAGCCTAAAAGCGCGCTTGCGGCAAAGCGTCACTACTGAATCTGCACGAAGGGAGCGACCGAGGGCACGCCATTGCTGTTGACGAGGAACAGCATATAGTAGCCCGGAGGCGCAAGGTTCCCGTTCGCTGGGGCGGATATCGTGAGCCCGCCCGCAGTTTGTTGAAATGCTAAAGGCACGAACCGAGCATTCTCATCGAAGAAGTGCGTCACCGCTCCGGTCCGGATCAATACCGCGCTGGCAATGCTTGCAGCATCAGGCGTGCCGACGAAAAATGTGGAACCGTATTGGATTTGCGCCGGCGCCTGGGTAATCGCTGGCCGCGCGCCCTTGAACAGGTAGGGCGGCGAGAAGAACTCTGCATTCTTCTCGTCTGGAACCTGGCCGAAATCGGAGCCCATGCCGGACACCAGCACGCGGCCATCTGGCAGCAACACTGCCGTTGAGTGGTATTCGCGCGGAGTGTGCATCGACGCCATCGTGGTCCAGGTCTGCGTCTGAGGCGACCACAATTCCGCCGCATATACTGCATTTGCGATGTTCCCGCCGTTTTTATCTGTTTCGCCGCCGGTCGCCAGAACTGTTCCGTCCGGCAACGTCGTAAGGTTCAGAAAGCTTCGCGGATAAACCATCGAAGGGGTCTGCTGCCATTTCGGCGAGGGCTGCGTCATATCGAGCACATACGTGGTGTTTGTCGATGCGCCCACGTCCTGACTGTCAGCCGCGCTGCCGGCTTTCATGATTTTCCCCGGCACATACATGGCGGAACTTCCGCCATCAACAATGTTCGGGTCGACAACTGACCAGGACTGCGTATTTAAGTCAAGAATATCCGTCACCACGGCATATTCGGATCCACCAACGTGAATCACCCGGCCATCCGGCAGCAAATACATGAAGGGGTACGTTTCGAACGGATTGTAGGCGTTGGGCAGTTGGGTCCATTTATTCGTGACCGGATCATAAATCTCAGGAACTCCGGCGTTGGTATGACTTGCGGTCTGCCATCCGGCCGTCACCAGAACACGGCCGTCTGAAAGCGTTGTCGCCGTCGGATACCAGCGTTTGTACGCCATGTTCGGAACCGCGGTCCATTTGTTCGTCGATGGATCGAAGATTTCCGCATTTGCGATTCCGATATTGCTGCCGCTTCCGCCGTAGCCGCCAGCGACGAGAACACGCCCGTCGGCGAGCAGAGCGTGGCCGGAGCAAAAGAGATCTGCGGACGTCGGAATATTCTGAAAGGTGTTATTGATGTAATCCCAGACCGTCGGCGTCATGCCGTCCTGATACAGCAGGACTTTGTTGTTGTTCAGCAGAATTAGGTTTACCGCAACGGTGGGAATGTTTACCACAGACGACCAGCTGCCCATCACGGCTGGATTTCCTGAGCGGTCCACGGTGATGGAAACAGCGGCGGACATCGCCGTATTTCCGGCAGTGTCCCGCGCCCGGGCCGTTATCGTGTGCTGCCCATTGGCAACAGTGCTGGTATCCCAAACCATTGAGTACGGAGGGGTGGTTACTTCCGACCCGAGCTGAGCGCCGTCGAGGAAAAACTGTACGCCGGCGACGGATGCGTTATCGGAGGCTACGGCCCAAAGTGTAGATGAGGTGGTCACAATGCCGCCCTGGGCCGGCGCGATGACGGACACAGTCGGCGGCGTGGCGTCAGGGACTCCGGAAGCGGCCGGCAGGACTTCGCAGAGACTGAGATTCCACCGGTCCGAAGTCGGCGAGGTATCGTTGATGCTGACCGTTGCTCCGGCTGCCGGAGTTGGACTATTCTGCATCTGCACCCAATATGTGTCGCCGGCCGGCGTCAAATATTGGTGAACAATACTCTGGCCGGTTCCTGCCGTCCGACCGACCGCTCTGTCGTAGTCGTTGCCGACGCCAAAGACCCAGGAATTGTTGCGAGTCGTCACGAGCGAGGCGCCCGGCGCCCCTGACGCGGCGTTCTTGCTTGCGATGGCGCCGATCGCTCCAGAACCGTTTGCCCCTGACGTATCCGCGCCAGTGAAACTGACCACCGTGATCGAGGAGATAACGCTTTGCGACAACGAAGCGGTTACCGAAATATTGCTCAGCGGCCCGGCCGCAAATGCGCGCCAGATTTCGGATGTGCCGGCCTGCCCATTTGACCGAACTACGAGATTCCAGGTCAGTCCGCCGCCAGAAACGCTAGTGACTGTCGTGTTCGCGCCAGCGAGATAGTCAGTTGCAATGAAGGCCAACAGTAGCTCGTTGCCCACAGTGGTCGAGAATGCCGGACTGGTAATACTGGGCGCAGCCGCGGTCCCATCCGTTGAAACCTTAATGTCAATGCCGAGCGAACCCACGGATGCTGTCTGAGCTGTGAAATTCACGCCCGACACGTTTGCGTTGGAAACTGTTGCTGATTGAGACGCTGGCATCATCGTATAGCCCGCTTTCGAGGGCGTTACTGTATAGGCGCCATTTGCGAGACCAGTAAAACTGTAATTGCCTGCAGCATCCGCCGTAGTGGTCGCTTTTGCGGCGCCATTCAGCGTTACCGTGGCGGATGCTCCGGCTGAAGCCGGGCTGATGGTTCCGGAAATGCTCCAGGTGGGTATCGCCGTGGCAGTAAAATTGATCGCAGTCGCGTTGGCGCCATTAATCGTAAGGGACTGGCTGACTGGGTCGAAGGTATAGCCATTCTTGGCGGGCGTTACGGTATAGTTTCCATCCGGCGCGCCGCTAAAGCTATAATTTCCGGATGCATCGGCTGTAGTCGTTGCGCTCGCGGCGCCGGTTAGAGTGATCGTTGCGCCGCTCCCCGCAGCGCTGGGAGTAATTGAGCCCGAAATGCTCCACGTCTGGGTTGCGACCGCCGGCGGTAAAATCTCGCAGACGGCCAGATTCCACCGATCAGACGTCGGTGCGGCGTCATTGATCGTGACGGTCGCCCCGCTTATCGGCGTCGGCGCATTCTGCATCTGAACCCAGTAGGTGTCTCCCGCTGGCGTGAGATATTGGTGAACCAGCGATTGCCCGGCCGGGACAGTCCGGGCGATAGCATTATCGTAGTCATTTCCTACGCCGAAGACCCAGGAATTCGCCCGGGTCGTGATAACAGACGCGCTCGGAGCTCCGGACCCGCCGTTTCTACTGGCTGTCGCCCCGATTGCTCCTGAACCGTTGACGCCCGAGGTATCGACGCCGGTGAACGTCATTACGGTCATCGAGGAAAGCACCCGTTGCGAGAGCGTGGCCGTCACAGAGACATTCGTCAGCGGTGATGGCGCAAACGCGCGCCAGATCTCCGATGTGCCCCGCTGTCCATTGGATCGGACCACCAGCGTCCAAACAAGGCCGGCGCCGGCGACGTTCCGAACAGTAGTATTTGTTCCCGACAAATAGTCTGTCTCGATGAAGGCCAACAGCAGCTCATTGCCGCTTACGGTCGTAAAAGTGGGGCTTACAATTGTCGTACTCGATGAACTGCGATCTTGGGAGATGTTGACGTCAACCGCGATCGCGGCGTGAGCGCACGCCGCCACAGCCAGAAGCGCAATGAAAACCGTACAGCGCCAATCCTTCACCAAATCGTGCCTCCTCCGATGAACACACGAATCCTGTTCCTGCCGACCGTAGCATTCAAGATGCCACGTCTGGCGCGGCTAAGCAGAACAGGATGGTCGTCTTGCCCTTCCCAGCGCCTGATGCGGCGACCGGCATCGGTCCGGCTAAACGGGCGATTGCCTGTCCGGCGTTTCTAGCGCAAACTCCTAAGGATCGGTTCGCTTTTTATCTGCATCGGCAGCATGCGTGCACTCGAGAATTGACTCCTGTGCGCCTCTCACGACGATTTTGAATTGACCTGAAATGCCGATCTACTTTGTGAAGAAATGATGCTGAACGCGAACCTGCCTGTGCGGAGCGGCGCCATGCCAGAGTCGGCCGATTGCGGCTTATGG
>Ga0070740_10005088_pt1 | contig 12422 bp, 10 predicted proteins | sample Coa_R2_FD_67286 | JGI IMG/M metagenome (GOLD analysis project Ga0070740, IMG submission 67286) | Surface soil microbial communities from Centralia Pennsylvania, which are recovering from an underground coalmine fire - Coalmine... | ecosystem: Environmental > Terrestrial > Soil > Unclassified ...
CGTTACCCGATAGCGACGCAGTGTTGGCGCAGTTCAACCGCCTGATCCAGGAACTGCTTCGCGGCAGCATGCACCGCAACACCTTCCGGCCGTGGGAGATTGAGTTGCTTCTGGATATCGAAAACTGCAACTTGCGGGAATCCGCCAAGCGCGAGGTGCTCAAACGTTATCAGCGGGCCGTACAGCGCCACATGGAGAAGGGCGCCCGGCTTCCCCTGAAGCTCTCCGAGTACCTGGACGCCGTGAAGGCGAAGCGCACCGCGCAAGCCGCGCAGGCGGCTCCTCCCCTGGCGCAGCTCTAGCTGCTCAGTAGCGCGATCCTCTGCTTCACATTCCCGTTCGGCGCCCGGTTCAGGCCGCAAGGGCGGCTCAGGCTGCACCCAGGACCTGGCGCTCGCCCTTCTCGACGTTGACGCGCAGCAGCACGATCAATCCCAGCGCGAAAAACAGAATCAGCGACAGCATCGCGATCCGGTAGCTGTGCGTATATTGCAGCGCGAGGCCGAAAAAAATCGGGCACATCCAACTGGTGCCTTTGTCGCTGATTTCGTAGATGCTGAAGTACTCGGCTTCGCGGCCCTTGGGCACAAGCTGCGCGTACAGCGAACGGCTCAGCGCCTGGCTGCCGCCCATCACCAGCGCGACCACCGCCGCGACGAAGAAGAAGTCCGCGGTGGTGGTAACCGCTTCGTAGATGTAGACCAGAACCAGGGTCCAGATGACCAGGCTCAGCAGGACCGCTCGTTTCGCGTTGATCCTGGCCGCGAGCCACTGGAACCCAATCGCGCCGAAAAAGCCCACGAACTGGGCCATCAGCATCGCCAGCGTGAGCTGCGAGACCGGAATTTTCAACTCGTCGTTGCCGAACTGCGTGGCCAGCGCGAGAACGGCCTGAATCGCGTCGTTATAGAGCAGATAAGCGACGAGAAAGGTCATGGTTTCCGGATAGCTGCGCATGTGCCCGATGGTGTGAAGAAGCTGGCGCAGCACGGCGGCGACTGCGGATTGATGCCCGGGGAGCGGTCTGGCGGCTCCGCGATTTTGCAGCGCAAGAAGGGTGGGAATGGTGAACAAAGCCCACCACACCCCGGCCGAGCAGATGCTGATTCGCACGGCCAGGGCCTCGCTCAGGCCGATGCGGCCGCGTTCGAGGTAAAGCAGAAGATTTAAGGCAAGCAGAAGGCCGCCGCCGAGATAGCCGATGCCCCAGCCTTTGGAGGAGACGGCGTCGCGCTCTTCGGGTTTCGCGATCTCCGGAAGGAATGAGTTGTAGACCACGATCGATGCGCCGAAGCTCACATTGGCGATCAGGAACAGGAGCGCCCCGAGGAAGTAATCGCGGCCCTGAAGGAAAAACATCAAGGCCGTCGCCACGGCGCCGAGATAGGCGGTCGCGGCAAGGGCTTCCTTTTTGCGGCGGCCGTAATCGGCAATCGCGCCGGCGACGGGCAGAACCACAACCTGCGCCGCCACGGAAAGACCAACCGTGTAGCTCCAGAGGCTGCGCGCGTCAATGCGCAGGCCGAGAGGATGCACAAATCCGGCGGGGTCCGCGGCCGCTTTCGCCAGAGCCGTGAGGTAAGGCCCGAAAAACAGGGAAACCACAGTGGTGGCGAAAGCGGAATTCGCCCAGTCGTAGAGGTACCAGCCCCGTTTCTCGCGCTGGCTTGAGCCCATCGGGGGGAACATGGCCGGCGAGGCTTCCATCAGCGCGGCAACTGTTCCAGGCGTTCCAGAAGTTGAATCATGCGTGGCGCAACTTCGCGGTGTCCGCCAAAACGAAGTTCGTGATAGGCGGTGGTGAGGTCGCCCACCAGAACCGACATCTCTGAATCAGGCAGCACGCGGGCGAATTCGCCGGGCGTAAGCCACGGGGGTTTCTGGAAGCCGCGGCGCGCGAGCAGCGCGAGCATGCGCTGATACAGGAGGGTGGCATCGGAAGCCTGGCCTTCGCCTCGCGCGGCCCGGCGAAGGCGAACCCGATGACGCCAGATTCCGGCGAGGGCGGGCCAGGCCATGAAGATGAGAACCATAGCGGCCAGCGCCGCCATCAGCCACGCCGCGGTAACGGCATTTCCGCCCGCGCGCCTCCACCAGGACGCAAAATCCGGAAAAGCGGGAAGGCGCAGGGTCCGGCCGGACTCCTGTACGCGGGCCGCGAGCACCACCTGCCGCTGAAGATCGTAGCTGAGGACCCAGTCTTGCCAGAACTGGTCGGCGGCATCGAAGAACATGGCGATCTCTCGACCGACGCCCGGGGAGCCCGCCGACGGGCCGGATGGCGTGGGGTCGAAGGTGGTCCAGCCTGCGGCCGGAAACCAGGCCTCGACCCAGCTATGCGCATCGGAGGCCCGCACGACCTGGGTCCCGGTGAGCGAATTGAAGACGCCGCTTTGGAATCCGGTGACGATCCGCGACGGTATGCCGAGCGTTCGCAGCATGACCGCCATGGCAGAGGCGAAGTACTCGCAATGGCCTTTCTTGCGCACGAAGAGGAAATGGGCGAGGGGGTCGGAGACGGGCGCCGGCAGCAACTCGAGCGTATAGACGTAATCGCGCCGCAAGGCGCCCTCGATCGCCCGCGCCTTCTCTTCGTCGGTGCGGGCGCCGGCGGTGAAGGAGCGCGCCAGCTCGGGAATCCGGGGATCGATCCCCGGCAGCCGCAGGGCATCTTCGCGCAGATGATCCGGAAGGGGCGGGGGAGGCCGGACCGCGGGGGCGTCTTCGTCTTCGAGAAAACTGTAAACGCTGTAGGTGATGCCGTTGAGCAGGCGGGGAACTCGGTACGATCCGCCGCGCGAAAGGCGCAGGGATGAAAGATTGCGCGGAACATTGATCGTGATGGTCTCCGGCGTTCCGGCGAAAAACAGGGTATCCGCGGCGATCTCGTCGAGTTGAACGCGATAGCGGACGCTGTGGCCTGGCCGCGTGCGCGGCGCATTGCCTACCACCAGCGCATCCCGATCCAGAGGCAGAGAGACATCGGCGCCCGGAGCCGCGAACCATCGCAAGCCGTCGAATTCAGAGAGCGCGGCGCCGCGCCACCGCGCCCGGCTCAAGTCCTCGCTCCCGTATGGCTTGACGTGCATTACCGCGCGGGTGTTTTGGGTGATCTCGCCGAATTCGCCCAGCCGGACTTCATTGGTAAAGCCCGGCATGTGCAAACGGTGCGGGGCGACACGGCTCATCGCGGCGCGCGCGGTGCGGGGCAGGACGAAAAACAGTCCAGCAGACAGCGTCAGGATACCGGCGAACAGCGTGGCGGAAGCCAAACCGAGGCAGCGTCCGAAGGAGCGCGTGCCGGCCCGCACGGGCGCCCCACGAACGGCCGCGGAGCGGCGGACTTCGCCGCTGGCGAAGGAAGCGATCGCGAACAATATGAACAGCGCCAGAAAGGCGAAAAAGCTGAGATTGCGCGAAAGAGTCGCAGCGGAAAGCAGTTCGAGCGCCGCCAGAATTTTGAGATACGCGTAATCCCGCTCGGTCGAGGCCGTGACCAGCTTAAGAACCGCCAGGAAGAAGACCAGGTGCAGCATCGCCTCCGAGAACGCTCGGGAGAGGTAGGCGTAATCCAGCGGTAAGAACGCGATGTAGGCCAGCGTGAGGACCGTAATCGCGCGATGGCCGGGGCGGAACTTGATCCATCCCGCGATGCGTCCGCATTGAATCGCCATCGCCAGCAGGGTCAGCGCCTGAGTGGGCCAATCGAGATAACCAGAGGTGGCGACCGCGAAGTAGCCCGAGGCCAGCATGCCGAGCAGAGAGAACTGGAAAAAGCGCTCCACGGCGGGCAAGGGGGCAGGAGCGCTCATAGATTCATTTTATGGCGTTTCTGTCGCCTTCTATTGTGCGGGCCAGGGGCGGAGTGTTACACCTGATAAGTTGCATGGCTAAATTCAAACCGGCCGGTTCCCGTAAAACGCCGGCAACCCGTTCCAGCCGCGGCTGGATTCCTTGCCTGATCCTTCTGATCGCTGTTTTCCTTCTGATCTTTTGGTTGATGTACGCGGTGATGAGGTCAGGGCGATGAGCGTAAGAATCGACAATCGTAAGCCTGATCAGCTCCGGCCGGTGAAGGTTACAGCGGATTATTTGATGACCGCGGAGGGATCGGTCCTGATTGAAGTGGGCAATACGCGCGTGCTGTGCGCCGCATCTGTGGAAGAAACCGTCCCGAGTTTTTTGCGCGGATCGGGGAAGGGTTGGGTTACGGCGGAGTATTCCATGCTGCCTCGCGCGACAGCGACGCGGACCCCTCGCGAGCTTTCGAAAGGGCGCCCGTCGGGACGCACGATGGAGATCCAGCGGCTGATCGGGCGCTCCCTTCGCTCCGTGGTAGACATGGGGGCATTGGGGGAGCGCAGCATCATTCTCGATTGCGACGTGCTGCAGGCCGATGGAGGCACGCGTACGGCGGCCATCACCGGCGCCTATATCGCGCTCTCCGCCGCGGTCCGGCAGCTTGTCAAATTCGGAATTCTGAAAAAATCGCCGATTCGCGATTTTGTCGCCGCCACCAGCGTGGGGATCGTCGGCGGCGTGCCGATGCTGGACCTCTGTTATCACGAAGACTCGCAGGCCGAAGTTGACATGAATCTCGTGCTCACGGGATCGGGGAGATTCGTCGAGGTTCAGGCAACCGCCGAACAGACGCCATTCGACGATGGGCAGCTTGCGGAGCTTCTCTCGCTGGGGCGCCGCGGCATCCAGGAACTGATCGGCATTCAGAGGAAGCTGGAAAGCGCGTGACGGTCTACTGCGCTACGTCCAATCCCGGAAAGCTGCGGGAGTTTCAGCTCGCCGCGCGCGATTTCGACGTTCGCGCTCTGCCGGAGCACGTGCCTCCGCCGGAGGAGCACGGCGCGACGTTCGAGGAAAACGCGATCGCGAAGGCCGAGTATTACGGGCGCTTCGCGAATGGCTACCTGTTCGCGGACGATTCCGGGCTGGAGGTCGATGCGCTGGGCGGCGAGCCGGGCGTGCATTCGGCGCGATACGCAGGGCCGGAGGCGACGGATGAAGAAAACAACGCGCTGCTGCTAAGAAGGCTGGATGGCGCAGCGAACCGCGCGGCACGGTTCGTTTGCGTGATTGCGCTGGTGAACCGGGGCAGGCTGGTGCGGACGTTTCGAGCGGCCGTGGAGGGACGGATCCTGGATGGGCCTCGCGGCGAGGCCGGGTTCGGCTACGATCCGCTGTTTTATTACGAGCCGTTCGGCTGCACGTTCGGCGAAGCGCCGATCGAAGACAAGATGAAGGTCAGCCACCGGGCCCAGGCACTCGCGAAAATGTTTACTTTCCTCCGCAGTAACGCTGCCACCTAAGAAATCCGATCTGCGTTTTGGCGTCGGCGATTTCATATTTCCTGATCATCCGGTCGATTTCGGCGGCGGTAAACCAGCGCATTTCGATTCGCTCATCCTCCATAGGCTGCTGGTCGCCGGCGGTGAGATCGCGCGCGAGATAGATGGTCATTTTTTCCCCAAGAAACCCGGGGCTGGGGTAGAAGACCGCGAGCTTGCTCCATGCGCCGGCGCGATAGCCGGTTTCTTCGCGAAGCTCGCGGCGAGCGGCCTGGAGCGGGGTCTCGCCTTCATCGATGCGTCCCGCGGGAAGCTCCCACAGGTAACGTCGGGCCGGCAGCCGGTACTGGCGAACCAGCAGAACCCGGCGCTTTTCGTCCACCGGCATGACGACGGCCGAGCCGCCGTGCTGTACGATGGCCCGCCGGATCTCGAAGCCGTCGGGATCCAGGGCGCGATCCATGGTCACGCGGAAAATCGGCGTCTTGATCAATTCCTTCGAGGAGATGGTTTTCATTTTTTGTGGATGGCGGCGGCGAATCGGGCGGCCGGCAGGGTGTTCAAGATGTCAGACGGCTCCAGCCAGCCGCGGCGCGCCATGAGGGCTCCGTAGCGCATGTTGGCCAGGTGCTTGGGGTGGTGGGCGTCGGTGGAAAGCACGAACTTGCAGCCTTTGGATTTCGCGGCACGGATCAGGGCCGCGCCCAGGTCGAGCCGCTCGGGACTGGCGTTGATTTCGAGATACACATTCCGCCGCGCCGCGGCGAATGCGACGGCATCAAAGTCGAAGGGATACGGATCGCGATTCAGCAGGATGCGGCCTGTGGGGTGGCCGATGACGCGGAGGTGCGGGCATTCGAGCGCGCGAAGAAGGCGGTCCGTCATTTCCGCGGGCTCCAGATTCATGTAGCTGTGGACGCTGCCGATGACGAAATCCAATTCCCCCAGCGCGTCGTGATCCAGGTCCATCTGGCCGTCGCGGCGGATGTCGCATTCGATTCCGGAGAACACGCGGACGCCCAAACCGCTCTGGTCCATCTCGCGCACGCGATGCGCGAACTCGATCGCGCGCTTCTCATCCAGGCCGTTGGCCATGGCCAGGGCTTTGGAATGATCGGTGATGGCGATGTACTCGTAGCCCAGGGCGCGCGCGGCGGCGGCCATTTCTTCCAGGCTGGCGCGGCCATCGGTTTCGAGTGTGTGCATGTGGAGGTCGCCGCGAATATCTTTGAGCTCCACCAGATTCGGAAGGGCGCCGCTGGCAGCGGCCTCGATTTCGCCCTGATTCTCGCGCAATTCCGGCGGAATCCAGGCCAGGCCCAAAGCCCGGTAGATGTCCTCCTCGGCGGCCGCCGCGACAATCTCCTTGGTATCGATTCGCGACAAAGAATATTCGTTCAGCGTGAGCCCCATTTTCAGCGCCCGCTGCCGCAGGGCGACGCTGTGCTCTTTGCTGCCGGTGAAATATTGCAGTGCCGCGCCGTAACTTTCGCGCGGCAAAGCCCGGAGATCGACCTGAATTCCTTCGAGGCCGTATTTCACGCTGGCTTTATTGGGGCCCTTGCCGATCTGCTCCTGAACCTTGGGAAGCTTGACCAACATTTCGAGCGCGGCCTCGGCGCCCGGACCGGTGACCAGCAGATCCAGATCGCCCACGGTTTCCTTGCCGCGGCGGAGGCTGCCGGCGGGCGTCACGTTTTCCACGCCGGTGACCCTGGAGAGCTCCGCGGCAAGCTCATCCGCGGTGCTTTGCGCGAAACTCAGCAGGAAGCGGCCGGCCCGCTGGCGGTAGGCGGCGATGGAGCGCAGCAGTTTTTCTTCGAGCCGGGCGCCCATGCGCGGCAGCTCGCGAAGTTTGCGCTCCTGGCAGAGTTTTTCGAGGCCGTCGATGGTCGAGACGCGATGCGTGTCCCACAGGACGCGGATACTCTTGGGGCCGAGGCCCTGAATTTTCAGAAGCTCCAGGGCGGTGGGCGGGTACCGCTCCAGCATCTGATCGCGGCGTTCAAAGCTGCCGCGCTGCTCGATTTCCTGAAGCACGGAAGCAATGCCTTTGCCGATGCCCGGAATATCGGTGACCTTACGAGTGGCGTCCCGCAGGATCGCCGAGACGGGGTCGGGGTAATTTTCGATGGCGGAGGCGGCGTTGCGATAGCTGCGAATGCGGAACGGGTCTTCGCCGGCGATCTCCATCAGGTCGGCGGTTTCGCTCAGCAGGCGCGCGATCTCGCGATTCTCCATCTTCAAACTTGGGAGCCGCGGCCAACCCCCGCGCCGCCCACGGGTGACGCATAAGGGGCCAGATAGGGCTCGACGTGAACGAGCACATCGGCGACCCAGTCCAGTTCACGCTTGACGTTCAGCTGTACGGCATGTGCGATCTCATGTGAGGCGAGCACCGTCAGATGGGGGTCCACTTCCAGGTGCAGGTCGACGTGATACCGCAGGCCGGTTTTACGAGCGAAACACTTTTCGATGCCGAGCGCGCCGGGCACGCGCAGCGCTGCCGCGCGGATTTGTTCCATTTGCGCCGCGTCCGGCATAGTGTCCATGAGTTGAAGAGTGGTATCGCGCGCGACATGCAACCCCAGAAAAATGACGATCAGGCCGATGGCGAAGCCGCCGTAATGGTCGGCGGCATGAAGATGGGGAAATAGAATCGCGGTCACGACGGCGGTCAGCGCGACTACGCCGGAAAACAGATCGACGAGATCATGCCAGGCATCGGCGGTCAGAGCGGCGCTGTGCGTGCGGCGGCCGACCCGCATCTTGACGGTCGCCAGAACGCTCTTGACGCAGATGGAGGCCGCTACCGCCCAAATCGCGAAGGGAGCGGGGGTGTGCTGGGCATCGCGCTGCTCGATCGACCGGACGCAGATCGCCGCGCCAATCGCCGCCAGCAGCATTCCCATCATCAGGCCGGTGAGGATTTCGAAGCGGCCGTGTCCGTAGGGGTGATCCTGGTCGGCGGGTTTGGAGGCGACCCGCAGGCCGACATAGACAAGACTCGATGTCACGCAGTCCGCCGCCGACTCGAATCCGTCGGAGACGACGGCGACGGATTGCGCGGCGAGTCCGATCGCGATCTTCAGCGCGGCCAGGCCGGCGCTGACGCCAATGCCGAACAGAGCCACCCGGGTGGCAGTTCGCTCGGAGGCAGACAGCAGGGCCATACTTTGAGGGTACACAGAACGAAGTCCGGCATCGCCTCCGGATGCGTTCGATGATCGTAGTAGTGATGATTATGCCCTTGATTCAACCGTCGCCCAATCCCGACGAACCCGAGCCGGCCGAACCCGAGCCGGAGCCGCCCGAGCCCGCGGAGGAACCCGAGCCTGCCGAGCCCCGGCGCGGGCGTCACGTCTTGCGGCGGCGCGTGACCCAGCCGGGTTTCAGGACCTGGCGCGCGCGGCCGAGCGCGAGCGCTTCCGGAGGCACAGCCTCCGTGATGACGCTGCCGGCGGCCACATAGCTGCCGTCGCCGATCTCGACGGGCGCGACCAGCGTCGCATTGCTGCCCACGAACGCGCCGCGGCCGATGCGGGTCTCGTGTTTTCTCTGGCCGTCATAGTTGCAGGTGATGGCGCCGGCCCCGATGTTGACGCCCGCGCCGATGTCAGAATCGCCCAGGTAGGCGAGGTGCTGGCTCTTGGCGCCTTCCCCCAGGGTGGTTTTTTTCAACTCGACAAAGTTGCCCACGCGCGCATCCGCGCCCACCCGCGCTCCCATGCGAAGACGCGCGAAGGGGCCGGCGGAGGCGCCGGGGGCCACGTGAGAATCGGCGATGAGAGTATACGGCGCGATGGTCACGCGATCTTCCAGGACGGCGGATTCGAGAATCGCGCCGGCGCCGATGCGGCAGTCCGCGCCCACGCGCGTGAGGCCCAGCAGACGGGCGAAGGGCTCGATGACGGTGTCCTGGCCGCAGGTCACATCGGGGTCGATGGTCACGGTTTCGGGACGCTCGATGGTGACTCCGGAGAGCATCAGATCCTGGGCCTTGCGCCATCGCAGGAGCCGGTCGGCTTCGGCCAGATCGGCGCGGGTGTTGATGCCCAAAAGTTCGCTGGGATCCTGGACGTGCATGGCGCGCACGCTGTGGCCGCGGCGGCGAAGAATGCCCGCCATATCGGTCAGATAGTATTCGCCGGTGACAAGGTTGGGCTGGATCTCGCGAAGATGCTTCCACAGCAGGCCGGCGCGAAAACAATAGATTCCGGAATTGATGATGCGAATCGATTCCTGACCGGGCTTCAAATCCTTCTGTTCGATGATCTCCTCTACATTTCCCGCATCGTCCACCAGCACGCGGCCGTAGCCGGTGGGATCGGGGACGGCGGTCGTAATCAAGGTCGCCGCGGCCCGCGACTGGCGGTGTTGCTCCCGCAGCCGCGCGAGCGTGGCGGCCGACAGCAGCGGCGTATCGCCATAGAGCACCATCAGCAGACCATCGCGGCTCGCGATCCGGCGGCGGCAGCAGGCCAGCGCATGGCCGGTTCCCTTTTGCTCAGCCTGGCGGACGAAACCGATCCCGGAGGGCTTCAGCAGTTGCTCCACTTCCTTGGCCTGATGTCCGGTGACGACCACGACGCGCTCCGGCGTGGTGAGCGAAAGGGCGACGGAGACGACGTGCTCGACCATGGCGCGCCCTCCGGCGCGGTGCAGGACCTTGGCCTGTTTCGATCGCATGCGGGTGCCGAGACCCGCGGCAAGAATGACGATCCGGGTTTCCATAGCAGATGATTTCAAGAAGCGATTCTGTGGCTGCGCTGGCGGCCCTCTTCGGCCAGTTCGATCGCCACGGCGGCCAGGGCGCCGGGGTCGTGGCGGATTTTCTGTTCGGCGCGCCGGCTGTGCAGGCGAAGCAGGTCGGTGGCCAGTACGCGCACACCCGCGGCGTGAATGGCCGGCACATCCGGTTCGACCGGTTGCGCGGCGTGGGCGCGGTATTCCTCCAGCGCCCGCCGCGAATACGGCCGCGTGTTTAATACACAGACATCGATCAGTGGCCGTTTGAGCCGGCCGGCGTGGCGCAGCAGCGCGGTCAGATGATCGGAGGCGCGGAAGCCGGTGGTTTCGCCGGGCTGCGTCATCAGATTCGTAAAGTAGGCCTTCAGCGCGGGCGACGCCGCGATCGCCTGCGGAATTCCATCGACCAGGAGATTTGGGATGACGCTGGTGAACAGCGACCCCGGGCCCAGCGTGATCAGATCCGCGTGCGCGATCGCGTGGAGCGCCTCCGGCAGCGGCTTGGGCGCGCGCGGACGCAGCTCGATTTTCTGGATGGGCGCGGTGCTTCGGCTGATACGGGTCTCGCCGCGGACCTTGCGGCCGTCTTGAAGGGTCGCTTCGAGCATGACGTTCGAACCAGTTGCCGGATAAATTCGTCCGGCCACGGCGAGGACTTCGGAAGAGAGCTTCACGGCTTGGGCGAAATCGCCGGTCAGATGAGTCATCGCCGTGAGAAACAGGTTGCCGAAGCTATGGCCCTTCAGGCTGCCGGCGCCGGGGAACCGGTATTGAAACAACTGAGATAGCAGGGCCTCGTCCTCGGAAAGAGCCACCATGCAGTTGCGGATATCGCCGGGCGGAAGAACTTCGAATTCGCGGCGCAGGCGGCCGGAGCTGCCACCGTCGTCGCTGACGGTCACGATCGCCGTGATTTCGACGACGCCCAAACGGGCATAGCGTTTCAAGCCCCGCAGGAGCGTGGAAAGACCATTGCCGCCCCCCAGAGCGACGATCCGCAGCGGCGCGATATTCCGGTCCGGCATTCCTTCATTGAGGATCGCATGGTGAAAGCAAGTCGCGGCGCAGGCGCGTGGTTGGGCCGCGCCCGGCCGTGCCACCCGGCATCCGAACGGATATTCTTGTGGTTGAGATGTCGGCGCTGCTGCTCCATCGCCTGCACTTCGCGTTTACTGTGACGTTCCACTATCTGTTCCCGCAACTGACCATGGGACTCGCCCTGTTGATCGTGCTGCTGAAGACCATCGCGCTGAAAACGAGGAATCCGCTGTACAGCGAAGGCGCGCGGTTCTGGGCGCGGATCTTCGCCATCAACTTCGCCATCGGCGTGGTCACCGGAATCCCGATGGAGTTTCAGTTCGGCACGAACTGGGCGCGATTCTCGAGAGTCTCCGGGGGCGTCATCGGCCAGCCGCTGGCGCTGGAGGGCGTGTACTCCTTCTTTCTGGAGTCCACTTTTTTGGGCCTGTTTTTATTCGGAGAAAGACTGCTGGGGCCGGTACTGCACTGGGTTTCGGCGGTGCTGGTATGGCTCGGGTCGTGGCTCTCGGGATATTTCATCATCGCGACGGACGCGTGGATGCAGCACCCGGTGGGGCAAACCGCCGGGCAGGCCGGCGATCTTCAGTTGGCGAGCCTGTGGCAGCTTCTGACGAATCCATGGCTGTTGTGGCAATATCCGCACAATATGCTGGGCGCAGTCGCGACGGCATCGTTCGTGATGGCATCCGTCGGAGCGTTCTATCTCATTTCGAACCTCCACATCGGCTATGGCCGGGTGTTCGTGCAATTGGGCGTGTCGAGCGCGGTAGCCGCCAGTGTACTGTTGCTCGCCACCGGCGACGGGCAGGGGCACAACATCGCGCGGTACCAGCCCGTCACGCTGGCGGCTACGGAAGGGCTGTTTCAAACTGCCGCGGGGGCGCCCCTTGCGATTCTGGGGCAGCCGGACATCGAGCGGCTGCGGCTGGATAATCCACTGCTGCTGCCGGGATTTCTGAGTCTGATGACGTACCGGCACTGGTCGGCGGAGGTCCGCGGGCTCGACGCCTACCCCCGCGAGCTTTGGCCGGACAACATCCCGTTGCTGTATTACAGCTTTCACATCATGGTGGGGCTGGGCACGATTTTTATCGCGGTGAGCGTGATTTGCGCGATCTGGTTGTGGCGCGGGAAGCTGTACACATCGAAGCCCCTGCTGTGGCTGCTGATGCTGGCGCTGCCCTTTCCCTACATCGCGAACACGGCGGGGTGGATGACGGCGGAACTGGGACGCCAGCCGTGGCTGATATATGGTCTGATGCGCACGGACGCGGGCGCCTCGCCGGTGGTTTCCGCCGGCAATGCGCTGTTCACGCTGGTGGGATTCAT
>Ga0070740_10005090_pt1 | contig 12418 bp, 10 predicted proteins | sample Coa_R2_FD_67286 | JGI IMG/M metagenome (GOLD analysis project Ga0070740, IMG submission 67286) | Surface soil microbial communities from Centralia Pennsylvania, which are recovering from an underground coalmine fire - Coalmine... | ecosystem: Environmental > Terrestrial > Soil > Unclassified ...
AGAATTTTTTCGTAATGGTTCTTGAGAAATTGCATCATCAGTCCCCCGGCAACAATTTGACCACGTCCACTTCCATGGTGATGCGCAACAACTGTTCGTCCAGAATGGTCTGCAATCCGCCCTGGCTCGGAACAACGGCGCCGGGTTGTCCAGCCATGCCGCGGGGCGGGCCGTAACCGGGCGGCGCGTAGGCGGGCATTTCACCGCCATATCCGCCGCGCATGCCGTAACCGGGAACGCCGTAGCCGTAACCCCCTGGTGTGTATCCGTAACCCGGCGCGCCAAAACCGCCTTCGCCGAAACCGGCAGCCGTTGCCGGCTGGACCGCCACCGTGCGGATGATGAAAGCATGCGGCGAAGTGGCAAAGCCCTGGATGACTTTGGCAATTTCCGGCGTGAACGAGCGAAAGGTGACCTGATAAGGCGTGATGATGGCCAGACTGTTGGTCACCGGCCAGGCATTGAGGTAATCGCTTTGCGGGCCGGCGCTCTGCCCGGTGCCGGAAACGGAGACCCGCTGGATGCTCTCCAGGGCGTTGATCCCGGCCGAAAAAAGAATTTCCGAAATGGTCTTGACTTCGCCCAGTTGCTGGGACAGCGGCCCGAGGCTGCCGGGCGGGAACAACACCACCCCGCTTTCCGCCGTAAAGGAAAATTTGTAATCGGGCGGCACCTGCACGCTGGCATCGTTGGCCTCGCGCTGCAATTGCGCGATTGTCCGCGGCAGCGCGTCGGCAAACTCCTTGCCGTTGACCAGGCCGTTGACCGGCGCCGGAATGGGCGAAATGGGAACGAAATATTTCCGCGCCTGCCGGATCCACTGCCGGATTTGCGCCGTCTGCTCGTTGGCCGCCTGGATGTTATTGACCCTGTCGTTGCCCGGCGCCGGATTCATCGAGGTGGCGGTTTTCAACTGATTGTAAATTTCCGACAGTTGCACGAACGCTGCGGCGTTGTGCCGCCAACCCACGTAAAAATAAAAGCCAGCCGCGCCCAGCAGCGCCAGCGCCACGACGCCGCCGATGGTGAAAAACAAATTGCGTTTGATCCAGTCCATTGAAAATCAGTGCGGCGGTGTGAAGGGGTCCAGCGGATGAGCCAACGTAACAGTCAAGCCGAAGGTGAACGTGTTGTTGGACGGGTCCGGCGTGATGTTGCCGGCCAGGGCCGTGGCCTTGGGATCAAACATTGGATCGTTTTTGAACTGGCTCTCCACCGCAAAGGCGATGCTGTTATTGGCGGCCGAATCTCCCGTGACGGTGCTCAAATCCACCGCGCGGCAAATCAACAGCAGGGTGCTCACGGGCGGAGGCGGCGTTCCGGGCGCGGCGGTCCCCGGGGTGGCATACGGCTGCGCCGGCTGGGCGGGGGCGGCATTATCCGTCTCCGGCCCGCCCGGGGCGGGCGGATTGTTGGGATTGGCGGCCGGCGCGGCGCTCACCGTCATTTGATCAATCCAAACGCCCACGGCAATGCCCGGATGCTGGCGCGAGAGGTCCTTGGTCACCTGCTCCTCGGCGCGGATGAGTGCCTGGCGCATTTCGGCCAGAGTATCTCCCCAGTAAAACCGGTCGCCCAGCCAGGACGTGATCTGATTGGCCTCGGCCAGCGCCTGATTGCGCCGGCTCCAGGCTTGTTGCATCTGGTTCGCCTTGTTCTGAACTGTTTGGACTTGCGGCTGCAGGTCGGCAATTTCACGTTCCTTGGCCGCAGCCAGTTTTTGGAACAAAAAGCCGATGGAAAAGGCCACCAGGACCAGGCTGAAGACGGTGGCCATGAAGTAGGGTTTCTTTTCGTTGAAGGCCCGCCAGCGCAGGATGCTTTCGGGCATCAAATTCATTTCCACCGGGCAATTGGCCAGATTGCGGAGCCCCAGGCCGACAACTTCGCCCAGGCAATGCGCCACGCGCGCCAGGTCTTCCAGATTCACCGAGGGATCAATCTGGACGTTGCGCAGCGGGTTGAAATATTCGGGCTGGACATTGAGTTTTTCGGTAAAGAACTGCGCCGTGTAAGGCATGATGCTCGCCCCCCCGGCCAGAAACACGCGCTGCGGCGCCGACCCCCCCTGCTGTCCGCGATAAAACTGGATGGTCTGGTTGACCTGGATGTGCAGCTTGGTCATGAACTGCCGCGCGATTTTGGAAATGGCCGCCTGGTTGGCGTTTTCAGGTTCCTCATAGGCGCCGCCCAGACTGACGAAGCCCTCGGCGATTTTGATCTGCTCGGCGTCGTCAAACTTCAACTTCATTTCGTGGGCGAAGTCCTGCGTAATGGCGTTGGCCCCCAGATTGATGCTGCGGGAAAACACTTTGCCCTTCTCGAAAAACAGCAGGTTGCTGGTGCGGGCGCCGATGTCCAGCAGCATGATGCATTCATCCGGGCTGCCGTAATTGTAGCGGAAGGCGTTGCAGAGCGCCGCCGGGGAGGCGTCGCACAGATTCAAACGCAACCCGGCCTTCTCCACCACCCGAAAAAGTCCCTCCACAATTTCAGACTTGACGGCGACCAGGAGGACTTCCAGTTCGCCGCCGGGGGCGGTGCCCATGATTTGATAGTCCCAGACCACTTCCGCCAGGGGAAAGGGCACGTTTTGCTGCGCTTCGTATTGGATGATTTGCGTGACCTTGCCGGCATCCACCGGCGGCAGTTTGACGAATTTGGAAAACACGTGGAATCCGGTGGCGCAAACGTTCACCTCACGCGCCTTGGTGCCGGTTTCGGCCAGGGCTTCCTGGAGGGCGCGGGAAACAGCCGCCTCGCGCGCGGTTTCCTGGGCGCCTTCGGCTCCCAGCGGCTTGAGGCAGAAATTTTTCAGGCGCAGGCCCCCGGCCTCGTTGATTTCGAACTCGGCCAGCTTGAGATTGCCGGCGCCGAAATCAATCGCCAGAAATGACTTGGTGTTCAGCATGGGCTGCTCACGACATTCGCGCCGCGCCAAACGTCGGGAATTTTCGAGGTATTGGCGGCAGCCCGCTCTGACTAACGGAATTTTCCCCGGCGGTCAAACAGAAATGAAAAAATTGTTTCTTGAACCGCTGCACCGCCGGACCGCTCCCCTCCCCGGCAACGCCGTTCCGCCGAGTCGCCAGCCAAATAAACATTGCATCCGACCCCGAACTTTGGCTTCATGCGCCCGTGTCGGAACCACTGCCAATTGAGGGCCGCTGCCGCATGGAAATTTTTTATTCAGGCCATGTTCAGGGCGTCGGTTTTCGCTACACCGCGAAAACCGTCGCCGCCGGATTTGAAATCACCGGAACAGTGCGTAATTTACCCGACGGCCGGGTCGAACTGATTGCCGAAGGCCCGCGCGGGGAACTGGAAGCCTTCCGGGCGGCCCTTCGCGACGCCGGGCTGAAATCCTTTATTCGCCATGAACAAGTGAGGTGGAGCGCCCCGCGGAATGAATTCCGCAGCTTTGAAATTGTCCCTTGAACGCCCATGAAATTTGCCATCATTGCTGACATTCATGGCAATCTGGAAGCCCTCCAGGCCGTGCTGGAAGACGCCCGGAACCAGAATCCCACGCACTACGTCTGCCTGGGCGATGTTGTCGGCTACAACGCCAATCCCAAGGAATGCCTTCAAATCATCCGGGAGATGAACATCCCCTGTGTCAAGGGCAATCACGACGAATACTGCTCCACCGACGGTCCCCTGGACGGTTTTAATCCCGCCGCCGCCGAGGCCGTCCATTGGACCCGCGCGCAGTTGAGCGAGGAGGACAAACAATGGCTCCGCGATCTCAAATACACCCGCATGGTCGCCAATTTCACCATTGTCCATGCCACGCTGGATGCCCCCGACCGCTGGGGCTACGTCTTCGACAAACTGGCCGCCGCCGCCAGTTTCCCCTATCAAAACACCCAACTGTGCTTTTTCGGCCACACGCATGTGCCGGTGGCCTTCATGCGCGACAGCGTCGTCCGCGGCGGCACCTATTCCAAATTCAAAATTGATCCGGCCAAAAAATACTTCATCAACGTCGGCGCCGTCGGCCAGCCCCGGGACAACAACCCCAAAGCCGCCTACGTCATCTACGACATGGACGCCGGCACCATTGAACTGCGCCGTCTGGATTACGACATCGCCACCGCCCAGAAAAAAATCCGCGCCGCCGGCCTGCCCGAACGGCTGGCCGAACGGCTGGCTTACGGCCGGTGAGGTCGTCAACGAGGTTGCCCGCCCTCGCCCGGCACTCGCCCCGTTTGAAAATCCTGATTCTCAAACCCAGCTCGCTCGGCGACGTCATTCAGGCGCTGCCGGTGCTGCGGTTGCTCAAACAACACTTCCGCGACGCGCAAATTTTCTGGTGGATTGATTCCGCGCTGGCGCCGTTGCTTGAAGGCGATCCCGATCTGGCCGGCGTCGTCCGCTTCGAGCGCCGCCGCTGGGCCAACCCGCGCCATTGGCCCGAAATGTTCCGCAGTCTCCGCTGGATGCGCCAGCAGCGTTTTGATCTGGTGATTGACCTCCAATGCCTGGCCCGCAGCGGCGCCTTCGCCTGGCTGGCCAACGGCCAATTCCTTGTCGGCCTGGACGAACCCCGCGAAGGCGCCCGCGGTTTCTACGACCTGGTCGCGCCGCGCAAGAATTTTTACACCCACGCCGTGGACTGGTACTTGTCCGTCCTGCCGCTGCTCGGCGTGCCGGTTCACAAAAATTTCACCTGGCTGCCCGAACGCCCCGACGTGGCCGCCACCGTAAAACAGAAATGGCTGGGCGAACCGGCGGCACAGGTCGCCCCCGATTCCAAGCTGATTCTGCTCCAGCCCGGTGCGCGCTGGCCGACCAAACGCTGGCCGGCGGAACACTTTGCCGCGCTCGTCCGTTTGCTCGCCGCGAAATTTTCCACCGCGCGTTTCGTGGTCCTCGGCAACGCCGACGACCGTTCCCGGGGTGAAATTCTCTCTGCCGCCGCGCCCGCGCGCGTCCGGAATCTCTGCGGCCAGACCTCGCTGCCGGAAATGATTGAATGGATTCGCCTGAGCGATTTGCTGATCACCAACGACACCGGCCCCATGCACGCCGCCGCCGCGCTCGGCAAACCGTTGGTGGCGCTCTTTGGCCCCACCGAACCGCGTCGCACCGGACCCTACGGCCAGCTCGAAAACGTGTTACGAGTGCCGCTGCCCTGTTCGCCCTGCCGCAAACCGTATTGCACCTGGTCCAAACCGAACGAGTGCCTGACGGCCATTTCGCCGGAAACGGTGTTTGAGTTTGCGCAGCGCCGGTTAAATCGTTAGGCCGCGGTCAACAACCGCTTCAAGCATTCAGCCGCATTTCGCGCCGTTGGCGTCTTGGGCGCTGATCTCCACCGGCGGCCGCATCTGCTCCGCTCGAGCACGGCGCCAAAACATGTCCCGGCTAATACGCAGACAGGCGCGCAAAAACGCGGTGATGCTTGACTTGCCCGGCCCGCGGCGCAATGCTGCGCGCGCATGAAATCCACCCAAATCCTTTTCGGGGCGTTGTCCGCCTCGCTATTTCTCTCGGCCGGCTGCAAAACGGCGACCTCGCCATCTTCCGCCGGCCGGGAGTTGTTCAACGGCCGTGATTTTTCCGGCTGGACGTTTTGCATGAAAGGCGGGGCCGACCCGCGCCAGACCTGGAGCGTGCGCGACGGGGTTATTCACTGCACCGGCCGGCCGCCGGGTTATCTGCGCACAACCGAGCGCTTTGCGAATTACCGGCTCACCGTCGTGTGGCGCTTCGTCCGGGTTGCGCCGCATGCCGACAATTCGGGCGTGTTGATTCACATCCAGCCGCCGGATGTGGTCTTCCCTGAATGCGTCGAATGCCAGGGACAATTTCAACATCAGGGCGACATTCTGTTGTGCTGCGGGGCCAGCGCGGCGGGGCATCCGGCCACGGGCAAAACCCTGGTGCTCCCGCAAAACGGCCCGCCGAACGAAAATCCCGTCGGCGATTGGAACACGGACGAAATCGTCTGCCGCGGCGGCACCGTTCAATTGTTTGTCAATGGCAAAAAAATGAACGAAATTGACGGCGGCAACCTCACCTCCGGCTACATTGGCATTCAAAGCGAGGGCGGAGAAATCGAAGTGCGTCAGGTGCGTTTGCAGCCGCTGCGATGAAATCGGCCGCGGCCCCGGCTGTCGCTTTAACCGGGGCGACGGCCAGGCGGCCGGTTGAGGACCGTGAATGACGCGCGGAGAAAACTCCTTGGGCAGCCCGTTTCACCGAATCGCTCCCCGCCGGCGCAGCATCGTTTCCATCACCCGCTCCATCAGCCGGTCCGCGAGCGGCCGGGTGATTTCGTCCAGGGCAGTCAGCGACGATTGCAATTGTTCCAGATCGCCCGCGCCGGTTTCGGGTCGTTCCGCCGCCAGAATTTCCTCGACGACGCGCGCGGCGGCCAGAATTTTTTCGCGGTAGTCGGCCGGGACTTCCTCGCCGCAATCGGCCAGCGCCTTGCGCGTGGCGGCCAGGATTTCCCGGGCTTTGAATTTGGCCTCGATCCAACGGCGCGCCGCCAGGTCTTCAAAGGCGTGAGCGACGCTTTCTTCGACCATCTGCTGCACCGCGGCGTCCTCGACATCCACGGCGGATGTTAATTCCACGACCTTTTCGCGACCGGTTTTGAGGTCGCGCGCCAGGACATGGAGGATGCCGTTGGCGTCAATTTCAAATTGCACGCCCACGCGAGGCACGCCGCGCGGGGCCGGATCGAATTCGATGGTGAACCGGCCCAGGCTCCAGTTGTCCCGCGCCCGTTCGCGTTCGCCTTGCAACACGTGGATGAGCATCGAACGCTGGTTGTCCACCGCGGTGGTGAACACCTCGCCGGCCTTCACCGGAATGGTCGAATTGCGGGGGATCAATACGTTCATCAACCCGCCGAAGGTTTCGATGCCCAGCGACAGCGGCGTGACGTCCAGCAACAAAATGTGCCGGAATCCGCCGCTCAAAATTTCCGCCTGGATGGCCGCGCCCAGCGCCACGGCTTCGTCGGGATTTTGCGAGGTGTTGAGCTGCGGGCCGCCGGCCCGGTGAAACGCCGCCCCGAGCCGGAGGTCACCGCGCACTTCTTCAAACTCGGCGCATTCGAAAAGTTCACCGACAAATTTGCGGACCAGCGGCATGCGCGTCTGTCCGCCGACCAAAATGACCTGGTCCAAATCCCGCGGCTGAAGCCCCGCATCCGCCAGCGCCCGCAGACAATGCGTCCTTGTGCGGGCCACAAGGTCGCGCGCGAGCTGTTCCAGCTCGGTGCGCGTGAACCGGCAGCGGAAGGAAAAATCCGGCATCAAAAACGGCAGGACGATTTCCACTTCGGTTTCAGTGGACAATTTGATTTTCGCTTCTTCGGCGGCTTCGCGGAGGCGGGACTGGAGGGTGGCGCTGTGCAGATGTTGGCGCACGGAAGCGTCCGCCGATTCGGTGATTTTCCGGTTCAGCCATTCAACGATTTTGCCGTCCAGGTCGTCGCCGCCCAGCCGCGTGTTGCCGTGGGTGGCGAGCACCTGGAACACGCCGTCGTTCAATTCCAGAATGGAAAGATCAAACGTCCCGCCGCCCAGGTCATAGACGGCGATTTTGGATTTTTCCTTGAGGCGGTCCAGGCCGCAGGCCAGCGCGGCGGCCGTCGGCTCATTCAGAATGCGCTCGACGGTGAAGCCGGCCAGTTCGCCGGCGCGTTTGGTCGCGGCGCGCTGGGCGTCGTTGAAATACGCCGGCACGGTGATGACGGCGCGCGTGACGGGCCCGCCGAAATAATCCTCCGCATCGCGTTTTAATTTCCTTAAAATCTCCGCCGAAATTTCCTCCGGCGTCCAATCTCTGCCGTGAATCGGGACGGTCACCGGGCGGGCTCCACTGCAGTTCAAGGGATACGCCACGGATTTCTCCTCCTCGGCAATTTCCGCGCCCCGCCGGCCGATGAAACGTTTGATCGAATAAATCGTTTCCGCCGGCCGCAAGGCGCGGACGCGGCGGGCTTCGTAACCGACCAGCGGCGGTGTGTCCGCCGCCGGGAAATGCACCACCGACGGCGTCAGGCGCCGCCCCGCGGCATCCGCGATGACCAGCGGGATGCCCCCCTCGACCGTGGCCACAAGGGAATGGGTGGTGCCCAAATCTATGCCGACGATTCTGCTCACGCGGAAAATTCTGCCACGAATTCAATGGAAAACAATTCCAACCGCGCCAGCCGTCAAAAGCGCAAAGCCAAATGCAATCTCCCCCTCCCTGCACGGAATAAACCGCGTCGGAATCACCTCGTCGAATCCAAGCAGAAAGTTTTCGCCAATGGCGGCGCCTGCTCTCAACGAGCTGCGGCGATGAGCAATTCGATTTTTCGTTTTTTTACCCGCCGTTGGGGTTAATTTGGCGGCATGAACTGCATCGTCACCGCCGGGCCGACCTGCGAGCCGCTCGATGCGGTGCGGCGGCTCACAAACTTTTCCACCGGCCGGCTCGGCACCGAACTGGCCAATTTTCTGGTGGCCCGCGGTCATCACGTGCTTTTGCTGCTGGGTGAAGCCGCCACCTACGCCGGGGCGCGCCACGCGCAACAAGTGCAAACCTTTTCCACCACCGCCGACCTGCGCCTCAAACTTAAATCCGCTTCGGCGCAACCGGTGGACGCCCTTTTTCATGCCGCGGCGGTGAGTGATTTCCGCTTCGGACGGGTTTTCGCGCCGGACGCCGCCGACCGGCCGGTTGAAATCGAGGCGGCCAAAAAAATTTCCTCGCGCCGGGGCAAACTGCTCGTGGAACTGCTGCCGACGCCAAAAATTCTGGCCGAATTGCGCGACTGGTTCCCGCAAACGCGAATCGTCGGCTGGAAATTTGAGGCCGACGGCGCGCGCGCCGAAGCCCTCGCCGCCGCCAAAAGGCAAATGGCCGAATGCCGCACCGACGCCTGCGTCGTCAACGGCCCGGCTTACGGCGCGGGGTTCGGCCTGGTGCAATCTCGTCGCGTGGTGCATCTGGCCGATCAGGCCCGGCTGTTTGTGGCCTTGGAAAAAACAATTTGACGGCGCCGGAAAACAATTTTCCCCCTCGCCGCCCGCCCTTCGGCGGCTCCTCAAGCCTCGAAATGTTCCAGGCGCTTGAAGGCCAGCTTCATGGGCAATCCCCCCACCAACAATGACAGGACCACGAACGCTATCACACTTTCCGTCGCCCAATGCGTGTTCCCCTGAAATTCCATCGAGCCGAAGACCAACAGCGCGATGGAAGCCAGGACATAAAGCGAACTGACCACCAGACACAACGTGCCGCCGAAGCCGCTGACAATTTTGTTCGGGTTGGTTTCCTTCAAATTCGGATACAACACGCCCAGCCCCACCGCCACGCCGTTGAGCGTGAAGGTCATCACCGTGACCACCGCTCCGAAAAACGCGACGCGGTCCGCCGACATCTGCAACATCCAACACGAGAGCAGGATCAGGCTGAGCGTGACCACCAGGGAAAGTCCGCTGGCCAGTCCGTACTTGATCCGCAGAACACGCACCAGCCCCATCGGCGCCAGCCCCACCATCCACAAACGCCGCCCCTCCAGCGAAAACTGGGGAAATACAAAACGCGTGGTGACCGTGGCCAGATTCAAGGCGCAGGCGCAAAGATTCAGGAAGGCAACAAGATTGACCCAGAACGGACTGCTCAAATGATGCGTGAAATTGCGCAGGTTGATGACGTAAACGCCCAGCAGACCGAACAGCATGACCGACTGGCCCCATTGCGTGGTGTCGCGCCAGAACATCCGCAAATCCTTCACCGCCAGCGCGCGGGTGTCAGGTTGGAGCCAGAAAAAAATCCTGAATAAATTTTCGAGTCCGGCGATGTTCATTCGGGAGCGCCGGCGGCGGCTGGAGAAACCGTTTGCCGCGCGGCTTTGCACCGCCGAAGCCGTGTCGTAAAACACCCCGCCGAATCGGGTCAAAGCCAGCGCGCCGAAAAACAAGGTATGACTCAACAGCACCAGGGCAAAAAACATCGCCCCCCGCAACACGCCTTCCGCCCATTGCAAAACCGCCGACGAAAGCCAGAAACTGGGCAGGAACGGAAACAAGGTGAACCGCGTCTTGGCCAGCATCGCGTCCAGCGCCTCAATCGTGCGCCGGTCCAGCACGTTGCTGTCCAGCGGCGGCGTCTTCCACCAAAACACCGCGGCCGCCAGCAACGCCAGCGCCACGCCTAGCAGCGTTATCTGAAAGCTGCGCCGGTCCAGCCAGCGCCCCATTCCAATTGCCAGCGCCGCGCCCAGCACCCCCGGCAGCACGATGAACACGCCGATCAGCACCAGCGTGGCAAGGTAAAAATGCCACGGCACGCCGCGCACCAGGCCATAGGCCACCAGTAACGGCGCAATCAAAAACAGAAACGCCCACGACGCCAACAACACCGATTCGATGAACTTCCAGCGAAAAATGGTTTGCGTCGAAACCGGCAGCGCCAGCAGAAAGGTCGTTTCCCGATTGCGAAACAAGTTGGTGTAGCTGATGATCAGATTGCTCAACAGCAGCAGTCCGAACAGAAACGCAAAGAGGGTGTAGAGCAGCCGTTCCGTGAGGGCCGCGCCCAGGCCGGGAAACTTGGCAATGAATTGCAGCCCCTCGTAGAACAATTCAAAAGACAGAACCAGATAACCGCTGACGAAGGTCAGAATAACCGCCGTCAACAGCCGCGACTGGTTTCGCAGCCCCAGCAGCCGGCGCCAGGCGTGCAGGGCGTTGACACGCAGCAACAACCACAGCGGAGGGAGCGGTTTGCGGTTCACAAATTCCATCCTAGCTCACCGGGCGCGCCGGCGCAACGTACGCCGCCCGCCGTCATGGGATTTTGACCTGGAAGGCGCTGGCCGCAGCGAGCCGTTCCAGGCCGGCCGGATAAAATTTTTCCCGATATTCGTCGGTTTCCAGCAGGTGCTGCGTCAAATCCTTCCCGTCGCGGCGGATGATGAATTTCAATTCCTCCAGGTTGTCCGACCAGCGGAAACCGTTGAAAAATTCCGCCCCGGCGAATTGTGTCTTGTACAGCGCCGTCCGCGAATAACACGTGCCCAGGTAAAGAAACCTCACGCCGCGTTCGGCAAACAACGTCACCGCGGAGGTCATCATAAACATGCCCAGATTCCGCGCGTAATAGTTCAGGTCGTAAAAGGCGTAGTAGTAAAAGGCCAGCGACGTGCCTTCCAGATAGAGAGTGGCCACGCCGACTTCCTTGGCGGCCTCGGTGTCAGTGAACACCAGCAGATGCGAAATGATGGGCGCGGAAAACAGTCCGTCAAGCCGCTCGAACGTCATCACGTCCTTGCCGAACTTGATGTCGGCATAGGTCTTGAAAAATTCGCGGCGCGCCGGCGTGTAATCGAAGTCGGCCCGGGGGACCAGCTTGACCTCAATGCCCTTGCCTTTGCGCAGGATGCGGCGGTTTTCGGATGACGGCTTGAACTTGGCCAAATTGACCCGCACCTGTCGGCACAGATAAAAGCGGTCCAGGTAACGCGAGGAAGGCAAGAAGCCGGCGTTGAAAACATCCGCCGGCGTTTCCCCCGCCTCCGGCACGGCCCAGACGGCGTAGGGAAACTGGTAATGTTCGTAATCGGAATTTTGTTCGGAAAAAAGCAGTTTCATTTTCCCGGGAGTCAATATGAATTCCGCCGGGGCGGCGGGCAAAACAATTCCGGCTCCGCTTCAGCCGCGTCCGGACGAATTCAATTCGTTTTCATTGACATTTTTCCGGCGCAACCGGAGCCGCCAGTTGGTCAGCACGTCATAGGTCACGGAATTTTTCAGGCGGGCGATGTCGCGGGCGGTGATTTCCTCGGTTCCCTGCCGCCCCATGATCACGGCTTCGTCCCACATTTGGGCCTGGGGAATATCGGTGATGTCCACCATCAGGGCGTCCATGGCGATGCCCCCGACAATGGGCGCCCGCCGGCCATGAATGAGCACCCAACCCTCGTTGCGCACCCGCGGAAAACCATCGCCGTAACCAATCGGCAGCACGGCAATGCGCCGGTCGCTCGGCGCGGTGTAACGCATCCCGTAACCCACCACTTCGCCGCGCCGGACTTTTTGAATAGCCGCAATTTTCGCCTTGACGGACATCACCGGTTCGATACCGGGGATACGCCGGCAAACCAGCGAGGGAAACACGCCGTAAATCAAAATCCCCACCCGCACCATGTCCAGGTGCGCCTGCGGCAGGTCCAGAAAGCCGCCGCTGTTGCAGGTGTGCCGCAGGGGAACGGAAATTTTTTTCTCTTCCAGCGCGCGGAGAATCTCGTTAAAACGCGAGAGTTGAAGATGGGCAAAGGTCTTGTCCGCCTCGTCTGACTGCGCGAAATGCGTCATCACACCTTCCAGCCGCAGGCTCTTCTGCGCCAGGATCAATTCGATCAACGGCAACGCTTCATCCCAGCGTACGCCGTAGCGGCTCATGC
>Ga0070740_10005097_pt1 | contig 12410 bp, 24 predicted proteins | sample Coa_R2_FD_67286 | JGI IMG/M metagenome (GOLD analysis project Ga0070740, IMG submission 67286) | Surface soil microbial communities from Centralia Pennsylvania, which are recovering from an underground coalmine fire - Coalmine... | ecosystem: Environmental > Terrestrial > Soil > Unclassified ...
ACCGCCTGGCTCGCCAGATTGAAGATTCCCAGGCCAGCCGCAAACGACAGCGCGCCGCCAAGCATGCTCTTAAAGCCGCCACTGGTTTCTTTGACGGCTTGCGAGACTCCACTCAGTTTTTGCTTGGCGTCGGCATCGCCTTCTATCGAGACTTTGCCGACGAGCTGCGCGGCGGTGATGGTCATCGTCTGTTCTCCAAAATCTTGCGAGCCTGTGCTTCGGCAGTCGCGGCGATCAGCGCCTTGTCCTGCCAAAAGATCGGTTGCTCTAAGAGCATCCAGGGAGCAACGCCGAGATACTTCGCGGCCTGGATGAGCGCATACCAGTCAGGGCAGTGCCCCATTTGCCCTTCCATTGCCAGGTAGCGCCTCAAGCAAACGAGCTCGGCGTTTTCGCTGCCGTCGGCGCAAACGTTTCCGGGCGCATGTCACCGATGATCGCGGAGAGTGCCTGGACGCGAAAGAGAATCGGTAGTTCCGCGAGGCGCGCGGCGTCCAGCGGAAACATCTGCGTCGCCGCATCGTCCTCGTAGACATCCCAACCCTTGATGATGTCAGCAAGCGTTTCGTTGAGCGAGCCGAAGCCACTCACGATGTCGCCATCGTCGGCGCTACTCACAAAGAGTTGCAGCGCCGCAAAGGTCTTCTCGGTGATCTTGGCTGGCCAGTACTCGGCTGTGACCGGCTCGCCATCATAGACAAAGGTCGTTTTCGCGGTATTGGCGATAATTTTTGCAAGCGTGATGGGCATAGCGATTCCTTATAAAGCCGTAATCAAATTGGTAATAGTGAAGACCTGCGCCTTGCCCCAGGTCGGATCTTCGACAATCGTCAGTTCCCACTCGATGGCAAAGATGCCGCTGTCATCCTGGAATGCCGACGGCTTGCCGACTTTGATGGCCATGTCGTGCTGGAAAATGTTGAAGACCGCGCCAGGGCCGTCGCTGGCAATTTGCGGTCCTTGCGCCTGGACGCGCATGAAGTACGTCGTGTTGTTTTGCAGATAGCCAAGTAGCGCCATGCCGTTGCTGTCTGCCTCGACACGTAGTTTCATTGTGGCCTTTGGTACGAGATCGACGTGCGCCGTCCATGAGGCTGTGCTGCGGTTGAGCGGATAGAACACGCCGTAGACATTGGTGAAGGTGTAATCGACGCTGAGTGCGCGGGTGAGCAGCGTTGTGCCAAGCCCGCCCGATGTGCTGTCAAGGTAGACGTTGACGTGCTTCGCCACAACGGGCGCGATGGGGACGGCGACGGGCGAATTGGTCATCGTGATGCCGTCGCTGATGGCCTGGCTGATCGCTTTGCCGCTGCACGTAAAATCTTTGCGTGTGCCTTTATAGCCAAACTCGGTGAAGAGCAGATACGCCGCCTGGTGCGCGCGGATACTGTCGCCTTGCTGCAATGTATAGGTCTGCGGCACAATCGATGGTCCGATGACGGGCGGGGTGCCCACCCAGTCCTTCGCCGTCGTCGATGAGCCATGTGCGACCGGCGTGATCGCGCCGCAGACCGATGCCAGCGGGTAAATGACGCCGTTGTAATCGAGGTTGCCGCCAATCGTCCAATCCATCCACTCCGTATTCTCTTCGAGCACGTTGTCGTACTTGTGGCCCGTCGGGCGATAGGTCGCCACGTCGGCATTGATTTGCCCCGTCCAGTCGAAGCATTCAAGGAGTTTGGTTGCGGCGACCGGCGTGCCAAGCGCGCTATTTGATTCCGCGCCGATCTGGGCGCGCTGATTGACGGTCTGTCGCTCTGCCGTCCATGTCATAGTCTTGATCTCCCATCATCCCGTGCCCAATCAACGCCGAGCTTTGCCGACATTGACTGAGCACGAGATACAAGAGCGATTGCTCGTCTTCAATACACTTGCCCGATCCACAGGCGATAGAGGCCGCCGATGTTGGTCCACTGCTCGCCCGTGACCATTTCATCGGCTTCGAGCGGCTGCTCGCGATACACCGTGTAGAGCATGCCGACGGTGACGTTGCCAATGATGATCGGCACATTCTGCGGTGGCGTATTCGGTGGCCCACCCAGGAGCACATCGAGCCGCGCTGCTGCCGCTGCAAGCGTCGCGGTGATAGTGGCAGGCCCGACCGCTTTGACCTGGTAGAGCAGGCCAGAGAACACGCGAAAGCCGTTCATCGTCGTCGTATCCGCGCCCGCCTGGTGCGCCATGATGATGTACGGGATCGCGGTGCTCGGCTGGGCCATCGCGCGATTGACGCCGCCGGGTGCCAGGCTTTGCAGTGTCGCGTCTGGGCCAAGCGTCGCGCTGAGATACGCATAGCCCAGCATGATCTCGTGGCCGCCGCTCATACGTCCTCCACGTCATTTGCTGTGGTAGCATTGCCGCCAAGCTGCTCTTCGATGCGGGCAATGGCATCCTCAAACGCCCCGCGTACCTGGTCAAAGGCCGGGTAAAAGTAGGGCTGCGGCGGCATATAGCGCGTGCCAAATTCAACGTAGGCCCCGTAGGTCGCCCCGACCACGACGTAGGCGATGGTGTCGTCGGGCGGCGGCGCGACCTCTGGGAACATCTGATCTTGCAAGCTCTTTTTGACGCGTTTGCGTCGGCTGGAAATGCCTTGCCCTGCCCGCTTCGTCCCCTGGCCGCCGATGGTGATCGTGTAAATGCTGTTGCGCAAAAAGCCCGTATCAATCGGCGCGGCTGCCTGCGCGGCTGCCTGGACATCAAACGCAGTCTTGCGTACCGTGCGACTGATCGCGGTGTGCAGCCTGTCAGCAATATCATCGAAATGGTTGAATTCTGCGACCATCTACAGCACCTCCGTCGCAAGGACCGTGCGCAGCACTTCGTACGACTTTGGCGCAAGGATTACCTGCACAACCATCGTGCTGCCATCGATGACCAGGTGATCCTGGTGTTGCACATTGGCGGTCGTTGGCATGCGCACGCGCCAGGCGGCGAGGCTGCCAATGAGATAGTCATAGTTTTGCAGTTGCCCCGCTGACGGCTCGCTGACATTGACGTTGCACGTCTGGATCTCGCTCAAGACTTCGGTCTCCGTGCCATACGCGTCTTTCGTTGGCGTTTTGCGCCAGATCGCACAACTTTTGTCGCAGACGAGATCCTCGACATCGAGCGCAATCTGCGCAAGCTCTGAAGCAGGGACCACCGGCATGACTACGCTCCCTTCACTGTGTCGGCGTTATCCAGCAGCCGCATCCTCACCGAGTCGATCTGCGGCAACACGTCAGCGCGCACCATCTTCGCGATCTTTGGCCGCGCCATTTGCCGGTACTTCGCAGCCAGCGCGAGCTTGTTGGGCATGAGTTGCGAGCGCCGCAAACTCTGTCCATCCACGGACACATCGTAAGACGCGGTGTATGTCGCCGCCCAGATTTCGAGCAGGTCAGCGGCAGCGGCGTAGACATCATAGACTTTGCCGGTCGCAAACACCGGAGGGAGCTGCCCCGGCACCGTGCCGCTCGTAAAGACGTTGGTTTCGAAAGCCCAGTGTCCGACGAGATTTTCCGATGCGACCGGCGTCAGCACGACCCACGCCGCGCCGTTGAAGTAGCCTTGCAGTACCACGTCATCTTCCCAGTAGCCAAAGCTCGAATAGTAGTCGGCGAAGATCGTGCTCGCCTGGTTGCCAGTCGATGCCGTGTTCACGATGGAGGGCGCGATTGCCAGGCTTTCATAGCGCACATCGTCGCGGTTGAGATCCAGGTAATCCTGGACGTTTTGCGTCGTGAACTGTGCGTTCGTCGGATCGCCGATCATGAGAGACACGCGGGCGATCAGCGCCGTCATCGTGCTGCGAACTGGCATCGATCATCCTCCCTACGCCTTGCCCTTGTGTGCTTTGCTGTCAGCACTCGCCTGCGCAGCCTGGCCTGCAAGCACTTGCTGCAAAAGAGCCTCTAACTGGTCGATGCGGGCCTGGAGCGCAAGCTCATTCGCTGATGGCGTGGCCTGCACTGCCTGTACGCTCATCTGCGCAGCCGCAGCCAGCTTCGCCGGATCGCGTGGATCAGGGATAGGCCGCGCGCCTTCTGCGGTGAGCCGAGCGATATGCGCTTCATGCGTGACGTACATCGGTGGGCGATTATCAGGCGTTTGCAGCCATATGCCGCCCGTTGCCATCGGTGGCAAGGTCATCGTCGTCATGCCTTTGTCCCTTTCTCGTCAGGCTTGGCAGGCTTGGACTCGGGCTCAGCGTTGCCTTCGATGAGGGCCTTGATGGCTTCGAGCGTGCTGTGCATATGCCCGATTCGCTCGGCATGGCCGTGGCTCTCGTGGACGGCGAGGCCCTCATTGACGTGCGCAAGGATCTGCGTCAAGATGTCTGGTTTCATTGTCCTAATTCCACCTTTGCAGTAATAGCGCCCAGATCGTGCCCGTCGTGCCCGCGCTAAAATCGATATTGATCGAGCCGTCGAGCTGTGCGAATCGCGAGATGTCGAGCGCGCCGATGAAGGCGGTGCCGGTCGTGGCCGAGAGGTTGCCAGTGACAAGATCGCCCAGTCCTGAGCGAAACGCGGCCCCTGCGGTTGCGCCGCCGCCCACGCCTGCCCTGATCGTCACGGTCTTGGTTGCCGCTGCCGTGTTTTGCACATAGATGAGTAAGCGATCAGCGGAGCCGACGACTGGAATGCCGGTCGAGGTGAGCGCGATATTCATGCCGTTGGCCTGGTCAATGGCGGTGCCACCGGAGTTGAGCACAATGCCATTAGCGGCGATGTTGGTAATGGGAAGATTTGTTCGCGCCATGTCAATGTCCTCCTATGGATGCTGCAAGTACGCCGCAGCCAGCGCGTAGGGACGCACGGTTTTCGCGCCATACAATACCAGGCCTTTGACGGCATCAGAAAAGCGGTACGGCGGGCGATAGGCTTCGGTCTTGTTGATGCCCTCGGCCTTCGTGACGGCCATCGTGTGCCCGGCGAGCACCACGTCCTGGCTGCCGCTCGTGCCTGGCGTGCCCCCGAGATTCGGCGCATTCAAGCTCTCGTAGACATCCATGCCCTCGATCTTGCCCAGGTACGCGTCGCTTGCCATGCCAGCCGAGGCGTCGAGCTTGCCGGTGAGGATGGTTTGGCGGCCCGCGTCGGTGTTGAAGCTGGTGAATCTGATGTCTTGCGTGAGGTACGTCTTGACCCAGGGCGGCACGACGCACCATCGGCCTTGCTTGGGGACGGCTTGCTGTGTGAGGTATTGCGAGAGCACGACGAGGTAGTCGTAGACGGTCTGGCCGCCGCCGACGTTTGCGCTGGTCGCGGCGACTGGAGTGACGAAGCTGCCAGAGGAGCCGACGAGGTTGGCGCTCACGGCGTCAGTGTAGAATCCGGCATAGTATTGATCCATCGTCAACGCCATCTTGTACGCCGCCCAGCGCATGGCGGCGGCCATCACGTTTGGCTGCGCCTGCGCCTGGTCTACGTCGTCGATGTCAAAATTGTAGTACTTCGCCTGGCTGATGGTGAGCATCGTCTGCGCATCAGTCAATGCCTGAGGAGCGTTGAGGTCGGTGTCTTTGGTGTAATTGAAGACGGTGATGTCGCCAATAGCATTGATCTTCACCGTGTCGCCCATCGCCTTGATCGTGCCCTCGTAATCGACGTTGAACAGCGCGCCAAAGACAAGATTGCGCTGCAACGCTTCGAGGACGGTGTCGCTCCATAATTGCGGGATAAAGTTGTTGAGACTCACTGCTCTCTCCCATCATCCCCTGCCCAACCAACGCTGTCGCATTGCCTGAGCACGAGATACAAAAGATCACTTGTTCTACATCGTATTCGATTGTGTTGCGCTGCCTGCCTTTAGAGCGGGCGCGATCCAAGATTGGTCTGCGCATTGATCGCGGCGCGTAGCTGCGCTCTGAGATGCTGTGGCAGCGCGTTGTACTCCTCGCTCGACATCTGCCCCTTTTGCAGTCTGCCGAGCAGCTCCTCGATGGATGCTGTGCTCGTCTGCGAACGCGGTGGATTCGTCGCACCCCCGCCGGTCGGCTGTGTGGTCGCGGGCTTGCCTGCGAGATACGGCTTATTCTTGAGCACCGCCTTGAGCAGCGTCTCGACGTTCGTCGGATGGCCGTTGTCATCAAATTCGAGCTCTGCGCTATCAAGGAAGCGTGCCGCGTCCTCCGGATCGGCAAAGCCTAGTCGTGAGGCAACGCTGCCAACGGCGCGACCGATGCGTGCCTCCTGGAGCTGGCGTGTCAGTTCTGCGTTCTGGCTCTGGAAATCGGCGAGCTGCTTGGCGGTCTTCTCGGCCTCCGTGAGTTGTGCATTGCGACGCTGTGCCTCGTCATCTTCGAATTTCTTGAGGCGGGTGCGATGGCCCGCGTTCTCCTTGCGCAGATCCGCGATGATCTTCTCGTAGTCTTGCTGTGTTTTGCCGTCGCCCGCCTGGGGTTCTGGCGTGGTTGTCGTGGGCTCCTGGCCCGGGGTGCTTGCCGATACGCCTGGCTCCTGGCCGGGCGCGGGCGTCGTGGTAGTGTTTCCCTCTTCCATAGTATAGCCTCGAATTGTGTGATAGTCAATCGATGAATAGTCAATGATTGAGTAATGGTGCCAAAAATTAGGGATTCACGCTAAAGTCATTGAAGACCAGCGTGTTCATCGGCATGTTGGGTAGCACCGCAATCCAGATGCCGCGATACCACACGATCTGCTTCGTGGCGTCGTCGCCATCTGCGCAGTAGCGCGCAAGATCGCGGGAAAGCTCTGCCACACCCTCTTTGCTCACGAAGACGCAAGGCAACGGCTCAAGGAACTGCGACATAAACCAGGCAATGCAGTCATCGATGGTCGTCTGCGTCAGCTCGCCTGCGTAGCGCACGGTAACACGCTGCAATTGCAGGATATCCCTGCGTGACTCAGTGCTCGCCATCGCAGCCTCCGTTGAAAAGCGCGCGGTGATGGCGTGGCCTTGCGCTGTCATCGTGGTGGCACGCCGCCCTTCGAGCACGATCCTGGCATGCGCCTGCTCAGCGACGACCTGCTTGACCAGGATGCTCGTTGCAAGCTCAGGACGGCTGCGCAGCCATTCGACGGCAGCTTGGTCCATGACGTTCGCAGGGATCGTCATAGATGCCGCGACGTTTGGCAGAAAGTCCAGGGTGATGCGCAGACTCTCTGTGCTGATCTCGACCACTGCGCCTGCTCCAGTATACTCAGGCACATCGTCGTGCTCATTCTGTTCGTCGTTGGACATATGTTGCATGGTCCTCCACAAGTGTTTCTAAGATTGTTGTGAGTTCAGCGCCCACGAATTGACGATGATGCTCGCGTTGCGCCTGTTCCATGACGATGTGCTCTATGTCCAGTGCTCATCGTGATGCGTGTTTCCATGCTGCTCCTTTACTGTGCCATGCTCTTCAAGGACGGCGGCACGTCCATCTTCGCCTCGCCGTACGCACGCACCAATGCCTTCGCCGCCTTCTTTTTGTCAGCCGGTGAAACGCCTTTGAGTGCATTGCGTGCGCCGCTGAGCGCGCCTGCTGCGGCGGGCAACGCGTTCGCATTGAGATCGCCGTTTGGCTCGTAGATCGGCAATTTGCAGTTCTCCTGCGTTTTGTCTGTACCTGGCTCGTTGAGATCGATGAGACACGATTTGCAATAGCTTTCCGTGTCAGGCCAGCGCGACGCTGAGCCATCCCACGGCTTATTCGTGACGGCCATGATTTCCCCTTTCTTCGCCTTGCCATCTGCTCGGCGATGCGATCTGCATGATCCATTCATCTCTGTGCTGTTCGAGGCCTGCGCTGCACATCTGCGTGATGTCGCCGATCTCGGCAGGGCAGCACGTCCTTGCCTGCGCTACGATGGTTGTAGCTTCGGCGCTGATCCTGGCTGCGAGCGCCTGCCTCGCCCGCTCAATGTGTCTCATGGGCATCCTCGTCGTCCTTCGGTAGCGGTGTGATGACCGCGAGGCCGCCGACGCGCTTGAAGATGATGCGCGGCATGTCACGTTGTCCGAGCTCGCTCTGGCACAATGACGTGATCTCGGAAAGTGCCGTGCTCTGGACCGCATCAATCTCCGATTCAGTACAGTTCATCACGGCCTGGTCAGAACGTTCGACGACCGCAAGAATAGCACGGGCGAGCAGCGATTGCCTGGCCTGCTCGTCTTCGTTGATGATGCGCAATTTGTCGCTGACGCTCACGAAGGTCATCGGCCCGCAGCCATTGGGGCAGGCGACGTTTTGCGATGGCTGCGGCGTCGCTTCTGGGCTCAGCATGGATTGTCGCAACGATGCGGCGAACGCGTCGGCGACACTGCTCAGCCAGGAAGCCAGCGACATATCTTGCCAGTGATGGCACGTCTTGCAAATGTAAAGTAGCATTATGCCTCCTTGCTTTTCTTTGGGATCTGCGTTTCGCAGAGCAGCAGCGCCTGCACAAAGGCATTATTAAGAACTTCTGCGATATCAGCGCCCTCCTTGATGCCTTTTTCTTTCATGGCTTTGCCTGCCTGCACGTAGATCGCGGTGATCTGCCGTGCCAATGCTTCGGCAGTCATTGATGGGCGGTGATATCGCATGAGCAACTGGTAGGTGTCTCGATTCCATCGCGCATCAGCGAGCGCGTGATGCTCATTGCCGCTGGTCTGTGTGGGTAGCTCTGGATTACCGCACATGGCACCGAGTTGCTTGATGTCGTGGGTATACATCGGGAATCCACTGGGCAAGGCCATCATCGTACCAAAGAGCTGACAGAAGGCGACGTGATCGTAGGCGGCGTAGTAGCCCCACAGCTCAGGCGGGCCGTAGCGTTGTGGGTCCATGAAAGCGAGGATCTCATCGCGAATCTGTGCGCGTGTGCGCCACGGACACCCAGGCTGATCGCAGCGCCTCTTGATATGATCTCGCTCAGGCGACGCGCAGCAGACAACGAGATGCGGGAAGACGTTTGTGCGTACCCAGTCGGACGCTTTGCGCGCCTGAAATTCCGTTGACTGCGCATAATACTCCCTGCCATCTTCACAGACAATACCAATGCTGATAAGATCGATGGTCTTGCCGTCTTCAATGAATTCGGTGTCTAGAAAGTAGCGTGGCGTTGCAAGTGTTGTGCCTGTCATCCCTCAACCTCGACTTTCTTCGGTGCCAGCGGCTGGCACAACTTCGCGATGTCGGCCAGGCCACGACTCAAGACGAGCGCGGTGGCATCGATCTCGACTGCCGTTGCGATGTCCTCTTTGCATTTGGCGAAGATCGCAAGGATCTGCTCCGCGAGGTGCTCGGTGGTCTGCGCACTTTCGACAATTTGCTTGGCGGCTTCGATGTGCTGCCGTGCCTCATTCGCCAGTGCTTGGGCGTCATAGTAAACGCCGATGGTCGGAAGCACTTCCTCGATATTTCCAAGAACACGCTCCAGCTCTTCGAAGTGCGAGAGCGCCGTTGTTTTCTCTGTGCTATTCATTATTCCTGTAACTTTCAATGTTTTTACACGCCGAACCGCGTATCGCTGAGGCAAAGCTTGCCATCGCTCGTTATATCGACATGGCAAGAGATCCTGCGTTTATTAGCGGGATGGACGGCGTCTACGCTAAATCGAGCCTTGACCTCGCAAGTGATGTACTCTGCATGCGTCGGCGATATTTCATCGCGGCTGGCCAACGTCGGCGCGTACTGCGTTTCAAGGTACCCAGTGATTAATGTGACCTTGAAGCCCTGCCATGCTTCGTTTTCGATGAATGCGCGGATCTTGCTATGCATGGCTTCGACCTGCGCCGGAATAGGCAGCAGTTTTTGCTCTTCGGCCAGTCTCGCCGAGACGACGCCCGCGACGGCGATCATCAGCTTTCTATTGGCTGCTGGCACATCCGACCAGGCAACGGCGCTTTCCTTACGCGTTTCGTAGCCAAACTGTGGCGCAAGGCGTTCATAGGTCTCATGGAAGAGACGCGCTATATCTTCAGGTGTCATTTATTTTCTCAGCTCTTTCAATGATTTTTCGTAGATGCTGCCGCCCCAGTCGGCATCATGGCTGCGCCCGACGATATCTTGCAGCGTGAACTCATTGTTGCTGTAGGCGTCGTACTTCGCATTGCCAAGAATAGCCCGTTGCGTCGCCTCGTCTTGCTCGTTGAACCAGTCTGCGCCGCTCTGCATATCGTCAACCGGACTGGTCTCTTCGAGATCACTGGTGTCGATGCCAAGCGGGCCGAGAATGTCTGACCAGGAACGCGTCACCGGCATGGGCGTACAGCGACAGGAGACGTGGCTCTCCATATCCTCGTCGAGATCGAAGAGTTGGCCGTCCATCGCAATGCAGGCCGCGCACGTCTTCGCCGATTTGTCGCAGGTCCAGCGCCATTGCTCGACGACATCACTATTGGCGCGGAAATTGGCGAGCTGCGCGCCTCGATACGCCCTGATCGCCTCGTTTCTGGCAATGGTGAGCGCCCGCGCCCGCGTCGTGCCCAGCGCATCCTCGATGGCCCTGGCGATCTCACGCGGTCCTTGCCCCAAAGTGACCCCGGTAATCAAGGCCTGCCCCGCCTTCGTCGCTGCATCGCCCCCGAAGCTGTCGAAGAGATCATACAGTGGGCTGCCTTGCTGCGTCGCGCCGACGAGATTGGCGATGGCGTCGGGCGACGGGCGACCAAAGACCCAGCGCGCGCCATCGGGGACCGTTGCGGCGAGCTGCGCCTGCGCTGATTGCGTGGCGAGCTGTACCGCCTGGTGCTGTGCCTGCGCTGTGGTCAGCCTGGCTATCCCTGCAAAGCTCTGCATCTGCTCATCGATGAAGGCCTTGAGATGCGCTAAGCGATGCTCTTCGTAGAGCCACGAGAGCGGCACATCTTCGCCTGCGCGTTGCTTCTCTTCGATTTGCCGATACAGCGCGTCCAGGCGCGGCGTGATCTTCGCAAGCGTCGCCTGATAGGCACTTTCCAGGCTATGCAGTGCCCGCGCGTCGTTGACATCGAGCTGTGCGCGATAGGCTTTGACGATGTGCTGCAATCGGCCCGCGCTCATGGTGCTTCTTGCGTGGCGATGGCATCATTGAGCTGATGCATGCGGTGATCTGCCAGGGCAAGCAATCCTTCCTTATAGGCATACTTCACATCAACGGGATCTATCATCCAATTGGACTGGTAAATCTCGTTGCCGACATACTTAAAAACCTTTAAGCCTCCTTTGAACACCTCGACGCCAAAATCTTTGCTTCGAATGTATTCGACCAACTCCTCGATCATCGCCCCTCTTTGCTTTCTATGCGCTTCATGATCTCCCTGTACTGCTCGTCGATGGCGGCGACGTATACTGCGTGGCCTTTTGTGATCGACTTCCCTAGCCATGCCTCGTACGCTTGCTCTCGCTCCTCGTCCTCGATCTTGATACCATCGCGGTCCCAGCACTGACCAGGGAAGCGCATATCAAATTCGACGATCTTCTCCATGAAGTCGAGCAGCGCAATTTCGTGGTAAAGTCTTGTCACCGCGTCGCGCTCAACCCAGTCAGTGAGCCAGGCGTCGGAAATCGTAGACCAGACGCGGAATTTACTGCCTTTTTGCGCAATACGCCAGCTCACCGTCTTCTCCTCCACCGTCGCCGCTCCCGTTGCCGTCGTGCATCGATGCGACGGATCGCGCATTTGCGCAGCTTGCGCGGCGGGCGTGGGTAAGCGAGAGCCTCATAGCGATGCCATCTGTCCATGAACGTCTTCGAGACGATGAGGGTATTGCTGATGTCCTGGCTCATCAGCAATACCGCAACGCCTTGCATTGTCAGATCTGGAGGCGTGAGGATATGCGTGAAGACGCCAGGAGTTCCTTCACGCGACTGCTTGACGCCAAGCAATGCTTCAATGTCGATCATAGTGTGCTTCCTCGCCTTTCGTTGATTTCGCTTGCTCGTAGACCTGCTTGATGCGCTCCCAGTTTGGCGATGCCAGCTCTGGATTCTCGTAGACGTTGCCGATGACCTCCCAGTCGCCCGACGAAGGCGCGTAGCCGACCTCGCCATCATTGCCGAGAAAGAGAAACGCCGCGCGATCTTTGAGCCAGATCACTGTTGCGCGCACGTCGATGTCACTGCGATAGACGATGTCGTGCTGGTAGATATCGCGGCCTGCGCTGTCCGTGAGGCCGGTGCATGGCAGCAACTCAATGTCTGCTAAGTGCCCGCTGCCTGAAGAAAAGCCTGCCCTGCCTCGATAGGCGTCGAGCAGAAAGTCAATCATCGTGACATCGATGATACTGCGGGTGTACTTATGCCATGCCTTCAATTTCAGTGGTATCATCGCTTTCCCTTGTCATACCTTGCTTCGTATGTCTCCAAGCGTATCATCGATGGTGCTGAGCTGATTGCTCAGATAGTCGAGCGAATCATCGATGCGTTCCAGGTGCTCAAGGATGGCAAGCTGCACATAGAGCGGCAAAAGCTCATGGTGCAGCCAGGTGTCGTCGGCCTCTTTGACCGCATA
>Ga0070740_10005098_pt1 | contig 12409 bp, 14 predicted proteins | sample Coa_R2_FD_67286 | JGI IMG/M metagenome (GOLD analysis project Ga0070740, IMG submission 67286) | Surface soil microbial communities from Centralia Pennsylvania, which are recovering from an underground coalmine fire - Coalmine... | ecosystem: Environmental > Terrestrial > Soil > Unclassified ...
TGCCCCAGGTGTCCAAATGCGGCTTATCAGTCGGGACTCCGGAACGCCTTACCCGCGGTGCCCGTTAGCGCCACAGAGACCCGCTTCGTTATCAGGAGACATGCCATGCAAGCGTCCGGCAAGAAAGTGCTGATCCTCGCCACCAACGGCTTCGAGCAATCGGAACTGGAGGTTCCGCGAGACAGACTCAAAGCCGCCGGCGCAAAGGTGGACATCGTCTCGCCGCAGGCCGGAGAGATCAAAGGCTGGGACGTGAAGGATTGGGGCCGTCCGGTCAAAGTCGACAAGATGCTCGACGAGGTTAAAGCCGACGATTACGACGCGATCGTGCTGCCGGGCGGGCAAATCAATCCTGATTTGCTGCGCGTCAACAACAAGGCGCTCAAGCTGATCAAAGACTTCTACAACCAGAAGAAGGTTGTAGCGGCCGTATGCCATGCCCCTTGGCTGCTTGTCGAAACGGGTATCGCCAGGGGCAAGCGCATGACCTCGTATCATTCGATGAAGACCGATGTCGCCAATGCCGGCGCTCGTTGGGAAGATTCCGAGGTCGTGGCCGATCAGGGCGTCGTTACCTCGCGCAATCCGAAGGACCTTGAGGCCTTTTCTGCCAAAATCATCGAGGAACTGAACGAGGGCCTGCATCAGGAACGCAGCGCCGCCTAGCGCCGCTACGGAACACCCTGCTCTCGCCGTTCGCGGCCGAATCGACCGCGGCGAGCTTTCAACCTGTTCTCAAATGTTGCCAGTAGCTTAAGCCATGCGATTTGCGCATTGCTGCGGCGCAACAATATTACTTTTCAGAAGGTTCCATATGCCTATGTTCACGACGACAGTTGAATCGACCCGAACGGGCCGTGCCTTCAAGAAGAAAAGAGGTTGCTATGATTGCTTCCATCGTTCGCGCCTTTCGCGAGTGGCGCCGCTATCAACAGAGCCTGAGTGAACTGTCGCGTTTGGGCGACCGCGAGCTCGCCGACATCGGCATTAGCCGCTCCGACATTCCGCGTGTGGCCTGGAACGCCGCACATCACGGCTAATCAGTCCTAGAAGTCCAAACCGCCCGCGACGGTCGCGGGCGGTTTTGCTTTGCCCGCATTGCAGGCCCGGACACGGACGCCTAGGTTGCCGGGAATGATCCAGCCTGTTCACATTGTCGGCGGCGGCCTGGCCGGTTCCGAGGCCGCGTGGCAGCTGGCACAAGCGGGCGTGCCGGTCGTGCTGCACGAAATGCGGCCGCAGCGGCAGACGGCAGCGCACAAGACGGAGGCCTTGGCCGAGCTGGTCTGCTCCAATTCGTTTCGCTCCGACGACAAGGACCATAACGCGGTCGGACTTTTGCATGCAGAGATGCGCCAGCTCGGCTCGCTGGTAATGAGCGCAGCCGACCGGAACCAAGTGCCGGCGGGTGGCGCCTTGGCCGTCGACCGTGATTGTTTTTCCGCGGCGGTGACCAAAGCGTTGCATAGCCATCCGCTGGTGAGGATCGAGCGCGCGGAGGTCGCCTCGCCGCCGCCGGAATGGGACAGCGTCATTATCACCACCGGCCCACTGACTTCCCCCGATCTCGCCGCCACCATCCGCAAGCTTACCGGCGAGGACCAGCTTGCTTTCTTCGACGCGATCGCACCGATCATACACCGCGACTCGATCGACCTCGGCCAAGCCTGGTTTCAGTCGCGCTACGATAAGAGCGGCCCCGGCGGTAGCGGCGCCGACTACATCAATTGTCCGCTCACACGCGAACAATACGATGCCTTTGTCGAGGCGCTGATGGCCGGCGACAAAGTCGCCTTCCACGATTGGGAAGCATCGACACCCTATTTCGACGGCTGTCTGCCGATCGAAGTCATGGCCGAGCGCGGGCGAGAAACGCTGCGCTACGGTCCCATGAAGCCCTTCGGGCTGACCAACCCGCACATGCCGAACGTCAAGCCTTATGCGGTGGTGCAACTGCGCCAAGACAACAAGCTTGGCACGCTGTTCAACATGGTCGGCTTCCAAACCAAGCTCAAACACGGCGAGCAGCTGCGCATCTTCCGCACTATTCCGGGCCTGCAAAGCGCCGAATTCGCCCGCCTTGGCGGCCTGCACCGAAATACCTTTCTGAATTCGCCCAAGTTGCTCGATGCCACGCTGCGTCTCAAAGCAAACCCGCGCTGGCGCTTTGCCGGTCAGATCACTGGCTGCGAAGGCTATGTGGAATCCGCCGCGATCGGCGGTCTCGCCGCGCGCTTTGTCGCGGCCGAGCAGCGCGGCCAAACGCCGGCGCCGCCGCCGCCGACCACCGCCCACGGCGCGCTGCTTGCCCACATCACGGGCGGCCACCTCGAGACCATCGACGCGGGACCACGTTCATTCCAGCCGATGAACGTGAATTTTGGGCTATTTCCGCCGCTCACGAGCAGCGTCACTTTTGATCAAGACGGTCGCCAGTTCGGTCGCGGTTCGGCCAGGAACCTTGCCCGTAAATCGGCGCTGAGCGCGCGCGCGCTCGCCGATCTTGAGCGCTGGCTGGCAGGCGAGCGTGCGATCGCCGCGGAATAGGTCAGAGCCGCGGAAAGCCGAACCAGGCCGCTCTCAGCATCTCGATTTGGCGCCGCCATGGCGGCGCATCGGGGTGCGTCAACAGCAACGGCACCAGGGCGACCGTCAGAAAGGCCGGTTGACCGATTCCCTCCAGCTGATCGATATCGGCGCGAAAATTTGCGTAAGCCTCACGCGCCGCGTCCGGCTCGCTCGTCAGACAGGCAAGCGCATCGGCGGCATGGTCCGCCGCCGATAAAATCGACGTACCGCCGGCGCCGAGAAATCGCGCAGCCGTCGCAAAAATTGCAGACAACGCTTGCGTTGGCGCCGTCGCCTGTAATTCGTCCTGCCGGGCTTCGATTGCGGCGCTGAGCGACGCCAGCGAGACGTTGGATCGGCGCGAGGCGTCTTGCAAAGCGAGCATGACCGGATTTGCCGCTGCTTCCTCCGGGCGCAAGCCGGCGATCGCCTCCTGCCACCACTGCAACCGGATCATTCCCGCCAGCGGATCGCGGACTACGGTCTTCACGCGCGCAATTTCTAGCGCAAAGGCGTAAAGTGCGAAAAGCCAAGGCCTCCGCTCCGCCGGCGCGAAAAGGCTGGCGATATAGCTATCCTTATCGTTCACGCGCACCAGCGTTTCACAATAACGGTAGGCCTCGCGCAGGCGATCAGTATCGCTCATGATCACACGGCAATCAGCCCCGCACCGATGCGGCGGTTCTCCGCCAGCAAGATATTGTAGGTGCGTACCGCGGCCCCCGTCGCCATGGCGTCTACGGACAACGAAGCATCGCGAAAACGTGCACGCAGAAGCTCCGGTAACACCCATGAATCGGCTCCGCCGCCGAGGAGGAAGAAATCGAGCGTCTTCGCCCGGTCGAATATCGGCGCCAGCGCCGCTTCGTTCAATTCGGCCACGCTTGCAACAGGCCACGCCCAAATGCCGTCGGGAAAACACAAGATCGAGCCGCGATGCGACATGCCGGCGAAGCGGAAGCCGCCGTTACCGTAGGCGTCGATTTGTGCCGGCCTCGGCAGATGCGGAGCATCGGCCTCGCCGCTCATGGCGTTTAAGACTTTTCGTCTGGCGCTGAGGCGCTGAGCGCATCGCGTCCGGTGCCGACGCCGAGGTAAATGAGGATCGGTGAAGCAATAAAGACCGACGTGTAGGTGCCGACCAGCACCACGCCGAACATCATGGTCGCAGTGAAGGAATGGATCGCCTGCCCGCCGAACAGAAGCAGCGCGAGCAAGGCCAGCGACACGGTGACGTGGGTGATGACCGAGCGCGACAAGGTCTGATTTACCGACGCGTTAAGCAGGTCCGGCATCGGCATTTTCTTATAGCGCCGCAACATCTCACGAATACGGTCATAGATCACGACTGTATCATTAAGCGAATAGCCGAGAATGGTCAGCAGCGCAGCAATGCTGGTGAGATCGAAGTCGATGCGGGTGACCGACATGAACCCGATGGTGAGCACCAGATCGTGCACATTGGCGATCATGGCTCCCAGGGCGAACTGCCATTCGAAGCGGAACCACAAGTAGATCAGAATGCAGAAGATCGCGAGCACCAGGCCGATGGTGCCGTAGGACAGCAGTTCGCCGGACACGCGCGGGCCGACCACTTCGACGCGGCGATAGGTCACTTGATCGCCGAGCGCGCCGCGCACCTTGTTCACCGCCGCCTGCTGCGCTTCGTCGCCGCCCGGCTGCTCGGCGATGCGGATCAGCACGTCGTTGGGCGCGCCGAACTGCTGCAGTTGAATTTCCCCGAGTCCCAAGCCACCGAGCGTCGCACGCATCTTGGCGAGATCGGCCTGCGTGGCCTTGCTTTGTACCTCCAGCAGCAAGCCGCCCCTGAAATCGATGCCGAAATTCAATCCATGAAAGAAATAAAGCGTGATCGCCAAGATCGACATCAAGGCCGACAAAGGAAAACTGATGCGCCGGAAGCGCATGAAATCGAATTTGGTGTCATCCGGGACGATACGAAGCAGGCGCACGAGCGGCTCCTAGATGGGCACGCGCTGCGGCCGCCGCCAACGCACCCAATAGGCTACGATCAGGCGGGTCAAAGTGAAGGCCGTGAACACGGTAGTGAGAATGCCGATGCCCAATGTCACCGCAAATCCGCGCACCGGGCCGGTGCCGATATAAAACAGCACGGCGGCGGCAATGAACGTCGTGATGTTGGAATCCAGAATCGTGGCAAGCGCGCGTGCGAAACCGGCGTCGATGGCGTTGATGGGCGTACGCCCGTGGCGCACCTCCTCGCGGATGCGCTCGTAGATCAGCACGTTCGAATCTACGGCGATACCGACGGTGAGCACAATGCCGGCAATGCCGGGCAAGGTCAGCGTCGCATTGAGCATCGACAGCAGGCCGAAGATCATTGCGACGTTCACCGCCACCGCGATGTTGGCGAAAAGTCCAAACAAGCCGTAGGTCACGAGCATGAAGAACACGACCATCGCGGCCCCGACATACGAGCTGAGCTTGCCTTTGGCGATCGAATCGGCGCCGAGACCGGGACCGACGGTCCGCTCCTCGATAATGGTCAGCGGCGCCGGCAGAGCGCCCGCGCGCAGCAGGATCGCCAGATCGTTGGCGCTCTGCACGGTGAAGTTGCCGGAAATCTGCCCCGAGCCGCCGAGGATCGGCTCGCGAATGACGGGAGCCGAGATCACCTGGTTGTCGAGCACGATGGCGAACGGCTTGCCGACGTTCTCCTGCGTTACCTGGGCGAATTTGCGTGCGCCGGAGGTATTGAAGCGAAACGACACGATCGGCTCGTTGGTGCGTGGATCAAAGCCCGGCTGGGCATCCGTCAGATCGGCGCCGGAAACGAGAACGCGCTTTTCCAGCACATAGGGCGTCTTTGCCTGGGGCCCTGTGCCATAGAGGATTTCGTCGTCGGGAGGCACATTGCCCTGCAATGCCTGCTCCGGCGACACCGATACGTCGACCATGTGGAAATCGAGCTTTGCGGTCTTGCCGAGGAGCTGCTTGAGCCGGGTCGGATCCTGCAGGCCGGGCACCTGCACCAGAATGCGGTCGGTGCCCTCGCGCTGGATCAGCGGCTCGACGGTGCCGAGCTCGTTGATACGCCGCTCCACGATCTGGATCGATTGCTCTACCGCTTGGCGCACGCGCTGGAGAATCGCTGGATCGGTGATGGTTAAGCGAAAGAGATTGCCGGGCTCGGTGCTGATATCGACGCTGCGTTGTCCCGTCGCGCCGAGAATGCCGCCGAGCGGTTGCGACAGCGTCTGCAGCTTCTCGCCCGCCTGTGCCGAATTCTGGCCTTCGCGAATGCGGACCTCGACGCTGTTGCCGCGCACGACCAGACCCGTATAGCCGATGCGGGCGTCGCGCAGCACGCGCCGCGCTTCGTCGCGCAGCGCTTCGAGCATCTCCTTGCGCACTGCGCTGGTGTCGACTTCGAGCAGGATATGCGAGCCGCCTTGCAGATCGAGTCCAAGCACAACGTGGCGCTGCGCCCACTTTGGCCAGCTTTCCACCATCTGCGCCGGCAGGAAGTTCGGCACCGCGCATAGGCAGACCACGATCACCGTGCACAGGATCGCGATCACCTTCCAGCGCGTAAAATAAAGCATGACGTCCCGATTTGCGGCTCAGCAACACGGTGCGGCTGTCAGCTCGCCGCCGCCTCGTCCTTTACCGGCTCACCTTTGGCACGGACGTCGGTCACCATCTGCCGCATTTGGCGGATGCGCACCTCGTCCGCGATCTCGATCTCGATCTGCTCGTCGTCGATCACCTTGGTCACTTTACCGATCAGTCCGCCATTGGTGATGACAGTGTCGCCCCGCCGCACATTCTTGACCATTTCCTGATGCTGCTTCACGCGCTTCTGCTGCGGCCGCAACATGAGGAAGTACATAATCACGAAAATCAAAACAAAAGGCAGCAGCGACATCAGCGTGCCGCCCTCCCCGCCAAACGGCGAAGTGCCTTGCGCGAAGGCAGGCGAAATCCACATTCCGGCGATCCCCGATTGGCTCTGAATTCGGCGCGGACTATAGCGGCCGCCGCCCCAATTGCAACGTTGCGATCGTCGCAAAAGCTCGCATTTTTGGCCACTTTCCGCACTTGCAGCTTGCGGGCCCGCCATGGCACGGCTAAGAGCAGCGCACTTTTTGTAAAGCGATTTCTATGGCCAAAGCAAAAACCTCGAAGGCAAGCCCAAGGTCGCGGGGCAAGGCGGCCGTGCCGGGAACCGACGTGCTCGAACGCATCGCCAACGCGCTCGATCGCTTGGCGCCCCAGCCGCTCACATTGCCGGATTTTGCCGAGGCCGACGCCTTTGTCTGGCATCCCGACGGACGCCGCCTCGCGCCCGTTCCCCGCGTGAACCGCGTCGACATGTCGCTGCTCAAGGGCATCGATCGTGTGCGCGATGTGTTGGTGGAGAACACCGAGCGCTTCGCCAAAGGGCTGCCGGCGAACAACGCGCTGCTATGGGGGGCGCGCGGCATGGGCAAGTCGTCCCTGGTCAAGGCGGCGCATGCTGCGGTGAACGCTGCTTTCGACCGGCGTCTCAAGTTGATCGAGATTCACCGCGAAGATATCGAAAGCCTGCCCGATCTCATGGCGCTGATCCGGGACTGCGGCTATCGCTTCATCGTGTTTTGCGACGATCTGTCATTCGACGCCGACGACACCTCTTACAAATCGTTGAAGGCGCTGCTCGAAGGCGGCATCGAAGGCCGGCCGGACAACGTTATCTTCTACGCCACATCGAACCGCCGCCATCTTCTCTCGCGCGATATGATGGAGAACGAGCGTTCGACCGCCATTAACCCTGGGGAAACCGTCGAGGAGAAGGTCTCGCTATCTGACCGCTTCGGTCTCTGGCTCGGTTTTCATCGCTGCAGCCAGGACGAATACCTGGCGATGGTCGACGCCTATGTCGAACACTACAAAGTGCCGGCGCGAGACCAGGCGGCGCTCCACCGCGACGCATTGGAGTGGGCCACCACGCGCGGCTCGCGTTCAGGCCGTGTCGCCTGGCAATTCATTCAGGAACTGGCCGGACGGCTTGGCGTTGCGTTGAAGGACTGACGGCCGCCGGGCTGCGGGGCGGCCATTGCGTGAGACGCTCCATGGTGCGCAGGTGCCGCGTTTTGGGCACGGCTCTTTTTCTATTCGCTTCCGCGGCGCTCGCGCAGGCGCCGCAGACGGAAACTCCGCCGCTGCCGCCTCCGAGGCCGGACAATGTGGCAGGGGCCCAGCAGACCGTGTGCATGCTCATCGAGTCGGCCGCGCGCGCGAATGCGCTGCCGGTCGAGTTCTTCGCCCGCGTGATCTGGCAGGAAAGCCGATTTCGCCCCGATGCCGTCGGGCCGCTCACGCGCAGCGGTGACAGGGCCTTGGGCATCGCGCAGTTCATGCCGGGCACTGCCGCCGAACGCAATTTGCTCGATCCGCTCAATCCTGTCGAAGCGTTGCCGAAATCGGCCGAGTTCTTGAGCGAGCTGCGGCGGCAGTTCGGCAATCTCGGTCTTGCCGCAGCGGCCTACAATGCAGGTCCGCGCCGCGTGCGCGATTGGCTTGCCGGCATCGGCGGAATGCCGGCCGAGACGCGCCATTATGTCGAGGCGATCACCGGTGCATCGATCGAGCAATGGGCCCACGGCGCCGACGCGCCTGCCCAAGACACAGGTCCCACATGTGGGCAATTGATGGCCACGCTGAAACGCGCGCCGAACATGTTCGTCGCCGCACTCGAGCAGCACGTCACCACGGGAACCATGCGGCCATGGGGGGCAATTCTCGGCGCCAACCGATCGCGCGAGAAAATTCTCATGCACTACGCGCAACTGCAACGCCGCTTTGCCGATGTGCTGACGGGGCTTGATCCCATCCTTATCGACCGCCGCCGCGCCGGCCCACTGCCGCGTTATCAGGTGCGCATCGGCGCAACGACGCGTGCCGATGCGAATGCGCTATGTACGCGCATTCACCGCGAGGGCGGCGACTGCGTCGTATTGCGCAACCCGCGCGGTTGAATCAGGCGCCGTTGAGGTATTTCGTCGGATCGACCGGCGTTGAGCCCTTGCGGATCTCGAAATGCAGTTGCGGCGATGTCACGTTGCCGGTCTGCCCCGCATTGGCGATCACCTGCCCGCGCTTGACGGTGTCTCCGCGCTTGACGAGCAGTTTGCTGGCATTGGCGTACGCCGAGACGTAGCCGTCGGCGTGCCGGATCAAGATCAAATTGCCGTAGCCCTTGAGCTCGTTGCCCGCATAAGCGACGACGCCGTCTTCGGCGGCCTTGACCGGTGTGCCTTCGGGAACGGCGAGGTTGATGCCGTCATTGGTCGTGCCGTTCGGCCGGGGGCCGAAGCCGGCGATGATGCGGCCCTTGACCGGCCAGCGGAACGAGGGCATGGCGCCGGCCGGCTCGGCCGCCTTGGTGACACTCTCGGTCTCGTGCACCTCCGGCTTGGCGACGCGCGCGCTTTGTACCGGCACGCTTGCCACTTTCTCGGCGGCGACGGTGCGCGGCTGCGCAATCTGCGGCGCCGGCGCGCGGCGTTCGGCGATCGTGCGCCCGCCCGGGATGGTCAGCCGCTGCCCGATGCTGATTGTAGCATACGGCTGCATGTTGTTGGCCCGCGCTAAGGCTGAGAGCGAGACGCCGTGCCTGCGCGCGATACCGATCAGGCTTTCGCCTGGCGCAACAACATGCACGCTCTCAGAGACGCGCGTTTCGGCAACCGGGCGCGGCGCCTCCTGGCGGCCCGCGCTCGCCGAGACGTAACGCGGAATAACGAGGCGCTGCCCGGGGCGGATCGCGGACGCGTTGGCGATGCCGTTGACTTCCATGAGTGCAGAAAGCGGGACGCCGTTCCTGCGCGCGACGCTTTCCAGCGTTTCGCCGTAGCCGACGGTGACCGGCTGACCGCCGTCCCAGGTCCAATGACCCGCCGGCGCGGGACGCTCGGCGACCGAACCGGTGACTTCGCTTGCACTCGGCCGATAGGCGCCAAGCCCGTGGGCGCCATTGGCAACGCCATTGGACGCAACTGTTTGCGGGCGGCTCGGCGCCGGCAGCGGCTGCGACACGATCTGCCGGCTCGGAGCCGGACGCTGCGCCACCGATCCGGTGTATTCCTGGCGCGGCGGATTGGATGCGAACGGATTTGAATCGAAGCGCGCCGAATTTTCACAACCGGCGGCGGCGATGCCAATTAGCGCGAGCACGACGGCCCGCAGTGCGAGCGGGCGAGACGGCACCTTGAGGCGCGGCATGTGGTTACTCACTCGTACGCAACACGATTAGACTTCGAAATAAAGCAGCGGCGAGTAAACACGCTCTTAAGAATTACCGAAGGGTTGCGAACGGCGAGAGCGCTGGCAAAAATGTCACAGGGTGCCGTTGCGCCGGAATATCAAAGCTCTTTTGCCTGCCCCGGCAGCAGCGGCACAAATCGAACGGGGATCAGTGGCTCGCGTGCGATCTCGTTTTGCGACTTGGTAAGCTTGACAATGTATTGCGCGCCACGGTGCGGACCGAGCGGCAGCAGCATGATGCCGCCATCGGCGAGCTGCTCAATGAGCGGTTGCGGCACCTCCTCGGCGGCAGCGGTGACGATGATGCGCTCATAGGGCGCCTTCCCCGCCACGCCGGCAAAGCCGTCGCCGACCACCACCTCGACATTGTGGTACCCCAACCTTTGCAGCCGATCGCGCGCCGCATCGGCCAGGGTGCGATAGCGCTCGATGCTCACCACTTCCCGCGCCAGCCGCGACAGCACCGCCGCCTGGTAACCGGAGCCGGTGCCGATTTCTAGCACACGGTCCTGCGGCGCCACCTGAAGTTGCTCGGTCATATAGGCGACGACGTAAGGCTGGCTGATGGTCTGCCCGCAGGCGATGGGCAGCGCCTGGTCCGCATAAGCGAGATCTGCGGTTTCCTCCGAAACAAATTGACTGCGCGGCACCTCATCCATGGCGCGCAATACGGCCTGGTCGGCGATGCCGCGCCGCCGCAGGCCGAGGAGGAATTGCATACGCTCGTCGTCGCGTTCGCCCTGCGCAGACACGCCCCGCCTCCTCCTTTCGCCCCATTTTTAGCACGTTTGCCGGTGATTGATGTAAGCTCCTCGAACGAGGTGGCGCACGGGGACGGAACCGGCGCGTGCCGCCCGAGTTGATGCGCGGGAGCGGGACCATGGACGGCACGTCGCAGAAGAGCGTTCTGGTCGTCGAAGACGAATATCTCATCCGCATGCTGCTGGAGGACATGCTTACCGATCTCGGCTACGGCGTCGCCGCCGCGGTCGGCACGGTCGCAGAAGCGAGCAAGTTTGCCGCCAGCGGTAGCTTCAGCGCTGCCATTCTCGACGTTAATCTGGACGGCCAGGAGATTTTCCCCGTCGCCGACATTCTGGCCAAGCGCAGCCTGCCTTTTGTCTTCGTCACCGGCTATGGCGAGCGCAGCCTGCCGGAGCGCTACCGCGGCCGTCCGGCGCTGCAAAAGCCGTTTCAGGCCGAGCAGCTCAGCGCCACGTTATCCGGATTGCTGACCGCCTGATTCGCAAGCAGTTCACCTCGCGATAAAGACAGGTCCCCCGCCGAGCCGCGGGTGAAGGCGGGCGAGCGAGGACGTTTCCGTATACCGACCTACCCGAACACTTGCGTGAGCCTGGTCAAGAACGGCTCGTCGGTGAGATCGAGCCGCAGCGGCGTCACCGCGATGCGCTTTTCGTTGAGGGCCGCGAGATCGCTGCCCGCCGCCGCGCCGACAATGCCGCCGCGACTGAAGGCGATCCAGAAATAGGGATTGCCGCGCCCGTCCTGGCGGGCGTCGATGCGCAATAGCTCCTGATCGCGCTTGCCCTGCACAGCGAGCGCAACGCCGGCGACTTCCTCCGGCGGACAATCCGGAAAATTGACATTGACCAGCACGTCGCGCGGCATGCCGGTTTTGAGCACGCGGCGGATCAGCTCCGGTCCGTGCTTGATCGCCGTGTCCCAATATGGCTTGCGCCGCGTGGAGAACGCATAGGCCTGCGACAGCGCGAAGGATGGAATGCCGAGCACCGTGCCTTCCATGGCGCCGGCGACGGTGCCGGAATAGGTCACGTCCTCCGCGCAGTTGCGGCCGCGGTTGACGCCTGAGAGCACGACATCGGGCACGTCTTTCATCAGATGCCGCACCCCCATGATGACGCAGTCGGTCGGGGTGCCCTTCACGGCGAAATGCCGCTCGTCGACTTGGCGCAGGCGCAGCGGATCGTTGAGCGAGAGCGAATGCGACACGCCGGATTGATCGGTTTCCGGCGCCACGATCCAAATGTCGTCGCCGAGTTGACGCGCGATCTTCTCGCAGGCGTCGAGGCCCGGCGAGTAAATGCCGTCGTCATTGGTGATGAGGATGCGCACGGCTTCTTATCCCTCCCCTGAAACGGGAGGGTCGCCCGCCGAAGCAGCAGCGAAGGCGGGCGGGGTGGGGTCGCGGTGCAAAGACCCCCACCCGGCTCGCTTAGCTCGCCACCCTCCCCCGCAAGCGGGGGAGGGATAAGAAAACCGCGGCCGTTCAACAGTCATTCCGCTTTCTCAATCTTCGTCAGCCGGCCCATATACGGCTTGAGCGCCTCGGGCACGGCGATGGCGCCGTTCTCCTGCTGGTAGGTCTCCATTACTGCGATCAGCGCCCGGCCGACGGCGACGCCGGAGCCATTGAGCGTGTGCACGAATTGCGGCTTGCCGTCCTTACCGCGGTAGCGCGCGTTCATGCGCCGCGCCTGGAAGTCGCCGCAGTTGGAGCAGGAGGAAATCTCGCGATAGGCGCCCTGCCCGGGCAGCCAGACTTCGATGTCGTAGGTCTTCTGCGCGGCAA
>Ga0070740_10005100_pt1 | contig 12409 bp, 12 predicted proteins | sample Coa_R2_FD_67286 | JGI IMG/M metagenome (GOLD analysis project Ga0070740, IMG submission 67286) | Surface soil microbial communities from Centralia Pennsylvania, which are recovering from an underground coalmine fire - Coalmine... | ecosystem: Environmental > Terrestrial > Soil > Unclassified ...
TCCCTGCTCACAACCGAGACCGTCTCTTAATAGGTGTCCACTTATTTACGTGGACACCTAAACCATACTTATTCATGGCGTCAAGAGGGCCTCGCCCGGACGCTTACAGACGAAGCTCGCAAGCGGAAATCATTTCCTGTACTCGGTGTTACGCGGCGAGAAGATATTCCTGATCGGAGACGAAGATGAGCTTAGAAAAGTGGGCGGAATTCGGCTGGCTCAAAACGGAACCGACAAGTCGCGATGAGATTAAGAACCTGCTTGCGATCGTTGATCGTGACTTGAAGGACGCAAGCGTCGCCGCGGTCTCGCAGGATAGACGATTCGAAGCGGCTCAATGCGGCTCGAACGGCCGCCATAATCGCACTACGAGCCTCTGGGTATCGCACCTCGGCTCAAACTGGACATCACTTGAAAAGTATCGAGTCTCTCGAATTCACCATTAAGGCCGATGAGAAGCTGGTCCAAAGGATGAAGGTTCTCTCAAAGAAACGGAACGCGACAAGCTACGACGCGGCGGGCAATGTCTCAAACCAGGAATTGGAATTGGCGATCAGGACAGCGTCCGAACTGCAGACTGGAGTTCTCTTATGGTTGCAAAAGACCCATCCTGAGCTCCTGAAACAGTAGCAAAACCTGCAGTCTGTCTAGCTTAGATTAAGAACCACGTTCTCGATGAGGTGCTTTATAAACTCCTCGGCAGTCGGCGCAGCAACGAGGACGCCGGATGGATGTGCCGCGATATTTCCTCGAGCACAGAGTCGGCGACGTGGACCTGAAACCGTTCGATTCCCAAGGCAGACATGACCTCAAGCGGAACAGATGTAGTCAGTGCCCGCTCAGGCGCAGATTTTTCAGAAGTGTGCAATCGCGCGTTGGAGGCGAGCCGTCGGGCTCGCGTACGTCACGTTCTTGCTTTGCCTCAACATGAAATTGGGGACAGGTCCCATGTCCCCAAACCTGTCCTCGTTTACTTGTCCCCGAGGACTGGCCGTAAATGGAATGGTTAAAGGCGTCGCAACGCGATGCCTTTGGCGGTGAATGTCAGCCGACATTCACCGCGATCACCACACACAGCCTCTAAAACGGATGTAACAAACGCAATAGCAGACGCAGCCTCGATCCCATCGATTCCTGCAATGCGAGGCCGCGTTGCATCTGCTCGATTCCACGTTCCTCCTTGCCCATGTCGGCGTCAGCCCGGCCATCTCAATGATGCCGTATGCTCCATGTGCCCTACTGCTTTCTTGGATGGAAGGAATTAAGAGCTATAATAGTGAGCAACTTCGCATTCTTCCGCCATCGGCGACAGTTTTCTGCGCAGCCAGAAAGGCCGTGGAAAATGCGGAAGAACCTCTCCAATGGATTGGTTTCCGAATCGCGGCGACTCGTAAGGGAGTCAACCGCCCTGATTCAAAATTCCAAACGACTCATAGCGGACAGCCACACATTGCGCGAGGAGATTTCGAAACGCGTGAAATCCATGCGCGATAGTAAAAGCCCCGATACCGTCCCAACAAAAGCCCACAAAGCGGCAATTGTTCTCTGAAAGATACTCTGCGCCGGTCCCCACAATGGACCAAAGCCAGAACGTTCGTGGGATTCGAAGGTGTATTTCGCAGGAAGGAAGCTTTGAGGCAACTATGAATTGCACCGAGATGGAGCTCCCGAACTGGTCGAGCGAAATGTATACGCGCACGAGTCCAAACGCGCCGAAGATTTCCTGAAGTCCATTGAAGCGCTCCCGCGGAAACCTAAGAACGCATGTTAGCGGCTATTGCCCTTCCGATTCGGGAATGAGACGAGAATACGCTTGAGGTTCCTAAGGTTCCCGGGCGTCCATGCACGGTGAACCGGCTGTTAGTCGGCATGTGCTCGACGGTGCTTTGCTGCTCTCTGGCCTGCCGGTAGGATCCTGAAAGCATGGAATTAGCTGACGTTCGTATTGACCGGCTGCAAATGGCTGTGCAGCCAATGCGCTACTTCGGTGTTGAAGCGGTAGTGCATCGCAACATCCGAATCATCGAGGATTCGCCACGGGCCTTCATTGATGCGGAACTCGACGCGGCGCTCCCGCAGACGGTAGTCATTGCACACCCCATCGTCAAAGAACAAACGAAGGGTAGGCAGGTAATTCAAGGTGTTTATTAGGAGGCCAGCAAGATACCCGAAGATGCAGCATTCGACGATAATTCTTTGGCACACAAGATGACCAGAGCTGCGGACTAGCTTCAATTCTGAGGATCTTTCTTCTTGCGCGGCGCCTGGGCTATTTCTCCCGCGCCTTCGCATAAAGAACACACTTTCTTTCCGTCCACGCGGCCAGTGCCACGGCAGACCGGGCACCGCACAAGCCCACTTTTCTTCGAACGACCCATTCAATTGCTGGTGAAGTGGATATCATCTTCTCACAGGCCCGAACCCAGCCTCCGCGGACTTAATGTATTGTGAAAAAATGCAAAAGAGCCAACGGGCTTGCATTCCGGCTGATCTTCTTCTGTGCGCAGCACATGCTTCGTGCGTTGGACCAGGAGCAAGACTCGCAACTAGAAGCTCAGGCCGATTCGGTTCTGATCTGACACATGGAGAGCAACTGGCGCGCGAACCTCGAAACTGCACCGAATATCCTTGCGAGGTGATAGCCGGTTCTGGCCTTTGCTGTTGGTTTTCGGTTTGGCTGATCGGGCGAGATGTGCACCATTGCTCATACTTGGATGAGCAGAAAGAATACTTTCTAGATATTGTGAAAATCTCAAAACTATTGGATGAAATGGCTCGGGATGCCAGAGCTGAAGCACTGCGGATCGAAACAGCGCGGCTAGAGGCCCATCGTCTTCTTCTCCGCCGCAAAGCAGAGTTGGCGGAACTGGACGGCAGTCAAAAGAGGAAAAAGAACCAAAACAGGAATTCCTGGATTGCAGGCGGACCCGCTGCCATCACGAGCTTGGAAGGCACATAAGCGATTCAGGCAACCATTGCAAGGCCGGGGGCTCGCAGAAGGCAGAAACTTAGTCGCGAAGGACCACCGTGAGCAGCGCAGTGTGCGCGTGCAGACTGCCATTGTAGTGAATGAAACCCATCTTCCTGAACTTGGTCATGAAGTAGCTGACTCGTGACCGAGTAGTAGCGACCATTTCGGCGAGAGTCTCCTGGCTCATCTTTGGGACAACAGTCTCCGGCTTTAAATCCTTCCCATAGTTGGCAAGGATGAGAAGCAGGCGTGCGAGCCGCTCTCACTAGAATTAGACAACGGGTTTACCAAGTCTTCTTCAATGCGAATGTTGCGGGAGAGCAGATAGGCAATGAACATCTCCGCAAACTCTGGTCCTTGTGGAGCAAGTCCACCATCATCTTTGCGTAACGGTGGTCCTCCGCAGAGCACTGGCGGTGGAAATCCGCAAAGGCTGAGCCGACAAGGCAGCTGTTGCCAAAGAAATCTCCTTCCTGCAAGATTGCGATCACAGCTTCTTTGCCTCGTTTGGAAACTTTCCGCCGTGCTCCTTTCGGGAGTGGAAGGTCAACACATGTAAGAAGCCCAAGCCGTTTTTTCGACAAATCTGCAGCGCCTCTTCAAAGCTGGAGCCGGTTCGTCGTGGGTGTTCAAGGTTGCTCAGATTCACAACGAAATCTCCTGCACACTGAACTTCAGGAGTACTTACGCCTGATGTCGCTAGCCAGAGTTTTACTCGTAGACGATAACGACCTTGTCCGCTCCACGATGCAAACGATCCTGGAACTCAACAATTTCGAGGTAATTTCGGCATCGAGCGTCAATGAGGCGCTCAGTCGCATCGCAGCGGAGAAATTCGGTGTGCTGCTGTGCGACCTGCATATGCCCGGCCGAGGCGACGGGCTGACCGTCGTCAGCGCCATGCGGCATGCGAATGCGGAAGCCCTGACAATAGTCTTCAGCGGCTATCCGGAAATGAAGGAGGCTCTGTCAGCGATCCTCGTCCAAGCCGATGAAATATTGGTAAAGCCGGTCGGCATTCCAGCTCTTATTGAATTGATCACCAAGAGGTTGGCAACCGGCAATCGCTCCGAGACGAAAGTTTTAGAAAGCGTCGCGACGATACTTGAGCGCGAATGCGGCGCAACCATACAGGACTGGTTACTCCGCGTGCAACATGACGAAGATCTCACTCGAATCTCCATGAGCTTTGAGGAACGTACCGGGCATCTCCCTCAATTGCTGCGCGATCTGGTTTCGCGTTTGCGCAAAAGGCAAAATCTCGGCGCAAGCAACGAAGAATCCGATTCTGCATGGCAGCACGGAAAATTGCGGCACTCGCAGGGCTACTCAGCAGCCATGCTCGTCGAGGAATCACGGATGCTTCAGGTAAGCATCTTTCAAACGCTTCAAAGTCATTTGACCAGCATCGATTTCAGTCTTGTCTTGATGGATGTGATGTGCATCGCCGACGAAGTCGACTCACAGTTAGCCCAAACGATGCGAAGCTACAGCGCCGAAGAGAGCGCCCGCGTCGCAGCATGAACGCGCGCACGTCACGCGTTACTAAGGAGTAATTCTCAGCAGCGCAGCAAGCTTGCTTTTAGTCCACTCATGTTTCCAGTGGGAGAAGAACGAGAGATTTTGTCTGTTCAATATTGACCGCCTCAGGATTTGCACATTTGCGGCGTGGCTCGCGCCCGCTTTAAGTCAATGGCATCCAACCAGGCATGGGCCAGAGCATTCTCACAGACAAAATCCCGCGATTCATAATCGATGCTAATAGCGTTGCGTCAGGAAACGAATATCGCATCGTGGATGCTTCGGTCGAGTTCCGAATTGGTACAGGAACCTGGCGCATTCTTACAGATGACGAAATACGCTGGCATTTTCGCCTTCACACGGAAGTCGCTGCCTGGCTAGAAGGTGAATTCAAGAATTCCTGGGTCTGGAATTGAGTGGTGGCCCAAACTGTACATCATCGTGGATCCTGGGATTGGGATTGCACCGTTGCACTCGAATATGCGGTGGAACAGTTGTCTAAGGTATCTCAACCTATAAACTGCGGGGCGGTGCCGTCCACCGAAGTGCTAAGCAGCTCCTATCTGAAGTGCATTTCTTCCATCCTGCAGCACGAAGGCCTGCTTCCCAACCGTGTGGCCATCGGTCTGCGCGATGCACGGGAAGAATACCTGCAGATGCAGCCGTCGAATGTCAGCAAAGCCCGTTGCGATTGCCTGGCGTCGCGCTTGCTAATGATACTGCGGGACGTTTCAAATCTGTTGGCTGCACTGAAACTCCGAATCGCGGCTTAGCTGATTTCGAAATTGCAGAGTTGCTCATTTTTGCTCAGATTCCCATTTATGAAAAGCCTACATTTAGACTTCGGCGCAAAGGAAGCCGACATGTGAAACTTTCAACACTCCCCCGCCTCCCAGCTCAGAAGACCGCTCCACCTAGAATCCTTTTGGTTCAAGTGGACTCGCCGGGATCAAGTGCTCTCTACAATGCTTTCACAAGGAACGGCTTCGAAGTAATTGCGACTTCCACGGTCAAGCAAGCCGTAATTCTTCTCACGGCCAAGAAGTTCTCCGCCCTGGTTTGCGATCTTCACATTCCTGCACCCGGTGATGGATTCACATTGGTAAACGCAATGCGGCACTTTCATCCAGATGCCATCACGATGATCATGAGTCACTATCCCGCATTGAGGGAGTCGATATCGGCGCTTCTTCCTCAAGCCGATGAGATTCTTGTGACTCCGGTCGCACCTGAACACATCGTCACGTTGCTGAAGAACAGGCTCCGGGAACCGAAGCACCGGGACATGAAGCCCCCTGAACCGGTGGCCACCGTGTTGGAGCGTCACTCGTCCAAGACCATCTCGGACTGGCTGGCTCGCGTGAACGGCAGCAAAGATCTAGTAAGTATCAAGCTTAGTGAACAAGGACGAACCGGCCATCTACCCACTTTACTCAACGAACTTGTTCGCAGGCTGCGAGCGCCCCATGTGGATGAAGGTAAGGCAAAGGTCTCTCTGGCTGCTGTTGCTCATGGAAGAGTGCGCAGCCAACAGGGCTACACTGCGGCAATGCTCGTGGAGGAGTCACGGATCCTTCAGGTCTGCATCTTCAAAACCCTGCGCACTAACCTGAGTGCTTTGGATTTGTCCCTCGTGCTGACGGATGTAATGACCATCGCGGATGAAGTGGACTCGCAACTCAAGCAGACGATGGCCAGCTTTTCGGACCAGCTAGCACGTTCAGAAGCGGCCGCCAGCTGATGAGCCCAACAAACATCTAGACGAGCCTAGCACCTAGAACGAAGACACATATGTCTAGTGTTCACACTGCCCGCTTAAGGGCGTCTTCCGAAGCTTCGGCCGGAAGCGACGGCAGAAACACAGAAAACACTGTCCAGCTCCTGCCGGGCTCCGTGCTGCTCTTCACTCGAATCGATCCACGATGTTTGTCCACGATGGTCTTGCAGACCCACAGGCCCAAACCGGTGCCGACATCTTTCTTGGTCGAGAAGAAGGGTTCGAAAAGATGCTGGCGATCTTCTGTGGAAATGCCTGGACCGGAATCGGCGATGGTGATCCGCACGCCAGCCAACGGCTTGGCGCTGTGATCACCGTGTCCAGAGACTCGAATGCGAATCTGCCCGCCACGATGTACTGCGTCCATACTGTTGCTCACAAGGTTCGCAATGAGCTGCCGGATTTCACCTGCAACCGCGGAAATCTCAGGGTCGTCGAAAATTTCCGGACGAATTTCGACTTCTTTGTTGCGACTGCGAGATCCAAATACGGCAATGAGCGGATTCAGCAGTTCGCTGATCCTTACTACGCTCGGCTTCGTGCTGTCGCGATAAAAACCAAGCGTCTGCTTAGTGATATGCGCGACGCGGTCCAGCTCTCGTTCTGCATCGGCAAGAAACTGGCGCACCTCTTCGCGAACAGCGAGCTCTTTTGCGAGATAAACAAGGTTGGTGACAGCTTCCAGCGGATTGTTGACTTCGTGAGCGACAGTCGCGGCCAGCTTTCCAACTGACGCTAGCTTCTCAGCGGTTCGTAACACATGCTCAGCCTTCTTCTGTTCTGTAATGTCGCGTGCGATTTTCGCAGCTCCGACAATGCGCCCCGCGTCGTCTTTCAGCGGCGAGATGGTCAGAGAAACGTCGATCCGTTTGCCGCTCTTGGTTAGCCGTACCGTCTGGAAGTGCTCGATGCGTTCGCCTCCTCCAATACATGCGAGGATGCGGTCTTCGTCATCCTGGAGTTCTGGAGGAACCACCTTACGGATGGAATGTCCAATTATCTCTTCCGACTTATAGCCAAAAATTTTCTCTGCGGCTGGATTCCAACTGGTTACGATCCCATTCAGGTCTTTGCTCACAATGGCATCGTTCGACGACTCGACGATGGCTGCCAGCCGCTGTGAAACCAGAAAAGCAGCTTTGATCTTTTCCGCCGCTTCCTTTTGCTCGTGGATGTCCAAACACCCGCCCACATAGCCCTCGAAGGTTCCGTCCAGGGCATATCGGGGAACGCCATGATCGAGAATCCAGCGAAATTCGCCGGTGTGATGCCGCAACCGGTAGTGCATTTCAAATGGCTGACGCGCATCAAAGGAACTTACATAGATTTGCAGACATCGTTCGAAGTCATCTGGGTGCACGTTTTCCGCCCAGGCGTTGCCCAATTCCTGCTCTAGCGTACGGCCGACGAAATCCAGCCAGCTCTTATTGAAGTACGTGCAAAGCTTATCCGTTCCCGACATCCAAACCATGACGGGCATGGCCTCGGTAATCACCTTGAAGCGTTGTTCGCTCTCCCGGAGGGCACGCTCGAGCTCCTCGATTAGCTTCGCAGGCGACGCGGGGGCATCCGGCGGCTTACCTGCAGCCTTCCCGGTCGACTCCTTTTTTGCTTTTTTGCGTACGCCGGAAGAACTCACGCGCTCCTCGCATTTCTATCAATTCAACAATCAAGCCTGCAGTGCTTCAAACCCCTAGTGGGATGCCGCGAACCAGCAGCTCCGCTGCTTTTGTTGTAACTTAAGCCCGAGTCGAGGGCAAAGACCCACGGGCCGGGAACAGCGACCTTGACCCGATCGCCCGATTCGCCGTTCCTCCCGTTTTGCCGAAGACGCGAGACAGCCTGATCCGCGTCCTCAATGTAGATTGTGTGCCGAGTTCGAGTCTGAGTCTCTCGACTGCAAGTAAAACCAAAACTCACAACGCGCAGCATACCCAATCCACCTCGTCACCCCAGTCCGAATCGACTCCATCTATAGAGAGAATGCCCATGCGCAGTTCTTACACCTAACCTCTTGGTGCTTTTGTTGGACATTTTTGTGAGATGTTCTTAAGCACGTTGTCTCAGTGCATCGAAAGAACGCACATGAGTGGTTAGACAGAACAGTGACAACTGGCTACTCTGGAGCAGCAAGACGACGATAGAGAAACGCAGTCCGGACGGGACGCAGCGTATACTTTCAGTACCTTGCAAATGTTTCTTGGCAACGGTCTCTTGCGAGCAGCCAGAGAACTGTTATGAGATCTGCACGCCCTCCTATCTTAGACGAGTCTGCACCAGCGAAAGGATCTGCCGCGAACGACGGCGCTCCGCGAAATCGAAGGATTCTCTCGGGTTGGAAAGAAATCGCCAGTTACATCGGTCGTGGAGTGCGCACGCTGCAGCGGTACGAGTCCCAACTTGGTCTCCCGGTTCGGCGCCCAGCCGGAAAGGACCGCAGCTCGGTGATGGCGTTTTCCGATGAGCTGGATCAGTGGCTCAATCGCTCTCCAATGAAGAACCATCGGCACGTTCGACGAGTTCTGCTGGTCCTCGATCTGCCAACGCAAGCAAGCATCTCCAATCGCAAACTTGTGCTTGAAGTCGGCAAGTTCAACGTGCTTACCGCACTGAGCGCCGAGGAGCTGGATGAGACGGCGGAGAAGTTCGAAGTCGATGCTTACGTGATTGATTGCCCGCCTGGAGACGCCCTGTCATCTGAGATCTGCGAATCTTTGAAGGAGCGACATCCCAATCGTCCCCTCTTCGCCGTCGTTACGGATTCGGCGAGCGATGGCCATGTGCCCAAGTGCGCCGACTACGTGGTCAACGGCAACGATCCCCAAACGTTGCTCTCGGCTGTCACCAAGCTCTTCGGACCGCCTCGGATCGAGTAGACGTAAGGGCGCCACGGTTGTAGCCTACGCACTCCTGCGACAGTGAACTATCCTTAAAGTCCTTGGCTCAAGCCCGTTCCGGGCCGTTAGGGGAAATTCTTCCACAGGAATAGCCGGGAAGCATTAACGCGTCAAGATGTGGGCAGCGGGCCAATGATTACTTCCCCGTCGCGACCCGCAGCCCAAATTTTGGAGCTTTGTGGCTGTAATCGCGATTTCTTGCCAGGGATGAACTAGGCTAGCGGTCATAATTTGGCAATCGGAGATTGCTGACATTTCTGGCGAGGAGCTTTTTGGCTGCGAGGGCGGAGACCTGTGCCGGCGCACGCACCGACTGAAAGAGAAAGCCTCCGGCGACGTTCGGTAGCACTGAGGCTAAAGCGAGACCGGAGGCACGTCCGAACAGGCGAGCTGGCCGCGCTGTTCGGTTTGGAGACGCTTTCGGCGGCGCTCGTCCCTTTCAGGTCACGCGGCGCGGAAGCTTTGTCGTTCTGATCTACTCTTTCCGTTCTGATGTCAGTTTAACTCTTATGTTCGACAAAGAACATAAGAGAGTGCGCGATCAGAAGCAGAGTTCTCACGCGCCAGTTGGATGGATGATAAAAACACGCTCGTGAGTTTGAGCGCAAAGTCAGATCGGCTTTTCCGCTTTTGCGACGAGATGATGCCTCGCGAACGCGGTTGGTACCCAGAAAGGCCCAACGGGCGACAGCAATGTTAGCGAGGCGAACTCATCCTGACCGCGAAAGCGATCTAATTTTGCGCGGCAATGGCTCTCAGGCGAGCTTCAATTGCTCTCCGAGTCTCTTTGAGCCCACTGCCGGTGCCGAGCTCGATCACATCGCGCGATCCGTCACGCTGAAAACAGTATTGAAACTGCTGGGGTTCACGATCTTCAACCATGTCGGCATAGAACTGATTCCTGCGAACCCTCAAGTTCCATCGATCACTGTTTTTGCTTTTGCTGAGCCCGAGATGGTGCACCGCGGCGACCTCCGTCAGCAAAGATGAGGAAAAGCGATTTCGCGAATACTGGCACAGACACAGCGCACGAGTCTCGTTGAAAAGACGATCCAGCTTATTCTCATATTCGATTAAGCGATCGCACCCTGGCTCGACTCCCAGAGCCCAGGTCATCTCGCCACTCACTCGGTAGTTCCTGAAGCCGTTCTTCGCAGAGTCAGCAACATCCTGCTGCAACAGGTCGACCATCTCATTCGGCTCGAAACGACCGCTGCGCAGATACGTGTCATGCTTCGTCGCAAATGCCAATGCTCCCCGTTTGCATTCGCGTTGAACATTCATACCAGCGGTTTCCAAGTGATGCATCACTTCAGCCACGCTATTATCATCGGCGAAGTATCTGCACTTTTCCTCATGCCTCAACCCTGCGTGGATCCATTGGACTACGGCTTTCATTTGCTCCGATTCGTTGTCGTAAGGAAAGCAAACGTGATCTCCGTCCCGGAAGTGCAAAATGTGCGAGCACAAGCTTCTCGATTGCGCTTCCGGATCGTCAGATTGCGAAGCGGTCTTGAGAACAGATGCCACGCGTTCCAGAAGTAATGAAGGATCATCGCCTTTAACGATGAACGCGTCCGCAACTTCGCTATGCTCTGGCGGTTCGATCGATCCTGACAAAAGCACAATGGGTATTGTTGGTCTGAAAAGCCTCAGTTCGCGCGCCAGAATGGCTCCACGCTCCCCTGACAAGAAGTGATCGGAGACGACGAGGTCAAAGTGGTGCTCTTTGAAAAGTTGGAGGGCGGTTTCGCAGTTGAGGGCCGCAAATACGGTGTATCCGGCGCGCTGCAGTAGTAGCTTGCGGATAATGAGAGCGTTGGGTTCGTCGTCAACGCAGAGGATGTTGGGGGACTGCGACGATGGTGGCATTACGTGAGCCCTCCTCCTTCACAGGCGGAGGTCTAACGAGGATTCTAGCACTCTGTTCGATGTCGAACATAACCAATATTTGATGGGTGACAAAGCGGGACCTCGAGACTCACGTAGCTTCGCGCTTGCTCTTGGCTGAGCAGGCACAAGAAAATAAATATGATTTGAAAGAGCGAATTGCCTTCAGGGATCATTCGCCCTCCGCAGCAGGCTCATGGCAAAGAAGTATCTACGCGCCTCAGGTCCGCAGAAGGAACGAAGGCAGAACCATCTGCTGGCCGCCCTTCCTTCAGGCGTTCGGAAACGGCTTTCATCAGAAATGGAAGTGATACATTTCGAGGCGGGAGATGTTCTCTTTAACCCCGGCGATGCGGTTGAGTTCGTGTATTTCCCTCACAGAAATACGATGTTCTCCCTGCTCTGCAGCACAGAAGCAACCTTTGTTGAAATCGGCGTAACCGGATCGGAAGGCTTTGTTGGCGTTCCTGGGATTTTAGGTAGCGACGTAAGCCCGCACCAAGTCATCGCGCAAATACCGGGCAGCGCGACGAAGTTACGCGTGAGGGCACTGCAATCCGAGTTTCAACGGGATGCGAGAGTTCAGAAAATTCTGTTGAAATACGTAAGCAGTCTGTTAGCCCAAGTGTCTCAGACAGCGCTCTGCAACCGTATCCACACCATTGAGGAGCGGCTGGCGCGTTGGCTGCTCATCAGCCAGGATCGTGTGCGCGCCAAAGAACTGCCACTGAAGCACGAGTTTTTGGCAAAAATGCTGGCTGTAAACCGGGCGAACCTCACACTGGCCGCCTTAAAGTTAAAGGAGTCAGGCCTGATCCACTATACCCGCGCCAGGGTCGCCGTCGTCGATCGGAAACGCCTGGAACAAGTGAGTTGCAGTTGCTATAGGATCGTGCGCGGCCACTTCCGAAACGTTCTCGAATCGAATCGCGGAACCAGACGCGGATAGCGGTTCTATTGCCTGTATATGATCATTGTTGTAGCCGTGTAACCGAGTTCCACAATTCGCCGTTCCTAAACACGCTGCTCGGTTGAGCTGCCCATTCCTGGAACCGCAGCCACACACTCATAAACTAGAAACCGAATTTCCCATGCCGCCTGCAGCCCTCCCCTTATGTTGTGTATCGAACATACGCAGGCTTGCGAAAAGCATATACTTGTTGCACATAAAACATCCGTAATGTTGTCCATACAACACTGAGCAGACTTACGAATGGGAAGCCGCCAGCCCCAAAATGAAACCTCCTCGCACACGCTCGTACTCCAACCGCACTCTCTTGTGTTTGCCGAAGGAAGAACTTAGGCGGCTGGAACCGCAGCTCACGCCTGTCAAATTGAACGTGCATGAAACTC
>Ga0070740_10005107_pt1 | contig 12397 bp, 9 predicted proteins | sample Coa_R2_FD_67286 | JGI IMG/M metagenome (GOLD analysis project Ga0070740, IMG submission 67286) | Surface soil microbial communities from Centralia Pennsylvania, which are recovering from an underground coalmine fire - Coalmine... | ecosystem: Environmental > Terrestrial > Soil > Unclassified ...
TGGACACCGAGGACGTGCTGTACGTTTCCAGCCGCCATGACGGTGTGGTCTATCAGATATCGCCGTCCGGGAATCCCACGACCTATGTAGAGGGCATGGGCGTGGCGACGGGAATCGTTTTCGACAGCGAAGACAATCTGTACGTGGGCGACCGCAGCGGAACGATTTTCAAAATCAGCCGGCAGCGCCAGATTTACGTCTTCGCGACGCTGGAGCCCTCGCTGGCGGCGTATCACCTGGCGTTCGGGCCGGACGGGTATCTGTACGTCACGGGTCCGACGACGTCGAGCTTCGATTCGATCGCGCGCATCTCGCGCGACGGGCATGTGGAGCGTTTTTATCGGGGGCTGGGCAGGCCGCAGGGCATGGCGTTCGACACGAAGGGGAATCTGTACGTGGCGGCGTCGCTGGGCGGGCGGCGCGGCGTGGTCCGGATCACGCCGGAAAAGCAAGCCGAGTTGTTCCTCTCCGGACCCGCGATCGTGGGCCTGGCGTTCACGGCCTCGCGCGCGCTGATCCTGGCCACCAACAATTCGCTGTACCGGGTAAACGTGGGGATCGAAGGCCGCCGGATTCCGTGAGCGCCGCGAACGCCGAGATTATCGCCGTAGGGTCGGAAATGCTGACCTCGCAGCGCATCGATACCAACTCGCTGTTCCTCACCGATCAACTCAACTCGCTGGGCGTGGAGGTGCGCCGCAAGCTGATCGTCGGGGATGACCGGGCCGTGCTGACCGCCGCCATCCGGCAAGCGCTGGCGCAGGCGGAGATCGTGATTCTGACCGGGGGCCTCGGGCCGACCGAAGACGACCTGACGCGGGAGGCGGCTGCGGAGGCGCTCGAACGGGCGCTGGTATTCCGCCAGGATCTGTGCGACGCGATCGAGGAGCGATTTCGCCGCCGGCAGCGCAAGATGGCCGAGAACAACAAGCGCCAGGCGTACGTGGTGGAGGGCGCGGAGGTCATTGCCAACCCCAACGGCACCGCCGTGGGCCAATGGATCGAGACGGGGGAGCGGGTGGTGATGCTCCTGCCCGGGCCGCCGGGCGAGCTGAAACCGATGTTCGCAGGCGAGTGCGTGGCGCGGCTGGCCAAGAAGCTTCCGGCGCAGGTGATCCGGACGCGGTTTTACCGGGTGACTGGCATGACCGAGTCCGACCTGGATCACCTGATCTCGCCGGTGTATACGAAATACACGAACCCGACCACGACGATTCTGGCTTCGCCGGGCGATATTCAGGTGCACCTGCGGGCTCGCGCGGCGAGCGAAGCCGAGGCCGAGCGGCTGCTGGCCGAGGCTGGGGATCCGATTCAGGAACTGCTGGGCGACCGCATCTTCTCCTGCAACGGCGATTCGCTCGAGGCGGTGATCGGCGCGATGCTGCGGGAGCGCGGGGCGACCGTCGCCGTCGCCGAGAGCTGCACGGGGGGCATGGTGGCGGAGCGGCTCACGGCGGTGGCGGGCAGCTCCGATTACTTCCTGGGCGGATTCGTCGTGTATTCGAATGGCATGAAGGAGCAGGCGTTGGGAGTGGATCCGGAGCTGATCGCGCGCCACACGGCGGTGAGCGGGGAGGTGGCCGAGGCGATGGCGGCGCAGGCTCGCGCGCGCACGGGCGCGGACTATGCGGTGTCCACCACGGGGGAAGCCGGGCCAAAGACCCGCACCGGCGCCCCGCCCGGCACCGTATTCGTGGGACTGGCGGGACCGGAGGGCCCGCCCGAATCGCGGCGCTTCAACCTGCCGGGGGACCGCACGCGGGTCCGGATGTTCGCCACGCAGGCGGCGCTGGATATGCTGCGAAGGAAGCTGGCGAAGGCGGGCCGCTGACCCGATATACTGATATTCTCCCCCGGGATTGGATCGACGTTTAATCCCATGTCTGCGCCGTTCGTTCACCTGCATTGCCACACCGATTACTCGCTGCTGGATGGCGCGTGCGAGATTTCGCAGCTCATGGACCTGGCGGCCGAGCAGAAGATGCCGGCGGTGGCCATGACCGACCATGGAAACCTGTTCGGCGCGGTCGAATTTTACAACGCGGCCAAGGCCAAGAACCTCCATCCCGTCATTGGCTGCGAAGTCTACGTCGCGCAGCAGGGCCACACCGTCAAAAGCGACACCAACCGCTACAACCACCTGGTGCTGCTGTGCGAAAACCAGGAAGGCTACCGCAACCTGATCCAGCTCGTCTCCACCGGCTATCTCGATGGTTTCTATTACAAGCCGCGCATCGACAAGGACCTGCTTGCGCGCCACTCGAAGGGCCTGATCGCGCTGTCGGCCTGCCTGCGCGGCGAGGTCAACGAAACGCTCCTGCAAGACCGCTACGACGAGGCCAAGCGGCTGGCCTACGAGTACTCGGATCTGTTCGGCGCGAAGAATTTCTTTCTGGAAATTCAGGACCACGGCCTCGATGCCGACCGCCGCGTGTTGCCGATGCTCGGGCGGCTGTCCGCCGAGACCGGCATCCCGCTGGTGGCCACCAACGACTCGCACTATCTCCGCAAGTCGGACGCGAAAGCCCATGAAATCCTGCTGTGCATCCAGACCGGCAAGACGATGTCGGATCCCAACCGGATGCGCTTTGAGCAGCCCGCGTTCTATCTCAAATCGCGCGAGGAAATGATGGGCCTGTTCGGGGAGATCGAGGAGGCGCTGGACCGCACCTGGGACATCGCGCAGCGCTGCCAGCTCAAGCTGGATCCGGTGAAGGAGCCTTTTCCGAAGTTTCCGATCCCGGAAGGCCACACCACGGACAGCTTCTTTGAATACGCCGCGCGCCAGGGCTTCGAAAAGCGGCGGGCGCGCCTGGAAGCGATGGCGGCGCAGGGAAAGCTCCGCCACGATCTGGCCGAATACTCCGAACGCCTGGATCGCGAGATCAAGATGATCCAGCAGATGAAGTTTTCAGGCTATTTTCTGATCGTCTGGGACTTCATCCGGTTCGCGAAACAAAAGGGCATCCCGGTGGGCCCCGGCCGCGGCTCGGCCACCGGCAGCCTGGTCGCATGGGCGATGGAGATCACCGACATCGACCCGCTCGATTACGGGCTGATTTTTGAGCGCTTCCTGAATCCCGAGCGCATCAGCATGCCGGACATCGATATCGACTTCTGCACGCGCGGGCGCGGCGAGGTGATCCAGTACGTCACGGAAAAATACGGGCGCGAGCAGGTGGCGCAGATCATCACCTTCGGCACGCTGGGCGCGCGCACGGCGCTCAAGGACGTGGGGCGCGTGCTGGACATCAGCTTCGCGGACATGGACCGCATCACCAAGCTGATCCCGTCCATGCCGCTCAACATCAAGCTGTCCGAGGCGCGCAAAATGGAGCCGCAGATCGATGAGCTGGCGGCCAAGGAGCCGCGCCTCAAAGAAGCGATCGAGGTCGCCGGGCGGCTGGAGGGCATGGCGCGCAACGCCGGCATGCACGCGGCGGGCGTGGTGATCGCGCCGCAGCCGCTCAAGGAACTGGTCCCCCTCTATAAAACAAATAAGGAAGAAATTGTCACGCAGTATGACATGGTGGGCCTGGAGAAGCTCGGGCTTCTCAAGATGGACTTTCTGGGACTCACCACGCTGACCATCGTGGATGACACGCTGCAACTGATCGAGCGCCACCGCGGCCAGAAGCTGCGGATCGAAGATTTGCCGCTGGATGACGCCCAGACCTACGAAACGGTCTTCGCCAAGGGGCTGACCAGCGGGATCTTCCAGTTCGAATCGCCGGGCATGCGGGACATTCTGCGGCGCTACCAGCCGGACCGTCTGGATGACCTGATCGCCCTGAACGCGCTTTACCGGCCCGGTCCCATGGACATGATCGATGACTTCATCGACCGCAAGCACGGCCGCAAGGAAGTCACCTACGATTTTCCGGAGCTGAAGCCGATTCTGGAGGAATCCTTCGGCGTCATCGTGTACCAGGAACAGGTGATGCAGATCTCCAATCGCCTGGCGGGCTACTCGCTGGGGGAGGCCGACCTGCTCCGGCGGGCCATGGGCAAAAAGAAAAAGGAGGAGATGGACAAGCAGCGCGCGCGGTTCATCGAAGGCGCCAAAGCCCGCGGCCACAACCAGCGCAAGGCCGAAAAAATCTTCGACCAGATGGCCAAATTTGCCGGCTACGGTTTCAACAAGTCGCACTCGGCGGCCTACGCGTATCTGGCGTACGTGGTAGCGTATCTGAAAACGCATTACCCGCTGGAGTTCATGTCCGCGCTGCTGACTTCGGAAACGGGGAACACGGCGAAGGTGGTGAAGTACATTCACGAATGCCGCGAAATGGGGATTCGGGTTCTGCCGGCCGACGTCAACTCATCGGAGTTCACCTTCGCTCCGGTCACGACGGGCGATCCGCAGGGCATCCGCTTCGGGCTGGGCGCGATCAAGAACGTCGGCGCCGCCGCGGTGGAATCGATCGTCGCCGCGCGGGCCTCGGGCGGCCCCTTCGGCTCGCTGCACGATTTCTGCGAGCGCGTCGATCTCACGGCCGTCAATCGGCGCATGATCGAGAGTTTCATCAAGGCGGGGGCCATGGATTCGCTCGGCGCCACTCGCGCCCAGCTTTTCGCCGTGCTCGATCACGCCATGGAAAACGGCGCGCGCGTATGGCGCGACCGGCAGTCCGGGCAGTCCGGCCTGTTCGCGACGCTGATGGCCGAGATGCCCCCCGCCGCGCATCCGCTCCCCAAGGTCCCGGACTGGTCCAGCCACGAAAAGCTCGCCGGCGAAAAGGAGATGCTGGGTTTCTACATCAGCGGCCATCCGCTGGATCAGTACATGGACAAGGTCCGCGAGCTGGCCACGCATTACACTCCGGCGCTCGAAGGTCTCGCCAAGAACACGGAGGTCGCGCTGTGCGGCATCCTCACCGGCATCCAGCGCAAGCGGAATAAGGAAGGCAAGCTGTGGGCCGCGCTGCAGGTGGAGGATCTGGAAGGCGCGGTCGAGGGCATGGTCTTCTCCACGCAGTATGAGCGCCTGCTGGACCAGTTTCAGGAAGACAAAGCCGTGCTGGTCCGCGCGCTGGTGCTTCCGGAGGAGAACGCGCCCCCGAAGATCTCGATTCAGGACATCGTGCCGCTGGAGAACGCGCGGGTGCATCTGCCGTCGCTGATTTCGATCCGCGTGCCGCTCAACGGCTCGGCCGAGGCGGGGCGCGCCGCAGCGCTGCACGATCTGTTCGAGCGAAAGCCGGGCGAAACCGGGGTGCGCCTGCGGCTGGAAAAGCCGCGGGACTTCTCGGTTATCCTGGACGTGAACGCCAAAGTGCGCCCGGACAAGGAATTCTGCGCCGAAGTATCGCGGATCTGCGGAACCGAAGCGCTGGAAATTTTGGCATCGTAGCGCGGCCAGTCCTGCTGGCTGCGGAGACATTGCATGGCCGAAGCCCCCGTACCCGTTGCCACCAATCCGAGCTGGGAGCGCGTGCAGCTCGCCCGGCATCCCAAGCGCCCCCACACGCTCGATTACGTCCAGCGGCTGCTGACGAACTTTGAAGAGCTGCACGGCGACCGCGCCTTCGCCGACGATCATTCCATTGTGGGGGGCTTCGGGTGGTTCGAGGACAAGCCCGTGATGCTGATCGGATCGCAGAAGGGGCACGACACCAAGCAGAAGCTGCTGCGCAACTTCGGCATGCCGAAGCCCGAGGGCTACCGCAAGGCGATGCGGCTCATGGAACTGGCGGCGAAATTCGGCCGGCCGGTAATCACGCTGCTCGATACGCCGGGGGCTTATCCGGGGATCGAAGCCGAGGAGCGCGGCCAGGCCGAGGCGATCGCACAGAATCTGCGGGAAATGTCGCGGCTGGGCGTGGCGGTCATCGCGGTGGTGATCGGGGAAGGCGGCAGCGGCGGCGCGCTGGCGCTGGGCGTGGCGAACCGGGTTTATATGCTGGAAAACGCGGTGTACAGCGTGATCTCGCCGGAGAGCTGCGCGGCGATAATTTACCGCGATTCGGGGCGCGCGCCGGAAGCGGCGGCGGCGCTCAAAATGACGGCGGGCGATCTGTTTGAACTGGGCATCATCGACGGCATCATCCCGGAGCCGCACGAGGGCGCCCATGCCGATCCCGATGCCGCCGCCGGGAATCTCCGCAAGACGCTGCGCGAGGCTTTGGCTGGGCTGGAGGGCATGAGCCCGCAGCAGCTTGTGGACGCCCGCTACGAAAAATTCCGCCACATTGGAGCGTTTTTCACCGAATCATGAAGAAGCCCGTCCTCGCCGGCGTCCTTTTCGCCCTGCTGGTCATCGGCTACATCATTTATTCCTCGATGAACCTGGCGGGGCACCGGGTGGAGGTGTGCATCACCTATAACGGCCGCACCTCCTGCCGCACGGCATCGGGGTCTACGGAAGAGTTCGCGCGCCGGACGGCGACCACCAACGCCTGCGCGGAAATCGCCTCCGGCGTCACGGATTCGATCGGCTGCGAAAACACCACGCCGGATCGCGTTAAGGTGCTGAAGTAGCCGCGCCTTCCGAACCGGCGAAGCTGGCGATGGCTTTGCTTTCGTCGTCGAAGATTTCAAAGACGGTGGAGAGCTTGGTAATTTGCAGGAGATCCTGCACCCGCTTGGTGAGTTTCAGGAGTTTGAGCGTTCCGCCGTTGCGCTTCGCTGCGGTGAATCCCGAGACCAGTTCCGCGATGCCGGAGCTATCGATATAGGAAACGCCGGCCAGATTGAGCACAATCTTGCGGCGGCCTTTCGCGTTCAAATCTTCCAGGACCTGGCGCAACGCCGCCACCTCCTGGCCCAGCGTAATGCGGCCACTTGCTTCCACCAGCGTCACGTCGCCCACTTCCATGGGAGTCAGATATAGATGCACTCCGGTTGTCTCCTCTATTGCGGCGGCAGCGAGCCCGTATAGGCCGCGATGGCCAGCATATCGTCTTCGGTCAGGTTCTCGACGACCTTCTTCATCAGGGCGGCCGCGCTGCTGGAATTGGCGCCGACCTTGAAATCGTAAAGCTGGCGCACGATGTAAATCGGATGAATATTCGCGAGCCGCGGCACATCGCCCAGGCCTTTCAGGCCGTCGCCATGGCAGAGGGCGCACTGGATGGTCTTGCCGTTGCCGCCGGTCTTGACCAGCGCCTCGCCTTTCGCGATGCTCCCCTTGGGAACGTAAGCGATGAAGCCCGAGTGCGGATCGCGTTCTTCCACTCGCTCGGGGTCCTGGGGAAGGGTGATGATGCGGTTGCCGAGCGGCTCGGTTCCGCCGCCCGGGAGGGGCAGGCGCATGCGGCCGCCGTTGACCCAGGTCTTGGGAACGGTATCCGCTTCGATCACCTTGTACCAGACGGCCGGTTTCAGATTCGCGAAATACTCGATCGCCTTGCGCATTTCTTCGTCGGGCAATCCCGCGGCGATGATGTTCATGCGGGCGGCGCGCTGGGAGGCTTCCTGCGCCATGGGGTCTTTTCGCAGGCCCTTCTTGAAATCCTCCATCTGGCGGATCATATAGTTGTAGGGCAGCCCGGCGAGGGTGGCCGATTCGGGATGGCCGTGGCCGGACATCAGATGGCAGGAGCCGCAGGCCTGCGCCTGGATGCCTTTCGCCACCACGGCGGGCAGCGGAGCGTGTTCGTCCGGAAACCAGTCCGGCGGATTGAACTGATCGTCGATCTGGGCCTGGGTGTAGGATCGCGAGCTGCCGGGGACCCGCTTGGCCGTTTTGGTATCGCCGGAAGGCGGGGGGTTTTTATCGGGAATCGGATACGCCCACTCCAAATCCTTGCCGGCTTGCGCGTGCAAGCCCAGGGCGGAGACGAATAACACAACGGCCAGACGCTTCATGCGAGCCTCCTAATTCCCATCTATCTTCGCATTTTCCCGGGGCCGTTTCTTTGGTTGGGACGCCCAGCGGTTCCTGGAGTGCGGCCCTGCGGCGAATGCGGAGGGCGCACCGTCCCTCTGCATCGTGGGAAAGCTGGTCCGGCCTGCGTGATACTTTATACATGGGATTGACACGCTGGCTGGCGGTCCTGACCATCCCGGCGGCGCTCGTGGCTCAGCGCCGGAGCGCGCCGCAAACCGTGGTTATCCGCAACGCGACCATCGTTCCGGTCCGCGGACCCGTAATTTCCAAGGGCTCGGTCGCGCTGCGCGACGGGCTGATCGACGCCGTCGGCGCGGAGGTTCCGGTTCCTCCGGGAGCCTGGGTCATCGAAGGCGAGGGCCTGACGGTTTACCCCGGGCTGATCGACGCCGCCAGCTCCTGGGGGCTGCCCTCGAATCTGGGTGCGGGAAACGGAGGCCGCGGAGGGCGTGGCGCCTCCAATCCGCCGCCCGCGCATGGTCCAGAGGACCGGCCCGCCAGCACGAGCTGGCTGAGAGCCGCCGATGAGATCCAACCTTCCGATCCCCGGCTGGAGCGGGCTCGCAACGCCGGATTCACTTCGGCCGCAGTTTTCCCGATGCGCGGAATCTTCTGCGGCCAGGGCGCGCTGGTCAACCTCGCAGGCGACAAAGCCGGCGATATGGTGCTGGCGCCTTCGGTGGGACAGTTCGTGACCATGCAGCCGGCCGGCGCGGGTTTTCCCGCGTCCCTGATGGGCGTGATCGCGTACGTGCGGCAGGTGTATCTCGACGCGCAGCATTACACTCTCCTCAAGGCGGCCTACGCGCGGGATCCGGTGGGCATGCGGAGGCCGGATTATGACCGCGCGCTCGAAGGCGTGCTGGAGTCCAAACGGATTCTGCTGCCCGCGCACCGCCGGGTTGAAATCGACCGCATGCTGCGCCTGGCCGCCGAAGTTCAGCAGCCTGCGATTCTGTATGGCATGCACGAGGGCTACCGCTCCACGGACCTGTTGAAAAAATCCGGCGTCGCCGTGCTCGTCAGCCTGAATTGGCCGGAACGCCCCAAAGACACCAATCCCGAAGAGAGCGACTCGCTGCGGGCGCTGGAGCTGCGCGACCGCGCTCCTTCGACTCCGGCGGAACTGGCCAAGGCGGGCGTCCCGTTCGCGTTTTACTCGGATGGGCTGGATCAGCCGCGGGACCTTCAACGCGCGGTGAGAAAGGCGATCGACGCGGGTCTTTCGCGCGAAGACGCTGTGCGGGCGCTGACGCTGGCGCCGGCGCAGATGTACGGGCTGGCCGACCGCCTGGGGTCGATCGAAAAAGGCAAGATCGCCAACCTGGTGGTGACGCGCGGCGAGCTGTTCGACGAGAAAACGAAAGTCGAAATGGTGTTTATCGACGGCCGCCGTTTCGGCGCTCCGCCCGAACCGGCCCGGCCGGCCGCCGGCGGCTTGGTCACCAAAGAGGAACGATGAAGCTACTATACGGCGCGCTGGCGCTGCTGCTGCCGGTGTGCGCGCAGACCACGCTAATCCGCAACGCGACGATCTACACCGTTTCGCATGGGACGTTCAAAGGCTCGATTCTGGTGCGCGGCGGCAAAATCGTGGAGGTGGGGGAAAAAGTTCTGCCGCCGCCGGACGCGCAGATCATCGATGCCACAGGACAGTACGTGATTCCCGGCATCATCGATTGCCATACGCATATCGCCGTGGACGGCAACGTGAACGAAACCAGTGTTTCGGTCTCTTCCATGGTGAATATTGCGGACGTGCTGGATCCCGAGGACCCCAGCATTTACCGGGCGCTGGCGGGCGGCGTGACGACGGCCAACGTTCTGCACGGCTCCGCCAATGCGATCGGCGGGCAGACGGTGGTGGTGAAGCTGCGCTGGGGCAAGAGCGCGCGGGAGATGCTGTTCGAGGGCGCAACGCCGGGGATCAAGTTCGCGCTGGGAGAGAACCCCAAGCGGCGTGGAAACCCGCCGGAGAGCGATGGCGCGCCGGCGCGGTATCCGGCGACCCGCATGGGCATCGAGGATACCATTCGTGAGGCGTTCAACCAGGCCAAGGCGTACAAGGCCGAATGGGACGATTATCATGCCGCTGTGGAACGAGGCCGGCCTCCGCTTCCGCCGCGCAAGGACCTGAAGCTCGAAGCGCTGAAGGAGGTTTTGGAGGGCAAGCGCTACGTTCACGTACACTGCTATCGTGCTGACGAGATCCTCATGATCCTGAGGCTGGCGGACGAATACGGGTTCAAGGTGCGGACGCTGCAACATGCGCTGGAGGGCTATAAAGTGGCCAAGGAGATCGCGGCGCACGGCGCCGGCGCGTCCACGTTCAGCGACTGGTGGTCGTATAAGGTGGAGGCGTTCGACGCCATTCCCTACAATGCGGCGGTCATGCACAAGAAGGGCGTCCTGGTGAGCCTGAACAGCGACGACGCCGAACTGATGCGGCACCTGAACACGGAAGCGGCGAAGGTCATGAAGTACGGTGGCCTGACGGAGAACGAAGCGCTGGCCATGGTGACGCTGAATCCGGCCCGGCAGCTCGGCATCGAGAACCGCGTGGGGTCGATTGACGTGGGCAAAGACGCGGATTTCGTCATTTACGACCAACCGCCGCTTTCCAACTTCGCCAAGGTGCAAAAGGTGCTGATCGACGGACGAACGTACTTCGACCGCGATCAGGACCTGATCACGCGGCGGGCCAAGGACCTGGAAAAACAGAAACTGCTTGAAAAGGAGAAGGAAGGTGGCGATTAGAGGCGCGGCGGTCTGGGCGTTCGGCGCGCTGGCGGCGGCGGTATCGGCGGCGAGCGCCGACAGCTTTCTGCTGCGAAACGTCGACGTATATCCGGTGACGTCGCCGCCGCTCAAGTCCGCGTCGATTCTGGTGCTGAACGGGAAAATCGCGGAGATCGGCGCGAAGATTCCGGCCGCGAAAGATATCCGGGTGATCGACGGCAAGGGGCTGCGGGCTTATCCCGGCCTGATCGATTCGGGCACCGAGCTGGGCCTGTCGGAGATCTCTGACGTGCGCGCGACCGTGGACACCGCCGAACTCGGCGTGTTCATGCCGCAGCTCCGGGCGCTGGTGGCGGTGAATCCGGAAAGCGAGCATTTCGGCGTGGTTCGCGCCAACGGTATCACCGCGGCGGTGACGTTTCCGGCGCTGGGCGAAGAGCATCGCACGGAACACCAGATTATTTCGGGCCAGGCCGCCGTGATTCACACGGACGGCTGGACTTGGGAGGAAATGGAGGTGAAGCGCGCCGCGGCGCTGCACCTGGTTTTTCCGGCGTTGCCGCGCGGGCAACCGCGGGGCTTTGCCGAGGCGAAGAAGACCTACAGCCGGCAGATCCAGGAGCTCGCGGAGTTTTTTGCGGAGGCTCGGAGGTACGGCGCGGCGAGGGCCGCCGGTGGCGCGGGGTTCCGGCCCGATCGGAAGCTCGAGGCCCTGCTGCCGGCGCTTGAGGGGAAGCTTCCGGTGGCGGTGACGGCCGAGCGCGAGCCAGAGATCCGGGCGGCGATCCAATTCGCGGATGAGCAGAAGGTCCGGATGATCCTGCTGGAGCCTCGGGAACTGGGCAAGACGGCGGCGGAACTGAAGGCTCGCCACATCCCGGTGGTGCTCGGCCGCACGCTGGAGCTGCCGCTGGATGAGGACGCGCCCTACGATTCCTCGTTCACGCTGCCGGCGGAGGCGTGGAGGGCGGGCCTGACGATCGCCTTCGGCACTTTCGACAACGAATTCGTGCGCGATCTGCCCTATAACGCCGCGGCGGCGGCCGCCTACGGACTGCCCTACGAGGAGGCGCTGAAAGCGATGACGATCAACCCCGCCAGGATTTGGGGCGTGGCGGATCAAATGGGGTCGATTGAAAAAGGCAAATGGGCCGATCTGATGCTGGTGACGGGCGATCCGCTGGAGACGCCGACTCAGGTGAAGGCATTGTATATCAAGGGGAAAGCGGTGGACTTGAACAACCGGCAGACGCGGCTGTATGAAAAATATCTGAACCGGCCCTAAAAGCCCCGCCGAAGCCAGCAAGCGATCGCGCCGGGCGCCCTGCGCTCAGGCATCCTGTGCGATTCTGGGCTAAAATCAAAGAGACTACCTCCCGACCGGTCCGGCCGAAGCCCGACCCCAAGGGCGAATCATGTTTGACAGCCTTAGCGAAAAGCTTCAGCGCGTTTTCAAGAATCTGCGCGGCGAGGGCAAACTCACCGCGGAGAACATGGAAGCCGCGTTGCGGGAAATCCGGGTGGCCCTGCTCGAAGCCGACGTGCACTTCCGGGTCACCAAGCAATTCATCGAAGCCGTCAAGGAAAAGGCCATGGGGCAGGAGGTGCTCACCGCGCTTTCCCCCACCCAGCAGGTGATCAAGATCGTCCGCGACGAGATGGTCAGGATGCTGGGCCAGCACCAGGCCCGGCTGCGGACAGCCAACGAGCCGCCCAGCGCGTTCCTGATCGTTGGGCTGCAAGGCTCGGGCAAGACGACCTCGACGGCCAAGCTGGCGCGGTGGTTGTCCAAAAACGGCCACTCGCCGCTGCTGGTGTCCGTCGACG
>Ga0070740_10005108_pt1 | contig 12395 bp, 6 predicted proteins | sample Coa_R2_FD_67286 | JGI IMG/M metagenome (GOLD analysis project Ga0070740, IMG submission 67286) | Surface soil microbial communities from Centralia Pennsylvania, which are recovering from an underground coalmine fire - Coalmine... | ecosystem: Environmental > Terrestrial > Soil > Unclassified ...
AACAACCAGCAGATCACCGCGCGCACGCCCCTGCGGCACAACGACAAGGTGCGCATCTGCGACTTCCTCGCCCAGTTCCTCGACGCCCCGCCGCCCCTCCCGCGGGACCTGGTGCGCGGCGGGGACGAGGAGGAGGCGGAGGAAGAGGCCGACGGCTCCTCCACGGTCGAGGCGACCCTCAGCCACTCCAGCAACCTCATCCTGGAGCAGCAGCCGGCCGAGAAGCTCCGCACCCTGCTGGAGATCAGCAGCACGCTGAGCAAGACCCTCGACCTCGACCCGCTGTTGCCCCAGATCGTGGACAGTCTGTTCACCCTCTTCCGCCAGGCCGACCGCTGCTTCGTCATCCTCTCCGAGGACGACGGGGCCAAGCTGATCCCCAAGGTCATCAAGACGCGCCGCCCCGCCGACGAGGCCAACGCCCGCTTCAGCCGCAGCATCGTCCGCAAGTGCCTGGAGACCGCGCAGGCCTTCCTCAGCGACGACGCCTCCGCCGACAAGCGCATCGCCCTGAGCCAGTCGGTCGTGGACTTCCGCATCCGCTCGGTGATGTGCGCCCCGCTCGTCGGCGCCCAGGGCAAGGCGTTCGGCGTCATCCAGCTCGACACCCAGGACCGCTCCAAGAAGTTCACCCAGGGCGACCTGACCCTGCTGCTCGGCGTGGTCAACGTGGCGTCCATCGCCCTGGAGAACGCGCGGCTGCACGAGGACCAGGTGCGCCAGGCGAAGGTCAAGCGCGACCTGGAGCTGGCCCACCAGGTGCAGCTCAGCTTCCTGCCGCAGAAGCTGCCGGAGGTGCCGGGCTACGAGTTCTTCGCCCACTACGAGTCGGCCCAGGAGGTGGGCGGCGACTACTACGGCTTCGCGCCGGCCGCCGGCGGGCAGCTGGCCATCGCCATCGGCGACGTGGCCGGCAAGGGCGTCGCCGCCGCCCTGCTCATGGCCAAGCTGTCCTCGGACACCCGCTTCAGCCTGTCCACCGAGCCGGAGCTGCCCCGGGCCGTTGCCAAGCTCAACGCCCTGCTGTACCCGCAGACCAGCCAGATGGACAAGTTCGTCACCCTGGCCGGCGCGGTCCTCGACCCGGCCCGGCACACGGTCACGATGGTCAACGCCGGCCACATGGCCCCGCTGTGGTACCACCGGGCCACGGGCAGGTTCGAGGACGCCATGACCAACGACCAGGCCGGCATGCCGCTGGGCATCCTCGACGAGCAGGAGTACCCCGCGGCGCGGGTGGCGCTCGAGCCGGGCGACTGCCTGCTGCTGTTCACCGACGGCGTGACGGACGCCCAGAACGTGCGCAAGGAGTCGTTCCAGGCGGCAGTGGGCGTGGCGAAGGCGCTGGGGGGCGGCGGCCCGTACACGCCGCGCAGCCTGACCGAGCGCCTGGTCCGGGCCGTCAAGACCCACTCCGCCGGCTGCCCCCAGCACGACGACATCACCCTGGTGTGTCTCGGCCGGACGGGGGCCTAATCAGGGGTCAGGGGTCGGTGGTTGGTCGCCCGCCGTTGCTGCTCTTGCAACTGACCCCTGGCCGCTGACGAACGGATTTCCGATGCCAGTCCTGCACATCCTCCGTGGGGAAAGCCCCGGCCGGCGCGTGCCGCTCGACGCCGACCGCATCGTGCTGGGCCGCAGCCCGGAGTGCCAGCTCGTCATCAACGGCCCCTCCGTCAGCCGGCAGCACGCGCGCATCGTCCGCGTCCAGGGGCAGTTCTTCATCGAGGACATGCAGTCGCGCAACGGCACCTTCGTCAACAACCAGCCGATCACCACCCGCACCGCGCTGAAGCACAACGACCGCGTCCGCGTCTGCGACTTCGTCGCCGCCTTCCTCGAAACCCCGACCCGGCCGGCCGACCTGACCTGCGACGACAGCGAGGTCCCCACCCGCCCCGCCGCCCGGCCGACCGCCCTGCACCTGCCGCCGGCCGGCACCCGCCCCTACCAGGACCAGTCGGCCGAGAACCTCCGCCTCATCCTCGACATCGGCAACACGCTGGCCAAGACGCTGGAGCTGGACGCCCTCCTGCCGCAGATCGCCGACAGCCTGTTCGGGCTGTTCCGCCAGGCCGACCGCTGCTTCCTCGTCCTCCAGGACGAGGCCACCGGCAAGCTCGTCCCCAAGGTGGTCCGCACTCGCCGGCCCGACGACCAGGACAAGGCCGGCTTCAGCCAGACCATCGTCCGGGAGTGCCTGGAGACCGGCCAGCCGCGCCTGGCGGACAGCACCACCGGGCTGCCGGCCAACCAGAGCATCATCGGCCACCGCATCCGCTCGTTCATGTGCGCCCCGCTGATCAACGCCCAGGGCAAGCCGTTCGGCGTCCTGCAGGTGGACACGCAGGAGTACAACCGCCACTACACGCAGGCCGACCTGAACCTGCTGTGGGCGGTGGCCAACCAGGCGTCGATCGCGCTGGAGAACGCCCGGCTGTGCCTGGAGATGCAGGAGCGGGAGCAGATGGAGCGCGACCTGGAGCTGGCCGCCCAGGTGCAGCGGAGCATCCTGCCGGAGAACGTGCCGGAGGTGCCGGGCTGGGAGTTCTTCGCCCACTACGCGGCGGCGCTGGAGGTGGGCGGCGACTACTACGACTTCATCCCCCTGCCGGGCGGGCGCTGGGCCGTCGCCGTCGCCGACGTGGTCGGCAAGGGGATGGCGGCGGCGCTGCTGATGGCCAAGTTCTCCTCGGACACGCGCTTCTGCCTCTTGGCCGAGCCGACGCCCGCCGCCGCCTTCGCCCGGCTCAACGACCTGGTGCACCAGTACGTCCTGCGCACCGACCGCTTCGTGACGCTGGCCGCCGCCCTGCTCGACCCGGCCCGGCAGGCCGTGACGGTCTTCAACGCCGGCCACCCCAAGCCGCTGCTGTACCGCCGGGCGACGGGGACCTTGCAGGAGGTGTTCGTCAACGGCGCGGCGGGCGCCCCGCTGGGCGTGACGAAGGGCCGCGCCTACGAGCCGGGCGAATTGCGCCTGCACCCCGGCGACTGCCTGCTGCTGTACACCGACGGCGTCAGCGACGCGGCCAACGTCCAGGGCGAGCGCTTCGGGATGCCGGGCATCCAGGCGGCGGCGCGGGGCGGCCCGTTCGGCCCGCGCGCGCTGGGCCGGCGCGTGGTCGAGGCGGTGGAGCAGTTCGCCGTCGGCCGCAGCCAGCACGACGACATCACGGTGGTCTGCTTCGGCAAGACCGCCCCGTAGGGCAGGCCCCGCACGCCGGGGACTCGACGGCATGCGGGGCATGCCCTGCAACGCTTCGGGGAAGCGTCCGGCCTCGGCTCCCCTCCCGCCGGCCGCCCCTTCCGTGGTAAACTGGCGGGAGAGTGAACCGCGCAGGCGGCCCGGCGCCATCGCCCGCCGCCGCCCGTCAACGTGTGGGGAGAGCACCATGAGCGACACGGCCACCCTTCCCGGGACCCGCGAAGAGCAGGAGCAGAAGACGCGGCGGCTGCCGCCGTACAACGTCGTGCTGCTCAACGACGACGACCACAGCTTCGACTACGTCATCCACATGCTGCAGACGCTGTTCGGCTACCCGCCGGAGAAGGGCTACCAGATGGCCTACACGGTCCACACCCAGGGGCGGGTGATCCTGTGGACCGGCCCGAAGGAGGTGGCCGAGCTGAAGCGCGACCAGATCCACGCCTTCGGCCCGGACCCGTTCATCCCGCGCTGCAAGGGGTCGATGTCGGCGGAGATCGAGCCGGCGCCGGGATGAGGCCGGGGCGGACTGCCCTTGCAACCTCGGGTAGCCCCCGGCGGAGGCCGGCCCTGCTTCCCCCTGCCCGCGGGCCTTTTGGCCCCGCCATCCCTTTCACGCCCGGCGCGACCCGGCCCGCGCGGCGGCACAACCCGCGCCGCCGGCGCGGCCCCTTCGGTCGGAATCTTCCGCATTTTGCGAGCTATAGTTGCAATGGCATTCGACCCGGCCGGGATCGCGGCTGCCGCGCCCGGCCGGACGGGGCCGGAACATGAAGTGGCAGTCCGGAGACCCTGACCATGGCGAAACCCCTCCCCCTATCGGAACCGCACCGGCCGGGAACCAACGGCGACCACGCCCGCTCCGCCGCCGCCGTCGCCCGCGAGGAGGCCCTGCGGGCCGCCGGCCTGGAAATCCTGCACGACGACGACTTGGAGGACGAGATCGCCCGGCTCGGCACCGAGAACGAGCAGATCGTCCGCGACCTGGGGTTCACCCTCACCGAGGACGGCGGCGGGGGCGAGGAGGAGGCGGCGGCGCTGCGCGCCGAGAACGAGCGGCTGAAAGGGCAGGTGGCCGAGCTGCAGCGGGCGCTGGTCGAGGCCCGCGACATGCAGCAGCTGCTGACCGAGCAGCAGAAGGAGTACGAGGGGCTGCTGGAGGAGAAGTCCGAGGTCATCCGCGAGCTGCACCGGAAATTGCACGAGCAGCCGGCCCACGCGCCCGGCAGCGTGCCGCGCGAGGAGGAGCTGCTGGCCCTCAGCGAGGAGCTGGAGCGCGAGCGCAAGCAGCTGAAGGAGGACGAGGAAGCCCTGATGGAGCAGATGCGGCAGATGGAGGTGCAGATGTCGCGCGAGCGGGCGGAGCTGGCCCGGCAGCGCAGCGAGCTGCAGCGCCTCCAGAACGACATCCGCCACGAGCTGGAGCTGGCCTCGCGCGACGCCACGTTGCGCGACCGGCTCGCCCCGCTGCAGCGCCGCCACCAGGACATGGTGGCCCGCACCGGCGGCGCCCGCCCGGCCGAGCCGCCCGCCCCGGAACGGCCCGCCGGCGCCCCGCAGCCCGGCCAGAACAGCGGCCTGTTCCGCCGCCTCTTCGGCTAACGGGCCGTTTCGAGAGCGCCGCCCGCCGCCGTTTTTCCCCTCCTCAGCCGGCCGCCAAATCGCTACCCTCTTCGGAACCGGGGTGCCGGGCCGACGTCGGCCGGCTCCCGACCATCACCCCGACGAGGAGGAAGCACGATGGCACGATGGACCACCGCGGCGCTGGCCCTGGCGGTCGTGTGGGTAGGCACGAGCGCCCCGGCCGCCCAGGACAAGGACAAGGCCGCCCGGCCCGTCGGCGTCTGGACGCGCAGCGCCGACGACCACAAGATCACCTTCGACATCCGCAAGGACGACAAGCTGTTCGTCACCCTGAATCAGGGCGAGCGCGTGGTCAAGGTGGAGGCGACCTACAAGGTCGGCAAGGACAACCAGCTGACCATGAAGGTGACGAAGGTCGAGCTGAAGGGCGTGGACAACGGGCCGTCCGAGGGGCAGGAGTTCAGCTTCCGCTTCAAGGTCGTGGACGGCACGATGACCGTCAGCGACCTGAAAGGCACCGACAGCGAGGAGGCGAAGAACGTCGTGCAGGGCGAGTACAAGCGCGTGGTGAAGAAGGAGAAGTAAACAGCAAGCCCGCCGCGCCAGCAAGGCGCCCCTGCTGGCGCGGCGGGCCCATTGCAGCGTCACTCCGTCTTGACCTTGATGGCCATCGTCTTGCCGCCGCGGAGGACGGTGAACTCCACCGTGTCCCCCTTCTTGAGGCCGAGCATCACCGAGAAGTACTCCTCGACGTTCTTCACCGCCTTGCCGTTGACCGCCACGACGCGGTCGCCCTTCTTCAGCCCCGCCCGCGCGGCCGGGCCGCCCTCGTTGACGTCGTCGAGCAGCATGCCGTCGCCGTCGTCGCCGTAGGCCGGCCGCACGCCGATCCGCGGGATCGCCCCGGCGCCGCCGGGGGTCCGGCCGCCGTCCACCTTGACGTACTGCGGCCGCTCCTTCACCGTCGCCAGGTGCTGCACTAGCTCCTCGGTCAGGTCGGCGATCTTCCGCATGCCGGGGAGGTTGATCCTGTCGGCGGTGTCGGTCGGCCGGTGGTACTGCGGGTGGTCGCCGGTGAAGAAGAAGATCACCGGCACCTTGGCGCTGTAAAAGGAGGCGTGGTCGCTGGAGCCGCCGACCATGCTCGTCCCCTTCGTCTTGCGCAGGTCGAACTGGTACCGCTCGTTCAGGCGGGTCAGCAGGCCGTCGAAGCTCTTGTCGGTGCCGGTGCCGTAGGCCAGCAGCTTGTCCTTCTTCGTCTTCTCATCCGGCCGCAGCCGGCCCACCATGTCGAGGTTGACCATCGCCACGGTGTCGGCCAGCGGGTAGATCGGCTCCTTGCAGTAGTGCCGCGAGCCGAGCAGGCCCATCTCCTCGCCGCTGAAGGTCATGAACACCAGCCGCCGGCCCTCGTAGTCCTTCTTCCGGCCGAAGCGGCGGGCCAGCTCCATGACGGTGGTGCTGCCCGAGCCGTTGTCGTCGGCCCCGTGGTGGATGGCCGGCTTCTTCAGCCGGGCCAGGCTGCCGAAGGCGCCGCCGTAGCCCAGGTGGTCGTAGTGGGCGCCGATGATGACCGTCTCCCTGGCCAGCGGCCCCTTGCCCTCGATGACGCCGACGACGTTCTTCAGCTTGATCGTGTCCTTGGACCGCTCCAGCTTCACCTCCGCGGCGGCCGTCCAGCCGTCGAGGGCGGCGCTGTGCGGCTTCAGCTCGCGGTCGATGGCCTTCTCGGTCTCCTCCAGGCTCGTCCCCGTGGCGGAGCGGAGCAGGGCGTCGAGCACGGCGCGCTTCATGTGGAAGGCCGGCAGCCGGGCGGGGGCGAAGGCGCCGGCGGCGAGGAAGTTGAAGTCCATCAGGTCGTCGCCGTCGGCGGCGGTTTCGGCGTCGCTGACGAAGACGATGGCGGCGGCCTTGTGCCTGGCCGCGTTCTGCATCTTGGCCTGGAGCGAGCCGTTGCGGCGCCGCCAGTTCGTGGCGTTGGCCGCCTGGGCCGCCAACTCCTTCGCCAGCGCGTCGGCCGACAGCTCCTCGAACTTCTTCTGCCAGGGGCCATGGAAGGCGTAGCCGGTGCCCAGCCGCGGGCCGTCGCGCAGGACGATGACGACCTTGCCCTCCACGTCCAGGCCGGCGTAGTCGTCGTAGTCGGGGTTGACGGACGGCGCCGGGTCCTTCGCGCCCCCCTTCCGGGCCGGGCTGGGCGTGCTGGTGATGCCGTAGCCGGCGAAGACGACGCCGGCGCTGACCTTGCCCGAGTCGGAGATGCCCTGCGGGTGGAAGTCCACGCCCTCCTTCAGCTCCAGCGTCCGGCCGCCAGGACTCCGGAAGGCGAGGCGGGCCGGGCCGGTCTGCTTGGCCCCGGCGACGGCGAACGGCTGGAACCAGGAGCCGTCCTTGCCGCCCGGCTTGAGGCCGGCCTTCTTGAACTCGTTGGCGATGTAGTCGGCCGCCTTGTTGATGCCCTGGGTGGTCGGCCCGCGGCCCTCGCACTCGTCGGAGGCGAGGAAGTAAATGTCCTTGCGCATCCGGGCTTCGCTGGCCGCCTGCCGCGCCCGGTCGAGCTCTTCCGCCGCCGGCGCCCGCGCCGCCAGCGCCGCCCAGGCGCACGCCAGCGCCAGGGCCAGGCCGCTCACCCGCCGTTGCCACACAGACATCGTCGTCACCTCGTTGCCGATCAGGAAGGAATGGGCCGCCCCGGCGCGACGGGCCGGGGCGCGGGACCGCCAGGTATTTTAACAGCCCGCGGCGGCAACGCGCTCGGAAACCTGCGGCGAGCGGCCGGCTCACGCCGGCCGCTCGCCTCACGACAAGGGCTGCTGCGTGTCCACGACTTCATGCGGGATCACCGGCGCCGCCGCCAGGAACACGCGGCAGTGGGCGTGCCGGAGGACGTGGCTGGTGCGCTCGTCCAGCTCGATCACGCGGCCGGCGGGCAGCTCCGGCGGCAGGGGGAGAATGATCAGGTCGTACTGGCCTTCGCGGGCCAGGTCCACGATGCGCTGCCCCCGGTCGCCGTTGACCTCGTGGATTTGCAGCTCCCGCCCCAGCTGGCGGGCCTGCTCGCGGTCGGCGGTCAGGCCGGTTCCCGGTAGCTCGCCGCCGTTCGTCGGGATCGGCACGATGCCGAGGGCCACCTTGGGGTCGAGCATGGTCATCACGGCCTGGAACAGGTCGCTGGCGGCCGGGCTGCCGTCGTGCGCCAAAAGCACCCGGTCCACCCCGACCCCCGCCGCCCGCAGCTCCGCCACCGAGCGGGCGCGGCGCTCGCTGATCTTCGGGATGCGGTTGCCGCCGCCCAGGTCCAGGTACACGTCGCGGTCCTTGCTGAGGATGCGCACCGTCAGGGGCGGCGTCTGGCCGTGGTGCAGGCTGATCCAGTAGAAGGCGATCCGCTCCATCTGCTCGTCGGCCGTGTAGCGGTTGGACGGGCCGATGATGAGTTCCTGGGCCTGCAACTCCTTGGCGATCTGCATGACGGCGTGCAGCGGGTTGTTCGTCGGCACGACGAGCGGCTTGACCTCCTTGCCGGCCCGCTCGGCGAGCTGGACCACCGCGGTCATCAGCTGCCGGTCGTAGGTGTCCAGCTCGACGCCGTCGGCCGGCTCCCCGGCCGGAGGGATCAGCTTGGCCGTCATGACGACGACGGCCGTCGTTTCCGGGTCGGTCTCGGCGAGGGCCTTTTCCAGCATGAAGAGGTTGTACGGCGAGCGGATCGCCACCAGCTTGCGGTAGCGCTTGCCCAGGTGCAGCGCCTCGGCGGAAACGTCCGGCGTGGTCTGCTGGTTGAACTGCTCGACGTGTTCGTGCCGGCCGCGGCGCTTCCGCTCGTGGTAATGCTCCGACAGCCAGAAGACCGTGAAAAAGACGCCGGTGAAGATCAATCCGCCGACGGTGGCGACCTCCTTGGTCAGCAGGTTCAGCACCGCCGTCGTGGCCAGGACGAGGAAGATCAGCGACAGGCCGACCGGCACTTCCACGCCGCGGACCTTGACGTTGAGCGGCACCATGTACTCGCGCGGCCGGGGGTCCTTGAAGCGCAGCACCACCATCGACAGCGCCTGGAAGACGAAGCTCCAGACGACGCCGAAGGCGTAGGCCTCGCCCAGCAGCACGGTCTTGCCCTGGCTGGCGAGGATGGTGAACAGTTGCAGGCCGACGATGAGCGTCAGGACGCGGTAGGTGGTGCCGTAGCGGGGGTGGGGCTTGAGGAACCAGTCGGGCAGGACGCCGTCCTCGGCCACGCGGTTCAGCACCCCGTTGGAGCCGATGATCGCCGTGTTCACCGCCCCTGCCAGGATCAGGAAACCTACGCCCACGACGACGGCGTTGAGGATGAGCTGCGGCCAGTGGTTCGCCCAGGCCGGCGCCCAGACGTGCATGGCCAGGCCGCCCAGTAAGTTCTCGGCGTAGTCCGTCAGGCGCTCGTGGCGCGGGATGAGCAGCACCGCCAGGAACGAGATGAGGCCGGTGAACAGCAGACTGTAGATGAAGACGATGAACGCGGCCTTCTTGAAGTTCTTGAGCTTGGGCGACTCGACCTCGCGGTAGACCTGGGCCAGCGTCTCCTCGCCGGACATGGCCAGGATCGAGTGGCCGAAGGCGATGAGGATGCCGATGCCGCCGACGACGCTGAGCCAGTCGATCTGGTCGGGCGGCCGGTGCAGGGCGTCGCCGAGCGGGGTGTGGGCGAGGAAGCCGAGCGGGTCGGCCTGTTCGTCGGGGTTGACGTCCGGCTTCTCGGCGGTCAGGTCGGGCGCGAGGTGCAGCTCGTGCTTCTGGTCGGACAACGCCAGGGTGAGGCCGCACCAGCCGATCAGCACGGCGCCCATGATCGTGGTGGCGACCATGATCTTGAGCGCCCGGTCGCTGGACTCCTGGATGCCGCGGATGTTGAGGCGGTAGAAGTACAGGGTGATGGCGCAGGCGATGACGACGGCCCCCCAGCGGCGGGTGGGCTCGCTCATGGCCAGGTCCGGGTAGACCTTGACGAGCATGGCCTGGAGCAGGCCCATGATGTAGCCGCCGGCCGAGACGCCGCTGATGGGGCCGGTGAGGACGTAATCGAACATCAGGGCGGAGACGGCGATCTTGGCGAGGAAGCGGCCCAGCGCCTCGCGGACGACCCGGTAGACGCCGCCGCGGATGAACAGCGTGCAGCTCTCGATGTACACCGAGCGGACGGCGTAGCTGAAGCACATGACGGCGAGGATGAAGAACGGGGCCGCCGGGCCGATGGCCTGCTCGACGATGGCGCCGATGTAGTAGGCGGTGGAGGCGAGGTCGCAGAGGACCACGGCGGCGGTGCGCCAGTAGCCGATGAAGGTGAACATCACGCTGGTGACGAGGATCACCTGCGCCGGCCGGAGGTGGCGCCGGGGGAGGCTGGCGGCCGGGGAAGGTTGCCCCGCAGTCCCGCCGGGGTCGTCGGAGGTGGCCATGCACGGAGGTCCTTCGGCACGCGGCCGAATGCGGACGGGGAGTGTCCTTTCAATCGGGCCGCGGCCCAGCCGCGGCCGGCCGACGAGGTTAGCTGACGGGCGGGGGCTTGAAAGTACCCCGGTCCCCCTCACCCCAACCCCTCGCCCCCGCGGCGGGGGCGAGGGGTTGGGGTGAGGGGAAACCTTTGCCCCTGGCCGGCGCTGGCCGGCCCGTTGGGTCCCCCGTTCCCGCGCCGGGCGGCGCGGGATTAGGCTACACAGGGGGTCATTCTGGCGCGCGGGAAATCGTTTGGCAAGGGGCGGGCGGGCCGGCCGCATTCGAGCAGAGGGCACGGCGCCAGGGACGTCGAGCTTCGGGCGCGGCTGCCGTCCCGTCGCGTGCCGGATCGCCGGCCGGGCCGGCGAAAACAGCACGCCCACGGCCGGCCGTTTTCCGCTCAACCCTCGTCGGCCGGCTCGGCGGACCAAACCTCGTCCGCGGCGGCCTCCCCCTCCGCCGACCCCGCATTCCCGTCAGGCGCTTCCCCCGCTGAACCGCGGGCGGCGACCGACGAGTCGTCCGCCCAGCCGAGGATCAGCCAGTCGTCGAGGGTGAGGAACAGCGAATCGCTGCTCTCCTCGGTCCCCCCGGGGGCGGCCGACCCCGGCGTGACGGTGACGCGGATGATCTGCTCGAACGACCGCCCGCTGCCGTCGGTGACGCGGACGCGGAGGCTGTAGGTCGCGCCCACCTGGGTGAGCGGCACGGTCGCCCGCAGCTCGTTGCCCTGGATGGTGAACAGGGCGTTGTCCTGCCCGCCGGGGCCGGCCGTCAGCTGGTAGGTGTAGCCCTGGCCCGCGCTGAGCAGGCCGACGGCGCCGGCCTGCGGCATGGCAGGTACCGCCAGGGTGAGCGGGCCGGCGGCCGTTCCCGCCGCCGCCCCCCCGACGGGGAAGGTGATCACCGGCAGGTTGCCGGTCGAGTTCGGCGGCAGGCCGTTCGCCGCGGAGGCGCTGGCCGGGGACGAGGTGTTGGCGGGCAGGGCGGCGTTCGTCGAGGCGGTCGCGAACGGGGTGACCGTACCGCCGGACGAGTTCGCCTGCAGGCGGATCGTCGTGCTGGTGTCGGCGGGGTTGGCGGCGCTGTCACCCGTCGGGTTCGGCGTCGGCGGGGGGGCCGCGACCTCGGCGGTCCCGGTGATCTCGACGGCGGCCGTGCCCGGGGCGTCGTCCGTCACCGTCACGGTAATGTCGTAGGTGCCGGCGGAGGCGTAGGTGTGGCCGCCGGCGACGGTGAAGCTGCCGTTCGCCCCGGAGACGGTGCCGGCGACGGTACTGCCGTCGCCCCAGTCGATCGTGGCCGTGAAGTCGCCGGCGCTGCTGCCGGTGTAGGTGCTGGCGAACGTCGCCACCCGCACGCCGTCGAGCGCGGTCCCCGCGGTGGCGCTGACGGTGTCACCGCTGCCGCTCAGCACGTCGGCCTCGGCGACCGTGGCCGTCCCCTTCAGCACCAGGGTGGCGGTGCCGGGGGCGTCGTCCTTGATGGTGACCGTGAAGGTGTACGAGCCTTCGTCCGCGTAGGCGTGGTTGTCGGCCGGCGTGACCGTGAAGTTGCCGTTCGACCCGGTGATGACGCCGGCGCTGGTGCTGCCGTCGCCCCAGTCGATGGTCGCCGTGAAGTCGGCCGCGGGGTTGGCGGCGTAGGTGGTGGAGAAGCTGGCCACCTGCACCCCGGAAAGCCCCGTCCCCTCGGTGGTATTGATGCCGGTGGTGCTGCCGGTCAGGGTGTCGGTCTCGCCGACCGTGATGGCAAGGGTGGCCGTGGTGAAAGCGGTGCCGGGGGCGACATCCCAGACGGTGACGGTGGCGGTGTAAGTCCCCTCGTCCGCGTAGACATGGCCGGCGGCGCCGGTGGCCACGACGAAGGTGCCGCTGGCCCCGATGACGGCGGCCACGGTCGCCGAGCCGTCGCCCCAGTCGATCGTGGCGGCGAAGTCGTCGGCGGTGTTGGCCAGGTAGGTGGTCGTGAACGTGGCGACCGTGCCGGTGTAGAGAACGCCTTCCGTGGTGGTGCCGCCGACCCCGACGGCCTTCAGCACGTCCGCCTCGGCGACGGTGGCGGTCCCCTTCAGCACCAGGGATGCGGTCCCCGGCGCATCGTCCTTGATCGTCACGGTGACGGTGTAGCT
>Ga0070740_10005110_pt1 | contig 12395 bp, 14 predicted proteins | sample Coa_R2_FD_67286 | JGI IMG/M metagenome (GOLD analysis project Ga0070740, IMG submission 67286) | Surface soil microbial communities from Centralia Pennsylvania, which are recovering from an underground coalmine fire - Coalmine... | ecosystem: Environmental > Terrestrial > Soil > Unclassified ...
CGCCGGCGCATCACGGATCTGCAGCGGCGGCGTGCGGTGCGCAACCGCATCCTGGTCTGGACCGGTCGCGCGCGGCTGGACGAGGACGGCGACGAGTTGCCGGCCTGGGACGCGCCGGATTCCGGTCCGGATCCTGCGCGTGCCTATGTATCGAGGCAGGCACATGCGGCGATGTCGGCGGCGGTCCGCAAACTGCCGCGGCGACAACAGCAGGCGTTTCTGCTGCGCGTGCTGGAAGGCCTGGACGTGGCTGATACCGCGCGCGCGATGGGCTGTTCGGAAGGCAGCGTGAAAACGCATCTCTCGCGGGCGCTGGATGCGCTGCGCGGACAACTGGAGGAATGGCGATGAACACCTCGCCCGACAATATCGAGCTCGAACTGACGCGGCGCGCGCGCGCGCTGCACAAACACGCCTGCGAGCACATCGACGCGCGCACGCGCGCGAAACTCGCGGCTGCGCGGCGCAGCGCAGTGGCCGCAAAAGATCATCGTCCGCGGCGCGCGATCTGGTTGCCGGCGGCCGGCGCGGTGGCTGCTTGCGCACTGGTGATCGGAGTGGTGTGGTTCAAACCGCAGCCGGGACCTTCGAGCGCGCCGCAGCAACAAGCCTCGGCGACCAGCGACGCCGAACTGCCGCTGGATACCGACGCGCAGCAACTCGATCTTTATCAGAACCTGGACTTCTACCAATGGCTGGCGCGGCAGCAGCAAACCCGTACGCCATCGAACAGGGGCCGGCAATGAAGCTGTTGCGGCCCATGCGTGGAATGCTGCTCGCCGTCGCGCTGTTGTTCGGCGCGCCAATGCTGGCGTTCGCACAGTCCGCGCCGCAGGCAGCAAGCTCGGCGGCGCCCGTCGCATGGAACGCACTTTCGCCGCAGCAGCAGGCGCAACTCGCGCCTCTGCGCGACCAATGGGATCAGTTGCCATCGAAACGGCAGCAGCAGCTTTCCGGCAATGCGCAACGCTGGGCGACTCTGCCGCCGGATCGTCAACAGGATATTCATGAGCGCCTGCAACGCTGGGCAAACATGACGCCGCAGCAGCGCGAGCAACTGCGCCAGAACATGCGCGCCTTCAAGCAGATGTCGCCGCAGGAGCGCGCCAAGGTCAAGCAGGCCTTCCAGCAATTCCAGTCGCTGCCGCCCGAACAACGGCGCGCACTACGCGAGCAATGGCGCACCGCGGATCCGCAGCAGCGCCAGCAGTGGTTGCGCAGCGGTCAATCGGAACCGCGCAAACCGCGAGGGCATTGATGTAGGAGCGCGCCTGCGCGCGACCGACGCGGCGCGTTCTCTCGGGTAGTCCGTGGTCGCCTGCAAGGCAGGCTCCTACATCTTGAACACCACTTCGCCGCCACGCACCACACACGACTTCGCCACCAGCTCGTCTTCGAAGTCGGGTTTCACCGCGTCATCCTTCACCAGCAGCTCGGCGAAGTTGGCGAGATTGCGGGCGTACATTTCCGATGCGTGCAGCGGCGCGCCAGCAGGCAGGTTCAGCGGACCGATCACGCTGACGCCGTTGCGTTCGACCGTTTCGCCCGGCTTGGTCAATTCGCAATTGCCGCCGCTTTCGGCGGCGAGATCGACGATCACGGCACCGGCTCTCATTCCTTCCACCATCGTGGATGAAACGATTTTCGGCGCGGGCCGCCCGGGTACCGCAGCGGTAGAAACGATGACATCCACGGTCTTCAAATGTTCGGCGAGTTTCGCTTGCTGCGCCGCGCGTTCTTCCGCGGTGAGTTCTCGCGCGTAACCGCCCTGCCCCGCGGCGCTGACGCCCAGATCCAGAAACTTCGCGCCCAGCGATTCGATCTGCTCGCGCGTTTCGGGGCGCACGTCGAAACCTTCCACCTGCGCGCCGAGCCGCTTCGCCGTGGCGATGGCCTGCAATCCCGCCACGCCAGCGCCGATCACCAGCACCTTCGACGGCCGCAGCGTGCCGGCCGCGGTAGTCAGCATCGGAAAGAATTTGGGCGCAGCTTCGGCCGCGATCAGCACAGCGCGATAGCCTGCGACCGCGGCCTGCGAAGACAACACATCCATCGCCTGCGCGCGCGTGGTGCGCGGCAGCAGCTCCAATGAAAATGCGCGGATTTGCCGCTGCGCGTAAGCATGCAATCTTTCATTCGCCCCATGCGGCCGCAATTGCCCGACCAGCAGCGCGCCGGATTTCATCGAAGCAACGCGTGCATCGTCTGGAGGCTGCACGCACAGCAGGATGTCGGTCTGTGCGAGCACTTCGTTCGCTTCCGCGCACTGCGCATCCGCGTACGCATCGTCGCGAAATCCCGCGCGCTCGCCCGCGCCGCGTTCCAGCAGCACGCGCAATCCGCGCGCTTTGTACTTCTTCGCAGTCTCCGGCGTGATCGCCACGCGCCGCTCGTTGGCGGCGGTTTCGCGCAATGCGGCAATCGTGATCGGCATCGTCGGCCTCCTTCGCCGCCGCATCGTAACTTATGCGCGACGCGCCCGCTCGCGTCGGGCTAAACTTCCCGGATGTCCGACCACGTTATCGACTTTCTGCGCGCTCGGCACTCGACACCCGCGCTGCAGTTGGCTGAACCCGCGCCCGATCCCGGACAACTGCGGCAAATCCTGCAAGCCGCGATTCGCGTGCCCGATCACGGCAAGCTCGTGCCGTGGCGGCTGGTCGTGCTGCAAGGTCCGGACAAGGCGATCTACGGCGAACGCCTGGCGCAATTGCGCGCGCGCATCGATCCGGAAACTCCTCCCAAGAAACTGGAGAAGGATCGCCAGCGTTTCAACGCCGCGCCTGTCGTCCTCGCGGTGATCGCGCGCATCGAAGAAGACCATCCCAAGATTCCGGCGCAGGAACAATTGCTCTCCGCCGGTTGCGTGGCCTACAACCTGCTGATCGGTGCGCAGTCGCTGGGCTTCGGCGCGCAATGGCTGACCGGCTGGTCGTGCTACGACCGCGACGCGGCGAAACTGCTGGGCCTCGCAGACAACGAGCGCACGATCGCCTACATCCATGTCGGCACGCCGCGCGAAGCGGCTCCGGAGCGCGAGCGTCCGCTGCTGCGCGACATCATTTCGGAGTGGAAAGCATGAACGCGCCCGCACGCGCTCCGGTCAACACGTTGTATCTGCTGGATGCCAGCATGTACGTGTTCCGCGCATGGCATTCGATGCCCGATCGGTTCTACGACGTGGATGGTGCGCCGGTCAACGCGGTGCACGGCTTCACGCGTTTCCTGATCGAATTCATCGAACGCACGCGGCCCACGCACGCGGTCGCCGCGTTCGACATCTCCCTCACCAGCTCTTTCCGCAATTCGATTTATCCGGCTTACAAGGCCAATCGCGAACCGGCGCCGACGGAGCTGAAGCGGCAGTTCGAATACTGCCGCGAGATCGCCGCCGCTCTGGGCTTCTGCGTGCTGGCCGATGTCGCCTACGAAGCCGACGATCTGATCGGCAGCGCACAGGCCGCGTTGCGCGCACACGGTTTCCGCGCGGTGATCGTCTCGGCCGACAAGGATTTCGGCCAATTGCTCGACGGCGACGACGAGCAATGGGATTACGCGCGCAACCTGCGCTGGCGCGCCGATGGCGTGCACGCGAAGATGGGCGTGCACGCGCGGCAGGTGATCGATTTCCTGGCGTTGACCGGCGACAGCATCGACAACATCCCGGGCGTGCCGGGCATCGGCCCGCGCACCGCCGCGGCGCTGCTGGCGCATTTCGGCACGCTGGACGAATTGCTCGCTCGGCTGGACGAAGTTTCGTACCTGCGCATCCGCGGCGCGGCGATGATCGGCGCGAAACTGCGCGCGTACGTGGAACAGGCGTTGTTGTCGCGCAAGCTCGCCGCGATCGCGCTGGACGCGCCGGTGCCGCGCGCGCCGGAAGCGCTGCTGCGCCGTGTGCCCGATTCGACCGCGCTGGACGTGCTGTTCGAACGCGTGCGACTGGGACCGATGACCCGCGCCCGCGCACAGAAGTTGGCGGATACCTTCGGACCTTCTCCGGAATCGGTGGAGGCCGTTCAGTGAGCCGCCACCCGCGTATTCCACCGGAAGGCAACGAAGAAACCACCACGCTTTTCGCCGGCAAGTGGTTGACGCTCAAGGCACGCGGGCGCTGGGAGTTCGTCGAACGCAACAGCCGCGGCGGTGCGGTGATCATCGTCGCGGTCACACAGCAGGATCGCGTGCTGTTCGTCGAGCAATACCGCATGGCGATCCGCAGCTTCACCATCGAGATGCCGGCCGGGCTGGTCGGCGACCTCGAACACGCTGGTGACGAGGACTTCGAAACCGCCGCCTGCCGCGAGCTGATCGAGGAAACCGGCTACGCCTGCGCGCGCGTTGTGCACCTGCATTCCGGGCCGTCATCGGCCGGCATGAGCACCGAAATGATGCACTTCGTGCGCGCGCTGGACCTGCGCAAGGTCGGCGACGGCGGCGGCGACGATACCGAGGACATCATCGTGCATGAGGTGCCGCGTGCCCGGGCCGGCGAGTGGCTGCGCGCGAAAGCCGCTGAAGGCTATTCGATCGATCCGAAATTGTTCGCGGGGCTGTGGTTTCTTGAGCACTGGAAGGTGGAATGAATCACCCCACCGCGTGCCACACCACGAATTTCCACAGCAACAGCAGCGCCATCGCCAGGATCACCGCGAGTGTCAGCGCGATTCCCGCCGCGCGGCCGAACGACAGCCCTGCGTAGTTCGACAAGCCGATCGCGTGCAGCACGCGGCCGATGATCAGCACGACGCCGAAGACGTGCAGCAGCCAGGGCCAGGTCTGGTCCAGGTCGAGGATCAACAGCAGCAGCAAGGCGACCGGCAGATACTCGACCGCATTCGCGTGCGCGCGGATGGCGCGCGCCAGCCGTTCGTTGCCGCCGGTGCCGATTCCGACTTTCTCGGTGTTGCGCAACCAGACCACGCGGATCGCCAGCACCACGACCAGCAATGCCGCCAGTGCCGCGTACAAACCGGTGATGTGCATCATCGCGCTTCCCTCCCCAACCGGACTCTCGAATTGCGTGCACGCACAACGGCTGCGACCGCCGCGAAGACCGCGATCACCAGCAATGCGATCGCGACCACATTGCGTACTCCGAACCAGAACAGGCATGCCAGCAGCGCCAGCGGCGCGATGCCCGCCGCAAGAGCCAGCCATTCGTCGCGCTTTTCTCGCGGGAGGATCAACAACACGCCCGCCCATGCCAGCAGGATCGCCAACACCCGCTTGGCCCAGGCGTAACTCGGCCGCGGCGCGGCATCCGGCACCACGTCGCTCAAGGAGCGCTTGCCGATCTGCACCTGGGTAAGATCGCGGCCCGACGCATCCTGCGTCTGCATCAGCACTCCGCCCTGCGCCCGCGCCAACACGGTCAATTCCTTTGGTGCGATCTGCATCCAACTCACGCGCAGATCGCCGATGCGAGGATGTTCCGGATCGGCGCTCGTCACCAGCGCGCCGTCGTGCGCCTGGAAAGTCGCCGCCATGTTCGGCGGCAACGCGTGGAAGTCCGGAGTGAAATCCTCGACGCCTTCTATTTCAGCCACCAGTTTCGGCCCGAGCCGAAAGCCGCCGACGCGCACGTTCGGCGAATCGAAGCGCGCGCCGTCGAACGGAAACGCACCGGGATTTTCATGACCCGATGCTTGCGCGAATTTCGACGTATCGACCGGGTGATCGATCCAGTCCTGATCGTAGGAGCGCCGGCCGCCGTCGGTTTCGTGCCACTGGAACATCTCGACCTTGCGCACCAGTGCGACCGCATTCGCACCCACATTGAACTGCGGATCGAGCGCGGGTTTGGCGATTTGGGTGTCGCCGGAAACGAACACCAGACGTCCGTCGGTGGCCGCATCAGGTGTTGCTTCGCTGCCCGTGAGCACGAAACCGCCCAGCGCGTCCTCTCCCATCACGCGCAGGCGGTCGGAGTGTTCGGTGAACCCGATCAGCAGCAGCGCGACCAATAGCAGGATCGCGCCGGCGAATGCCGTCGCGAGGGTGCGAATCTGATTCGGTTCGCGCGCCTCCATGCGCGCAGCTTACAACGGGACTGCCTTCAATTCCCGCTGTTCGTCGCGCACACCGTAGCGGCCGCGCTCGTCGCGTTGCGGCGCGGCGGCGGCGATCTCGTGGTCGTGGGTGAAAAACAGCCTGACATCACGTTCGATCTTGTCGTCCAGGAACTCGCGCTTCTCGTCGATCAGCAATTCGGCCGCCCGGTCGTAACCCATCGTCACCGGCAGGTGCACCCACGGACGGCCGGGGATCAGGTCGGCGCAATAGACGATGCCGCCGCAATCGTCCGCACCGACGATTTCGCTCAACATCAGGCCCGGCGTGTGCCCTTGCGAGAAATGGAAATGCACCGATTTGCCCAAGGCGCGCGAATGTTCGCCGTCCACCAGCTCCAGTCTGCCGCTTTGTTCCAGCAGTTCCGGCAACCCGGGAATGAACGAAGCGCGGTCGCGCGGGTGCGGATCGCGCGCGCGCAGCCAGTGCGTGGTGCTGACGAGATAGGCCGCTTTCGGAAACAGCAGGCGCGGGGCTTCCCCTTCCCTCCACTCCGCCAGCAAGCCGCCCGCATGATCGAAGTGCAGGTGCGAGAGCACCACCACGTCGACGTCTTCGTGGCTCAATCCCGCTGCGCGCAGCGAATCCAGCAGCACGTGGCGATCCTCGACCACGCCGTAGCGCTCGCGCAGCTTGGACTCGAAGAACGCACCGATGCCGGTTTCGAACAGCACGTTCTTGCCGTCCAGACCGACGGCGAGCAAACAGCGGCACGCCAATGGAATCCGGTTCTGCGCGTCCGGCGCGATCCACTGCGACCACATCGCCTTCGGCGCGTTGCCGAACATGGCGCCGCCGTCGAGTTTTTGGCTATTTCCTTGTAGTGACCACAGCCGCATTACAAATTCCATTTTACTTCATGCGTTCGGCAAGCGTTTAGGTTTATATGATCCAAACCCGGGACCAGCATTTTTCGTCAGCAGTTCTCTGAAGCAATCAATCTCAACAGACGAAACAAAGCTTCGCTTCGGAAATACTTTGAACATATTGTCCGCTATGTACACCAAGAACAATTCTCTTGACTCGCGCCACTTACGAGTATGGGACCAAGGAAATCTCTGGTTCAATAACGAGCTACTTAGCGAAATGCCCTCATCATCAAAAGAAAATTCGTACTGCTCCTGAAGGTCGTGCCGTTGCACATAAAGCTTCCGAACTCGCCAGGGAAGTACGACGAAGTACCAGAATGGCAAGTACGCAAGGCAAAGGAGCAAAACATATTCCATAGCTCCACCCTTGCCGCTCAATACGCTTATTACGATCAAGGCAGCGCCCCATCCAACGAATAAGAGCAACACAAAACCTGCTATTGCCCAGCTCTTGCGCGGTCGCAACGCCAATCGAATAGCGGCCAGATAGTCTGCACCAGAAATATGAAGCTGCATGGTCAGTTCCCCCTGGAGGTCGAAAACCTTCCGTGAAACTACTGCACCTTTCCAAGCCCCGAATCCCCGCGCGGATCGCTCGCCGCATCCAGCGTGTTGGTCTTGCGGTTCCAGATCACCGCGTTCATGAAACCCCAGTGGTGCTCGCCGGCGTTGACGGTGTAACCCATCCTGCGCAGCGCGGCGATGGTCGAAGCATCGAGCGCACCGGCCTCGGCGGAAATCACGTCGGGCAGGTATTGATGGTGGAAACGCGGCTTGGCGACGATCTGCTGCGCATCCATGCCGTCCACGAAACCGAGCACGCCTTCCAGCACCATGGTGATGATGCGCGAGCCGCCGGGCGTGCCGATCACCAGATCCTTGTCGGGACCGAAAACGAAGGTCGGCGTCATCGAGGACAGCGGCCGTCGCCCTTTCGCCGGCGCGTTGGCTTCAAAACCGATCAACCCGTACGCGTTGGGCTTGCCCGGCACCAGCGCGAAATCGTCCATCTCGTTGTTGAGCACGAAACCGGTGCCCGGAATCACGAGGCACGAACCGAACGAGGTGTTGACCGTCTGCGTGCCGGCGACCATGTTTCCGTCCGCATCGATGATCGAGAAGTGCGTGGTATGCATGCTCTCGTTGCCGGCGGACGGCAGCGCGCTGCTCGGCGTAGCCTGATCCGGCTTGATCGATGCGCGCAGCTTGTCGGCATACGCCATGCTGGTGAGCTTGGCCACCGGCATCTGCACGAAATCCGGATCGCCCAGATATTGCGTGCGGTCGCGGTAGCCGCGGCGCATCGCCTCGACGATCGTGTGCACGCGGTGCGCGCGATCCATCTTGTCCAGATCGAAACCGGAGAGGATGTTCAACATCTCCGCCAGCACGATGCCGCCGGATGAAGGCGGCGAAGCGGACACGATGTGGTACTTCGGTTTGTTCGGCGGCTGATAATCGAACGCTACGGCTGAGCGTCCCTTGACCTTGTAATCGGCGAGATCGCCCAGCGTCCACTTGCCGCCGGCCGCGCGCACGCCGTCCACCAGTTTCTTCGCGAACTCGCCCTGATAGAAGCCGGCATCGCCGTCTTTCGCGATCCGCTCCAATGTATTCGCCAGATCGGGATTCTTGAATGTCCAGCCGGCTTGCGGCGGCTTGCCATTCGGCAACAGCAATGCGGCGGAACCCGGATAGCGCGCGATCACATCGGCGCGCCCGCGCAAGGCGGAAAGAAAACGGTCGTCCGGCTGGAAACCTTCGCGCGCGATGCGGATCGCCGGCGCCAGCGATTTCGACAATGGCAACTTGCCGTAGTGCTGCGCGAGATACACCAGCGCGGCCGGCTCGCCGGGAATCGCCGCCGCCAGCGCACCATTGACCGACTTGTCGCGGTTGGGTCTGCCATCCGCATCTTCGTACAACTTGCTGGATGCGCCGGTGAACGCGGTTTCGCGCGCGTCCAGCATGACGTCCTTGCCGTCGGACGCCCGGTGCAGCAGGAACAATCCGCCGCCGCCGATGCCGGAGCTTTGCGGCTCGACCACCGACAACGCGGCCGCTACCGCGATTGCCGCGTCGAAGGCGTTGCCGCCTTCGCGCATCACTTCCAGACCGGCTTCGGTCGCCAGCTTGTGCGCCGAGGCGACCGCCGCGTGACCCGGCCGCTCGGCGAGTGTTGCGGATTGCGTCTCAGGTTTCGGATGGTCCGCCAGCGCCGGTGCGGCAACGAACAACATCGAGCAAAACATCAACAACACGCGGCGCAAACTCATGCAGCGTTCTCCTTGCCCGTCAGGCTTCGATATTTGGCGAACAACTGGTCCGGCGATTCAACGTGACCGGGGTGGGTGATGATGCATTCCACCGGACACACGGCGATGCACTGCGGTTCATCGAAATGTCCGACGCACTCGGTGCACAGCACCGGATCGATCACGTAGTACTCCTCGCCCTGCGAGATCGCGCGGTTCGGACACACGGGCTCGCACACGTCGCAATTGACGCAGGCGTCGGTGATCTTCAGGGCCATCGCGGAATTTTAGCATCCGCGGCGGCATTCCCCTCTCCCGTTGCGGAAGAGGGGCTGCTGCTTCAAAGGATCCTTACATCTGCGCGAAGCGGAACTCCGCTCCGCTGGGCGCGACGGCCTGCTGCACCCGGTCCTTGTCCGTGGCGTTGCCGACGAACAGCACCACCACGCCCTTGAACGAACCCGGCTGTGCGTTCTTGAACGCGGTGATCAGCGCGTCCGCGGTCTTGCCGGAGTCCGGTCCGCCCGCGGCGATCATGTTGCCCGGCAGCACGGTCTGGGCAACCACGCCGTTCAAGGTGTCCTGCGTGCGTTGCCGCGCCCCCACGGTTTCCGGATCATCGCCGGCCGGGATGAAATACATGTAAGGCGTATTGTTGATGCCCTGCATGTGCGCCTGCACGACCTGACTGAGATAGGTCTTCCAGCCCGTCATGTCGGTCGGACTGCTCGGCTTGCTGACCTGCGCCGGTTGCGCCGACTGATCCGTCTGCTGGCCCTTGTTGCACGCCGACAGCGCCAGCGTTGCGGTGAGCGCGAAGAGAAAAGCGAATGCGAATTTGCGCATGGTGTTCACCTCAGATCGTTGTAGTTCGATGGAGCCTGAAACGTTCCCGCAAGGCGTCCTGCACAGCGGGGTGGACGAACCCGGAAACGTCGCCTCCCAGACGCGCGATCTCGCGCACCAGCGAGGACGAAATGAAGCTGTAAGCCTCGGCGGGCGTGAGGAACAGCGTCTCGGCCTGCGGAATCAGATGCCGGTTCATGCTGGCGAGTTGAAACTCGTATTCGAAATCCGACACCGCGCGCAGGCCGCGCAGGATCACGCCGGCCTTCACGGCGGCAACGAACTCCGCCAACAGCGTGTCGAAGCCGCGCACCTCGACATTGGGAATGCCGGCCAGCGCGACGCGCGCGAGTTCGATGCGCCGGTCCAGTTCCAGATACGGCGTCTTGGCCGTGCTCTCCGCGACCGCCACGTAGATGCGGTCGAACAGCGGCGCGGCGCGCGCGATCAGATCGCTGTGTCCATGCGTGATCGGATCGAACGTGCCCGGATACACCGCGATGCGGCTGTCGGAGTTGGCCTGTGCGTTCCCCATCGACGTGACTGCGGCTGCGTGCGGGCGCCACTTTAGCACTCATCGGTGCGATATCCGTAGAGCGGGCTCTGCCCGCCGCAGCGAACGGCGGACGAAGTCCGCCCTACTCGCGCACATAAAGCGCACCGTTCACCGCTCCGGCGCGGCTCTGGCGATGCAGGCGCCAGCGCGGCGGCGGCGCGAATTGCGCATCCATCGGAGTTTCGACATAGATGCGCGAACTCGGCGCGAGCCAACCATGCTCTTCGAGCAACGCCCCGGCGCGCGTCCAGAGATCCGCATCGAACGGTGGATCGAGAAAGACGATATCGAATGGTTGTGCCGGCGATCGCGAAAGCAACTGCAGCGCATCGGCACACCGCACCTCGCCGTTGTGCACATGCAATCGGGCGAGATCGGTGACGACGTGTTCCGCCTGCTGGCGATCGCGTTCCATCATCAAGGCATGCGCCGCGCCACGTGAAAGCGCCTCGATGCCCAGCGCGCCGCTGCCGGCGAAGGGATCCAGCACGCGCGCGCCTTCGATCACCGGCATCAGCCAGTTGAACAAGGTTTGGCGCAATCGCTGCGGCGTGGGCCGCAGATCGGCGAGCGCCGGCACGGCCAGCTTCGAACCGCGCAACGAACCGCCGACGATGCGCACCGCACCGGGCGGCGCCGAATGGCGCGCGCGTTTCATGGGCGTTGCGGAAGCACTGTTAGCATGCGTGGATTCTCCGGCAGCATCACGCACAGCGCCAGTCATGCAGAAGTTCTGGAAAAAGATCACCGGCCGCGGCGAGCCCGAACAGACCGAATCGTCCGCGCCGCAAATGGAATTGCCCGAACCGGCGGCGGCTGCCGCCGCGGCCGAACCGGTGGAAGCGGCGCTGGCCGCGCAACAGGCGCAAGCGGCGGAATCTGCTGCCGCACAAACTCTCGAACCCACGCAACCCCTCAAGCGCAGTTGGCGCGAGCGTCTTTCCGGCAGCGGCTTCGCGAAGAATCTGACCTCGCTGTTCGTACGCCATCCGAAACTCGACGACGAACTGCTGGACGAACTGGAAACCACGCTGATCACCGCCGATGTCGGCGTCGCGGCCACGCACGAACTGGTGGAAAACCTGCGCCGCCGCATGCACAAACGCGAATTCGCCGATGCCGATGCCCTGCTGGATGCGCTGCGCGCGGAATTGGTCGCACTGCTGCAACCGGTCGCGCAATCGCTGGATGTGTCCGGGCGCAAGCCGTTCGTGCTGCTGGTGGTCGGCGTCAACGGTGTCGGCAAGACCACTACCATCGGCAAACTGGCGCGCCGTTATCGCGACGAACGCCGCAACGTGATGCTGGCGGCGGGGGACACCTTTCGCGCGGCGGCGGTCGCTCAGTTGCAGGAATGGGGCGCGCGAAATTCCGTGCCGGTGATCGCGCAGGGTCAGGGCGCGGATTCGGCCAGCGTCATTTTCGATGCGTTGCAAACCGCGCAGGCGCGCGGCGCCGACGTGCTGATCGCCGATACCGCCGGACGCTTGCACACGCAAGCCGGCCTGATGAACGAGCTGGCGAAGGTGAAACGCGTACTGGGCAAACTCGATGAAAGCGCACCGCACGAAGTGCTGATGGTGATCGACGGCACCACCGGCCAGAACGCCGTCAGCCAGGTGCGTCAATTCCGCGACGCGACCGGCAACACCGGGCTGGTGGTGACGAAACTCGACGGTACCGCCAAGGGCGGCGTGGTGTTCGCGTTGGCACGCGAATTCGGTTTGCCGATCCGCTATGTGGGCTTGGGCGAAAGCGCGCAGGATTTGCGCGTGTTCGATCCGGCTGCGTTCGTCG
>Ga0070740_10005113_pt1 | contig 12388 bp, 11 predicted proteins | sample Coa_R2_FD_67286 | JGI IMG/M metagenome (GOLD analysis project Ga0070740, IMG submission 67286) | Surface soil microbial communities from Centralia Pennsylvania, which are recovering from an underground coalmine fire - Coalmine... | ecosystem: Environmental > Terrestrial > Soil > Unclassified ...
AGGCGGCGAAGCCGCGCGCGAGATCGCCGCCGGCGAGCAGGGCCAGCGCCCGGTCCCAGCGCACCACGCGCGCGTCCGGCTTGAGCGCCAGCGCCCGGTCGTAGGAGGCGACGGCGTCGGCATAGTCGCCGAGGCTGAACTGCAGGAGCCCCAGATTGTGGTGGATCTCGTACCGATGGGGATCGAGCGCGACGGCGCGCCGCAGCTCGGCCATCGCGTCGTCGAACGCGAGCGACATCCATAGCATGTTGCCGAGATTGGAATGGAGCATCGCCGAGCCCGGCGCATGGAGCAGCGCGCGCCGGAGACAGGCGATGGCCGCGGGGAGCCGGTTCGCGGCCTTGAGCAGCACCGCGAGATTGTTATAGGCGTCGGGAAGCGCGGGATGGCGCTGCAGCAGCTCCTCATAGGCGGCGATCGCGCCCTTGAGGTCGCCCGCGCGGTGCCGCTCGAGCGCGCGCGCGTGCAGGCGGATCGCGTCGGCCGCGGCCGACGGTGCATCGGTCGCTGTGGGGGCGGGCTCGATCATCGAAAGGGGGTCGCGGAGGTGCGTGGTCCTTCACGGCGCGGCAGCGGCCGCCCTAGCGGCAACCTGGTCGGATGATCTTAACCAACAGGAGTAAAGAAGTGGAATACGGATTGGCCGCGCCGGGTTCGGCCCGGCCCGTCCGGGGCCCGCGCCCTACCACATCATTGCCGCCCGGCCCAGCTCGATCGCCATGCCGAGCGCCGCGGCCCAGGCGACCATCACCACGAGCACTCCGAGCACCAGGCCTTGTCGTCGCTGGCTTTTTGTCACGATGCCGCGTGAACGCCGCACCGGCCCGCACGTCTCTGAGGTTGCAAAGATTTAATGAGCGTTGCCGCGGCGCGCGTCCCGGATTGCCTGCCACACGCGCTGCGGCGTGGCGGGCATCTCGATGTGGCGCACGCCCAGCCCGGAGAGCGCATCGACGATCGCATTGATCACCACCGCGAGCGCCGGCGTGGTGCCGCCCTCGCCGCCGGAGCGCACGCCCAGCCGGTTGGTGGGGGTCGGCACCTCGCTGAAGCCGGTGGCGAGGGACGGGAAGGTGTCGGCACGCGGCATCGCATAGTCCATGAATGATGCGGCCAGGAGCTGGCCGGTCTCGCGGTCGTAGTGGCACTCCTCGAGCAGCGCCTGGCCCACCCCCTGGGCGATGCCGCCGTGCGTCTGGCCATGCAGGATCAGCGGATTGACCGCACGGCCGACATCGTCGATCGCGGCGTAGCGCACGATCTCGACCTGCCCGGTTTCCGGATCGACCTCGACCTCGCAGACCTGCGTGCCGTAGGGGAAGCTCGCGATCGGGATGGTCTCGTCCGATACGGCGCCCAGCGGACCCTGCAGCTCCGGCGGCAGGTCCTTGCGCGTCGCTGCCGCCTTTGCGACCTCGAAGATGCCGAGCTCGCGGTCGGTGCCGGCGACGCGGAAGCGGCCGCGGTCGAACTCGATGTCGACCTCGCCCGCCTCGAGCAGGTGCGAGGCGATCTTGCGGCCCTTGTCGATGATCTCGTCCGTGGCCTTGCCGACGACGATCGTCGCCATCTTCATCGAGCGGCCGGAATGCGAGCCGCCGCCGCCATGCACGCGGTCGGTGTCGTGCGCGACATAGCGGACGCTCTCGAACGGCACGCCCAGCCATTCGGTGACGAGCTGGGCGAAGCTCGTCTCGTGGCCCTGGCCGGAGGACATGGTGCCCATCACCAGCTCGACCTCGCCCTCGGGCCGCACGGTGATCTCGGTGCGCTCGCGCGGGTTGCCGCTGGTGATCTCGATATAGTTGGCGATGCCGATGCCGCGCAGCCGGCCGCGGCGCTGCGAATCCGCCTTGCGCGCGGGAAATCCCTTCCAGTCGGCGAGCTCGAGCGCCATGTCCATCGCCGCCTCGTAGTTGCCGTTGTCGTAGGTGAGGCCGAGCGGGTTGGCGTAGGGCTGCGCCGAGGGCGGAATCATGTTGCGCCGGCGCAGCGCGACGGGGTCGAAGCCGCACTGGTCGGCGGCGAGATCGACCAGGCGCTCCATGATGAAGATCGCCTCGGGCCGGCCGGCGCTGCGATAGGGCGTGGTCGGGACCGTGTTGGTGACGGCGCAGCGGCCGCGGAAATACCCGACCGGAATCTTGTACACGCTCGAGACGAGTCCGAGCCCCTTGCGCAGCGACACGAAGGCAGCGGTGTGCGCGCCGACATTGCTGAGGTTCGAGCCGCGGACGGCGAGGAAATTCCCGTCCTTGTCGAGCGCGAGTTCGGCCTCGGAGGTGAGGTCGCGTCCCTGATAGTCGCTCAGGAACGCCTCGCGCCGCTCGCAGGTCCATTTCACCGGCCGGCCGATGCGCTTCGCCGCCCAGGCGATGAGCGCATATTCCGGGAAAAAGAAGTTGCGCGTGCCGAAATTGCCGCCCATGTCCTGGATGACGCAGCGCACCTGTTCCGGCGGCACGCCCATCATGTGCGCGAGATCGGCGCGCTGCTTGGCGACGCCGCTGCCCGTTCCGGCATAGAGCGTGTACTTCCCGGTGGCGGCGTCGTAGCTCGCGAGCGAAGTGCGGGTCTCCATCGGCACGCCGGTGACGCGCTGGATCCAGGTTTCGAGCCGCACCACGTGCGCCGCGCGCTGGAACGCCGCCGCGGTCGCCGCCTCGTCGCCGACCTCGACATCGACGCACTGGTTGGAGGGCGCCTCGTCCCAGACGCGCGGCGCGCCCGGCTTCAGCGCGTCAACCGCGCGGCTCACCGCCGGCAGCGGCTCGTACTCGACCGCGATGAGCTCCGCGGCGTCCTTCGCCTGGTCGTTGGTCTCGGCGATCGCCATCGCGACCACCTCGCCGACGAAGCGCGCCTTGTCGGCCGGCATCGGGTAGTCGGTCGAGGCGAAGGTCTCGAAGCCCGGCCGCAGCCGCAGCACCACGTCGGGCGGCCCGACGAGGCTCGGATTGTGCGGAATGGGCTTCATGCCGTCGGCGATGTAGTCGGCGCCGGTGAGGACCGCGATCACGCCGGGCGCCTTCCGCGCGGCGGTCGTGTCGATCGCGCGGATGCGCGCATGCGCATGCGGCGAGCGCAGCATCACCGCGTGGGCCTGATGCGGCAGGACGAGGTCGGTGCCGTAGCAGCCCTTGCCGGTGAGCAGGCGCAAATCCTCCTTGCGCCGGACCGGCTGCCCGATTCCATTGGGGACCGCGCCCGAAGCGTCCATCCTTTTCGCTCCCTGTTGCTTCTTGCCGGAAACGGCTCGCCCGATCCCGGCCCGCGGCAGGCGGGAGGGATCGGGCGATGCGGCGGACCTTTAGCCCAGCGGACCCAGCAGGTTCTCGCCGAGGAACGTGTCGCTCTGCGCCGCGACGGTCTCGGGCCAATGCTGGTTGTCGACCTTGGGCCGCTCGGCGGCCGGGCGCGGCCGGCCGTCCCAGCCGATCTGCTCCATGTAGTAATAGAGCTGCATCGCGTGGCCGTCGGGATCGAGCGCGAAGGCGCAGTAATCTATGCCGGGGAACAGCTCGGGCGGCAGGTACTTGATCGTCACGCCCTCGTCCTTGAGGAAGGTGACGGCGTCGCGGAGCTGCTTGTAGTCGCCGAGCTGCAGCCCGAAGGACATCAGCGTCGAATCCGGCCGAAGGCCCAGCTCGGCACGCAGCGCGATCGGGTAGAGCGCCATCGTGTGATGCTCGGTGTTGCAGCGCAGGAACACGCAGCGGTGGCCGCGCCACGTCACCTCCTCGGTGACGCTGAGGCCGAGCACGTCGCGATAGAACCTCACCTCGCTCTCGATATCCTTGACGAAGAGCCGCACCGGGCCGATCCGGGTGATCTTGAACGGCCGCGCCAGCAGCACGCCGCCGACGTCGTATTTCTCCGGCGCGTCCTCCTTGGCGCGCCAGCCCTGGCGCGGGTCGACGCCGTCGCGCAGCCCTTCCTCGACCTCGGCATATTCGGAGCGGTGCGGCAGCTCGGGCGGCTTGGTGTAGGTTATCTTGTGCAGCGAGCGCGGCTTGCTGAACCCGTCCCAGCCGATCTGCTCGATGCCGTAGTAGAACTCGTTGGTGTGGCCCTCGGGGTCGATCGGATAGAAGTGCCAGTTGGAGCCCGGCGTGTCGCGGCCGCTGCGGCGGATGCGGACGTCATGCTTGCGGCACCACTCGAGCCCCTGCACCACCTCGCGCAGCGCGCCGACCTGCCAGGTGATCTGGTTGATCGTCACCTCGGGATAGGCCTTGGCGGCGTCCGGCATCATCGCCTGGCGGGCGCGGCGCGGGAACCAGACGAAGGAGTGGTGGTCGGTGCCGTGCCGGCTGAAATACCCGACCGTCGGCCCGACCGCCGCCTTCTGCTCCGGCGTGAGCCGCCCAGCCATGTCGAGCGGGTCGGAGGTGCGGAAGCCCAGCAGCCGGCCATAGAAATGGAGCCCCGCCTCCGGGTCCTGGATGTCGACCCCGAAATGGCCGAGCCGCCGGATGCGGAATGGCCGCGGCATCTCGACGCCGCCCACCGTGTACCGCTCTGCGACCGAAGTCTGAATCGAGTCGGGAGCCATGGTTTCCTCCGCTAGCGTATCTCTGGCCCATGATCGGCCATCCCGGCGGAAAATGCAAAAGCCTGCCGTGGACGAAGCGGGGGCGGATCAGGGCTCGATGCGCTGGTACCGGCTGCGCTCGGCGAGGGCCGCGAACGACAGGGTCTTGCGGCGCGAGGGATCGGTGACGCACACGAGTCGCGCATGCGCCACCCCGTCCGTCAGGGTGAGGCAGTCCTGCACGACCCATACGAGGCCCGGCCGCCCGAACGTCCGTTGCTGAACGTCCCGGAAGCGCTGCCCGACCGCAATCGGCGGAAGCGACGCCATATTCTCTCGATCCTGTTGATGATGTCAGCCTAGGACCGATCTTGCCGGTGCCTCAAGCAGAATCGAACGGCTCAGTTGATGAGGCGCCAGCGCCCGTCGGGCTGCAGGCATGCGGTACCGTAGGTCTCTTGCGGCCTGCCATCGATCGTGGTCTTGGACCGGTATTCCCTGCATTCCTGCCCTGCGCCCGCTGCGGCCGGCGGGGCGTAGGCCGGCGGCGGGGCGTAGGCCGGGGGCGGCGCGTAATAGACCGGCGGCGGCGGATAGTAGGGCGGCGGCGGGGGATAGAGCGGGACGCCCACGCCGACCCCGACACCGACCGAGGCGGCTGCCGCCGGCCCGGCGCCCGGCGCGAGCGCCGCCAGGAGCGCCATCCCCAGGATTCGCGCGCTTCGCATGATCGCTGCTCCCCGCATCAGAATTCCCGTCCGACGAGCCAGGCGTCGAGCGAATAGGGGCCGCCGCCATGGACCACGAAAAACAGCGCCGCGGCCGACCAGATCATCGGATATTCGAGGCCGAGCTTGTTCCAGAAGTACCCGTCGAAGCGCGCGTGCTCGATCGCCGCATTGAGCAGGAACACGAAGATCACCGCCGCGACCGGGCGGGTGAGGAGGCCGAGCGCGAGCATCGGCCCGCCCACGAACTCGGTCGCGATGACGACCATCGCCCAGAACCGCGCCGGCCGGTAGCCCGAGCGCTCGAGCCCGCCCACCAGCAGCTCGATGCTGAGGATGCGCGAGCCGCTGTTCGGGAAGAGGCCAAAGCATATGCGCAGGCCGTGCGGGATGAGCGCGAGCGCCACCACGACACGGATGAGCGTCTCCGCCGCCGGCGCCAGCGCGTGATAGAGCGGCGCCATCTGCGGCACGATGAGCGGGATCGCATTGTCCATACGCCCTTCTATTCCCGTCGGGCGCGGTTGGAAAGCCTGCCGCGGCCCGTTCGGGAGTCATTAACCTCTCCGTTCTACGCTTGCGCGCGGCAACCTTTCTCGACCGTAAGCCATGGCGGCCATCCTCGTCATCGATGACAACACGCAAATGCGGCAGATGATGAGCCGCATCCTCGCCGCCGCGGGCCACACGGTCGCGCAGGCGACCGATGGCGACGACGGCGTCCGCCAATTCCGCGAGCGCCCCGCCGATGTCGTTGTCAGCGACATCCTGATGCCCCAAAAGGAGGGGATCGAGACGATCAAGGAGCTGCGCGCGCTCGACCCGACGCTGTGGATCGTCGCGACCTCGGGGGGCGGCGCCACCGGGAACATGATGTTCCTCGATTTCGCCAAGGCGCTCGGCGCCGACGTCGCCGTGGCCAAGCCGTTCCGCGCCGAGCAGCTCCTGGCCGCCGTCGACGCGCGCATGAGCCATCCGAGCTTCGCCCTCAGGGAGAAGGGGGCGGGACGCAGCCTCGATGGCGGCTGACGCGCAATCAGCCGCCATTCTCGTCGTCGACGACTACCATGCGATGGTGTTGACGATCCATCACATGCTGCGCCAGCTCGGATTCCACAACCTGTTCGAGGCCAACGACGGCAACGCGGCGTGGCAGCTGCTTTGCGCGCGCCCGTTCCATCTGGTGATCTCCGACCTGCGCATGCGCGACGTGAGCGGGCTCGAGCTGTTGCGCCGGGTACGCGCCTGCGAGACGATGCGCGCGCTGCCCTTCATCATGGTCACGGCGGCCGGCGAGCGCGATCACGTGCTCGAGGCCAAGGGGGCCGGCGTCACCGACTATATCGTCAAGCCGTTCACGATCGCGACCTTGAGGGCGAAGCTCGCGACGGCGCTGGGCGATCTCGCGGGCTGAGCGCCCGGCCGCCGCTCTCCTTGTCGGCCCGGCGACCCGGATGTAGAGTGCCGCCCAGAACAATCGAACGGTGGAGACGCCCATGTCGGTCACGGAGCAGGAACCGGTTGCCCCGTCCGCGCGATCCGGCAAGGCCGAGCCCGCGCTCAAGCTCAACTTCCTGTCGCACGGCACGCTCGATTCGCGCGACCTCGATTTCTCGCGCCGGTTCTACGAGGAATTCCTCGGCCTCGAGGTGGTGCAGACGAGCAAGATCTCGCTGCTGATCCGTCTTGGCGGCGATCACGTGATCGCCGTCGTGAAGAGCAAGAAGGTCGGGGAGATGAACCTCCTCAACCACAACGGGCTCGACGTCCGCACGAAGGCGGAGGTGGACGAAGCGCACCGGATCGTGACCGAACAGGCCGAGAAATGGAAGCTCACCAAGATCAGCAAGCCGGATCTGCAGCACGGCACCTACAGCTTTTTCTTCTGGGACGCGGACGATAATTGCTGGGAGATCCTGACCAATCCGGACGGCGGCTATCGCTGGCTGTTCGAGATCGGGGACCAGACCGGCAAGGGCCACCACGACCGCAACTTCAAGCGCCCCGGCGTCGACATCTGACGCCGCGCCGCGCGCCCCGGATGCGCGGCACGCCTCCCGCCGGCTGAGAGATGATCGTCGCGCTCGTCGTTGCCTGCGCGTTCTTCATGGAGACCTTCACCGGCACCGTCATCACGACGGCGCTGCCGGCGATGGCGCAGTCGTTCGGCTCCGATCCGGTGCATCTCAGCCTGGGCGTCACCGCCTACCTCCTGAGCCTCGCCATCTTCATCCCGCTGAGCGGCTGGATCGCCGACCGGTACGGCGCGCGCACGGTGTTCCGCGCGGCGATCGGCGTGTTCACCGTCGCATCGGTGCTGTGCGGCCTGAGCAACAGCCTGATCGAGCTCGTCGCCGCGCGGATCGTGCAGGGCGTGGGCGGCGCGATGATGGTGCCGGTGGGACGGCTCGTGATGCTGCGCAGCGTCGATCGCTCCGAATATGTGCGGGCGATGGCCTGGCTGGTGGTGCCGGCGTTCCTGGGGCCGGTGGTCGGGCCTCCGGTCGGCGGCTTCATCACCACCTTCGTATCGTGGCGCTGGGTGTTCATGCTCAACGTGCCGATCGGCCTGCTCGGCATCGTGCTGGTGACGCTGCTGCTCGAGAACCGGCGCGAGCCGCACGCGCGGCCGCTCGATTGGCAGGGGTTCCTGCTGAGCGGCGTGTCGCTCGCCTGCATCCTCTACAGCCTCGATCTCGCGACGCGGGGGACGGGCCAGGCGACGGCCTGCCTCGCGCTGCTGGGGTTCGGACTGGCCCTCGGCGTCGTCGCGATCCTGCACGCGCGGCGCCATCCCTATCCGCTGATCGATCTCTCGCTGTTGCGCCTGCCGACCTTCGCGCTGTCGGTATGGGGCGGGATGTTCTACCGCATCAGCGCCGGGGCGATCCCGTTCCTGCTTCCGGTCTTCCTCCAGGTCGGGCTGGGCATGACCGCGTTCGTCGCCGGGCTTCTCATCCTGTCCGACGCGGTGGGCACCATGGCGATGAATGCCGTGGCGCCCGCGGTGCTGCGGCGCTGGGGCTTCCGCACCGTGCTGTTGTACAACGGCGGGCTGAGCGCGGCCGCGGTCGGCGGGCCGGCGCTGATCGGCGCGGCGACGCCGGATTGGGTGATCTTCGTCGCGTTCCTCTTCGCGGGGCTGCTGCGCTCGCTGCAGTACAACGCGCTCAGCACGCTGCAATATGCCGAGGTCGAGCCGCGCGAGATGAGCGCGGCGACCAGCTTCGCCAGCATGATCCAGCAGATCTGCAATGGCGGCGGCATCGCCGCGGGTGCGCTGCTGATGCAGCTCGCGCTGCTGTGGCGCGGCGCGGCGGCGGACGCGCTCGATGCCCGCGATATTCGCGTGGCGTTCCTCGCGGCGGGCGTGCTGGCGCTCGCCGCGCTGCCGTTCTATCTCCGCCTCGCGGCCGATGCCGGCGCCGAGGTGAGCGGCCATCGCGCCGTCCGCGCCGGCGAGCGGAGCGCGCGCTCCGCCGATTGAACTACTCGCCGGCGCGATTTCGCGCTATGGATCACCGCATGGCTCTCGCGACGTCCGCGCTTGCCCGCCGCGCCAAGGCCGGGTCCGACCGGCTCGCGATGCTGCGCGCGCTCGAGCGCAAGATCCTGTGGCTCGCGACCTGGACGATCCATCACGCGAACCACGTGCGCCCGAACCGCGACGGGCTCAAGGTCGGCGGGCATCAGGCGAGCTGCGCGTCCGCGGTGACGCTGCTGACCGCGCTCTATTTCGACGCGCTGCGCCCGGAGGATCGGGTCGCGGTGAAGCCGCACGCGGCGCCCGTGTTCCACGCCATCCAGTACCTGCTCGGGGCGCAGACCCGCGAGGCGCTGGAAAAATTCCGCGCCTTCGGCGGCGCGCAATCCTATCCCTCGCGCACCAAGGACAGGACGCTGGTCGATTTCTCCACCGGCTCGGTGGGGCTCGGCGTCGGCCATACGCTGTTCGCGTCGCTGGTGCAGGATTACGTGCGGCTGCACCGGTTGGTGCCGCCGGATCGCCCGGCCGGACGGATGATCGCGCTGATGGGCGATGCCGAGCTCGACGAGGGCAATGTGTTCGAGGCGCTGCTCGAGGGCTGGAAGCACGATGTGCGCAACCTCTGGTGGATCATCGACTACAACCGCCAGAGCCTCGACGGCGTCGTCAACGATCACCTCTTCCAGAAGATCCAGGACTTCTTCGACGCCGTCGGCTGGAAGGTGGTGACGCTGAAATACGGCAAGCGGCTCGAGGCGGCGTTCGCCGCGCCGGGTGGCGCGCGGCTCAGGGAATGGATCGACGCGTGCCCGAACGATCTCTATTCCGCGCTGACCTTTCAGGGCGGCGCGGCGTGGCGCCGGCGTCTCACGATGGAGCTCGGCGGCGAGCCCGGCATCGCCGCGCTGCTTTCGGCGCATGACGACGCGGCGCTCCACGATCTCATGACCAATCTCGCCGGCCACGATCTGGAGTCGATCCTCGAAGCGTTCGACGGCGTGACCGACGACGTCCCGCATTGCTTCGTCGCCTACACCATCAAGGGCTGGGCGCTGCCGCTCGCCGGACACAAGGACAACCACGCCGGCTTGATGAACCCGGCGCAGATGGCCGCCTTCAAGGCCGCGCAGGCGATCCCCGACGGCGCCGAGTGGGAGCCGTTCGCCGGGCTCGACCTGCCCGAGGCCGCGGTGCGCGGCTTCGTCGAGCGCCGTGCCGCGTCGCTGCGGCGTCCGGCGCAGCCGGGTTGGGCCGCGCCGGTGCCGATGCCGCCGATCGCGCTGCCGCAGGCCGCCGAGGCGTCGACGCAGGAAGGCTTCGGCCGGATCATGATCGAGATTGCGCGCGCCGGCGGCGACTTCGCCGCGCGCGTCGCCACCACGTCGCCGGACGTGACCGTGTCGACCAATCTCGGCGGCTGGGTCAACCAGGTGAGCGTCTTTGCCCGCGACATGCGCGCCGACGTGTTCCGCGAGCAGCGCCTGCCGTCGGCGCAGCGCTGGGGCCTCGCGCCGGACGGGCGGCACATCGAGCTCGGCATCGCCGAGAACAATTTGTTCCTGCTGCTTGCCGCGCTGGGCCTCGCCGAGCGGCAGTTCGGCGCGCGGCTGCTGCCGGTGGGCACGCTCTACGATCCCTTCATCGCGCGCGGGCTTGATGCGCTCAACTACGCCTGCTACCAGGACGCGCGCTTCATGCTGGTGGCGACGCCGAGCGGGCTCACGCTCGCGCCCGAAGGCGGCGCGCACCAGTCGGTTGTGACGCCCTTGATCGGCATCGGGCTGCCGGGGTTCGTGCTGTTCGAACCCGCTTTCGTCGACGAGCTGCAGGCGATCATGGCGTGGGGCTTCGACCACATGCAGCGTCCCGACGGCGGCGCGGTGTGCCTCCGGCTCTCCACCCGCGTGCTGGAGCAGCCGCGGCGCGCGATGAGCCCGCGCCTCGCCGCCGACATCACCGCCGGCGGCTATTGGCTGCGCGAGCCCGCGCCGGGCAGCGAGCTGGCGATCGTCGCGATGGGCGCCGTGCTGCCCGAGGCGATCGAGGCGGTGGCGGAGATCGGCGAGCGCATCCCGCGCGCGGGCCTCCTGATCGCGACCTCGCCCGACCGTCTGCACGCGGATTGGGTCGCGAACGGCAGCGATGCGCACATCGCGCGCCTGCTGCGTCCGCTCGCGCGCGATGCCGCAATCGTCAGCGTGCTCGACGGACATCCGCTCACGCTGTCGTGGCTCGGCGCGGTGCGGCGCCAGCGTCTCTTACCCCTTGGGATTAGTTCGTTCGGACAGTCCGGGGACATTCCCGATCTCTACCGCGCCTATGGGCTCGATGCGCGCGCGATCGTCGCGGCCGCGTGGCGGGCACTGGACGAGAGGGCAATTTGAGCCGTTATCAATAATTGTGAGTTGCAGCAGAACGCGAGCCATCGAGCCTTGCCATGCCGCGTCGCGGCTTCTAATGTAAGCGCCCTCAACGAAAACGGCACGAAGATGTCTGAACTGCGTAATTCCATGCTTTTTCTTTTGGGGCGCACGGCTGCGCGCGCCTCGGCGCGCTTCGAGACGCGCGAGCTTGCCCGGCATAATGTGTCACTGCCAATGTATCGCGCGCTCGTCGCGCTCCTCGGGCATGACGATCAGCGGCTCGGCGACCTGTCGGCGCTCTCCGACATCGAGATGTCGACCTTGTCGCGTCTCGTCGGCACGATGCAGACGCGGCGCCTGGTCACGCGGCGGCGCTCCGGCAAGGATGCGCGGGCGGTCCGCATCCGCATCACGGAGCAGGGGCGGGCGCTCGCCGACAAGCTCTTGTCGGCGGCGGAGGATTACGAGAACGACATGACGCGTGGCATACCGCAGCGTGAGGTGCAGGCGCTGAAGCGCGCACTCGACCGCGTCGGGGAGACGGTCGACTCCCTCGCCGAGCAGACAAGCCCTCGCTCGCGCCAGCCGCGGCGCGCCTCGGCCGCGTAGCGTCCAATCCGTCCAGACGAAACCGCGCCGCAGGGGCTCGACGGCGGGACCGCCGCGCGCCGCTGGGGACGGGTTGCCCGCGCGGCAGCGATCGTCGCGCGGCGTTGACGTCCGCCGCGCGCTGGCCCATGCTCCGAGCAGGCGGAGTTCGGGCGGGTCCCCCGTCGCTGTTCCCTGAAGCGGGTCGCCACGGCTTCCGCCGCAACCGCGGACCCCGCCGCGAAAATCAGGACGCTGCGCCATGATCAATCTCCACGACATCCGCTACCTCCGGATCGGCACGCCCGACCTCGAAGGCGCCATCCGGTTCGCCACCGACATCGTCGGGCTGCAGCTCGTCGGCCGCGAGGGCAAGAGCGCCTATTTCCGCTCCGACAAGGTCGCGGTGCGGGGCGACACGCGCGATCACACGCTCGTCTATTTCGAAGGCGATCCGGCCGACCACACGATCGGCTTCGATCTCAACGATCCCGACGATCTCGACAGGGTCGCGGCCGAGCTCGAGAAGGCCGGCCATCCCGTGCAATTCGGCAGGGCCGAGGAATGCGAGCGGCGGCGAGTCAAGGCCTTCATCGCCTCGAAGGACCCGAGCGGCAACAAGATCGAGATCGTGGCGCGGCCCTATCATTCCGGCGTGCGCTACTTCCCGGGCCGCGATGCGGGCATC
>Ga0070740_10005115_pt1 | contig 12385 bp, 8 predicted proteins | sample Coa_R2_FD_67286 | JGI IMG/M metagenome (GOLD analysis project Ga0070740, IMG submission 67286) | Surface soil microbial communities from Centralia Pennsylvania, which are recovering from an underground coalmine fire - Coalmine... | ecosystem: Environmental > Terrestrial > Soil > Unclassified ...
CGGACATTACCGCCGACAGCCGCGTGCGGCTCCAGCCGAAATGCTTGAGCAGCGGCGTGAACAGCACGCCCATCGAGTCGAGGCAGCCGACGACGATGGCCATGATCACGAACAGCACCGCCACCATCAGCCAGCCCTGGCGCTGGCGCGGGGTCATGGCGATGCGCCGGCGTCTATCTGCGGGCGGGAGCGATGCCTCATCTCAGCTTTTCGCCGCGGCCGCTTGCGGCTCGTGGGTGAAGTGGCGAATCTGCTGGCCGTCAGCGCGGAAGGCGTAGTTCTCGTCGTAGGGCGGGCTGGGCGGTTCGATGCGGTTGTTCGTCGCCTTCTCGATCACCGGCTCGAGCTGCCGGGCCTTCTCCCGGGAGTGCTTCTCGTCGCGTTCGATGAACTCGGGCAGCACGGTTTTGCCGAACAGCTCCAGCCCGCTGCAAATGTCCTCGTGCTGCAACCGCCCCATCTGGTGCATGAAGATTACCTGGTCGACTCCGGCCGACTCGTATTCGAGCAGCACCTTGCGGATGTGATCGGGGGTGCCCATGCAGGCGTAGGCGGCCATCGCGGCCAGCGCGGCAGGGTCGGGCGGCGGTTCCTGCGCGGCGATCCGGCGCCCCTCTTCGATCACGCTGGTCTTGCCCGGCCGATGGACGCCGTCGGTGTAATAGTGGCGGAAGCCGTAGCCGAATTCGCCCCACGCGGCGGCCAACTGCCCCACGCGATTGGCGTCGCGTCCGCACACGAACATCGACAGGAAGCCCACGTTGGGGTTGACGCGGAAGGTGATCGGACGGCAGTCGCTGGCCAGGGTGGCGTAATAATCCTGGGTCCATTTGCGGGCGTCGACCGGGGAGAGGAAGCCGAAGGTCACCGCGCCCAAACCCAGCCGCGCCGCCATCACGATGGTCTCCTGGCGCGAGCAGGCGACCCACACCGGGGGATGGGGCTTTTGAATCGGCTTGGGAATGACATTGCGCGGCGGCATCTGGAGGTATTTGCCCTCATGGCCGCGGAACGGTTCCTCCACCATCATGCGGCAGACCGCGACCAGCGACTCACGCCACATCGCGCGCTTCTCCGTGCGCGAGACGTGGAAAGCTTCGAGCTCGGCAAAGGTCGAGGATTCGCCGGTGCCCAACTCGGCGCGCCCGTTGCTCAGCAGGTCGAGCATTCCCACGCGTTCGGCCACGCGCACCGGATGATTGTAGTTGGGCGGCAGCAGCGTAATCCCGGAAGCCAGCCGCATTTTCTTCGTGCGCTGGCTGGCGGCGGCCAGAAAACTCTCACCCGCCGAAGAATGCGAATACTCCTCCAGGAAATGGTGCTCGACCTGCCACAGGTATTCGATGCCCAGGCGGTCGGCCAGTTCGACCTGCTCCAGCGCCTCCTGGATGAGCCTCAGTTCCGAATCGGGCTTCCACGGACGCGGAAGCTGAAGGATTCCCAACAGTCCGAATTTCATATCGTCCTCCCCTCCCTCAGGAGGCCAGGCCGCGCGCCGCGCGCATCAGCACGTTAGTCATGCCGCCGTCGACCAGGATGTCGATGCCGGTGACGAACGAGGCTTTGGGCGAGCACAGAAACGCCGCCACCTCGGCGATCTCGGCTGGGGTTCCCCATCGGCCCACCGGCGTCTTCTCCAGCATCATCGCCATCATGGGCTGATTGGCGAACTCCAGCTTGCCCATTCCGGTGTCGATCAGACCGGGCGAGATCGAATTGATGCGGGCGCCGCGTCTGGCCCAGGCCGGCGCCACCCGCTGGCACAACTGGATCACGCCCTGCTTGGACAGGCCGTAGGATGAACCCGGATCGATCGGGCCGGCCACTTCTTCCAGTCGGCTGAAAAAATCAGGATGCAGGGGATTGTCCAGCACGGCGCAGGCGGCGGCGCCGTTGGCTGCCGTATGCCCCGCCATCGAAGCAATGAAGACGGCGGCGCCGCCCGGCGCCATCAGGGGGGCGAACGCCCGCTCGATCAGCGCCGATCCAATCAGGTTGACGCTCATGATGCGGCGCCCATCGGCCATCGTCGGCGACAAGCCCGCCGTATGGATCAACGCTTTCACCTGCCCGGCAGCGGCAGCCTTGTGAGCCAGCGCGGTGACTGACTCGGGATTGCTGACGTCGCACAAAGCCGCGGTCACCTGGTGGCCGGCTTTGCGCAGTTCCGACTCCGCGGCTGCCAGTTCGCGTTGCTTGACGTCGGCGATGATGACCGGTGTGTCCGCGGCCAGCAGCCGGGCGCATTCCATTCCCATCCCGCCGCTGCCGCCGGTTACGACGCTGATGAATTTTGTCCCTTGTGCCATTGCTCCGCTTATTCCCCCGGATCTTATCGCCGTAGCTAACATGCCCCCGCGCCATCGCGCAAACGGCTCCCGGCCTCTCTCCCAGCGTTGAAAGAGGAGCGGGGAGTTAATCCACAGACACGTCCATTTTGGTGCCGCTGGCGGGCCGCTTCAACAGCAGGCAACTGGGCGCGACGATCATCAGGACGTACATCAGTGTGCGATAGATGTCGTTGTATGAAAGCAGCCACGCCGTCGGACCAACGGATTTGGCGAGGTAGGCCATGGATCCGGCCGGCACGTGATTCATCGCCCGCGCGGTCAGATGCGCCAAATAGGAGCGGTGCTTTACGGTCAGCAGGCTGCTGAACAGCGCGATGCCGGTGGCCGATCCGAGATTGGCCATGATGTTGAACAGGCTGGAGGCAAATCCCAGCCGTTCATGCGGTATTTCGCTCATCCCCGCCGCGGTGAAGACCGAAAACGTTCCGCCGATCGCCAGGCCGAAGACGAAGATCGGCCAGATCAGCCCGTACACTCCGGTGTCCAGGTGCCAGTGCGACATTACCCACAGCTCGTAGGCCGCCAGCCACAGACCGATCGCCGGGTAATAGCGAATATCCAGGCTGCGCCGCGACAATTGCCCCACCAGCACCAGGCCAAGGGCGAGCCCGACCGCGCGCGGCGATACCAGCAAGCCGGTCTTTTCAGCGTCGTAGCCCAGCACCTCCTGCATGAAGAGCGGATTGAGGACGTTGACCGTGAAAACCACCGCCGTATAGATCGGGACCAGGAAGGTGGCCAGCGTGAAGCTGAAAATTTTGAGCAGCCGCAGGTCCACGATCGGATGCGGAAAGCGCAGCTCCTGGCGGATCAGCAGGAGCAGGAATATCGCGGCCAGAATCGAGCAGTAACGCACCCATGGCGCCGCGAACCATCCCACACTCTGGCCGCGGCTCATGACGAATTCGAACAGCCCAAAGGCCGCCGTGATGTAGAGCAGGCCCATGTAGTCGACCGGCTCGCCGCTGCGGGGCTTGCGCAGATGAGGCGGGTCATGGACGAAGCTGTACACCATCACCGCCGCCACCGCGCTGACCGGCACGTTGATGTAGAAGTTCCAGCGCCAGTTCCAGTGCATCGTGATCCAGCCGCCCAAAGTGGGACCGAACACCGGCGCCATCACCGAGCCCAAGGACAGGGTGGACATCGCCAGCGTGTGTTCGTAGGGCGGGAAGCATTCCAAAAGGATGGCCTGCGCCAGCGGCAGCATCGCCGCGCCCGCCGCTCCCTGGATGAAGCGGGCGATCACGATCTGCGGCAGGGTCTGCGCGGCGCCGCAGAATGCCGAGGCCAGCATGAAGGACGTGATGGACGCGATGAAGTAAATCCGCCGGCCGATCCGCGCCGCCAGCCACCCGGTCATCGGCAGCACCACCCCGATCGCAATCAGGTAGCTGGTCACGACCCAGGTAATCTGATCCAGCTTGGCGCCGAAGCTGCGCTGCATGTGCGGCAGCGCCACGTTGATGATCGAGATGTCCAGCGACTGCATGAAGGTGCCGAGCATGACCGACGCGGCAATCAGCCACTTCTGGACCGACTGGCCCCGGCCTTCGGGTCCACCCGGGGCAATCGCAACCGCGGCGGAGTCGGCGCTGGAAATTTCACTCATGGGAGCGGCGCGGCCGGAGTGAAAAGACGATCGTGCAAACCGATTGACACCTCTTAAGCCGCCCAGTCTGTCCGGATTGGCGCAGTCAGTCAAATTCGATCAATTTTCATGACGCGCTGCGGTTCGCTTATGCCGCGCGCTAGGCTAAACAAACCAGAGACGTGGCTGGTTCAAACCGCATCCCGGACCGCGCTGGCTGAGGGCCGATGGCGCTCGAGCAGTCAGGCGTGCCGTTCGAGACCCCTCCCCCGGAGGCGGTGGCCGCCCCTTCACCAAAAACACCGTCCGACTATGCCGCCGCCACTGTAACCGGCGCCGGCAAGTGGCTGATTGCCGCCTCGGTCATGCTGGGAACGTTCATGTCGGTGATGGACGTGACCGTGGTCAACGTCGCGATGCCGCATATGATGGGGAGTTTCGGCTCCGACCTGCTCACCATCACCTGGGTATCCACCGCCTACAGCATCGCCGAGATCATCCTGGTGACGATGAGCAGTTGGTGGACCACGCTGCTGGGGCGCAAACGCTTTTTCATGTTCTCGATGGTGCTGTTCCTGTTCGGATCGTTCCTGGCCGGCGCTTCACAAAGTCTTGTGCAGATGATCGTTGCGCGCGTGATCCAGGGGATCGGCGGGGGCGGCCTGATTCCCTGCGCCCAGGCGATCGCGCGCGAGACCTTTCCGCCCGCCGAGCAGGGCATGGCCATGGCGATCTTCAGCATGGGCGTCATCCTGGCGCCCGCGCTGGGCCCGACCCTGGGCGGCTGGCTGGTGGACAACCTGAGCTGGCAGTGGGTGTTCTACATCAATCTGCCGATCGGCGTGATCGCAATCCTGATGGTGAGCACGTTCGTGCACGATCCGCCCTATCTAAAGCGCGGCGTTCAGAACATCGACTGGATCGGGATCATCCTGCTCAGCATCGGGCTGAGCGCCTTTCAACTGGTGCTCGAGCGCGGCGAAGAGGTGGATTGGTTTTCCTCCAACTGGATCGTGATGGGGACGGCGGTCGCCGCGGTCACGCTGCTGGGGCTGGTGATGTGGGAGCTCTACAGCGAAGAGCCCGTGATCAATCTGCGCCTGCTGGCCAATCCTCAACTGCGGATCGGCACGACCATGAACGCAGTGATCGGGTTCGTGCTGTTCGGGTCGAGCTTCGCGCTGCCGCAGTGGACGGAAACGCTGCTGGGCTATCCGGCATTCCGCGCGGGACTGGTGCTGCTGCCGCGCCCGCTCACGATGCTGGTGATGATGCCGATCATGGGGCGGCTCTACAATTACCTCAATCCCCGCATCCCGGTGGCGACTGGCGCCGCGCTCCAGATATGGGGCGTGTGGGTGTTGGCGCACTTCCCCCTGGAGGTCGGATTTGCCAACTTCGCGCCGACCCTGGTGATGATGGGGATCGGCTCGTCGTGTTTCGCGGTGACGATCGGTACGATTTCGCTCAGCACGATGCGGCCGGCGGACATGACCGGCGGCTCGGCCATCTTCACGGTTTGTCAACGGGTGTCGGCCAACATCGCCTACGCAACGCTGGCAACCCTGCTGGCGCGCCGCTCCCAGTTCCATCATTTGCGCCTGGTCCACAACATCAGCCCGCTAAACGGCAGCTATCTGATGATGCAACAGGGCTACGCCCGTCATTTCATGTTTCGCCCGGCGGCGCGCGGGGCGGTCGTTGCGATGATGGATTCGCTTCTTAATCGTCAGGCCACCATCATGGCCTACAACGACATCTTCATGCTGATGACCTGGATGTTCGTGGCCGCGCTCTTCCTGATCCCGCTGCTGCCCAACCGCCCGCCGCACCTCCGCCCCGGCGCCGCCGCCCATTGACGCGGCTCACACCGGATTTTTGAATTTTGGCATTACGTGCCGTGCGAACAGCCGCAACGACTGTCGCACCTGATCGGGAGCCGCGCCGCCCTGCGCGACTTCGAACAGCAGCAGGTCGACGCCGAACGTGTCACGCACGTCGGCGATGCGCGGCACGAGATCGTCGGGGTCGCCCAGCAGCACGAGGTTGGCCGCGTCCAAATCCTCGATCGTGGCGCGCGCCAGGGCCTGCGCGCCGCTGGGATGAGAACCGCGGCGGTCCAGGCCGGCGAAAAACCTGTAGTAGTTGAGCGTGTACTGGCCGCCGTGGCGCAGCGCTTCGGCCTTGGTTTCGCCGCAGTACATTTGCGTGACGGTGGTGACCGTGCGCAGCGCCGGATTGTAGCCGTTGTCCGCCAGAGTTTTCCGATAGTTCGCGATGCCGCTTTTGAGCAGATTCCTGTCCGGACCGAAAAGAGCCGTGCACAGGTCCAGGCCCAGCCCGCCCGCCCACGTGAAGCTGGCGGGAGTGCCCGCGCCGGCGGCGAAGATCGGCGGATGCGGCTTTTGCACCGGTTTGGGGAAAAATTCGTAATCGCGCAGCTTCCAGAATTTGCCCTCGAACGAGAAGGGACCATCGGCGGTCCACGCCTTGATTATCAGCTCGACCCCTTCGTGGTAGCGGTCATGGCTTTGCTCCTGGCCGACGTTGAAGAGATCGTAGGCGTAGCTGAGAAACCCGCGCCCGACGCCGTAATCCAGCCGCCCGCCGCTCAGCACGTCGAGCATCGCGTACTCCTCGGCCAGCCGCAGCGGATGATGCAATGGGATCAGCGACACTCCCGTACCCAGCCGCAACTTCCTGGTGCGCGCGGCGGCCGCCAGCGCGATCATCGCGGGATTGCCGAAAGAGTAGCCCGAATAATGATGTTCGCCGAACCATGCGGCATCGTAGCCCAATTCCTCCAGCAGCTCGATTTGCCCCAGGATCTGCTCGTAATACTCCGAGGCCGAACCATGCACGCCCGGCTGGTAGTCAATGTTGTACAGCACTCCGAATTTCACATCAGCTCCTCTTAACGGTTGAGTTCGGGATAAACCGGCGCAAATCGCGGCAATTGAGCAATCGCTCGCGGCGAATTGCCCCGGACGCAAGCGGCCGATCCGATACTGATTGCCGATCTCCTGGCTGGCGTGCTGATGCAGCGGGCGTTCTTCACCGGCGGCCGGATCGATGGGAAGACCTGGAAGACGGTGGTCAGCATCGTCGTCAGCGGCCTGCGCGCCGCAGCTAACGTCCCTGGCGGATGAAGTCCGCGATCCGCTCGCCGATCATCATCGTGGTCAGGTTGGTGTTGGCGCGCACACAGTCGGGCATGATCGACGCGTCGGCCACGCGCAGGTTGCGCACGCCGTGCACCCGGCCGAACTGATCCACCACCGCCATCGGATCGGAGGCCGGACCCATCTTGCAGGTCGCCGAGATGTGCATGCAGGTGGTGACATTGCGCTGCGCGAAGTCGTCCAGCGCGTCGTCGCTGCGCAAGTCCGCCGCCGTGGGTTCGATGCGCTCCACCGTGATCGCCTTGAAGTCGGGATGCTCGCCCAGGCGCACCGCCAGGCGAATCGCTTCGCGCATGCGGCGGCGGTCCAATTCCTCTTTCAAATAGCCGTAGTCGATAAGCGGCTGCACGCCGGGGTCGGGCGACTGCAGGCGCATCTCGCCGGCGCTGGCGGCCAGTTCGACCGCCGGCAGGATGCGCGTGCCCACCGGGGCGAAACGGCCCATCTCAAGCTGCTGCGCGTAGGAATACATCAGCAGTTGCAGGTCGTTGCGAAACGGAGAGCCTGACGCGGTGCAGCGCAGCACCAGTTGCATGCGCGGCGCCAGCGGATCGAGCGTGTAGTCCGCGCGCGTGCGCCAGGTGACGTTGCAATAGGGATGGTCGCGGAGGTTCTTGCCGACTCCGGGCAGATGATGGACCACCGCAATGCCGAAGCTGCGCAACTCATCGCGCGGTCCGATGCCGGAGAGCATCAGCAGATGGGGCGAGCAGATCGCGCCGGCGCTCAGGATTATTTCCGCACCCTCGACCGTGAACTTCTCCCCGCCGCTTAACACCTCGACCCCGCTGGCGCGATCGCCGTCGAACACGATGCGCTGCACCTGGCAGTTGGGCTTGATCGTGAGGTTCAGCCGATGGCGCGCCGGGTTGAGATAGGCCAGCGCCGTGCTCCATCGCACCGCGTCGACGTTGTTGAGCGGCGCCGGTCCGATGCCGGTGCCCTGCGGATGGTTAAAGTCGGGGCAGTCGGGAAAGCCCTCGGCGCGGCAGGCGTTGTAGAACGCGCGCTGATCGGGCAGCCATTCCTCGCGTTTGAAGCGCCGCGCGATAACCGGTCCGTGGGCGCCGTGAAAGTCGTCGCCGCCGAAATCGCGGTCGGTCTCCAGCTTGCGGAAGAACGGCAGGCACGCCGCGAACGTCCACTGGTCATTGCCCTTGGCCGCCCACGACTCGAAGTCCTCGGGAATGCCGCGCAGGAACACCTGACCGTTCACCGCGCTGCCGCCGCCCGTCAGCCGTCCCGCCGGAACCATCATCGGCGGCGCCTTGTCGGTGGCCCTGGCCGTGAACCAGCGCACGTGCTTGTCGCTGACCATGACGTCGGCGACGGTCGCATAGCCGTATTTCACGTCGTCGGGCAGGCGCTCGAAATCGGGATAGTCGGGTCCGGCTTCGATCAGCAGGACCGAACGGCGCGGGTCCTCGGACAGGCGCGCGGCGATGATCGCCCCCGCCGATCCCGCCCCCAACACGATATGGTCGTATTTCATATTTTCTTCTGTCACACCGCGTGGGACAGCAGTGCGAGCCTATCGTCTTTTTTTTCAGAAAATAAGATCCGGAAATGGACGAAGACCGCCCATGCAGTTGGCCGACGTTGAACAGGGACCGAACGCGCTATTTTTCGCGCAAAGCCGGCGCTACAGAGCATGGCGCTACACAACATACGGGTGTGGCCATGTGGCGCTTGCTCTACTTCACCGCCATCATCAGGGACTTCAAGCCGCGGATGAAGAACGTTGGCTTGTAGACCGGTTGGTCATGCGGAAACGCCAGGCGCAGATGGGGGAATTCCCGCACCAGCCGGCTCACGGCCGCGACCGCCTCGCAGCGCGCCAGCCCGGCGCCCAGACAGAAGTGGACCCCTTCGCCGAACGCGAGATGGTCATCAGCGGCGCGCCTCAGGTCGAACACGTCGGGATTTTTGAATCGCGCGGGGTCGTGATTGGCCGCGCCCAGCAGCACCATCAGGCCCTGACCTTGCCGAATCTTCGTCCCGCCCAGTTCGGTATCGCACGTGGCCCAGCGCGTCGTGCCCTGCTGCGGCGGGTCAAAGCGCAGCATCTCTTCGACGGCGGCGGGAATGAGCGAAGGATCCGCCCGCACCATCGCGAATTGTTGGGGATGGCGGCACAGGGCCAGCATGCCATTGCCCAGAAGGTTGGCCGTGGTCTCGTTGCCGGCCATGATTAGCAGGACCGCGAAGGCGGCCAGTTCCTTATCGGTAAGCGCGTCCTTTTCCTCCTGCGCCCTGAGCAACAGGCTGATCATGTCGTCGCCCGGGCAGCGGCGTTTGGCCTCGATCTGCGCGTCCATGAAGCTGTGCAGGGCCGCGGCAGCCTGCGGAATTTCCTTGGGATAGGGCTGCCCGGGCGGGATTGCGTCGGCGGAAACCGTGGTGTCGGACCAGTACTTGAACGACGCATAACTTTCAGCCGGCACGCCGAGCAGGTACGCGATCACCATGCTGGGGATGGGATTGGCGAACTGCGAAACCAGGTCGAACGTGCCGCCTGCCGCCGCCCCACGCACGCCGTCCACAACCTGACCGACGATGCGTTCGATCTCGGGTTCGAACAGCCGGATTTGGCGCAGACTGAATGCGCGATTGAGCAGCCGCCGCAGGCGCGTGTGCTCGGGCGCGTCGAGAAAGACCATGCTGGTGGAGCCGAACACGTTGAGCGGGGTGCGCCTGAATGATGCCCCTTCGGGCAGACGGGGGCGCACCGAGGAGAAGCGCTGCGGATCGCGCAGCACGGCGCTGACATGCTGGTAGCGCGCCACGATCAATCCGGGCATCCCGCGCGCCACCGCCACCGACATCGAGCGCGGCATCTGCTCCCACGGAATTTCCTGTGGCGGCAAATCGTAAAGCGGCTTGAAACGCGCGTAGGGATTGGCCTGAAAAGACGGATCCCACGGCGCAAAGAAGGGCAGGGCGCTCATCGCTCACACCTCGACATTGCGATCGTTGCGCCTATATAGCATCGATCGCTTCGCAGTCGATGGCCTGCCGCGCGGCGCGCGTGCTTCTCAGCACGCCGCACTGCCGCGATGCCCGGCGCCGATCGGACCCGCAGCCAGCTTCCCCCCGCTATTTGACTGACCTACATTGGCGCCGCTTGTTTTTCCGTCCGCACGGGATCGGACTATGCCTGCTGAGTCACCGGACTAAACGAACTCATCCGATCCCGGCTGGGCCAGGGTACACGCATCACACAGCGCGCCTTCGGGACGATCCGCGGCGAGCAGCGCGCGGGGCGCGGAATTATCGGGTTTTATGAACGCTCCGCATTTCGAACATCGAGCCGGAGCCTGAAGCTGAATCACTATCGGGTCAAACGTTGGGGGAAAACCGCTGTCGGCCATTGGACGCCCTCCCGAAACCACGGGCATCAATTCCCGCGAAATCGACCAATTTTCGCTGCCAGACAGGTTTTACCGGGATAGCGTCAAACATACGGCATGCGGGCGGTGAGAGTAAAGCGGTTGCAAATTTTATTTTCGAAAATCAGGCGAGGGCTCAGAAAAAGGGCCCAGGCGCGCGCGGCCCGGGCCCTTGCAAGATCAAGGGTTCAGCACCACGCAGCCTTGGTTCCCCGTCCCCTCGTTGTTGTACCAGAGATCGGTGCCGCAGTTGGGATTGTTGTCGACCATGTCAGCGTTGACCGGGTTGCCGGTGTTGTGCGTGACAGTCACGATGTTGTCGCCGCTGCCCCGATCGATCAGGATGCCCGCGATGCCGCTGTTCTTGCCCCCGCAACTGGTGACCCGATTGTTGTTGCTGCCCAGCGCGTGACATCCGGCTTCAGGCCCGCAGCCGAGCAGGATGCCGACGTCGCCGTTGAATTCCGTTCCGTTGCAGTCCAGCAGCGCATTGTTGGACGAGGACAGCAGCCAGACTCCGACTTTGCGGTTGCCCATGATCGACGCGGTGCTGATGCGGGCGCCGTTGGAGGAGTCCAGCACCACGCCGTTGTCGTTGCCGGCCGCGTCGAAATTGCTCAGGCGGCAGTCCGACGTGTCCTTCAGCACGATTCCGGCGTCATGGTTGAGGTCCGCGTGCACGTTGAAGATCAGACTGTGTTTGGCGTGCTTGAGCATCACGCCGGTGTTGTTTCCCGCGATACCCTCGAAAAATCCTCCGATGTTGCTGAACAGCTCGATGGCGGCGTAGTCGCCTTCGTCCTCGATGCCAACGTTCCACTTGGCAACCACCGCCGGCTCCGACGAACCGTCGGCGGGGGCGGCCGGCGCCGCCGCGCTCGCGTCACCGCCGGCGACGACCACGTGGTGCGCTCCCGGGCGAATCAGGATTCCGATCCCGGTGCCGTCGCCCTTGCCTTCGATCAGATGGCCCTTGACGTTAAGCACCGTGTGCGGAGCCGCGATTTCGATGCAGTTGGGCTGGGCAGTCTGAAATGCGTTCAGATCATCGGCCACGGTGAAGATGCTGTTCTTCTTGCTGGCCTTGGAGTCGATCACGCAGCCGCACTTGGTGATCGGGTTGGGGCAGGAAGGGGGCGCGGCATGGGCGCAGAGGCCGGAGGCCATAATGACAGCCGCCATCAGCGCCGCCGCGCGGATGATTCGGGCCGCCTCGGACTTTCTAAGTCGCAGCATGACTCGGTATCCTTTTCGATTCGGTGAAGGGTTTTGCGGCCGCGGGCGGCTACTGGATGCAGGCCTGGTTGCCGGTGCCCATGTTGTTGTACCAGCGGTTGTCGTCGCAGTGCGGATTGTTGTCGATCATGTCGAACTGGCCATTGCCGGAGTTGCGGTTGACGGTGACGATGTTCGTGCGGTTTACCTTGTCGATTTCAATGCCTCCCATCTCGCTGCCGCTTACTTCGGAGCCGACCACAAAGTTGTCGTTGCTCGCGTGTCCGTTGCCGAGCAGCACGCCGACCTTCTTGTTGCCCGACAGGGCGTTGTTGACCACCAGGTTGTCCGGCGAGGATTTCAGCAAAAATCCGTAATTGGCGTTGCCGCTGGAGGTTCCCTGCCCGAGAAAATTGTTGGAGGCGGAATCCACTATGACGCCGCTGTCCATGTTCTCAGTGGTGGTAATGTTGAAAATCGTAATGTCAGAGGTGTTCTTTGACCCCTGGCCCTTGTCCGCACTGCCGGTCAGCTTGACGCCGAATTTTCCGTTGAGTTGCGCACGGGCGTCGCCCAGCACCGTGCGCCGTACGCCCTTCATGAGCACTCCCCCGGTGGCATTGCCCGGCGTTACACCGTCAGGCAGCAGGTGCTCGC